>Ga0265334_10000254_pt1 | contig 30384 bp, 23 predicted proteins | sample 42023metaG_FD_192442 | JGI IMG/M metagenome (GOLD analysis project Ga0265334, IMG submission 192442) | Rhizosphere microbial communities from Carex aquatilis grown in University of Washington, Seatle, WA, United States - 4-20-23 metaG | ecosystem: Host-associated > Plants > Roots > Rhizosphere... | reverse complement strand
ACCGGACAGTTCCCATCCCCCGGCCCTCCGGGAATTGGGAGAAGCCGTCAAGAAACACAAGGCCGCCCTGGGCGCCGCCTTCGACGGGGATGGCGACCGCGTGGCCTTCGTGGACGACAAGGGGATCCCCCTGCCGAACGACGCGGCGCTCTGCATCTTCGCGAGGCATTACCTCGCCAAGCACAAGGGCGGCAAGGTCGTCTATGACGCCAAGAGCTTCGACCTGGTGGAAACACTCGTGGGGGAGGCGGGTGGGGAGGCGGTTTTGGAAAGGTCGGGGCACGTCTTCATCCATACCCGCATCCGGGACGAGAAGGCGGTCTTGGGTGGGGAAGCCAGCGGCCACTTTTTCCTGCCGGGGTCTTACCCGGGGGACGCCCTTTTCGCCTGCCTGAAATTCATGGAAATCCTCAAGGCACTCGGTCAGCCGCTCTCCAAGATCCACGAGACCTTCCCGCCGAGGGTCTCGACCCACGACGTCAAGGTCAAGATCGACTTGCCGAACCTGCCGACCCTCCTGGAGGCCCTGGAGAAGCGCGCCAAGGAAATGGGAGGGAAGGTTTCCCGGGTCGACGGGGTCCGGGCCGTCTTCCCGGCGGGCTGGGGCATCGCGCGGGCTTCGGTCACCGAGCCGGTCCTTTCGATCCGGATCGAGGCGGTCCACCGGAGGGAGCTCCGCAAGATCGCGTCCCAGTGGTTCGAGGGGCAAGGCGAACCGCTCCGGGCCCTCCTGGACCGGATCGGGCAGGGGGACTGAAGTGCTGAGGCTGGTCTTCGTCGGTAAATGGAAGGACCACCGGCTCCGGGACGCCGCGTCCGAGCTTGAAAAACGGGCCCAAAGGCTCTGGACCTTTTCGGTGGAAGACGCGCCCGAGGAGCCGAAAGCGCTCCTGGCTCGGTTGAAGGCCCTCGCGGCGCGGGGACTTTTAGTCTCCATGGACCCGGACGGCCGACCCCTGGATTCCCCCGCGTTCGCAAAATGGGTGACGGGGAGCAGCCGGGATATTGCCCTGGTGGTCTGGGGAGCCTCGGGCCCCTCCACGCCACTCCGGGCACTTTGCGCCCAATCCTTGAGCCTTTCACCCCAAACCGCGTCCCACGAGTTGGCGAGGTTGTGGTTGATGGAACAAGTGTACCGTTCCGCCTGTATCCTGAAGGGGCATCCCTTCCCGAAATGATCGGGGTGTCCCGGGGATCCGCGGTGCAGGCGGCCCGGGTGCCCATTCGCCGCGTAAACCGCCTTTGTGCGAAAAAAGGAAGAACCCATGAATAGGATCCTGCTGACCCTGGGATTTATTTGCTCCTGCTGGGTCCCCGCTTACGCTGGGACCGGCCCGGAACCACACCCGACACCCGAACTGTTGTTCCGGGCCGAATCGCTTCGCGGAAAGCTCGGCGTCCGATCCGCAGATGGGAAGATTGAACGTGAGTTGAAGGCCGGGGATCCCCTCCAACCGGGAGAAGAGCTTTTTGCGGGGAAACAGGGCCAGGCGGTCCTGATGCTGACTGAAAACACCCTGATCGAGGTCCAGGAAGAAACGCGCCTCCGTTTGGACTCCCTCGTCCCAGGCCCCGCCGGCGAATTCACCACGAGATGGACGCTCCAAGGCGGGCGGATACTTTGGCAGGTCCAAAAGTTGGGCCCCGCCCATTCCGCCTTTGAGGTTGATTTGGGAGGCATGGCGGCGACAGTGAGCGGCTCGACCTTTGAGACGACATTGGAAGGCGACCAAACGGACTTGGGCGTCCAAGACGGCGAGGTGGCGGTAATGGGCCCCGGACCCGCTGAAAAGGTGGAGGGGGGGAGCCATCTCGCGTTTCAACGGGGCCTTCTCCAGCTCAGGCGGCGGTTGGACCGGTCCGAGAAGGAACGGTTCGAGGGGTGGAAAACCCTCAAGGCCGAGGCCCGGGAGAACCGCGCCAAACGGTTACGAAAATTGAATAAGCCTAAGCCCAAACGGGCCAAAAAGAAGGCCCGAACCCCTTCGCTCCCCAACCCGGACGCCCTATGAACCTCTCCGAAAAACTGGCCCCCGCGGTCCGGGGATTCCAACTGGAAGACCGTCCCCAACAGAACCAGATGGCTGACGCCGTCGCCTCCGCGCTCCAGGACGGGGGCGTCCTCTTGGTGGAGGCCGGGACGGGGGTCGGCAAAAGCTTCGCTTACCTGCTTCCGGCCCTTGAACACGCGCTCCGGGAAGGCGGCCCCGTGGTGGTCTCGACCCATACCTTGAACCTCCAGGAACAGCTTTTCGAGAAGGACCTGCCGATCGTCCAGCGGGCCTTGGAAGCCCAAGGCTTGGGTCCCGCCCGGGTGGCGCTCCTGAAGGGGCGGGGCCAGTACCTATCCCGCAGGCGACTTAAGTTGGCGATGAGCGCGAACCTCCAGACCGATTTCGCCGGGGAAACGGACGCCCTGGAGAAAATCAACGAGCGGTCCCAGCGGGATTTTGAAGGCACCTGGTCCCGGTTGGGGACCGGGATCCCCGCCGAAGTCTGGTCGGAGGTGAGGAGCGATCCTTTCCACTGCCTCGGCGCGCGTTGCGAGACCTTCGAAAGCTGTTTTTACCACGGCGCCAGGCGCCGGGCCTACGACGCCCACCTGATCCTGGTGAACCACGCCCTGCTCCTGTCGGACTTGGCCCTCAAGATGGAGCAGGAAACCGGGGTCTTGCCCCCCTACCAGGCCCTCATTGTGGACGAGGCCCATCACCTCCCCGCCCTGGCCTCGGACCACCTGGCCCAAGGGGTGTCCTACGCGGAGTTCCTCGGCCTCTCACGCCGCCTGCTCCATGGGGCGGGCCCCGACGACAAAAAGGCGAAGGGTATCCTGACCCTGGCCCCGGCCGAGGGGGCCGGCGCGGCCGTAACGGACCTCCTGGCGGAAGCCGAACGGTTTTTCCTCGAGGTGGGGGAGTCGCTGGAACCGCAGGGTTCGAACCGGGGTGGCCCCCCGAGGTCGGTGCTCCTACCGGATCCCGCCCCCGACGCATCGGGCCTGGCCGGGTCGCTCCAAAAGCTGGAGGGGGTCCTCCGCCGGGCCGAGGCCTCCGCGACCTCCGACGAGGTGCGGTTGGAAGTGGAGGGGAGCCGGGAGGAGATCCGGGACATCCTTCGCCGACTTTCGGTGGTCCTCGAGCGGGGATGGGACGAGGAGGCTTGCTACGTGGTGGACCCCGACCTAGCCGCGTTCCGGCGGGGAATTCCCCGGGCCGGGGCGGTGCGGGCCGTGCCCTTCGAGCCCTCGGGTTTGTTGCGCGAAAGCCTGGTGTCCTCCCTCAAGACCGTGGTTTTCACCAGCGCGACCCTCTCGGTGGCGGGCGACTTCGGTTATTTCAAGAGGGCCCTGGGGGCGGATGAGCACCCCGGGGTCCGGGAACTCAGCCTGGGATCGCCCTTCGACTTCAAACGGCAAGTCACGCTTTTCCTCCCCCGGTCGATGCCCCATCCCCGGCGCGAGGAGGAGGCTTGGATGGCCCAGGCCGTCGAGTACATCCGGGCCTCCCTCAAGAATTCCCACGGGAAGGCCTTTGTCCTCTTTACGAGTTTCAAGGCCCTGAAACGGGCCGCCGAGGCGGTGCGCCCGGACCTCGACAAGATGGGCATCACCCTTCTCGTCCAGGGCGAGGAGGGGTGGGACCGGACCCGCCTGCTGAACGTTTTCCGGGAGGACGTGAATTCCGTCCTTTTCGGCGTCAACAGCTTTTGGGAGGGGGTGGATGTGCCGGGGGAAGCCCTCTCCAACCTCATCCTGACGAAATTGCCGTTCCAGGTCCCAGAGGGCCCGGTGGTGGAGGCGCGCCATAAGCGGTTGAAGGAGAGGGGATTGGAGCCGTTCTCGGCCGAAAGCCTGCCGGAGGCCTGCCTGCGACTGAAACAGGGTTTCGGACGCCTGATCCGTTCCGCCACCGACGTGGGCACCGTGACCATCTTGGACCCGAGGGTCACCACCGAGCGATGGGGCCAGGCGTTCCTCAAGGCGCTTCCCGAATGTGAAACGGTCTTTCTCGCGGGGCCGGGCCGGCCCGAAGCCCCATCGGATCCGACCAGCTCCAAGCCCAAGAAGGCTTCCTCCGCCCCGAAAAAGCGATGAGCCCCTCACGGTCCCCTTCGGTTTTGGAACCGAGGGGCTCCAACGGATCCCGGGGGACCTGATAGAATGGCGCCATGCCCAAGCCGATGAATAAATCGACCGCGCCCCAGACCCCGGCGGAGGACCTCCGCCTGGTGGACCCGGACGTGGCCGTCGCCGAGGAGGAAAACGGCCTCCGGCCCAACAGCCTGAGGGAATTCATCGGCCAAGAATCCCTCAAGGACTCCCTCTCCATCACCTTGATGGCCGCCCAAAAAAGGGGCGAGTCCCTGGAGCACATGCTTTTTTCGGGGCCTCCGGACCTGGGCAAGACCACCCTGGCCTGCATCCTCGCCAAGGAAATGGGCGTTAACCTCAAGATCGTCTCAGCCCCCGCGATCGAGCGAGCCGGGGACCTGGCGGGGTACCTCACCAACCTCCAACCCCATGACCTGCTTTTCATTGATGAGATCCACCGGCTGTCGCGCACCGTGGAGGAGATCCTTTATCCGGCCATGGAGGACCAGCAGCTGGACATCTTGGTGGGGAAGGGTCCCACGGCCCGGTTCATCCGCTTGACCCTGCCGCCCTTCACCCTGGTGGGAGCCACCACGCGGATGGGCCAGGTGGCGGCCCCGCTCCGGGACCGCTTCGGGGTGGCGTTCCGCATGGAGTTTTACCTGCCGGAGGAGCTGGCCCGCATCGTCGCCCGGTCCGCGGGCGTCCTCGGGGTCCCCATCGACCCGGAAGGCTGCCTGGAGATCGCCCGCCGAAGCCGTGGGACCCCCCGGATCGCCAACCGCCTCCTTAAGCGGGTCCGGGATTACGCCCAGGTGAGGGCCGAGGGGCGGGTGGACCGCGCCCTGGCCGACACGGCCCTGAACCTTCTGGAAGTCGACGGGTTGGGCCTGGACCGGATGGACCGGCGGATCCTCTCGGGCATCATCGGGAAGTTCAGCGGGGGCCCCGTGGGCGTAGAGACCTTGGCGATGAGCGTGGGGGAGGAATCCGAGACCCTCGAGGATGTCTATGAGCCTTATTTGGTCCAAATCGGTTTCCTCCAACGGACCCCCTCGGGCCGGAAGGCCACACCGGCGGCGTACCGCCACCTGGGTTTAACGGCTCCTGAGGGCCCGCCCCAAGCCAAGCTCTTCGAGTGAGGGACGGGAGACTCGACCCTCGAAACGGTTGGAGAGACCCCTGGCTCGGGCTATACTGTGGTCGGTTCAACCCCCTATGACCCCTCAAAACAAGAAAAGCATCATCCTGCTTTACGCGGCCATCCTCTCCATGGGGGTGGCGGTCGGCCTGTTGTTCCCCTTGGTCGCCTCCCGTTGGATCCTTACGCCTGTCCTCTTCACCCTGGCCAGCTGCGTCGAGGGGCTGCTCCTGGCCTCCCTAATCCTCTTCCTGGTCCGGCGCATCCTCCTGAAGCCCCTGGCCCAGATGACCTGGGCCATGGAACAGGTGTCCCGCGGCAACCTGAAGGTGCAGTTGACCGGAACCTTCACCGATGAGACCCGTGAGTTGGTCGGCAACTTCAACCGGATGCTGGACTACCTCCGGTCCTCCGTGGTCCAGCTCAAGAAATCCTCCGACGAGACCCTCCAACTGGCCCAACAGCTTGCCCAGACGATCCAACAGATGCACGGCGCCACCGAGGAAGTCTCCTCCACGATCCAGAACATCTCCAAGGGCGCCGAGGAGCAGGCCTCCAAGGTCCAGGAAGCCTTCAACATCATCGACCGCATGGCGGGTTCGATCCAAACCTCCGCGGAGCAGTTGAACTCCGCCGAGAAGGCTGTCCAACGCTCGAAGGCGGCCTCCGAGGACGGGACCCAGGCCGTCCAACGCACGATCGTCCACATGAATTCCATCCACGAGGTGGTCCAGAACTCCTCGCGGGAGGTCAACGAGCTGGGGGTCCGGTCCAAGGCCATCGGCCAGGTGGTTGACGTCATCACCCACATCGCGGACCAGACGAACCTGTTGGCCCTCAACGCGGCCATTGAGGCCGCCCGGGCCGGGGAATACGGCCGTGGATTCGCCGTGGTGGCCGAGGAAGTCAAGAAATTGGCCGACGGCTCCGCCGAGGCGGCCAGCCAGATCGCCGGCATGATCCGGGAGATCCAGAAGGAAATCGGGGCCGTCGTCAACTCCATGAACAAGGGCGCTGGCCGGGTGAGCGAGGGGCTGGCCGTGGTGGCTTCCGCCGGGGAGTCCCTGGGGGAGATCCAGTCGGCCTCCGATGAGGTGGCCGTCCAAGTCCAGCAGATTTCCGGGTCCTTCGAGAACCAGGCCGACCAGGCCGGCAAGGTGGTGGAGGCCATCACCAACATCGTGGCGGTGAGCGAGGAGAACGCCTCGGCCACCGAGGAAATCTCCGCCTCCACCGAGGAATTGACGGCCTCCATGGAGGCCCTCGTGGCCGCCGCCCGCCAACTCGAGGGGGTGGCCCAGCGATTGAAGGAATCTTCGTCCAATTTCAAGGACTAAAAAACCCCATTTGACTCGTGGTTCCGGCCAAAGGTTCCCGGGGTTTGGATTTCCTTATTTTTTTCGGGGTGGCGATGGGGTTTTTGCCTCGGCCCAGGTCTCATCTTGAAAACCGGGGAAAAGCCCGTATCCTATCTCACCGTTCGGTCCTTGGGCTAAGTCCCGGCAAGGCGTCCAAATTTAACGGTCGGGAAATCAAAGCCTTCCAGACGACAATCCATTTCAGGATGAAACCATGATCGAAGTCCAAGACCTCGTCAAGCTTTACGGATCCCTGGCGGCGGTGGATCACGTCAGGTTCACCGTCCCGAAAGGTTCCATCCTCGGCCTACTCGGCCCCAACGGCGCCGGCAAGACCACCACCATGAAGGTCTTGACGACCTCCATTTCCCCGACGATGGGAACGGCCACCGTGGCGGGTTACGACGTCCTCCAGGACCCTGACGAGGTCCGGCGTCGGATCGGCTACCTCCCGGAGATCCCCCCGATCTATTTCGACATGACGGTGCATGGATACCTCCGGTTCGTGGCTGACATCAAGGAAATCCCCAAGGGGGACAAGGCCAACCGAATCGGCGAGGTGCTTGAGATGATCGACCTCAGCGACATGGGAAAACGCTTGGTGGGCCACTTGTCCCTGGGGTACCGCCAGCGGGTCGGTTTGGCCCAAGCGCTCCTGCACGACCCGGAGGTCCTGATCCTCGATGAGCCGACCCGGGGACTCGATCCCAAGCAGATCCTCGAGATCCGGAAATTGATCAAGTCCCTCGCCGGGCGCAAGACCATCATCCTCTCGACCCACATCCTCCCGGAGGTTTCCAGCACCTGCGACCAGGTTGTCATCATCGACCGGGGCCGGGTGGTGGCCGCCGATTCGGTCGAGGGGCTCTCGCAGCGGTTGGCCGGAGGCAAGTCGTTGGAGGTCGAGGTGAAGGGCCCCGCGGCGGAGGTTGAAAAGGCGATCTTAAAGGTGCCGGGGGTGGCCCTGGTGAAGGCCTTGGGCCGGGAGGCCAAGGGCCTGTCCCGGTTCGAGATCACCACGGACGGGAGCGGGGAAACCCGCGAGGAATTGTTCCATTGCGTCGTGAAGAACAAGTGGATCCTGACCCAGCTCACCCCCCTGGGGATGAGCCTGGAGGACGTCTTCCTCAAGCTGACCACCAAGGAGACCGCCGCATGAACTGGCCCAAAATCTCAGCCATCGCCCGCAAGGAACTCCACCACTTCTTCGTCTCGCCGATCGGTTACGCCGTACTCACGGTCTTTTGGCTGATCATGGGCACCTTCTTCTTCGGGGTGGTGATCCAGGGCCGCATGCCGAACCTGGGCTACATCTTCCAGAACCTGTTCATCATCCTCCTGTTCCTTACGCCGCTCATCACCATGCGGTTATGGTCCGAGGAGGAAAAGACGGGAACCGCCGAGCTCCTGAACACCTCCCCCTTGACCGCTTGGGACATCGTCCTGGGGAAATTCCTGGGGGTAACGGCGTTCTTCCTGGTCATGATGTCGGTCACGCTGGTCTACGCCCTGGTCCTCCTGGCCTTCGGGAACCCCGATGTGGGCCCCTGGTTCGCGAACTTCCTGGGGTGCCTTCTCCTGGGGATGGCGTTCTTCTCCCTGGGGCTTTTCACCTCGACCCTTTCCGAGAACCAGATCGTCTCGGCCGCGGTGGCGTTCGGCCTCTTCCTCATGCTTTGGATCCTCGAGATGGTGGCCGAGAGCGCCGGCGGGGCCTTCGGGGGCTTCCTCAAGAGCCTTTCCATGTACGGGCACTCCAGCGATTTCATGCTGGGGATCATCGACCTGACCCACGTGGCGTATTTTGTAAGCCTGATTTTCGTGGGGTTGTTCCTCTCGGTGAAGGTGTTGGAAGGCAAGCGGAGCTGACGGCGATGGACGGGCGGCGCCTCGTGATCCCATTAAACCTGGAGAGTTGAATTGAAACCCAAATTCCAATTGACGGACCTTCGGCGCTACAACGAAGCCCTGGTGTTGATAGGGGTCGTTTTGGCCCTGGGGGGGCTCTTTTCGATGCTTTCACTCGGCCGCACGGCTTGGTGGACCGTGGTCTTGACGGTCCTGGGGACCCTGATCCTGGGGTTGTTCATGGCCGCCAACCTGGGGGAAGTGCGGGAGACCGGCAAGCGAAGGACGACCCAGGTTCGGGCCAACCTTTCCTTGTTGGCGATCGCGGCCTTGGCGATCGTGGTCTCCATCAACTACATCATCCAACGGCATCCCGTCCGTTACGACATGACCTCCAACAAGCTCTACAGCCTCTCGCCCCAGACCTTGGACGCCCTGAAGGCCCTGAAGACCGACGTAACGGTCACATTCTTCAACAGTGACCGGCCCCAACCCCAGGTCGGGAACGAGATCGCCCGCGCCACCCAATTGCTGAAGGAATATGAGAAGCAATCCCCGAAATTCCACCTCAAGCTCGTGGACGCCGATAAGGAGCCCGGTGAGGTCCAGAAGTTCGGGATCCGCGAGTACAACGTGGCGGTCTTCGAGAGCGGGGCCAACCGCCGGGACGTCCTCCAGCGGGAGTACGTGACCTACGCGTTCAACGGACGCCAACCCACCCCGAAGTTCCAGGGGGAGCAGGCCTTCACGAACGCGATCTTGACGATGTCGGACAACAGCCAGAAAAAGATCCTGTATTTTACCCAGGGTCATGGGGAGCGGGAACTCGCGAATCCCCAAGCCATCGGGCTGAATAACCTTAAGGGCCTCCTGGACGGCGCGAATTACGACGAGAAGACCGTCCAACTCGCCCAAACGGGGAAGGTCCCGGAGGATTGCGCGGTCCTGGCCATCCTGGGCGCCACCAAACCTTTCTCGACCGCCGAGGCCGACGTGGTCCGGAAGTGGGTGGAGGAAGGCGGAAAACTTCTTCTTTGCGTGGACCCGAACCAGAACCCGGGTTTGGACGGGCTTCTCGCCGACCTCGGGGTCAAGTTTGGGCGGAATGTGGCGCTGGATAAGACCTCCTTCGCCTACCCGGACCTGGTCAATGTCATCCCCCAGTACCTGCCCCACGCCATCACCGAGAAACTGTCCGATGGGAAGGTTTTCGTGGTCCTTCCTTTTTGCCGGAGCGTCCAGAAAGAGACGCCCCTGCTGAAGGATGTCACTCAAACCGCGCTCTTGGCCACTTCCTCCCAGGGCTGGGGGGAGACCGACATGAAATCCCCCAAGCCCGCCTTCGGCCCAGGTGACCTGAAGGGGCCCGTGACGATGGCCATGGCCTTCGAGGGTTCTCCCGCCGGGAAACCCGACGTAAAATTCCGTGTCGCGGTCTTTGGGACATCCTCCTTCCTGATCAACGCCATGGCCAACGCTCCCGGGAACATGGATCTCGCGGTAAACGCGGTCAATTGGGCGGCCCTGCAGGAGGGGAAGATCAGCATCCGTCCCAAGGAGGACGACCAGCGCGTGATGAATTTCACGGCCACCACCGCGAACGCCCTGAAGATACTGGTCCTGCTGGTCCTTCCCCTCTTGGCGCTCGGTACCGGGATCTACGTGTGGTACCGCCGCCGGACGCTTTGAGGAGGATGCCATGAAGAACTTCAAGGGAACCCTCGTCGCCCTGCTGATCCTGGCGGCCTTGGGGGCCTACATCACGTATTTCGAGAAGGGGCCCGCGAAAGACCCCGATGCCCCGGTTCAAGGGGAGAAAATATTCCCCCTTCCCGCGGATGACGTGTCAGGGATCCAGATCGAAAACGCGGCCGGCTCGAAGGTCCCACGGATCGAGTTGGCCAAGAACCCAGACGCCACTTGGCGGATGGTCGCGCCGGACCCCTACCTGGCCGATGAGTCCACCATCCGGAACCTCCTGAACAACCTTTCGGACGCCCGGTTTGAGACCCAAATCAAGGACACCAAGAATCTGGGGGATTATGGCCTGGAAAAACCGGCCCACCGCCTCAAGATTTCAACGGCGGCGGGCAAGGCCTTCTCCTTGGCCGTGGGAGCCAAGAACGTGAACGGTTCCCAAACCTATATCCAGGTCCAGGGCCAGCCCGGCGTCGGTCTGGTCCAAAGCTACGTGGTGGACGCCCTGGACAAGAAACCCACGGACTTCCGTAACAAGCAGGTCTTCAAGGCGGATATCGGAAACGTGAGGCGGGTGACCCTATCCGAGGGAGCGAAACGACTGGTCCTGGAACGGCAAACCGACAATTCCTGGAAGTCCACTGCGCCCGTCACGGCGGCGGTTTCCGAGGATCTGGTGCGGCAGTACCTGTCGTCCATCAACGGTTACCAGGCCGTCGACTTCCCGGGGGACCGCCCGAAGTCCCTCGCGGCCTACGGCCTCGCGTCCCCCCAAGCCAGCCTCACACTGGACCCCGTCGGCAACGGGCCCTCCCGGCGCCTTTTGGCGGGGAAGCGCCGAGGGAAGGAGAAGAATGTCTTCGTGAAGGACCAGGCCCTCCCATACCTGATGACGGTGAACGACAGCCTCCTGGGTGAGCTCCAAAAGAAGGTGACGGACTTCAAATCGAGGGACGTCATGAAGTTCAACGACCAGGAAGTGACCACCCTGAGCCTTCGGCAAGGCCTCCGGAGCGTGACTTATACCAAGGACGCTAACGGAACCTGGAAATCCACCCAACGGGCCTCCGCCCAAACGGAAGCGCCGGGACTCTTGGCCCAAATGGCCTCCACGGCCATTTTGGATTTCGCCGGGTCCCCGGAGGACACCGGGGTCCGGAACCCGGCCGTCGTCGCCGAATTGACCCTGAAGGACGGCACCCGGCGGGTTTTCCGATATGGAAAGCGCAAGTCCGATAAGATCTACCTGGCCTCGGACCGGGACAACGACGTCTTCCTGGTGGCGGGATATGTGGCGTCCCAGGTCGAGGCTTACCTCAGCCCGGAGCCCCTGGCCCTCCCGACGGCCGCCAAGAAATAACCCCGTTCGGGGCGGGACAGACCCTCCCCCGGGCCTGTGATATAGTGCCCGCCCATGAGCGAACGGGACTCCCCAAAACCCATTACGGACCACCTGGAAGACCTTCGGGGCGGACTGGTCCGGGCCTTGTTGGCGTCCTTCACCTGCGTGGGGCTGACCTTTTGGCAGTCCCGGAAGGTCTTCTATTGGTTGGTCCTGCCGCTGGAGAGCGCCATCGCCAAGGTGCCTGAGTTGGCCTCCCAAACCCTTCCGCTCCAAACCCTCAACCCCGTGGAGATCTTCTTCACGGACATGAAGATTTCGCTGGCCGCCGGAATGGCCGCGGCCTCCCCCTTCCTTTTGCGGGAAATCTGGATCTTCGTGGCTCCGGGACTCAAGCCGAGGGAAAGGAAAGCCATCCTTCCGGCTTTGGGGATGGGACTCCTGTTTTTCGCCCTCGGGGTTGTTTTCGCCTATTACGTGGCGGTCCCCTTGACCCTCCGATTTTTCCTCGCCTACAACGTGGGATTCCACGTCCTGCCCCAGTGGACCCTCGGTGGGTACGTGGATTTCATGTTGACCCTTCTGGTATCGTTCGGCATGACCTTCGAGTTGCCGCTGATCCTGGCGGTCCTGGCGGGTCTTGGGTTGGTGACGCCGGAGTTCCTCACGGCGAAACGCCGCCACGCCATCCTGGGGATCGTCATCCTCGCCGCGGTGGTGACCCCCACGGTGGATCCATTCACCCAGATGGCCCTTTCCATCCCGCTTTTTTTCCTCTATGAGCTGGGGATCCTTTTCGCGAGGATCGCGTCCCGGCGGCGGAAGGAACCGGAAATCCAGGGTCCCCACGTTGACAGTTGAGGGGCACCGCCCCATAATCGCCGAAAAGAGCATGAAAGGCTTCCCGTGAACAACTTCCAAGGGCCCCGGGGCATCAAGTTTTTCCTCGATACGGCCAACCTGGATGAGATCCGTCAGGGCGTGGAATGGGGCCTGATCGACGGGGTGACCACCAACCCGACCCTGGTGGCCAAGGAAGGGGCGAACTTCCACAAACGCATCGTCGAGATCTGCGACTTGGTCTCCAAGACCGTGCCTTACGCGTCGGTTTCGGCGGAAGTGACCGCGCTGGACGCTCCCGGAATGTTGGAGCAGGGGAAGACCCTGTCGAAGCTCCACCCGAACGTCACCGTGAAGGTCCCGTTGATCCCCGAAGGCTTGCGGGCCTGCCGTCAATTGCGGGAAAACGGGATCCAAGTCAACGTCACACTTTGCTTCTCGCCGGCGCAGGCCATCCTGGCCGCCAAGGCGGGCGCAACCTACGTCTCGCCCTTCGTGGGGCGTCTGGACGACATCGGGAGCGACGGCATGCACCTGATCCGGGAGATCGCGGAGGTGTACCAAGCCCGTCCCGTGGACACCCAGATCCTTTCGGCCTCCCTCCGCCATCCCATGCATGTGGTGGAGTCGGCCAAAGCGGGTGCCCACGTGGCCACCATGCCCTTCTCCGTCATGAAGGCGCTATTCCAGCACCCCCTCACCGACAGCGGCTTGAAGAGGTTCCTGGAGGATTGGGACAAGGTGAAGGACAAGGTCCAGTAGGCCTTTGGACTCGGAAAAGCGCCTCGATCGGCGACGACCGCACCGGGGCCTCATCGGGGTCGAGCCTGGGGAGGGGCGCCCGGTTGGGGCGAGTCGGCTCCGTCGATCGATGGCCTGGATCGGCCTGCTTCTCTTGGCGGGTTGTTCGACGGTGCCCCCCCCGATGCTCCATGTCCATCGGCCCGAACATGAATTCGATGAAACCGACGCCGCTCCGGCCCCGGCCTCGAAGTTGTCCCGCCTCATCCGGGTCGCCATCCTGACCCGGCAGCGGACCTTGAGGATTGTCGCTCCCGAGAGCTATACCCTGATCGGCTTCAACCTCGGATCCGATCGGGCCAACCGGTCCGTCACCCTGACGGTCGACCAACTCACCTCCCCTCAGGCCCGTCTCCAGGGCTTAGGAACCACGGGGGTGGAGGTCAACGGGCAGTTTTATTCCGGCACCTTGGAGATCTTTCCCGACCAAGGCGGGACCTTGACCGTCGTCAATGAACTGGACCTTGAGGACTACGTGGCCGGAGTGGTCATGGGGGAAGTCCCCAAGGACTGGCCCCTGGAGGCTTTGAAGGCCCAGGCCACCGCTTCCCGGACATTCGCGGTGATGAAGCGCGCCGAGGCGCGCGCCGCGGGGAAAATCTGGGATTTGGAGAACCACACCTTCTACCAGGTTTACCGTGGGTCCGCCCAGGCCCCCCCCTCGATCCGGAAGGCGGTCCTGACCACACGGCGCCTTGTAGTCACTTGGAAGGGAAAGCCGATCAACGCCTTGTTCCACTCGAATTGCGGCGGCCAAACAAGCCAGGCGGGAAACGTTTGGGGCGGGAACGAACCCTATCTCCAATCAGTCGTCTGCCGTTTCTGCCGGAACGGCCCGCATTACTCCTGGACGGCCCTTTTAAGCCATGGTGAGATTTCCCGCGACCTTCGGGCGGCCGGGTTGATGGTGGGGGACCTCTCGGACCTGACCCCGTTGGACCGGGATGGGGCGGGTCGCATCCTGAAATTGCTGGCGCAGGACGCGGATGGACGGCGGTTTGAGATCAAAGGCAGCGCTTTCCGCGCGGCGATCGGACCCGACTTGATCCGGGGTACCCGGTTTGACGTGGACCTGACGGCCGATGGGTTCCGGTTCAAGGGACGGGGTTGGGGTCACGGTGTTGGCCTTTGTCAGGAAGGGGCTTGTGGCATGGCCCTGGCCGGTTACAACGCCAAGGAAATCCTCCGGAAGTACTACCCGGGGACCCTCGTGGAGTCGCTGGATGGCCTCTAATCGCCAATTGGCCGGGGTGGCCTAATGGATACCCGCCTATTCCATTACGACCTGCCCGAGGACCGGATCGCCCAGCACCCCTTGCCGAAAAGGGACGGCGCGAAACTCCTGGTTCTCGACCGCAGCACCGGGCGGGTGGAACATTCCTCGGTCCGGGACCTGGGTCGGTGGCTCCAACCCCGGGATCTCCTCGTCGTCAACAAGACCCGGGTCCTACCAGCCCGGTTGTACGCCACCAAGGACACCGGGGCCGAATTGGAGGTCTTTCTCCTCCGCCCGGCCCTCCTGGGAAAGGCGGGGGATTGGGAGGCGTTGGTCTCGCCCGGCAAGCGGATCAAGGGACCGGCCCGACTCCGCTTGAAGCCGAGGGGCTGGGTGGACGTCCAGGAAAACCTGGGGGAAGGCCACTTCCTGGTTTCGTTTTCAGGGACCGGGCCGTTCCGCAGGTTCCTTCAGGAGTGCGGTCATGTCCCCTTGCCGCCCTATATCAAGCGGGAGGATGGGAAGGCCGACCGTGACCGATACCAGACGGTCTTCGCGAAGCGGGACGGTTCCGTGGCCGCCCCCACCGCGGGACTCCATTTCACGCCGGAGTTGCTGGGGGACCTGAAGCGCGCGGGGGTCGGAAGGTCGGAGGTGGTCCTCCACGTGGGGTTGGGGACGTTCCTCCCCATGGACGAGGGGGACAGCGACGATCACGTCATGCACCCGGAATCCTTCGAGGTGCCGGTGGCCACGGTCCGGGCCATCGAGGGAGCCAAGTCCCGAAAGGGACGGGTGGTAGCGGTGGGGACGACGGTTTGCCGGGCCCTGGAGGCCGCGTCGTCCTCCGGAACACTCCAACCCGCGAAGGACGAGACCCGCATCTTCATCCAACCGGGTTTTTCCTTCAGGACGGTGGACGCCCTCTTCACGAACTTCCACCAACCGATGTCCACCCTGTTGATGCTGGTCTCGGCTTTCGCGGGCCGGGAGCGGGTCTTGGCGGCCTACCGGGAGGCGATCCGGGAAAAGTACCGATTCCTTTCCTACGGCGACGCGATGCTCATCCTCTGAGGGGTGTTAAGGTTTAATTTTAAGCGTAAAGTTCTACCGATTGAGAAGACGGCGAACTAATCGTGGGATTGAATTAAAATTTTAAACTCGACACTGGAGCCATCGATTTGCCCCTCTCCTTCCAACTGACCGCCACCGACGGCCATGCCCGCGCCGGGTTGCTGACGACTCCCCACGGCGTCGTGGAAACCCCCTGCTACATGCCGGTGGGCACCCAAGCCACGGTGAAGGCCGTGTCCTCCGAGGACGTCCGCGCCTGCGGTGGACGCATGATCCTCGCCAACACCTACCACCTGATGCTCCGACCCGGGGCCGACCTCATTGAGAAAGCCGGGGGCCTTCACCGGTTCATGCATTGGGACGGCCCGATCCTGACGGACTCCGGCGGGTTCCAGGTCTTCAGCCTGGCGGGACTGCGGGACCTCTCGGAGGAAGGGGTGGCCTTCAAGTCGCACCTCGATGGGAGCCCCTGGAAGCTCACCCCTGAGATCGCCGTCCAGATCCAGCACAAACTCGGGGTGGACGTCCTGATGGTCCTCGATGAGTGCATCCCCTACCCTTCCGAAGAGGACTATGTCCGGAATTCGGTGGATCGGACCACCCGTTGGGCCGAGCGTTGCCTGGCGGAGCACCGGAAGGCGGGGAGGGAAGGAACCCAAGCGCTTTTCGGAATCGTGCAGGGGGGGCGTTTCGCCGAACTGAGGGAACGCAGCGCCCGCCAGCTCCTAACCCTGGATTTCCCCGGTTACGCCATCGGCGGGGTGTCGGTGGGGGAGCCGAAACCCGAAATCTACCGGGTGGTGGAGATCACCACGCCCTTCCTGCCGGTGGAGAAACCCCGATACCTGATGGGGGTCGGGACGCCCGAGGACCTCTGGGATTGCGTGGAGAGGGGCATCGACCTGTTCGATTGCGTCTTGCCGACCCGCGTGGCGAGGAACGGCACCGCCCTGACGAGCGGGGGAAAGGTCAACCTCAAGAACTCCAAGTGCCAAGAGGATTTTTCACCCCTGGACCCCCGATGTTCCTGTGAGTGTTGCCGGAACTACACGAAAAGTTATCTACGGCATTTAGTGCTTTCCGAGGAACTCCTCGTCTTGAGGCTCCTGAGCCTCCATAACCTCCGGTTCATGACCGACACCGCGGCCAAGATCCGCCAAAGCGTCCTGGAGGGCCGGTTTGGGGAAGCCAAGCGGGCCTTTTTCAGGGATTATTTTCCCGACAAGCCGCCCGCCCCCTGACCAGGGCTTGGGAGCCCGGAAGGCTTAAAAACCCCGGTATTCCTGCGGCTTCCGGGTGGTCTTTGCTTGAAACGAACCCCTTCCTATAGTAATTTATGTGACCCGCGGTACCCCGTCGGTAGAAGACAACCCAATTTCCACGAGGCGGCGCGTTAACACTCGCCGCTATTTTTTTCACCGTGGAAGGCCGCTGAAGAGGGGCCAGGAGTCGACCATGACTTACCACCCGGATTTCGATCCCCAACAGGGCCTTTACCCTAAGACCTCGGGCTTTGACGCCTGCGGGGTGGGGTTCGTGGCCGACCTGAAGAACCGGAAAAGCCATTCCATCGTCGAGCAGGGCCTCCAGATCCTGGTCAACCTGTCCCACCGGGGTGCCTGCGGCTGCGAGGAAAATACCGGCGACGGCGCCGGGGTCTTGACCCAGATCCCCGACAAGTTTTTCCGGAAATCGGTCAAGTTCACCCTGCCGCCCGAGGGCCAATACGGGGTGGCGTTCCTATTCCTGCCACGGGACCCGTCCCAAAGGGAAACCTGCGTCCAGCTGACCGAGAAGTCCGTCGCCGAGGAGGGCCAATCCCTCCTGGGGTGGCGCGACGTGCCGGTCGACAACAGCCTGGTGGGCCCCTCCGCGAGGGCCTGCGAACCCGTGATGCGCCAGTTGTTCGTGGGCCAAGGGAAGGGGATGAAGGACCAGGACGCCTTCGAGCGTCGGCTGTTCCTCCTTCGAAAGCGCGTCGAGCACGGGGTGACCGCCCTCAACCTGTCCGAATCAAAGCTGTTTTACTTCGCCTCCTTCTCGACCCGAACCATCGTCTATAAGGGGATGTTGACACCCAGCCAAGTGCAAGCCTATTTCCCGGACCTGTCGGATCCGGCTTTCGAGTCCGCCCTCAGCCTCACGCACTCCCGGTTTTCCACCAACACCTTCCCCTCCTGGGACTTGGCGCACCCCTTCCGCTATGTGGCCCACAACGGCGAGATCAACACCCTCCGCGGCAACATCAACTGGATGCACGCCCGGGAAGCCCACTTTAAGACTCCCCATTTCCCAGGAGACGAGGTCAAGAAACTCCTGCCCATCGTCCGGGAAGGCCAGTCCGATTCCGCCACTTTCGACAACGCCCTGGAAATGTTGGTGGAGGGCGGCCGGTCCCTGCCCCACTCGGTGATGATGCTGATCCCGGAGGCTTGGCAGGCCCACAAGACCATGTCCCAAACCAAGAAGGACTTCTACCGGTACCACGCCTCCCTCATGGAGCCGTGGGACGGTCCCGCCTCGATCGCCTTCACGGACGGCCGTTACATCGGCGCCGTGCTGGACCGCAACGGCCTGCGCCCCTCCCGGTACTACGTCACGAAGGACGACCGGATCATCATGGCGTCCGAAGTCGGGGTGCTCCCCGTGGCTCCGGAGAACGTGGTGAAAAAAGGCCGCCTGGAGCCCGGCAAGATGTTCCTGCTGGACCTCGGGGAAGGGCGGATCATCGACGACCAGGAACTGAAGGAAAAGATCTCCGGTGAACAGCCCTACGGGGACTGGCTGGCGAAGAACCTGATCAAGCTGGAGGACCTGCCGAAGGGCCTGCTGTTGCCCGAGCCGGACCACGAGACCGTGGTGCACCGGCAAATCGCATTCGGGTACACCCAAGAGGACCTGAAAATCCTCATGGCCCCCATGGCCGAAACCGGCTTGGAACCCCTCGGCTCCATGGGGGACGACACACCCTTGGCGGTCCTGTCCAACAAGTCCCAACCGCTCTTTAATTATTTCCAACAGCTCTTCGCCCAGGTCACCAACCCCCCGCTCGACGCCATCCGGGAAGAGTTGGTGACCTCGGTCATCACCACCATGGGACCCGAGCGGAACCTCCTCGACCCCAAACCCGAGTCCTGTGCCCAGATCGAGCTTTTGAGCCCGATCCTCGACAACCAAGAAATGTCCAAGTTCTCCAGCCTCAACCACCGGGGGTACAAGTCCAAGACCCTGCCCATCCTCTGGGACGTCCAAGGTGGGGCCCCGGCGCTCGAGAAGGCCCTGGAGACGATTTGCGCCCAGGCTTCCGCGGCTGTGGCCCAGGGTATCCAGATCCTGATCCTGTCGGACCGGGGCATGGGCCCGGACAAGGCGGCCATCCCGAGCCTTTTGGCCGTGGCGGGCGTCCATCACCACTTGATCCGCAAGGGGGAGCGCACCCAAGTCGGCCTGATCCTGGAATCGGGCGAACCGCGCGAAGTGCACCATTTCGGCCTGCTCGTGGGTTTCGGCGTGAACGCCATCAACCCCTACCTGGCCTTCGAGACCCTGGACGACATGATCCGCCGGAAGGCCCTTCCGACCGAGGTGGACCACAAGATCGCGGTGAAGCACTACATCAAGGCCTGCAACAAAGGCATCGTGAAGATCATGTCCAAGATGGGCATCTCCACGATCCAAAGCTACCGGGGCGCCCAGATCTACGAGGCCATCGGCCTGAACCGCGACTTCATCCAGGAATACTTCACCTGGACCGCCAGCCGCATCAGCGGCATCGGGCTCCCGGAGATCGCGGAGGAAACCGCGCAGCGCCACCGCACGGCTTATCCCGCGCGGCCCTCCCGCGAGGCGGACCTGGAATCCGGTGGCCGTTACCAATGGCGCCGTGACGGGGAAACGCACCTGTTCAACCCCGAGACGGTCCACAAGCTTCAATCGGCCGCCCGGTCGGGCAGTTACAAGACCTACAAGGAGTATTCCAAACTCATTAACGACCAGTCGAAGCAGGCCTGCACCCTCCGCGGCCTGTTCGCCTTCAAGAAGGGGACCCCGGTTCCCCTGGACCAGGTGGAACCCGCCTCCGAGATCGTGAAGCGTTTCGCCACGGGGGCCATGAGCTATGGTTCCATCAGCCAGGAAGCCCATGAGAACCTCGCCATCGCCATGAACCGGCTGGGAGGCAAGTCCAACACCGGCGAGGGTGGAGAGGACGAGGCCCGTTTCGAGCCCCTGCCCAACGGGGACTCCAAGATGTCGGCCATCAAGCAGGTGGCCTCGGGCCGTTTCGGGGTGACCAGCAACTACCTGGTGCACGCGAAGGAACTGCAGATCAAGATGGCCCAGGGCGCCAAGCCCGGTGAAGGAGGCCAATTGCCCGGTAAGAAGGTGTATCCCTGGATCGCCAAGGTCCGGCATTCCACCCCCTTCGTCGGGCTCATCTCGCCCCCGCCGCACCACGACATCTACTCCATCGAGGACCTGGCCCAATTGATCCATGACCTCAAGAACGCCAACCGGTACGCCCGCATCTCGGTCAAGCTGGTATCCGAGGTCGGGGTCGGGACCGTGGCGGCCGGTGTGGCCAAGGCCCACGCGGACCACGTGCTCATCTCGGGCTTCGACGGCGGCACGGGAGCCTCGCCCCTCACGTCCATCAAGCACGCCGGCATCCCATGGGAACTGGGCCTGGCGGAAACCCACCAGATCCTCGTACAGAACCGGCTCCGGGACCGCATCACGGTCCAGGCCGACGGCCAGATGAAGACCGGCCGCGACGTGGTCATCGCCGCCCTGTTGGGCGCCGAGGAGTTCGGTTTCGCCACGGCGGCCCTGGTCTCGGAAGGCTGCATCATGATGCGCGTCTGCCACCAGGACACCTGCCCCGTCGGCGTGGCCACCCAAAACCCCGAGCTCCGTAAGAAGTTCTCCGGAAAGCCGGAGCACGTGGTGAACTTCCTCACCTTCGTGGCCGAGGAAGCCCGCGAATTCATGGCGGAACTGGGTTTCAAGACGATCGATGAAATGGTGGGCCACTCGGAGATCCTGGAGATGAACCGGGCCCTAGCCCATTGGAAGGCCAAGGGCCTCGACTTCTCGGCCATCTTTTTCCGTCCCGTCGAGAGCGACCAGGGGCCGGTCATCCGCACGACGGCCCAAAAGCACGGCCTCGAAGGGGCCTTGGACAACCAGATCCTCGAGAAGTGCAAGGCCGCCATCGCCGACAAGAAGCCCGTCGAGTTCGAGATGTCGATCCGAAACGTCAACCGGACCGTGGGAACCATGACGGGAGCCGAGATCTCCCGGAAATGGGGAGGCGCCGGGTTGCCGGACGACACCATCAAGATCAAGTTCACCGGAAGCGCGGGCAACAGTTTCGCGGCCTTCGTGCCGCGCGGCATGTCCCTGACCCTCGAGGGGGACGTGAACGATTACCTGGGCAAGGGCCTTTGCGGAGGCAAGTTGGTGATCTATCCCCCCAAGACCGCGACCTTCGTCCCGGAGGAGAACATCCTGATCGGCAACGTGGCTTTCTACGGCGCCACCGGCGGCCAGGCCTACATCCGCGGCAAGGCCGGGGAGCGGTTCTGCGTGCGCAACTCGGGCGTCCACGCCGTCGTCGAGGGCGTGGGGGACCACGGTTGCGAGTATATGACCGGGGGCCGGGTGGTGGTGATCGGGGAGACGGGGCGTAATTTCGCCGCCGGCATGTCGGGCGGCATCGCCTACGTCTGGGACCCAAATGGCGACTTCAAGACCCGTTGCAACCTGGAGATGGTGGGCCTGGAGGAACTCCAACCCGAGGACCTCGAGACGGTCAAGCAGCTCCTGAAGAACCACCAGCAGGCCACCGGCAGCACCGTGGCCCAGAAGCTCCTGGACCTTGGCGAGCCGATGCGCAAACAGTTCGTGAAGGTCATGCCGACCGACTACAAGAAGGCCCTGGAGCTGATGAAACAGCAGGCCGCGCAGCCGGTCGCGTAGCGAAGTCCCGAGTTTAATTTAGAATTTTGAGCCGACCACCTACGGCTTAAAACCGGCGATTCAACTCTCGAAGAAGTTGAGGATTTAAAATGGCGAAGCCGACGGGGTTCATGGAATCGGGACGGGAGCAACCCAAGAAACGCCCCGTGGCCGAACGGGTCAAGGACTGGAAGGAATACGTCCTGCCCATGGCGCCGGACCACCTCAAGGTCCAAGCGGCCCGTTGCATGGATTGCGGCATTCCCAACTGCCACGGAGGCTACGGCTGTCCCTTGGGCAACCTCATCCCCGACTGGAACGACCTCGCCTACCGCAATCGCTGGCGCGAGGCCATCGACCGGCTCCACGCCACCAACAACTTCCCGGATTTCACGGGACGTCTTTGCCCGGCCCCCTGCGAGTCGGCTTGCACCCTCGGCATGGACGCCTATTCCCAACCCGTGGCCATCAAGACCATTGAGCAAACCATCATCGACCGGGCCTTCCAGGAAGGCTGGGTGAAACCGTTGCCCCCGGCGAGGCTGACAGGCAAGAAGGTGGCGGTGGTGGGGTCCGGACCCGCGGGACTGGCCGCCGCCCAGCAGTTGGCCCGGGTGGGCCACGCGGTCACGGTATTCGAGCGCGCCGACCGGATCGGCGGGCTCCTGCGTTACGGCATCCCCGAGTTCAAGATGGAGAAAAGCAACATCGACCGCCGCCTGAAACAGATGGAGGCCGAAGGCGTGAAGTTCAAGGCCAACGCCAACGTGGGGTTCAATCCCACCATCGAGGAGCTACGAAAAGGATTCGACGCCATTGTGCTCGCCTGCGGCGCCACCCAGCCCCGGGACCTTCCAGTCCCCGGCCGGGAATTCAAGGGCGTGCACTTCGCCATGGATTACCTGACGCAATCCACCAAGGCCCTGATGGGGGACAAGGTCCCCGACCAGATCCTGGCCAAGGGAAAAGCCGTGATCGTCATAGGGGGCGGCGATACCGGGGCCGATTGCATCGGCACCGCGCACCGGCAGGGCGCCAAGAGCGTCACCAGCCTCGAATTGTTGCCCCAGCCACCCGAGAAGCGGGCCGCCGAAAATCCCTGGCCCGAGTGGGCGAAGGTGTTCCGCACGGCGGGCGCCCATGAGGAAGGCGGAGAACGGATCTACTCGGTCCTGACCAAGAAGCTGACGGGAACCGACGGGACCGTGAAGAATCTCCATGGCGTGAAGCTGGAATGGAAGCCCCAACCCGCAGGCCCCCCGAAGATGGAGGAGTTGCCTGGGACCGAATTTGAGCTGAAGGCCGACTTGATCCTGCTCGCGATGGGCTTCACCGGCCCCGAAAAGAACCCCCTGTTCGACAAGCTGGGCATCGAATTGGACCCGCGTACGAACGTGAAGGGCGACGCCTCCAAGATGACCAACGTGCCGGGTGTATTCGTGGCGGGGGACATGACCCGCGGCCAATCCCTGATCGTCTGGGCCATCGCCGAGGGCCGCGCCGCGGCCAAGGGCTGCGACAAGTGGCTCATGGGGGAATCCTCCTTGCCCTGATGGGCAAGGGGATATCCAAGATGAGTTGGGAATGTGGATTGTTGGAGAGGCGGCTATCCCGGCCGCCTTTTTGTTTTAAAGCCAAAGAGGTCCCTGGAAACCATGACGCCGAAACCTAACGCCATTGCCTTGGTCCTGGCGGGTCTCCTATTCGGGATTAATCCCCTGTTGGGAGCGGCTAAACCGACTCCCCCCCCAAATGATTACAGCGTTTCCGACGCCACCGACATCCGGGTGGACGGTCGGCTCCTGGACTGGCCTGCGGCCCGGCGGATCGACCTGGACCGGAAGGACCAAGTGGTCGAAGGCCAGGCTTTCTGGAGAGGCCCGGAAAGTTTGTCCGCCAAGTGCTTCCTGGCCTACGACTCCGAGAACCTTTATTTGGCCGTGATCGTCCAACAAGACCACAAGCCAAACGGTTCCCTTCGCCCGGGATCGCCGGAAGGTGACCGGGTGGAGCTGACCCTCTCCACCGGCTGGGAGGTTCCTCGGCCCCCGGGCCGAACCCGCCGGGAGACCCACCTGATCCTGACCCCGGGGGAGGGATCAAAACAACCCTCGATCTGGCTTCCCGCGAGGTCCCAGGAAGCCCCCGGGACGAGGTTGGTGGCCAAGACCACAAGCCAAGGTTACCTTCTCGAGGCCTCCCTGCCATGGACCCTTTTCCCAGGAATCGAAGTTGCGCAGGGGAAGACCTGCCGCTTCCAGTTGGCGGTTGAATCCTACGGTACGCTCTCTAAGGCGATCCTCCATCGGTTGGAATTGGGGACGGGGGAGCCGTCCCAGTGGCCTTTCCTCCGATTCATCGGCCAAATGAAAGCGCAGGTTCCCGACCAACCCGGGGTTCGTTCCGATCCCGGAATATCCCAGTTGGGGGATGGGACCCAGGGGAACCTGTTGCTCGGGACTCGAACGCTGGAAGGAAAGGTTTTGGATGGGCGCGGTCGGCCGGTTCCGTCGGCCTACGTTTGGACTTGGCCCGAGGCGATCGGGGCCTATGCCGGTCCGGATGGGACTTTCCGGCTGGTGGATGTCAAGGTGTACCGGAGTTCAAAGCTCCTGGCCTCGGCCCCTGGCTGGGGTTCGGCGGTGACCGCCTTGAGGGGAAAAACCGGTTTGGTCGTTTCACTGCCGGGAAACGGGCCCCGAACTTGGGGATTCGGTTTCGCGGGAAGCGTATTCCCGGAGAAGCCCCCCCATCCCGCTTCCTGGCTTTACGTCCCCTCCGAGGGTACCCTGTCCGCCCCGGATTTCCTGGAGGAAGCCGTCCGTTTTGTTTCGTCCTGCCATAAGGCCGGCGGAACACCGGCGGTCACCCTTCCCCTCCTGGCCTCGGGGGATGTCGCCAAGTGGTGGGAGTCGATCAAGGGCCGTACCGGTGAGGCACCGATAGATTGGGTGCTCCAATCGCCCCCCGCGGGACCTTCCAACCCCTATGCCTACCTCAATGCCTATCGGGATGCCTTCCTGTCCTTGAAGGAATCCCACCCCGGCGTTTGGGTCATGGGGCCTTTTTTCGGGTCCGGACAGGTGAGCCGCGAAACCACTTTCCTCAAGGATGACGGCGAGATCGTGGATGACCTCGCGGTCCAGGGGAAATTCATCCTGAAGGCCCCCTGCGGGCCCGCCCAGGCCTTCCGGAAAACCCGGGAACTGGAAAGGTTCTACGCGGAACGCGCCGAGAGCCTGGAGAGTCGGATGGACCGTCCTGTCCCGGCGGAGTTCATCCTGGAGGCGGGTTGCGAGGGCGGGGATCCCATGGGCTACGGCCCGGCGCTTTGGATGGCCTCCGCAGTGGCGGATTGGGTGGACCAATTCCAGGGGCCGCTTTATTTCCGATGGATGGGAGCCCTTCCCACCGACACCAGTCCAGTGGGGAGGATGACGGATCTTTTGACGAGCCTGGGCCTGGGCGAACGCGTCAATTGCTCGACGCTCCAACCCGGGATCATGTGCGTGGCCCGGCGGGATAACGACGGCGCCATAAGGCTTTTGGTGGTCAACCGGACTTCCGACCTGCCCTTCGCGGTGAAGGCGACCTTGGACGGACGAAACGGGAACCTCTCGGTCGAGGCGGGTCTCCACCGCTTCGTGGAGTTCGAGATCCCCGTGGAATCCGTCGGCGTGGTCCGTGTCCCCGCCACCGGCGCCCCAACGGGCCAATGGTATGGAGCCCACTCGGCGAAGCGCGGGGAACCGATCCAAACGTTGGAAGTCCGATGAAGCGCCCGAAGAACATCCCTGTGGAACTCGATCCTTGGTTGAGGCCCGTTGACGCCCTGTTGCTTCTTTACCAAATGGTCTTGGGACTGGTGGTCTTGACGGGAAGGTCCCAAACCCAGGGAACCGTCTGGTTGGGCTGGCACTTGGGCGGGAGCCTCATCCTCCTGATGATTTGTCGGGCCACCGTGGGGAAAACCGGGGGCGCATTGGTTTTCCTGCGGGAGTGGTACCCGCTGATCCTCATGCCCTTGCTCTATAAGGAAGTAGGTCCCTTGGTGCACAGCTATTTCGATTGGACCGTGGACCCGATCCTTTACTCGTTGGACCTGCGCCTCTTCCTAGGTGGCGGTCCGGCCCTTTGGATCTGGCAACAGTCGCATCCCCCTGCCCTTTGGGTCAACGAGTTGTTCCATGTGGGGTATGGGTCCTATTTTCTCCTGATGCCTATCGGGGGTTTCGCCCTTTGGTACCGGGCCCCCCGAGAGAAGTTCCGGACCTATATGTTCACCCTCGGTTTGACCTATTACACCAGTTACCTGCTCTTCATCCTCCTTCCGGCCCACAGCCCCAGGTTCTTCTTGGAAGGCCTCCGGGACCCCCTTCCGGGATACGCCTGGTCCAACCTCCTGAAGCTGACCATGGACGGGAACGCCTATCCCGGGGGTTCCTTCCCCAGTTCCCACGTGGCGGCGGCATTCATCGTTTTTGGGACCTCTCCGTACCTGGGCCGCTGGAAAATCCCCCTTTTTCTCATGACCCTGGTTCTCTTTGCGGGGACGGTCTGGGGGCGCTATCATTATGTCTCCGACTTGGCGGTGGGTTTGCTCTTGGGGGCCTATTACCTCAAAGTCGCCCCATCGGTGGAACGGTTTTTCCAAAGCCGGTTGGCCGGTTTCCCGGCTCTCGCGTTGGGACGGTCCACAACGAGGTCCCGGTGAAGCCGGGCGAAACGGAGGCGTGATGCCGGACTCCCCTAAACCCCTGACCCCCGCCGAACTCCAGATCCAAAGGCTCCAGGCCCTCCGCTCCCAGGTCGTGAAGTCCTCCCAAGCCGAGGCGGTCAAGGCCTTCGAACCCCACCGAACCGTGGTGGAAAAGACCGTGGAACGCCTGGAGGCCATGCGCCAGCAGAATGACCGGCCCCCAGTGGGCTCGCCGGCCCGCCACGCGGGGTTCCCGAAGTTCGAGGGAAAATACAAGAGCGTCAAGCTGACCCTGGCCCAAATGCGGGCCCTGGAACAGTTGTTCGGCGCCGATCCAAGCCTTTACCCCGGGCGGATCCTGCGCCTGGCCTTGAACCAGTGGCTGGGTCTCCCGAACCTCGTCGAGGACGGCGAACTGGAACAAACGGCCAAGGACGCCCTGGAGCGGCTGAAGAAGAACCCCTGACCCGGTCGTTTTAATCTCGGGTCCGCGATGTTCACCTTCCAAACAAGCCCGACCGGCTCTTGTCGAGCAGGGTTGGGCTTAGTTATTGGTCCCCGAGGACAGGTCATGAGAATTTTGGTGAACGGTGAGACGCGGGATGTGCCCGAAGGAACGACCCTCCAGGGGCTCCTCCAATCCTTAGGGCTCAGGCGCGAGGCGTTGGTGGCCGAGGTAAACCGGAAGATCGTGGAAAAAACCCAAGACTCGGCGCTCGGCCTCCAAGAGGGGGACCAGGTCGAGCTGATCCAATTTGTGGGAGGCGGCTAGATGGCGCAGACGCACCAGCAACTGATCCAGGGGGACCCCTGGACCATCAACGGCAAGCAATTCACGTCCCGGCTCCTGGTCGGGACGGGGAAGTACACCACGAACGAGCTCATGGTGGACTGCCTGGAGGCCAGCGGTTGCCAGATCGTGACCGTGGCCCTGAGGCGCATCCCCTTGGGCCAAAAGGGTGAGAAGAGCCTTTTGGACTACCTCGACCTGAAAAAATACACCCTGCTCCCCAACACAGCCGGCTGTTTCAACACCGAGGAGGCGGTCCGTGTCGCCCACCTGGCCCGGGCCTCGGGATTGTCCGACTTCATCAAGCTGGAAGTGCTGTACGACGAGCAGACCCTCTTGCCGGACCCCATCGCGACCCTGGAAGCCACGAAGATCCTGGTTCAGGAGGGCTACACGGTGATGACCTATACTTCCGATGACCCGGTCCTGGCCCAAAAGCTGGAGCAGGCCGGGGCCCACGCGGTCATGCCGGCCGGTTCACCCATCGGGTCCGGCCAGGGCGTCCTGAACCCCAACAATATCCGGATCATCCTCGAGAAGGTGAAGTGCCCGGTATTGATCGACGCGGGGGTCGGGACGGCCAGCGACACGGCTTTCGCCATGGAACTCGGGGTCCAAGCGGTCCTGATGAACACGGCCATCGCCCACGCGAAGGACCCCCTGCGAATGGCCCATGCCATGCGCGAATCCACCGAGGCGGGCCGCCTGGCCTTCCACGCGGGGCGGATCCCCAAGAAGCTCTACGCGCAGGCGTCCACGCCGCAGAAAGACTTTTGACGACAGCGGATAGCGGTTGGCTAAAACCGGGAAAATCTGTGTGAATCTGTGGTTGCAATGGCTCATGTCGTGGCTGTTGGGCTTTGCAAAGGAAAACCAGTGGCAAATCAGGCTCGCGAAATCGATCGGAATAGGAACAAGGACCCACGCTTGTACGTTGTCACGGGCCTGATGGTCTTATGGCTTGCTGGATTGGGCGGGATTACGCTCCTCTTGGCCCAGGAAGCCAAGGGGAAACTGGAATTTTCCAAGGTCGATAAAGGCGGACAGACCTCATTTTACGCCCGCAACCTGGATCCGGGTTTTCCGATCCATTTACAGTACGATTTCACCTTGTCGGGCCACTTCAGGTTCTCGGCGCCGCTTCCGGGCCGGATCGTCATCCCGCCCGGGCAAAAAGCCCCCCTGGGCAACCTGATGCTCGACCCCGGACCCGGCGGGTCCAGTTACCAATCCAATGACGACTATGGGTTCGGCGACCCTGGAGCCGTCCCCGATCCCAAGGCGGCCTATTTATTTCCTTATGAACATGGCGTCAAGCACGGGATTGTCCAGGGTTACTACGGGAAAGTCACCCACATGGCCTGCCAATGCCTTGATTTCGACCTGGCGGAAAACAGCCCCATCTGCGCCGCCCGGGACGGGCTCGTCGTGATGGTCAAGCAGGACTCCGATGTCGGCGGCCCCGGCCCCGAGTTCAGGGACAAAGGGAACTTCGTCTGGATCCTCCATGCCGACGGGTCCTGGGCGCAATACGGGCACCTGCGGAAGGATGGGGCAAGGGTTCGGCTTGGACAACGGGTGAGGGCGGGACAGGTGATCGGCCTGAGCGGCCATACGGGACAAGCTCAAGGGCCGCACCTTCACTTTGAGGTGGATCAGGCGACCTGGGGAGCGACGTCGACGACGATCCCGACCAAGTTCCTGGTCCAGGGGGGGCAATGGGTCGATCCCGTGGAGGGAAAGTACTACTACTCATTCCACCCGGGCGGCCCGGCCTTCAAGGAAATCAAGGCCGAAAACCTGACCGAGGAGTCCTTGGAGGGCGCTTCAGCGAAGGCTCCCGTGGCCGGGGCCGTCACGATCCGGACCGAGCGGGTGGATTCCAAGACGATCCTCTATGGGTCGAATGGGACGGCCCAAGACCGGACAATGACCCTCCAGTTCCCGAGCCTCCAGAACCTGTCATGTTCGAAAGCGTTGCCTTATACGAAGGTCATTCCCGCGGGGAAGGAAGTCTACCTCCTGAGCCTCGATCGGATCGACACGGAGCAACGTTCGGCCTATAACGTGAACTACTCCTACCGTTGAGGAGAACCGGTTTAGGTTCACTCCTGACGATGACTTGAACGCGAAGCCAAAGTGGTTGCCCCCGTTGGCTTGTGGGGCTTAAGGGAAGTGAAGCCGATGCCTCCAGTGACGAATTTGAGGAACAAGTTGAAGGACTCCGTCCTTTACGTCGTGACGGGGCTCGAGGCGTCCGGGGGGCGCTCCACCGTCGACGCGGCCAGGGACGCGCTCCTGGGCGGGACCGACATCATTCAACTCCGGGAAAAGACCCTGAAGGACGGGGAACTCCTAGGCTCGGCCCGGGAACTCCGGCGCCTGACCCGTGAGGCCGGGGCCCTTTTCATCGTGAACGACCGGGTGGACCTGGCCCTGTTGACCGATGCCGACGGGGTCCATGTGGGCCAGGACGACCTGCCCGTGGCCTCGGTGAGGAAACTGTTGGGTTCCGGCAAGATCATCGGAGTCTCCACCCATGAAGCGGCCCAAGCGCTCCGGGCCGTCGAGGAGGGCGCCGACTACATCGGGGTCGGCCCGGTCTTCGCCACCCCCACCAAGGCCGGTCGCCCCGGGGTGACCTTGGAGTATGTCCGCCAAGTGGCGGGCATGAAGCTCCGGATCCCTTGGTTCGCCATCGGCGGCATCGACGGAAAAAACCTGGTTTCGGTCCTGGAGGCCGGGGCGACCCGGGTGGCGGTGGTTCGGGCGGTCGTGGGGGCCCGGGATCCAAGGCAGGCGGCCAAAGATTTGAAAAGACGCCTCCAAAACGAGGAATAACCGGGCCGGGAACGGCTTGAGATTTACCCGGTTCCTACCCTATCCTTGAACGAGTGGGTTGAATTCGAAAGAAGGGTTGGCACAGACCGTGATCCGTCCCATCGTGTTGTACCCGGACCCCCGGCTCAAGCAACACAGCCATCCCGTCGAGAAGTTCGACGAGGCGCTGAAAGAGCTCGCGTCCGACATGACGGACACCATGAGGGACGCCAACGGTCTCGGCCTCGCGGCGGTGCAGGTCGGCGAGATGATCCGCTTCATGGTGGTGGAGTCCCGGTACGAGCAGGATGACAAAGGGGAATCCTTGTCCCTTCTCAACCCTGAGATCCTCGCGGTCGAGGGGACCCAAATGGGGGAGGAAGGCTGCTTGTCCATCCCGGAGGTGCGGGAGGAACTGGAACGGCCCTACCGCGTGACCCTGAAGGCCCAGGACCTCGACGGCCGGTTCGGTGAACATACCTTTGAGGGGCTTTTGGCCCGCTGCATCTTCCACGAGATCGACCATATGGACGGCCAGCTCTTCGTGGAAAAGCTCCCCGCGGTCAAACGGCTTTTCCTCAAGTCCCGCCTCAAGGACCTCCAGAAGCAGTACGCGACCGCCCACCAAGGCTGACAAAAGCAGCGGTTAGCGGTTAGCTGATGGCGGATGGTCCAGCCAAACCAAGGTTCTGCGATTGACTTAAACGCA
>Ga0265334_10000253_pt1 | contig 30536 bp, 31 predicted proteins | sample 42023metaG_FD_192442 | JGI IMG/M metagenome (GOLD analysis project Ga0265334, IMG submission 192442) | Rhizosphere microbial communities from Carex aquatilis grown in University of Washington, Seatle, WA, United States - 4-20-23 metaG | ecosystem: Host-associated > Plants > Roots > Rhizosphere... | reverse complement strand
TCGGTGTTAATGAGCAGCTCATTCGTCGTTACATCCAGAACCAGGGCAAAGAGGATGCCGGGCAAAACAACGTCGAGTTGTTTTGAGTCAGCTAATTCCCCGAGCGGAAGCTCGTGGGAAGTTTAATAAATAATCGTGTATTTATTTACCAGCTTCAAAGTTTGTAAATGTTGCTACACCATCATCAAGAGTGCTGTCGTTTTGGATAATGAAATGAGGCAAACGATATAGCTCGCAGAGTTCATAAAACAGCTTCTCGGTTTCATCCTGGTACTTATCGAGCATGTTCAGTTTTTGCTCATGACTTAATCCAGACGGGAACAACGCTCTGTCTTTAGCTATATCTTGCGATATCCTGGCTAAAATAGTTTTTGGCTCAGCCTTTATTAAAACAAGTGCGTCATAATTTTGAATCCACTCGCCATCTCGGCGAATTATTGTTCCGTTGGTTAAGTTAAGAATATGAGTGTCAAGAAGGAATGGTTTACTGTCGTACTCTTTCAGTAAGTGCTGGGCGGTCTCGCCCCATTTCATAAGTACCTCATCCTGATTCATAGCTCGTAATGCAGCGTAGTCACCTGGGATGCTCAAATATTTCATTAATTCTGCTGTGCCATGGACTACTTCGATGCCAGTATGTACAGAGATTGCCTTGAGCAGACTTGTTTTTCCGCTCCCATTCACACCAACTACGTAGTAATGCATAGCATTACTGTACATAAGAGCGTGACAAACAAAAAGACTTCTCGATTGAGAAGTCTTTCATAGTGCTTATGCTTGGAGGGCCACAGTAAGTGCTGTTGCGTCAGAAATCAAATCGAATGGGGCCAGACTTGGTGCGTAACGCGTTTGTCATCCTCCCTGATTAGCCTAAAGACTAGCCAACTGCTAAAAGTGATAATCCGATCACGAAATAACTCCTCTGCATCATGTAGGCTTGTGCCTTCAAGAGCTACGCCGAGCCGAATGGTTACGTGCGGCGTAAAGTCTGTAAGTTCTTGGGCTTCTACGCTGTAGCCGCGCTGCTCTAGGTGGTCAACCACTTGCTTTCTGAACTCAATCAACTGAGAGGATGCCTCTAAGAGTATAAGTCCAGTGGAACTATAAAACTGGTTACTCTTATTAGCGATGCCTAGAACATGCCCTTCAAATGGCAAGTTATCTCCAGGCGACAGGATACTTTCAACATCCTGCACAAGTGCGTCATCTGACAAGTCCGTATTTGCTGTAATACCTCGAAGTAATGTGATATGCGGGATGTCGTCACGGTATGGTGAGTCGGGCAAGCTATTTCTGATGGCTTCAATATCAGTTGCTACGTCATCCGATGGCAGCAGGCAAATTGAGAACTCACGTGTAAGTTTTTGCTCAGACATAACGTCAGTATAAAACAAAAAGACCTCTCTTTTGAGAAGTCTTTTATACTGCCTATGCTTGGAGGGACACAGTGGAACTTATCAGGACAATTATTGAGGCTGGTTCCTTGACTGGTCAAACCATTTCGAACCTTCATTTTCCCATTCCGAACGATATTCGCTAAACGAGACAGGTTTCGCTGTGCCTGGGTTATCGTCATTACCAAACTCATAACCACATTTTGGGCATACTTCATAAGATGGCTTACCGAGAGTGTCGTCGTATGGTGGACTTAATGCATCAAGCTCTTCTTGGCTAAAGTTATTAATATTTTCGTAAGCTGGTACTTCTAATTTATCGTATTTACAAATGGGACATATATTCATGGCAGTATTATATCAAACAAAAAGACTCCTCGATTGAGGAGTCTTTCATAGTGCTTATGCTTGGAGGGCCAGGTGGGACTTGAACCCACGACATTCTGCTTAAGAGGCAGACGCTCTAACCAGCTGAGCTACTGGCCCGATATCAGTTCCGCAAAGCGGACTAACGGGGCTATTCTACCAAAATACCTCTGTTTTTGCAATGTCTACAATGCAGCAGAAGCTGGATGGCTACTGTCGGCGTTGCCGGCCTTTTTGCCGAAACGACGTTTCCGTTTTACGAAGACCTGGTTGAGCATGTCGGCGCTAAATCCGGGCGGAACCTGGTGCGTAGTAGCGTAGTAGTACAGCGCAATGTTCACGACGCTATTAGCGAACGAACCGATGATGGCAATAGTAACCTGGAGGAATACGTATACGAACGCGAGTGTAATTACTAGCGGGACACTGCCGCTTAGCATTGCAATGATGAACAGGGGCCAGAACACCAAACAGAGCAAGAGTGTGATTAGCCCGAGCGGCGCGTTTACAGTGACCTTGGCGGTTACGCCCTCACCCCACGTCTGCTTAAAGAACCTTACAGACTGTTTAATTGCCTGCGGTGCCGACACATCCATATCCATAATCATGGGTAGCACGAACATGGTCCCGAGTGACCAGACGGTTCCGAGCAGCCATACCAGGATCCAGCCGACAAAGCGGACACGCTCGACTACGTAGCGCAGTATCATGCCGACTATCGCATCGATTACAGAAAAGACGAAAATAGGACCGGCTTTGCCACGCGTCGCGGCAATGTAGGCCTGATAGGGTTTGCGCTGGCCCCTAAATATGTCTTGTATGTTGCCGGCCAGTGCGGCGGCGTAGAAGTTGATGAGAAAATAAATTGCGACGTAGCTTAAGAACACGAACGGATACCATGCCGGGCCTGTACCGTACACGTTCAGGAGTATGCTTGGGGCGAAATAGATAACGAGGAACAGTACGATTTCGACTGCCATGATGACCACCCACGTCATGAGCATATAGCGGAACAGATAGCGGTTGCCGTTTAGCAATCGTACGCTTTGCTGCAGCAGTGCCCGACCGGTACGGATACGACCGCGTTTGCTGCCAGTCGCCTGGGGAAGCACTTGCTTAGGCTGATCCGGAGCGGCTGAAGCCGGTGCCGGTTGTGGTTGTACGGCTGTCGGTAGTATTTGTGCGTGCAGCGTAGAAAATGCTTGGCGGATCTGATCCTCCGGCCATCCGGCGGCGACCAGCTGAGTGTATATGGCGTCAGGGTCCCCGACGGTTGCTAGCTGGTCGGTAATATAGTTTACGAGAGCCCGTTGGTGTTCATTCATCTGTAGCATGATATATGTTTGTCGCGCTTTGCACAACAATTTTCGGCCTTATCTGTTACAATAGGGGCGATGAAGATTCTGAACGGCAGCGAACTGGCTGGTTTTATCAAGGAAAGACAGGCGCACGAGGTGCGCTCGTTGCGTCAGAGTGCGAGCGTCCAGCCAAAGCTGGCTATTATCATTACAGTAGATCATCCGGCAATCGCGACGTACGTACGCATGAAGCAGCGTTACGGTGCGGATATTTTGGTCGACGTGGATGTGCACCGAATAGAGCAGAGCGAAGCGAAATCGCTCATCGCCAAGTTAAATGCAGACCCCGGGGTACACGGTATAATCGTGCAGCTGCCGCTGGCTGACCCGGCCGAGACGGATGAAATCTGCAGCGCGGTGGTGTCCGTCAAAGATGTTGATGCACTCGGTAAGGATGCGGTGCTGGAACCGGCAACCCCACTGGCTATACGGTGGCTGCTGGCCGGCTATAATGTAGCACTTGAAGGTAGACACATTGTGCTCGTAGGGCGCGGCAAACTGGTGGGAGCGCCGCTAGAGCGTATCCTTAAGGCAACCGGCTATGACGTTGAGGTGGTTGACCGCGCGACCAAAGATATCCGTGCGGTGGTCGAGTCAGCTGATGTACTCATAACTGCCACCGGTCAGCCCGGCCTGATTACCAGCGACATGATCAAGGAAAACACGGTGGTAGTCGACGCCGGCGTGGCTGGCGAGCACGGCAAGACTGTAGGTGACTTAGCCGACGACGTCTACGAGCGCGATGATTTGACCATTACGCCGCGTAAAGGCGGCGTCGGGCCGCTGACTATCTGTGCCCTGTTTGATAACGTGATCCGTGCCGCACGGACCGGTGTTACGACAAAGCTCTAACAGCCGTCTGGAATTGGTCACCCTTTTCTTCAAAATCTTTCCACAGTAAGTAACTTGGCGCCGCAGTGCTCAAAAGCACCACTGAATTTTCCGGCGCGTGCCCAGCTGCGTATGCCACCGCATCTGCCATGGACTGGGTTTCGAAAAGGTGTGGTGTGTATCCGGCGGGCAGAGCGGCGCGCATTTTGCCTCCTGTTTCAGGAAAGAGTACCAGATGGGGAATGTTATAACCGGCTACTGCCTTCATCAGCTCTGTAAAGTCGTAATCGCGGTCCTGGCCACCCAGCAGCAAGCAGCCAACCGGCCCAATGTTTTGGGTCACGGCGCTTAAGCTGGCGAGCGTGGATTCCGGAGTCATCCCTATGGCGTCGTCCACATAGGTACGGCCCTGCACGGTCGCAACCGTTTGCATGCGGTGCCGGAGTGGCTCGAATTGACGGATAGCTTCCAGGCTCACTTCATCCGGGACGTCAAACTGGCGGGCGATTTCGCGGGCAACCAGCACATTTAATATGTTGTGCTCGCCAAATAGTTTTGCTCCGCTTAAATCTAGCTTTTCGGATGGGTTGATGGCGATGGTGTGACATGCGGCTTCTGCCGCCCATGCCTGTAGCGCCTCAAAGTCCGGGTTGTATATAAAGACGTCGCCAGGTCCGGCAAAGCGCATTATGTTGTGCTTAGCTTCCCAATAATTTTCGAGTGAACCATGCCAGTCGGTGTGGTCGTTGTATAAGTTAATGCAGGCCGAAATGTGCGGGCTAAGTGTCAGATCCGACAGCTGGTAGCTGGATAGTTCCAGCACGAAAATAGTATCGGGTGTGGCGCTGGCCAGCGCTTCCCATGGCGATACTCCAATATTGCCGGCCAGTACCGCTTTTTTACTAGCGTGCTGCAAAATGGTGGCTGTCAGTGACGTAGTGGTGCTTTTGCCCTTGGTGCCGGTGATACCGACCGTGGTCAGTTGGTTGTCCCGCGCCAGCCGGAAGAACAACTGCCAGATTGAGGTATATGGCACAGGTACGAGCTCAGCCTGCACAGCCTCGTTCTTTAAGAATACCGTCGTGGCCGGGTCGTAATCTCGCAGGAAACCGTACGCTTCGGTGACACTACGCTGACGGTCGACGCCTCTGAAGCTTTTGATGTGCCCGTGCCTACGAGTAGCTCCTCTACCCCGGCCATCGAACGGCCTTGTCCTATACCCACAAATACAACGTCTTTACCGGCAAATTCAGGTAGGTCAAACTTCATGCCGAGAGGCCCTGCTGCAGGAGGTTTGCAATGGTGTCGCGCAGTTTGGCGGGCAGAGCTTCATCTGCTTGCAACTGTAGTAACTTCTGCAATAGTTCATCCCAATCGGCTTCGTGGATAATACCGCGTTCGCGTGCCAGCTGCATGAGCGCCTTATCGCCGTAGCGTCCGTCGCGGGCCAGCAGGTTCATGGACAATATCAATTCTTCCGGTGTACCTACGCAATCAAGCGGCGGATGGCCTTCCGTGCCGGTCATTTCCAGAAACAGTTGGGCAAGCGACACCTCATTCAGGAAATCAATGCCGAATATGCGCCGTACGTTGCCATCGCTTAACCAAGGTGCCAGCAGTACGTAACTGCTCAACGACTTTGGACTCTCCAAACTCCAACGCCCGCTCGGCCGGCGTGCCGGGTCAATGCGGAATACGGTGTTGTCGCTGGTGAACACTTCAAAATACTGCGGGTAGTTTGCAAACAATTTGGCTACGCCGATCGACGTGAGCCGGCGGATGGCACTGAAGTAGGTGACGCGTGGGTCGATCAGACGTTGGATATATTGCTGGATAGCTTGCTCGGCCTCGAAGGACTTGCTCCACTGATGGTTTATCGTTTGCCCCTCGTGCTCCAGCTGTGGAATGCTGGCGCTGGCCTCGTTGGCGACCATTACGTAAGCGGTGTCGGTCGCAATAGCGAGCGCTGTACCCACAAGCGCAAAAATAAGCGAGATTGGTACGTGACCGTGATACGCATCAGGCGCTTTATCTACTTCTGAAAGATGGATATCCAATCGCCGCTCAACAGCCTGCAAAGGTATGTCCATTACCTTCGCAACTTCGCCGGCCTGTCCCAAAGCTTCACCGGTAGCCATGACAAACCCGCGTATAGCAGTGCCGGTGGCTTTCAAGAGTTCGCCGGCTACTATCGAGTCTTTACCACCGCCGAGGCCTAAGAATGCTCCCGTTGCTTCGTTGTCGGCCGTCGTGCCCTCAAACTGCTGCCCATCGTGCGCTGTAAACCGTGCCAGCTTATCTGCGGTCAGGTTATTATCGTATAAAAATTGCCCTAAGCCATGCCGCCATACGGTATTCCAAAAGCCCGCCTCAGTGTCGTCCATGGCGTATGGGTGGGTGACAACTGGTGGCACAAAAATCTTGTAATAACTGATCCCGAGTGCCAGATGAAGCGACCGCAAGGACCGGATTTGCTCAGGCGTATCTTTAAGCGGTACCGGAAAGGTCAGCGACTCACTGAAGCTGTGCTCTGCGCCGGTATGGCGCAGACAGTATTCAAAGACGACTGTGCGTCGATCGCCGCTCACATTGAAGGCTGTATATATAAACTCGTCCGGCTGCATGGCCACGCGCTCCGTTATGCCGCCAGCTCGGATTTGACCATTTCAGCCACCTGACGCGGCGTCATTTCTGCTTTAACGATAAATTTGCGTACGCCCGCGCGCTTCAAGCTTTCGGGCGCCTCTTCCTGCCCGACGTTGGTCAGGACGATGACCTTTATGTTTTTACCCCAGTCAGTCGCCCGTAATCTTTCGAGCATTTCGTCGCCGTTCATCTCGGGCATCATGATGTCCAGCAGGATAATGTCCGGCCGCATTTTTTCGACCAGTTCAAGCCCGAGTTTGCCATTGCCGGCCGTTTCGACCGTGTAGCCCTCGGCCTCGAATTTCAGCCTATACATCTGGCTGATGGCCTGGTCGTCTTCTACGATTACGATTTTAGCCATAGTCACATGATACGAGCTCACGGTGACAAATACAATGACGTGTGATTTGCTACATCTGCCAGACGTCGGCGGTTACGGCGCGACCGCCATAGTTGGCGACGGTCAATATAAGCTCATGCCGCTGGTCGGTACCGGCCGAAAGTATCTGTGTTACCACGCACTCCTCAGGATCGGGTGCGGGCTTGAGCTGCACGGAAAAGCCCTTCTCAAGCCGGTCAGTTCCGTATACGCCGAGTGACAGTTGAGCCTGTTGTTGCGGTGCGACGCGCAGTCGCCCCGTAAACTTAGTGAAAACAGTGCTCTTGGTAGGTCGCACGACGATTGGTCGTACTTTCGAACGGGAAATTGTACGTGCCATTGGTAATGTAGTAGACATAAGCTCCCTCCTATACTTTGCTAATTATTTACATTCACCCAGGGGCTTGTTATGGGCCGAATAACGGGGTCTAATCAGGAGTGATACGGCTGAGATAAGATGTCTGTGGCTAATGCTACATAACAGCATATAAAGCCTCGCTGCGTGTTATACAGGTTATTGCACAAAAACCCACAAAGGTGTACCATTCGTACCCATGTCGAAGCATGTAGTAGGGAGCGCTCCCCACTACTATGCTACACAAAAAGTTTGTAGCATTCAATAATCTTTTAGGAGTTTATTATAATTACAGTGATGCCTTATTTTAAACACTCAGAACTGGCTCGGAAATATCACGTCTCACTCAAGACGGTCTATAACTGGATTGAGGGCGCCAAACAGGGGAAGATAAACCTTGCACTGATGGAACAGGACGGCCGAACACATATCGCCGACACGCAGAGCAATGTGGTTGTGTTGCGGCAGCTGGCCGAAGAGGGTAAGAAGTATCGCAATGTGCGCTTCCACAAGGTTATTACGCCAAAGCCGGAATTTTATGAGCAATACAATCGAAAACAAATACTCGACATCATCACAAGCCTGAAGACTCATGGTGAGATTCCGCGCCAGTATGGTTACTTTGCTGAAGGTGCCCAGGGTTGGGACCGGCAAATGCATCGCGACATGAAGGCGCCACGGCTGGGAAACCTGCTCAAGGGGACGCAGGAGCTCATTCATACCAATCTTGAGGCGCTTGATCGTCTCATTGAGGATTATAACCAAGTCAATGTCGTGGATATAGGACCGGGAAACGCGATGCCCGTGAGAGAGCTTCTTGAGCATCTCGTTGAGCGGAATTTACTACATCGTTACATAGCCATAGACCTAAGTGAAGAAATGCTACGTATTGCGGAAGATAATATCAAAGAGTGGTTTGGTGGTGCGGTTCCGTTCGAAGGCCATGTTAGGGATTTTTCCTACGAGCGTTTCAACGATGTGCTGGTTGATGACATGTTGAGCAGGGAAGCAGACCAGACACTTAACTTGATGCTTTTTCTTGGCCACACCGCTGCAAATTTCCGCGCCTTTTCTGACCCGTTCAGGATAATTAACGGTAGCATGGATGCACACTCTTTGCTCATCTGTTCTGATAAACCTGACACGGATACGTCGCGAACCTATTTCCAATTTAATCCCACCCCCGAATCCACCGCCTTGTCTCCGAGCCATCGCTTTGTGCCCGAAATGCTGAACATAACTGAAGAATTGTATAGAGTGGAAATGGGGTTCGACGAGAAACGACTGATGCGGTATGTGCGCATCCGGCTGAACACGGCTATTACAATACGATTCAAATTTGATGACAGCGTCCGGGATGTCAATCTGGAAAAGGACAGCACAATCTTATTGCTTCGTGTATGGCACAAATCGACTTTGGGGATTATTGATGAAGCGCAGAGGGCAGGGTTTACTCTGCTACAGTCGAGCCTTACTAAGGACAGAAACTACCTGCTTACCATATTTGGTGTGGAAGAAGTCGAAACTAAGGTATGAGCGTATATAGGTTTTACAAACTGCGGTCAAGGTGAGAAGTTTTATCAATATTCGACCTTGAGGGAGTGTCGGCCCTTCGCCTGGTTGAGCCAAAGAAAGTACCCACGACAATGCATAGGATACTCGCTAGTACGAGCGATCCAGCGACCCACGCCCGTAGTTCCCAGGCGCTAGTCGGTTCATACTGCATGACTGCGGGGTAGTCTTTGCCTTCTGGGCTCAGGATAGCATGGAAAGCACCGAGCCAGTGCCAGCGGGTAGTTTGGATGAATGTGCAAGAGTATATATGAATATTCTGACACGATCCGACGAATTCCGGCCCTTGGAACGGCAACGGTGCGGCCCAGAATAGCACCATCCACAGTATAAAAATGAGCGTAGCCTCTTCGGGGTATTTAGGTAGGCGAACTCTCAAATCGCGCATCTTAACTCCTTAATTAAGGATTACCGGGGCTTCCTGTGGTATTAATATGGAGCAGATGAGCGGAGACGTTCGGGTATCTGTTTTGAAGCCACGTGTTGTGAACGGCCGAGTACGTGACACCGCGCATTTCAACCGGGGACGGTCGTGTACCATCGTCCTCGTAGGTGCTCCAATCCGTGACGTCCAGGTAGCCGCTCGGCTCTATTTTTGTTACGATCGCCACATGGCTTACGCCCTCACCAGTACCCCAGTTGTAGAAAACGAGGTCACCTATCTGAGCGTCTGCGGGATCATTATTGTTGGAGCTGAAATCTATATTCTCCCAGGTAGAGTCCGGATAGGTGTTTCTAAGGTATGACAGTAGATCCTCTGCGTTCCACGCTGTCTGTGTACCCGGCAACGGCTGTACATTTTCAACATAAGCCTGATAGTCCCCATGTAGCGGGCCACCGAGCGTGCCGTCAGAAGTCCACTCCGGCGTTTTTGCAAGACCTCCCTGCCACAGGGCATTACTGACGAACCAGGTGCAGGAGGCCGAGGCGGGGGCTTGATCTTCGGCATTTTCGAGCGCCCAATCTACCGCGGCCTGGCGGTTATATACATTTGTTTGCTCCGGGCCGGTGGTGTCACCCTGAATACCTTCTGGCGATTGTTGCTCACTTCCGCATTCCGGCACTCCCTGCGCTGCTAGCTCTGCACTTTCATTTGATGTGTCAGTGTTCGTGTAAAGGTAAGCGTCCGAAGCAAGTCCCTCGTGGCCACTGCTTTCGTCTGTGCCTTTTAGCCAATCTACATAGCCACCAACATTAGGGCCTTGCTCAAAGCAGGACACGTCAAACTTATCCCCGTCCGGCATCGTCAGGTCCAGCGGACCTGTTGGTGAGCCGCTGTGCAGCCAGAGGCCTGAGCTGCCCGTGCCAATAACCTCAGCGACCATTGTAGTGCTGGCACTGGCGGCCGTTGCTTCCGCAACACCGGTGACACCGTAAAACGTGGCCGCGGCCGAGACAGCGACAACGGTCTTGCCAAGCCAGGTACCGGCAATCCATTCCCGGATCGTGCGCCGTTTGCGGGCCTCCGTGCCAGCTACGAGATCCGGCGCAACACCTGCCAACGCAGCTTCGGCGGCCAGCGACGACAATGGCGTGTTAACTGGCGATTGCCCCAGCAGTCGGAAATCTACTACATTTAACCCACCTGATGGTGTTGATTCTAGTATGGCGGTACCGCCAAATTGCTCTATGGTTGATTCTGCAGGTACGATCAGGAAGTTGGGTGTGGCCATACTGCGAGGTTAGCATAGCCAGCCACAGGGTACAATTAAAAACAGGACTTATGACCTGATGTGCAACACATCTTTCACGACGTCCACGATTTGTGTGGGGGTGCAGTGCGCTTTGACAATATAGCGGTCGACGCTTAAAAGGCGAAGTATCTGAGGTGCTTCGCTGCGGCTGACGTTAGTTAGGATGATAACGCGCATGTTCGCGCCCCATTCTTCGCTTCGGATGCGTTGGAGTACTTCGTCGCCGTTCATTTCGGGCATGAACAGATCAAGTAGCAATATGTCCGGCTGGAATTCTTTGACGAGCGCAAGCCCCTCACGGCCATTAGTCGCGGCACGCACCGTAAAACCACTGAACTCTAACTTGGTCAGGTATAAGTCGCGGATCGGCAGGTCATCTTCAACGACCGCGATCTTGTAGTTGCTGAAGTCAGTCTGGCTCATCTAGAGTTTGCAAGTGCTAATGCACCGCCCTTTCGTAGCATAGCAGGTTTGATTTGGGTGGGGCAAAAGTACTAGCGTGTAATTTACACTCACGCCTCTGAGATTAGTTACTTAATAACGATCCTTTTCATCCCAAGTCTAGAATTACCGCAGCTACGTAGCAGGAACGCGTATAGTAAGCTGGTATGGGTGGATTACGCTACAATTAGTAAGGGAACCCGTTATGACCGATCACGCACGATCTATCCCTCCTTTCGTATCTCCACTTGGTAAGCTGCAGACCCCGTATCTTGTCATTGATCTACCTACAGTGACCACAGCCTACCGTCGGATATGTCAGTCCATGCCTGATGTCACGCCGTTTTATGCTATCAAATCCAACCCTGACCCGCGCCTCGCTAAGCATATCGTTAGCTTGGGCGGGAGATTCGAGATTGCCTCGGCCACCGAAATGGATGTGTTACGCAAGATCGGAGTAGACCCGGGTAGCCTCCTTTTTACGAATCCGGTAAAGATACCAGCACATGTTCATCGTGCGCACCAAGCAGGGGTTTGGCGCTTCTCGTTTGATAGCCAGGCTGAGCTCCACAAAATCGCTGAATACGCGCCTGGTGCCGCTGTTATGGTGCGCCTGAAAGCTCCAGCCTACGACAGTGTTGTCTCGAGCGAAGGCAAATTTGGAGTCAATGGTAGTGTTGCCGCTGACCTCATGGGTTTGGCGGCGAACTTAGGGCTCAAACCTTACGGTATTGCTTTCCATGTAGGCTCTCAAATGGAGTCTCCAAAGCCTTGGGAAACTGCAATTGCCGAGGCTGCGAAACTCATGCGTTTGCTAGAGACACGAGGCATCAAAGTGGAGTTATTGGATATAGGCGGCGGCTTTCCGGCAAGCTATGAAACACCTGTACCACCCATCACCGAATATGGTGCTGCCATTACGGCGGCTCTAGCCAGATACCTTCCCTATTCGGTAGCCTTGGCAGCTGAGCCTGGCCGTTATCTGGTGGCAAATGCTGGTACGCTGGTGAGTACCATCATTGGTATAGCGGAGCGGAATGGTAAAGTTTGGCTTCATCTGGACGTAGGGGCCTTTAACGGTGTCATGGAGGCGCTTGAAACGCGCAATACTCTGCGTTTCCCAGTGAGCGATTCGCAATCCAATCTGAGCACACAACTCTACAATCTCACCGGTCCGAGCTGCGACAGTCAAGACAGCATTCTATTCGGCGTGCCTCTCTCGGCTGGGCTGACGATTGGTGACCAGGTTTTTATTCACGCCACTGGTGCCTACAGTACTTGCTATGCGAGTACTTTTAACGGATTCACTATCCCCAAGACCTACGTTTGTGCGAACCCTGAGCCCACTGTGCCGCGCGAAGCCTGGGAAGCATTACGGTAGTGTGAAGCCGGGCCCGTCGAAACCTGTCGCCACTGATTTACCCTAGTAATCTGTTTGTCGAACTGTATCCACAGAGAGGATGGTCATATGGTGCATACTAGATGGCATAAGCAGCTTGTGTATTTTCTTATTGATTTTGCCAGCGACTAACTGCTACGCTTAGAATGGTACATTAGAAGCACGAACACGGAGCAACCATAGTTAAAAGGTTGTTCCGTGTTTTTATTTACCAAAAAGTAATTGACAAGTATGCAATCTTATTGTAATATGTGTATCCACTGGACCTGACTATGCAAATTCATCTAGCGACCAGCATCAGAACAGACTCAACTAAACTCGCTGTTTACCACATAAGCGACCGGCACAGTGGTGCTAAATTTGCTGGGATCTAAATATGTATGAACTACTGCCAGAGCTGACAATAACGGAAAGCTCTCTAGTTTTGCCGGCTGATCCGGAATTACCGATCTATTCAGGGCTCATATCTGACTTAAGGGTAACGACCTACGCTGCTCCGGAAGCAGAATTGACGTCCTTGTCCGCTCCTATCGGGGGAGCAGATAAAGAAGTACCTAGTACAGGTGGTCAAGGCGCAGCTGAGGAAGAGGCGCTGCCAGTAGCACAAGACGACCAAGAAAATGGTCCGCAAGAAAGTGAGCAGGTGCTTGCCTCGAAATCATTGTTTAGGGTATTGCGAGAAGAACTTGCGCATGCCTCCTTTCTTGGTAAGGTTCTCTGTGTCGGGGGTGTCGCTGTCGTGGGGACTCATATTGCTGTAGCGGATCTTGCCTACGTCAATATTGCTACTGATACGCTATCACATGTGAGCGGCTGGAGGGCATACGTTACGCCTGGTGCCGCAGTAGCTGGCGCTAGCCTGAGTATAGAGACCGCCTCAACTTTATTCGTTTCAGCTGCATTGTCAAAGTTTCCTCGGCTTGCAAAGTGGCTCTATGTTAAGCGCTTCCAGAAGGACAAAGATGTGTCTGATAGTCAGCGTGCTACCGCGGACACTACGCTGCCGGAGGCTGAGTCACTAGAAGCGGGTAATGTGCCGCCAGTCGACACTCTTGCCACGGGCGAGATGCTGAAGGGGGCCACGGCGCGTGGTGAGGAATTGAGGAGGCGAGACAGGAGCTCGCTGCTCGCGAAGGCGGCAACTGCATCGACGACTCTATTTATGGGGTCGCCGGGGTACATCCTGGAGAAATACAATGAACACCTTAGCCCAGAGTTTGGTAAAAATGTAAGAACTGGAGTAAGAGCCATAGGTGCTCTGGCAATAGTAAACTTCACCCTTATTAACGGATTAGCTGCCGCCACCAAAAATATTGCCGAACTTGGACCCAGATGGAGTGAGGTCATACTGACCGGCGCAACGAAAGCGGAACTAGGTGGCGTTATTCCGCCAGCCGGTGTCGTGCCGTTCCTAAAGAGCCCGTTGATTCTTGGAGGCTTGTTCGCCATGTCGCAGCTTCTGAAATGGAATAGCAATCGTCGAGCGCGTAATAGACAGGCTGCAATAACAAATGAAGCGGAACCGATTGACGGTCTGAGTCCCCCAGCGGCCGCCCCAGCTGGAGTATAGGAGTGAATCCATTATGGCAACTGACATAGAGTTATATCCCCACAGCGCGAATTTTGCCCCCACAGCGGAGACCGATGTAGACAACTTTGCTCGGTACAGGGAGCTAACCGACAGTGACAGTAGGGGTGTACGTAAGACCGGACTTTTTGACCCGACATTGTATGCCGATTCTCTTGCTGATTTTAGAACCATTAGCGTCGATCATGATGGCATGCAATTTCCAGTCTTGACGCCTATTAAGTACGTTGCAGGCTATGATCTTTCAAGGTGCAGAGAGCTCACACATGCTGCTAGTGAAGAGCAGTGCTTCTATGTCAATATAACGCCATCACTATTCTTTAGGCATCAAGAGGAAATTCTTGGCCGTTTATCTCGCGGCGTAATGCCTGACTACAAGCTCTTTTTTGACTACGCTCAAGATGACCACGTGGCTGCAGCTATATACGAAGGCATTATGACTACATTGCCGCAGGCTACCGCTGAAGTAGAGTTTCATAACGAAGATGTGTCAACCCAGCCTAGCGCTGCCTCACTATCATTCTTCACAGCACGTGTTACACACCTCAATCCTACCGAAGTGGTAACCGGCGAGGAAAAAGATATAAAGACGGTGTTTGATGAGAGGGTTAGTAGAGGGGAGGCGCTGCTACTGCCTCTTGATGGCATGACGTTGCTTAGGCCAAATGAAATTGATGAAAGGCTATTCCAAGAGATGTGGGAACTGTACAAAAGCAGGTTCCAATGGCTTGGAAGCGCGCATCCTATTTCGATGGAGGATACGGAAGAGGAGTTCCGAGAACTGCTATATAGTTCGAACGCTATAGTGCCAGTAAGCTTCAGAGACGGCAAGCCGGTGTGTTTTACCTACCTCTTCGATAACATTGATGCCTGTAGTTGGCTAAAGCCTGAATTCATTAGAGCGCACACTGAGCCGGGTCGGCAGTTATGGTTCTTCGGGGGGATTGTAGCCACGGCGGACGGAATCGGCGGCCACTCGAAGCCTCTGATTCAGCTTATAACGGAGCTTGCCTCGCAGACAGGCATGCAGCATGAGATTGCCTTTGAGTCGACAGACGTTTCAGAGTGGTACATACCGGGAAGTGTATACGATTACATCAATGGCACCGGTGTCTCATTGTGCGAGCAGCCGCGGAAGATCAGCCAGCATGTGTACCGTGCGCGGACTATCACAAACTAGCTTCTAATTTATATTTCTTAATGTAGCCTTGCGGCCTAAGCGATAGCTTATGATCTCGTAGGCCTTCTAGGCCGAGGTCTTGCTCTAGATTTGCGTATTTGTATCCTTTCTCTAATGACTTATCTAGAACATAAAAAAACATAGTATCAAACATATACTTGTACTTATAGCTGCACTTTATATGGTTAACTAGTACGTATCCGCTTTGGGGAACATCGTGGCAGATAACGAACCCCTGTAAACTGCCGTTAAAGCGAAACGCGTAGCAGTGGTGGCGTAGCGGTCCCTGGAGTGAGAAGAGGGTATCCAAGACTACATTTTCAATGCGCTGCGGGTCATTTTCGGTAAGTGAAAACATTAGGTCCCATGTATGCATAGCGTTAATCAGCGTAACTTGGTTCTCTAATACACTTATATCCAGCTCGAATATCTCTACTTGGTGCTCGACCGACTTTAAAAAGCGGCGGATCTTAGTACGTAGCCTCAAGTAGTCGCCTCCTTCCATGTGGACGAACTTCTCTATGGAATAGATGTAGTCCCAATTGTCTCTATCTTCAGTGATCTTGCCGCTACAACTTTCAAGTATGGGAGCAACAAAGCACTCGGGTAACATAGTAGCTTGATGTTTAGGCAGGGTATCTTGAATACCGCGGATTGTCTCTAGTGGATGTTGGTCGCCAAGTACGGTGAAGAAAAGCGTGCCTTCATCAGTAAATGGGTCGGTGAAAGTGAAGATCAGATTGCCGTGTAGCGTGCTGATTTGTAAATCATGTTTGAGGTTACACCAAACGAAGAGATTTTCAAAACTTAAGTCCGCAGATGGCAAAAATTTGGAGTAGAAATCGTCATACCATTCCTTATCGGCAAAACTAAACTTCCTAAAGTTTGGAAAGGTCGGGACCGTTGGAGGGGTGTGCATAAGCGGAATAGTTCAATATCGAATCTATTTAGTATAATACCCTAAGAAATGGAAGCTGCCATCTCTATTATAAATGTTGCCACGACTTTCTTGATTTTTATCGTTGGGCTTTTAACATTTTACAGACGCGACTCAAAGTCAACGTTGTACTTCTCATATCTATCTTTCGCGATCGCTCCATGGCTCTTGTTGCAATACTTGGCACAAATCATCACTTATCCTACGGCATCTCTATGGCTAATACGGGCCTCATATGTTTTCTCGAATACACTCGTCATGTTCTTCGTATTATTCATGCAAGCCTACGCCTCAGACAAGCTTAGTAGCGCCCACATAAGACTTGACAGAATTTTAGTAGGTATAGCGATTACTATCTCTTGCTTTGACCTGACGCCGCTCTCTGTTCAGAAGGTGACGGCCAACTTGTCGGGTATTTCTTCGCAAGTAGGTCCTTTCTATACCATCAAGCTACTTTTCCTCTTTCTATGTCTGCTTTACGGCGTCGGCCTGTTCGTTAGAAACATACAAAAAAGTACATCCGCGGAACGGCAGCGGAGTTACATTCTAGGGTTTGCAATAATTCAGGCTATAGTTGTGGCGGGGATTACGACAACGATCTTTACTTCGAGCGCCGTTTCGCAACTTGCGATCCCTCTTACTCTGCTGGTCATGGTTGTGATGATAGGGTTTGCAATCTTAAGACACCGCCTCTTTGACATCCGTCTGATCGTTGCTCGATCAGTTGCCTATGCCTTGACGGTTCTAGTGGCCGTATTGCTCTACGGATTTCTCGCCTTTGGTATTGTTGCTCGCCTTATTTTTAAAGACAGGCAGCTTGGATTAGGTCAACAAATCGTATTCTCGATTTTGACAGTCGTCCTGGTTTTTACGTTTCCTGTCTTGCAGAGATTCTTCAATAAGATCACGAACAAATTGTTTTACCGCGATGCTTATGACACACAAAAATTTCTTGATCAATTCAACAGAAATTTAGTGTCGACCTATGACTTAGAAAAGCTGTTGCAAAGTGCAGCTTTAATGCTTGAAGAAAACTTAAAGTCTACTTTCTGTACCTTCGTGATCATGGACGACGCAAAGGCTACTAGGATTGTTAGCGCAGATCGTCGCAAGCCATTTGACGACACACGGCTTGAGCACCTCAGAGACGTGCTCGATACCGAGCGGCGGTTACTCGTAGTGACTGATGAGCTTAACGAGGCTCAGCGTCATGTCAAGGACAGCCTCCTAGCTGACAAGGTGGCAGTAGTTGCAAAGCTAGCTGCCACACCATCGAGCGTAGAAGTGGGCTACCTTCTGCTGGGTGGTAAAAAGAGTGGTGACCCATATACTACACAAGATGTCGACGTAGTGAACATTGTTGCCAGCGAGCTGGTAATCGCGGTACAGAATGCATTGCGATTTGAGGAAATCCAAAACTTCAACTTGACCCTACGGGAGCGCATAAAGCACGCTACCGGCCAGCTAAGTCGTAGTAATAAGCGTTTGCGTGAGCTGGACAGTACCAAAGATGACTTCATCAGCATGGCGAGCCATCAGCTCAGGACGCCGCTGACGAGCGTGAAGGGCTATCTGAGCATGGTGTTGGAAGGGGATGCCGGACCTGTCAACGACCAGCAGCGCAAGCTGCTTGACCAATCGTTCCGTAGCTCGCAGCAGATGGTGTTCCTTATTTCTGACCTCTTGAACCTGTCACGGCTCAACACCGGCAAATTAGTTATTGAGCCGTCGGAAGTTGACCTGGACGAGCTGGTGCAGTTCGAAGTCGGCCAGCTGACGGAAACTGCCAGAGCACGCGGACTGACGCTGCTGTATGACAAGCCGGTGACCTTCCCGAAGCTAATGTTGGACGAAACCAAGATCCACCAGGTGGTCATGAACTTTATCGACAACGCTATATATTACACGCCAACCGGTGGTACGGTGACGGTAAGCTTGCGTGAAACGCCGTCAGCGGTGGAGTATAGGGTGCAGGATACGGGAATCGGTGTTCCTAAAGATGTCCAGCGCAAACTGTTTACTAAGTTTTACCGGGCGGATAATGCCCAAAAGGCCCGGCCAGATGGCACGGGTCTGGGACTGTTCATGGCTAAGAAGGTCGTACTGGCGCAGGGCGGCTCCATAATCTTTGAGAGCGAAGAAGGCAAGGGCAGTACGTTCGGCTTCAGAATCCCCAAAACAGGGCACATGGCGTAACCGAAGTATAAGCGACAACTTTATACATAAGTATTGACATTTTGTAAACAAAGTGATAGAATGCTTGTCAAATAGACATATTGTCTAAAAGGCAAGCGTTTCTTTCGGCAGGTGGGTACTGAAAGTAACGCGACGACCTCGTTAGGGGTGGTTGGTGCTTATTAATAGTAGCTGTAACGAGAGGTGTTAATTACAATGTCATTATTCTCCAAGATCAAGAGCAAGGTCAGCTCGACCAAATTTAAGGCACGCACCATTGCTGCCGGTTTCGCGCTGACTATCGCCAGTATTGCGGCCCTTGCCACCATGAGTGGCGCTGCGGCTGCACCAACTACTACGCCTGACTGTGACGCCAACGCGGCGATATGGTGTGGTATAACGCAGAACGGGACTTCGGTTTCTAGCGAAATCGCACAGGTTAAAAAGCTTTATGCAAACGGCGATGGCCACAACAAGTACTACACAATCCAGGATATGTACAACTACTTCGGTATCAGTACCAGCATGGTTAATGGCCTGAGCACCAGCAATGTCGTCAGCGGCTACGTGAGCGGCAACGCCGAAGGTGATGTATACGCTACGATTAACGGCAAAAGCACGCTGGTTGCGACCGGTGCGATTACTGCCGGCCGTCAGAACCTCTCTGGCAGCAATCCAGTCAAATACGGTCAGACTACTTTCTACACCCGTCCGACGCACGTATCCTTCCAGAACGGCCAGCTGGCTGCGCTCATTGTCATGAAGAACGGTGTGTTCCAGAACGCTATGCTCGTTAGCTGTGGTAACCCGGTTAAGGCTACGCCTAAGAAGCCGAGCTACAGTATCACTAAGCAAGTAAGCACCGCTGCTAACGGTACTTACGGCAGCAACGTATCGGTTAACAGCGGTTCCGCTGTGTACTACAAGATCGCGGTCAAGAGCACTGGCGCTATTCCAGTTGACAATGTGACCGTGCACGACACCTTGCCTAGCGGCATTGTATACACCAGCGGTACGCTGCAGGAAAACGGTAAGGCCGTAAGTAGCAGCGACGCAAGCAAGTTCTTTAGCTCTACTGGCTTGAACGTCGGCACCGTCAATAACGGCGCTACTGACACCTTTACCTTCACGGCTAAGGCAGGCACTGTTGCTTTCGACGACGCCAGCTGTAAGCCTGGTGACAACCTGACCAACAATGGTTACGTTGCGGCTCCTGGTCTCAGCACCTTGAACGCAAACGCCAAGGTAAGCACTACTTGTGCTCCGTCGGCCTCACTGGCCTGCACCAACCTCACCGCTGTCGCCGGGGCTCCCGACGCCACGACCGGCAGCCAGCTGTACACCTTTACTGCTAAGGCTAGCCCTCAGAACGTCACGATTACTGGCTACAGCTTCAACTTTGATGGCACTAACACTGCTACCATCAAGAGCAGCGACGCAAGCGTGCAGACTACGCACACCTATGCGCCTGGCAACTACACTGCTAACTTCACGGTAACCGGTACGGCTGCTGCCACCAGCAAGACTTACACTTCGAGCGCCTGCGCCTTCAGTATAAAGGTTCAGCAGGCACCCAACCCCAACTACGCTATCTTGAAGCAGGTAAGTACTAGTGCGAACGGCACCTTCAGCAGCGATGTCCAAGTACAGAGCGGTGCTACGGTGTACTACAAGATCACGGTAAGTAGCACCGGTGACGCTCCTATTACCAACGTGAACGTCAAAGACACCCTGCCTAGCGACATCAAATACACCACTGCTACGCTGCAGCAGGACGGCACAGCTGTTTCCGCTACTGACACCAGCAGCTTCTTCGGTAACGGTCTGGTGGTTCCGAGCATTGCCAATGGCAAGAGTACGGTATTCACCTACAGTGCCGTGGCCGGTAACACTGCTACCGACACCGACCCGAGCTGTAAGGCCGAAACACTCGACAACACCGGCTTCATGAGCATGACCGGACTGAGCAGCCAGCAGAGTACTGCCGAAGTAAAAACCGGTTGTACACAGCTGCAATGTCTGCCCGGTGTGCAGGCCGGCAGCAACGAGTGCTACAGCTATACCTGCAACATTGCGCAGGGCGCTATCGACAACGCTAACAAGAAAGTTACTGTAAAAGTTACAGGCACGAGTACTAGTCCGACCGTTGCCACTCCCGGCAATGTGACTATCAATTGGGGTGACGGCACGACAGCTACGGTCGCCTACGCGGATGTTAATGCAGCCTCACAGGGCCAGGGTCACACGTTTGCAAACAACAGTACTATTACTGCTAGCATACAGTTCACCACCCCTGACGGCAGCACGCCGGTCACAAGCAGCAACTGCTCAGTGCCAGTAAGCTTCACTACCACGACCACGCCCCCTCCGGTTATGCCGAATACTGGTGCTGGCGATGTCATCGGTATCTTCACCGGTACGGTGGTTACGGCTACCGTCGCCGCCCGCCTGTTCCTGGCCCGCAAGATGGCCCGCCGCTAAAACCAAAACAACTGACCGCTCATACTTAAAAATAACTTAAGGCCCCGCCGCCCCTCATGGGACGAGCGGGGCCTTTTAATGTACAGCAAATGTGCAACCTGTAACGTGCTTTACAGCAGGAGATATTCAGGGGTGTACCTTAAGAGGGTAAGGCTTAAGGAGATGGACGGTATGTTATTACGTCGGCGACGATCGGGTGGTTCAAGACTTCAAAAGCTGGCCTATGCCGGTGCGATCAGTATCTTGGCGATACTCATCAGCGTCGTTCCGTTGGGCGTTCAAAACGCATCTGCGGCAACGTGTACGGATAACGACATTATGAAATGCGGCTACAGTTCACCGAGTAGTTTCATCGATAGGGTGGAAGCCAACACAAACGGTGTTAACAACACGCCCGATCTGCAGGCAATCTATGCGCATTACGGGTTAAGCAGCGCCGAATATTCCAGTTTTGCCGCCCACGCGGTCCGGGGCGAGGCGATGCGCAACGGAGAGATCATTGTGAACGGAAAGGTGGTCGCGTCAGGTGCTCGCAGTATTGGCCGGGAAGAGTCGCCCCAGGGTAGCAGTCCGTTTTCGGCCTTCATTGACGGCCGGACCTACTACGGAAATACTAATGCTCAGGCGTTCGCGCCGGGTGTTGCCGAACTGTCGGTAGACGTACTCTTTAACTCGAACGGTGCATTTCAGTTCGCTGTGCTGCCGTCCTGCGGCAACCCGGAGATTCCGACTACGATAACACCACCGCCCAGGCCCCCGACGCCCCCTCAGCCGCCGGCTCCGACCTTTGCCTGTACGCAACTTACCGCGTCACCGGAAGATAATTCCGGCACCCAGTTTACCTTTACCGTGACTTCGCGTGCGACCGGTGGTGCAAAATTCAAATTTGCTGACTTTGCGTTCGGCGACGGAACGACCCAACCCAATGTGCCCGTGAACAGTGATGGTATAACGGCAACGACGACCCATACCTATACGCAGACTAACAATTTTACGGCCAACGCGGTGGTGTTTTTCTCCGTACCTAATTCTACTTCGACCATGCAGGCGACAGCGCAGCAGTGTTCGGCCTCGCTTGCCTCTAGCATACCGACGCCGCCGGCTCCGCCTTCACCCCCGTCTACTCCCCCTGCTCCTCCCACGCCAATGCCTGTTCCTCCCGCGATGCCGAATACTGGCGCCGGTAATGTGATCGGATTATTCTCGGTGGTAAGTATACTCGGATACTTTAGCTACCGTCTGTTGCTGCTTCGCCGGGCGAAAAAGGATTGTTAGCCGGGGCAAAAATACACATACGTAGAGTTGCAGTCAAGCCGGAGGTGTGCCAAAATCGTAAGTAGTAAAAACAAGGGGAAACAAATGTTACAGATCGGCCGTAGCGGCGGTGGGGGCAGAACCAGACCGGGATTTCTCATTTGGGCGATACTGACCGTGGGCGCGCTGGCCCTTCCGGTATTTAACCTGGGTACCGTACATGCAGAGGCGGTGAACTGTGACTCAAATTCCGTCATTGCCGGCGGCGCATCCAGTGTTGCCGCGCTGCAGCAAAAGTATGCGAATGGCGCCAGTTGCGTGTCAGGCGGGATAACCTACAGTAGCAAAGGCTACTCCATCCAAGATGTATATAACGGGTTCGGTATTTCCCCGAGCGATATCGCGGCCATGAGCAGCGATGCGGTCAGTGGTTACGTTACCAAGAGCGGTGACGTATACGTCGGTAGCACATTGGTTGCTACCGGCGCACAAACGGCCGGCCGGCAGAATACTGCCGGCAGTGCATCCCACCACTACGGGGCCACGACCTACTACCAGCACCCCACCAGCGTGTCTTTCCAGAGCAGCCAGCTGAGTGCCATGGTTATTATGAAAAACGGTGTATTTCAGCACGCTATTCTCAACAGCTGCGGTAACCCCGTCAACGCGACTCCCAAAACTCCGCCACCACCGCCACCGTACTATAAGTGTGTGGCGCTTACTGGCGCTATCGTGGACGCAAAGACGCTAACTTACAGCTTTACCGCTAGTGCCGATTTTGGTAACGGGGCTACCTTCACGTCAGCCAGTTTTAACTTTGATGATCACCATGTCCAGGACGGCGTGAAGCCGACTACCGGCAGCCCCAAAAGCGCGACGGTCACGCATACGTACGGGAGTGCCGCCACGTATAATGCTTATGCGGTTTTACACTTTAATGTCAATGGCCAAGATAAGACCGCTACGGCTTGTCCGGCTGTAGTTACAGCCACTACGCCGCCAACACCGGAATGTAAGCCCGGTATACCGATTGGCAGCGTAGCATGCAATCCATGCCCGACAGACACAGCTGTACCGGCGAATCAGTGTCCGACGACTCCACCGCCCACATTGCCGAAAACCGGCGCGGGCGACACCATCGCCATCTTCGGGGCGGTAGTGGTGGCCGGGTTCCTGGTATACCGGCAGATCATTTTTAGGAAACACCGTGCCGCCTTTCTGGCAGCTCAACAGGGCACCGACCGTCTACCACTTGACGATCCACTGAATGAGACCCCAGACCCGGTAGTCGCGGCGCATACTCGGCGCCATCACGTTTTCCGGCGTAAGCGGCCCTTCTAAGTCAGGGCGGGCCTGAGGCTGTGGATAAGTGGCTGGCATAAGCCGTACAAATGTGCTATGCTTACGTTTGATTTGAGAGCAATCATGACTGACCGCTCAAAATCGTTAAGAGACTCCCTGAGGTAACCGCTTGAGCGCCTAATGGCACGCAAGCCACCGCAGGGATTTTCTTTGCCGATTTGTCAGCGAGAGTGCAGGGTTTCTAGGGTAAATAGTATGAATACCTCGGCCGGTTTACACACAACCTTTAATGAAGACGCCGATGCCTACGATCGCTTCCGGCCACACTATCCTGATGCGCTGTTCGCTAAACTGGTTAACGCAACAAACCTAATCCGTACATCGAAACTTTCACGACTTTCGCACCTTCAGCTTTGCATCCGAGCAGCCAGCGCTAGCTGGATGCTCGGTTTCACCACCTCCCAGTCTTGTTGGTACAACGTCGTATGGTCAGCGAGCCTTCTCCTGTGTTTTCGCATCCAGGTAAGCAATGAGAGTCCGGTGCGGTTTCTTTGTGCTCGGCCGAGTACGGCCTGACAGCGAGCGAGGCCACAAGTTTGTTTGAGCTCCCGGTGCAATACCTCAACGCTCCAACGGCGTTCAAAGTACTCCTTGACCTGCTCACCGGATAGGTCAGTACGACTCGTACCAATGTAATCCGTGCGGCCGTGTTTGGTCACAAACCGGAATACTCTGACCCATCCGTATCCTTTGAGATATGTCACTAGACCCTCATCTGGGATATTCAGTGCCTGCAGTTGCCGGTGCGGCTTGCCGACCAGTCGGTTGCTCCTGAGCCCCATGACCCAATCCCACCCATGGGAGCGGACCGCCTTCAGGTTCTTGAGTGAGCTGTACCAGCTGTCGGCTACCACCATCTCAGGGTGTAAGCCCCGGGACTTCGTGCTGCTCAGCATCTCCTGAAAGTGGTCGTTCTTCGTTTTGCCGTCTTCCGGAGGATTCCAGATGCGGTAGTCCATGGGAACGTATTCCTCCTTGGATACTTGCCACAAGGCATTGACGACACCAATGCCTCTCGTAATGCCGTGCTTTGAACCGGCATACTGCCAGTTGACAAGCTCCATTTTGCCACTCCGGCTCTTGTCGATGACGACGTCGTCGAACACCAGAATGCCAGGTGCGCCGTGCACCTCTTTCTTGGCAGTCAACCACAAATCCTTGGGCTGTACTTTACTCTCTGCCAGCCACCGGGAAATACTGTCATGTGACAGGTCCAGGGGCGCTACTTCACTGAGTGACAGTGCAGAGTACCGAGCGGACGTTACTTCCAGGAACGAGCAGTACAACTCGCGAGAGCACTTCGAACGTGACATGTTTGTTTTTCCTTTGCTTACAAAAAAGCATGACTGACGTCATGCTTTCATGCTAACAAAGCGAGTGGTGGTGCGAAAGTCGTGACGGATTGTAGCATAAGCGGTGCGAAGCGGAAAGAATTGCCACTGTGGATAAACCAGCAGTCGCACCAGCTAACTAGTAAGGCTACATAAATAGAACGATCAAAAGGAGGCAGCGCACTTCACAACGCATCTATCACTGCTATTTCATAGGTGGTGAGCTCGTAAAGAGTCGAGCCCTATGAGATAACTGTATGACTATATTGCGTCCATGACATTGGGCGGGCAGAGGTTACCACAAGTGCCGGCATTATTACAGACGACACCGGCTCGAACAACGATTAGACCTAATGCCAAGCGCCGAATATTACCTACTGCGTGAGCGCCGCAATCGCTATCTGGACATGCGCCTGCAGCCTCACCGACCATCTGTGCAATAGTTGGGCGCATAGAAACTATGCCGGCGTCTAAAATTACCTCTGAATTTGTTACCAGAGTAAGCAGGTTGGGCCTAACGACGATGTGATTGAAAGAATCCCTGGGCATTTAAAAACTACTCACGGCCTCATGCCAGCTAAAGAGATTGGTGGGCCCCTCGTATATATTTACGGGACTCTTTGGAAAAAGATTTGTCGGCACTCTATTATCGACGTGTTGATTTAAGTATAGAGTACCATGATGGCGGAGTGTTTCCAACCGGTATTGAAGAAATGGATTACTAAGTTGATATCCGATATGATTACAGATACGTCACTTGTATATGTAACTGGCGCTCCTGGTAGCGGACAAGATCGCAAAGGCAGCCGAGGAATAAACTATGAATAGTAATAAGGTCAGTCGAATTAATGGCCAGTTTCAGCAGTGGCAGTCGCTCCTACAAAACCGCACGAAGCGTATGCAAACCGGTAAGTTCGTGATCCAAGGTGTGCGGCCGATTAATGCCGCTATGGAGCAATCAGTTACTGCCAACGCCGTATTGTACAAAGAAGGAAAACTTTCTGACTGGGCATCCAATATCTTACGCTCCAGCGGTGCAACCAAGAAGTATGAGCTTACGGTCGAACTTATGAAGCTTTTAGGCGAGAAAGACGAGAATGTACCTGAGGTACTCCTCATAGCAAGGCAGCCAGATATTGATCTTGGTAAAATCCAAGCGACAAAGCTCAAAAGCCAATTTATATTAGTTCTTGACAGGCCTCAGAATCCAGGAAACATCGGAGCGGTTGTACGCTCGGCTGATGCACTCGGAGCAGGAATGGTAATCATTAGCGGCCACGCTGCTGATGCATATGACCCTAAGTCTATCCGTGCCAGCAGAGGCTCCTTGTTCGCCCTGCCAGTGGTTACTGTAGAAAGCCATAATGACGTTTTGGAATGGGCCAACAAACAGACGGAGAAGTTCTCGATTCTGGGGCTTTCAGAGGACGGCAATGTTAATCTTTCGGATACTGACCTAAAAGTGCCAGCGATTGCAGTTATAGGCAATGAAACCTGGGGTTTAAGTAAGCAGTGGAAAGAGGCATGTACGCAAATAGTAGTAATACCCATGCAAGGCACGGCTAGCTCATTGAACGCTGCATCTTCTGCGGCGATTGTTATGTATGAGTACTCGACTTCTACGTGAGTGTGCTAAGGGTTCGAACCACTTAACGGATAAGAAAAAGCGCCTTGTCCAACTAATATGGAATGAGACGTTTATTCTAGCATAATAAAATAACTCCTATGACGTAGCTCGCAACTGCAAAGCACATCATTTGAGGGTTTATCGGCATTGTATGCACTAGCGTTATCATGTACACTTTTGTATAATTCTTTATAGGAACATCTAAAACACATGCACATACAGAGAAGAAGCAGATTGCTCAATGTCACATTGGCGCTCCTTCTAACGGTTAGCTCAGTTCTCACATTCCTGCCTGCAAGGCAGGCCCATGCTGCCTCGCTGACTATAGTATCCGTGCGATTCGATCGTATGCAGGTGAGTACCGCCACAACGGGAACTGTGTGTGCCGAGCCTGCAACCGCTGGTACTGAGGCGAGCGTGGTCGTCACTTTCCCGACTGGATATACGTTGGGCACCGCGAGCAATTTCACCGTCAATACAACCAATCTCGCATGGCCAACTGGTGGTACGGCGTGGCTTGGTATCAATACGGCAACAAATGTTACGGGGCAAGCGGTGACGTTTCCGAGCAGCGACCTTACTGTAGGCACACTCTACTGTTTCAACTGGACGAATAGTGCCGCAGTTACGGTACAGTCAGGTGCAAGCAGTAGTAATGTCGGCTCTGTCACAACACAGGCCACTGGGCCGACAACGATCGATACAGCAGAATTTAGTACAGCGAGTGTTACCAATGACCAGATCGTCGTAACGGCTACGGTTCCGCCTACGTTCTCGTTCGCTCTGAGTGGTAACACGGATTCGCTCGGTAACTTGACCACCACTGCAGTGACCCCTAGCCCCACTCCACGTACGGCTACTGTAAACACGAACGCGCCCGCCGGTTGGATGGTATGGGCAAAAGATTCAAGCACCGGCCTGCATTCAGCCAATGCCAGCTACACAATCGCATCAACAACCCCGGGCAGTAACAGTACGCTCTCGAACGGAGCAGAAGGCTACAACACTGGAGTTACAAGCAGCCAGACCGGTGGTACCGGTACAATTACGGTAGCCACTCCCTTTGTGGGCGGGAGCACCGGCAAGGGCGGTGGTCTAAACACTAGCCTTGCGGCTCTCGCCAGTTCAGGCGGGACGGCCAACAACGCCGTACTTACTCTGACGAACAACGCTTCAATTAGTGGCTCTACGCCTGAAGCGACTGATTACACCGACACAATTACAGTAGTTGGTGCAGGCCTGTTTTAAAGATCAGTCTCCAAGTACCGGATTATAGCTATGCTATGTAGTCGCGTACAGTATACTAGTAGACAATGAAGTGGAGAATGTTCTTTGCGAGTGTTTTTACACTCGCTTTGCTTGGCTCAATGGGCCTAGCGGGCAGTGTCTTCGCTGATCCATCGGCTTCCGCATTCAATGTGCAGGTTACGCCGTCACCACTGGTAGCCACGTTGGAGCCAGGAGTAAAAACCCAGCTTGTTCTCAAAGTTCACAACGGGGGTACGGGCCCCGAAGATCTTAAAATCTCACCACGTGCCTTCAAGCTAAGCGGTACTAGCTCGAATATACACCTCCTTGACACTCCACCACCGGATATCGGTGGATGGATAAGTTTCTCAGCGCCTTCATTTGCGTTGCAACCCGGCCAATGGATGGACGAGAAGGTCACGTTTGATATTCCGAAGTCCGCAAGTTTTAGTTACTCGTTCGCCCTGGTAATCAATCAGTTGAATAGTGGGGCTACTGCAAGCTCAGGACGTACCATTAAAGGCTCTCTGGCGATTTTTACCCTCATAAACATAGACCGACCTGGCGCGAAGAGCCAGTTGCAGGTGGTCAGTTTTACGAGTGATAGATGGCTCTATGAACATGTGCCCGTAACCCTAAATGTACGCCTTGCGAATACCGGTAACACGATTGTTCAGCCATATGGCAACATTTTTATTGGTCGCACGGCAAACGCCAAAATACCTCTCACAATGCTCGCCGTCAACACTACAAAAAGCTATATTCTGCCAGGCGAGAGCCGCGTTATATCAGCTACGTGGGACGATGGTTTCCCTAACGAACAAGCTGTACGCCAGCCTGACGGCACGACCATTCAGCGGTTCACGCTTGACTGGTCTCAGCTATCGCACTTTCGCATTGGGCGCTACACGGCGCACCTGGTAGCGATTTATAGCTACGCCGGACATGACATACCCATCGAAGGCACCGTGAGCTTTTGGGTCGTGCCGTGGCGGGCCATAGGCCTACTCCTGCTAGTCATCTGCGGACTTACGTACTTCGCACGCTGGCGGGGTAAGCGCCGCGTCGACAAAGCCGTGCGAAAAGCTTTAGCGTCGCAGGCTGCAGCTAAAAAGACTGATTACGACACAAAAGAAACAAAATAAACGTGTGTGGCGACTATGCCCGCCTGATGCCGTTTTCGCATCGCTAGATTTAACATTTGCAGCGCGGTTATATGCTATATATACTAAGCATAAGCTTAGATTGTAGGGGTAGCGGGATGCATGATGGTTTACGGCAACGTCTCAGCAAGGAAGTAACTCGCAAGGAGTTTGTGCAGTACATGGGCTTCGCCCTTTTGGCGTTATTTGGGATTGATAATTTTATTAATCTACTTTTCGGTGACACGAAGGGCCCGGGCGTAAAGTTACTATCCGGCGGTAGTGGTGCTTCCACGGGTGGATTTGGCTCGCGAAAGTTCGGAGAGTAGTACATGTCAACACCCCAACGTCTTCCGATAGTCGGTAGTGACGATGGTACCTGGGGGGATATTATCCGCCAGTACCTCATGAAAGAGCATTACAACGACGACACCGATAACGCCGTAAATGGCGGTCACCAAAATGTGACAATCCGGGCCGGATCCACGTCGAAAGCACCACTTACATTCACCAGCGGCTCGCTCTTGAGCAGTCCCTCGAGCGGGGCGATGGAGTTTAATAGTGATAGCCTGTACTTCACGATCACCACAGGTACAACCCGCAAAAAAGTTGCGATCTTTGACGACAGCTCAGGCGCAACGGGTGATACGTACTATCGGGATAGCTCGGGCAACTTTGTGCGCCTGGGCATTGGGTCGAGTGGTCAAACCCTCAGAGTTAGTAGTGGTGGTCTACCTGCCTGGAGCCCCGCAAATACAAATAGCGATTACGCTACTAGCACACAGACCAGTAGCTATACCATTACTAGCTCAGACACCGTAGTATTTGCCGACGCTACAAGCTCCAATGTGACTATAACGCTGCCTGCTGCGTCCGCCATGGCCGGATATCGCTTTTATGTCAAGCGCATAGATAACTCATCGCATACCGTTACCGTGGGGCGTACCGGCTCCGATACGATTGACGGCATGACCAGTTTTACGCTCGATCTGCAGTATACGGCCTTCGCTGTTACCTCGAACGGATACGCCTGGTATATACTGTAGAAGTTAGATATGGCCTATCAACCTCCTCTAAACGGCGGCAGAATTAATGCAACCATCAGTGGTAACACCGCGGGTGTGGGTGCGCTCGTATCCACGGGAACGCTAGTATTGGCTGGGGGTAACAACATCACCCTCAGCCAGACCAGTAATACTATTAACTTTTCTGCGCCTGCAGCCTTCTCCGCCGGTGTAGCTTCCAACAGCACTGTTAGCAACCAAGTCATCCTGACGGCCGGTAACAACATCAGCTTGTCACAGAGCACGAATGCTACCGGGGCAACAATCAGTGTGAACGCTACCGGTCTTGCCGGCACCGGTTTCACTGGAACTAACGCAACAGGAACATTGAACTCAAATGGGTTGGCGCTGAGCGTTGGTGCTGGTGGAGGTGGCGGTGGTGTAGGCATTGCTGGTGCAGGTACGACCTACACAAGCGGTACGGTAAATTTCGTAACAACCGGCGGTGGTGCTATAACAATCGGCAGTTCTGTCAACGGAGCAAGCCAATCACTAAACTTCTCGGTGCCAGCCACCTCAAGTCTCGTAGGCGCTGGCGCTGTATCGCTTTCAACGAATGGTTCAACTATTTCCATTAGCGCACGCGCCTTCTCCGCCGGTGTAGCTTCCAACAGCACTGTTAGCAACCAAGTCATCCTGACGGCCGGTAACAACATCAGCTTGTCACAGAGCACGAATGCTACCGGGGCAACAATCAGTGTGAACGCTACCG
>Ga0265334_10000250_pt1 | contig 30819 bp, 22 predicted proteins | sample 42023metaG_FD_192442 | JGI IMG/M metagenome (GOLD analysis project Ga0265334, IMG submission 192442) | Rhizosphere microbial communities from Carex aquatilis grown in University of Washington, Seatle, WA, United States - 4-20-23 metaG | ecosystem: Host-associated > Plants > Roots > Rhizosphere... | reverse complement strand
CAACGATGGCGTCTGGAATGCTTCGTCCGGAGCGAACGCGCCATACAAAACGCGCATTCTGGTCCGCACACCGACCAATCCGCATCTCTTCAATGGCACCGTGGTCGTCGAGTGGCTCAATGTCACCGGCGGACTCGATGCCGAGCCGGAGTGGGACTACGCACATGTCGAATTGTTACGCTCGGGCTATGCCTGGGTTGGGGTGACGGCACAGTTCGTCGGGGCGGCCTTCCTTCCGTCCTGGGACAGTGCGCGGTACGGGTCTATCTCCCATCCGGGGGATTCATGGTCTTACGACATCTATTCCCAGGCGGGCATGGCCATCTTGCACGGCAATCCCCAGCCCTTGGGTGCACTCACATCTTCCGTCCGCACGCTTCTCGCCGAAGGCGAATCGCAATCGGCTTTCCGGGTATTTACCTACTACAACGCCATTCAGCCGCTGGCCAAGGTCTATCAAGGCTTTCTGATCCACAGCACCGGTTTCGGTGCGGCGCTGTCGCAATCCTTCGCCGGCGGCGGCATCCTCGGTTCGAGCATCATACCGGCGCCCCCGGGTGTGCCCGCGACGCCGGACATCGCGGTTCCGCCGACTGCTTTCGTCCGTGGCGATCTCGCACAGCCGGTGTTGTTCTTTAATACGGAGACCGATATTTCGCTCCTCGGCGCGGGCTTCAGTGTCCATAATCAACCCGATAGCAACACCTTCCGGATGTGGGAGCTCGCCGGAACCAGCCATGCTGACGCCTATCTCCTCAGCCAGGGGGCGGCGGATGCGGCGAAGTCCGGTTTGGTGGGGCCCCCCTTCAATTGCGGCAACCCGCCCATCAATAACGGGCCTGAGACTTTCGGCGTGCGCGCGGCCGTGTCCGCACTCGCGCGCTGGACCCAGGTACCGCAGATCGCTCCTTCGATCGGCCCGCGCTTCTCGGTGCAAGTTGTTCTGCCGCCCGTCTCGCCTCAGGCCGCCGCCGTAATCGCTCTCAACCCGGCGACCGGCAACGCCATCGGCGGTATCCAACTGCCCCAGACAGCTGTGCCGATCGAAACGCTAACCGGCACCCGGCCACCTGCGGCTATTGCGACCAATCCGACGTGCGTGCTGTTCGGTGCTGCCGGTCCATGGGACGGCGGCGTCGATCCCTGGGACGGTGTGCCCGGCCTTGATCCTGCGCCGTTCCCCGCGCCATCGCTTACTGCGCTCTACGGAAGTAAGAACAACTACCTCGTACAGTATGGCGTGGCAACATTGCAGTCGGTTCTCGGGGGCTTCCTGCTGCCGGCCGACAGTCTTGAAGTATTCGGGATGGCCCAGGCCGCGAACGTACCGCAGGGGGCAGCAAGTAACGCTGCCATCATCCCGAATCCCTGACCCGAAATATCTACTAGACTCACCGAGACTCACTGATCGCGAGAAGGCTCGCGATCAGTGAATTTCAGCGGGCCCTGGGAATGCCACCCTTTCCGGAGCTAAGCAATATCCGTTCAAGCCGTCACAGACCTTGATTACGCCAGAGCCGACACATTCTTAATGGATCGTCGCTTCTTGAGCGAATCCTGCAAATCAGAAAGTAATTGCTGATTGCATGCTGCCAAGGAAGGCTTGGTTGAATTGGATAAAGTGGCTATTTCCGCCGCCTGGCAGAATCGGTGTACCGTCCTTGTCGAGAACGCCGGCATAGACATTTCCGTTAAGCTGAAAATACACGCGATAGTTAGCCGTGGCTGAGGCGGTACTTGATCGTGGCTGGTTGGCAACCCATGCAGTGACGCCCTGGATGGTGCTGATCGTGCCATCCGATGATTGATAAGTCACACCGTCGGTTGCTGAGGTTCTCGGGAAAAAGCTGCTGAGTGCGGTACTTACTGCGCATGGTGAAATGTCAGCATTGTAAGTTGCGCCATTGCAATCCACTGCGAGTATCGCATCGCCGATCTGTGTGGCGTCGAATTTTAGGTACGCCGCCCCGCCTGCGAAAGTGGCACCTGGCTTAAGTAATGAACTGGCGAGAAAGCCGCCGGTCCAGCTGAGTAGCTCGGTTGGTGCGCTGCTGAGCGCGCCGGATACCGGCACCACCGTAATATTGTTACGCAGGCGGCTATAAACGATGGTGTGCTGATCGGCGGCAAGAAAGTCGTAGCGGATACCATCGTCGAGATAGCTCACAGAAGCGTACCCAGGATCGTCCGCCGCAACTAATATTGCGCCGCTGCTCAATACCCTTGTTGGCACAAGTGTCGGCATCGACAACGTCGATGCCATATTGTTTAGTGAAATCGTTGTGATCTGCGGACCCGCGGTCAGCGGTGAAGCGCTATACGAGGAGTCCTGCGAGTACATGTAGTCGGTTCCGCTCACCATCGGATCGTTCCAGTGTGAATCGATGGCGTGGATGCCCCCGTTGGCGGCCAGCGCAAAGCTCTCGTAGGCGGCTTGATCCGCAGTAAGGGACGATGATGGGTTGGAACCTGAACCCGAACCACTGCAGGCTGCAATCATTACCGACAGGCCGATCACACTGGACGACGCAACAAACGTACGCATGGGACTCCCGGATCTCAAATCAAGGCGGTGCTGCAAGCGCAGCTATTCACATAATTACGGAACATCTTTCAGGATTGCGTCATCACTGGCAATCAGCGTGGATTCACCATTGACATGCCCTGCAGGGGATGCGCGGGCCTGGACCTCCGACCTAGGTCACGCGGTGCGATCGGTTTCTGAAATGACCCTCGGGTATCGATCATTTCGATGTCGAGAAAGAGACATTTATTGAATATATCTGCCGTCCAATTAACGGCTGATGGCGACAATGATCTATGTTCGTACACAGAACCCTAGCTAACGCTTTGCCGGACGTTCTCCGGCACTCGTGAGAGAAAGTGAAATGAAGCGACATAAATTTGCTCTGATTTCGCCGTTCCTGTCGCTGGCGCTGTTTCAGTCCGCCTTTGCCGGATCGTTACAAAACGGCGACGGTGCGACCTGTCAGAAAGATATCTGTGAGTACCGGCTTCCGAAAATCCGCAGCGTTCCGGGTACGATCGTCCCTGGGCCCGACGGTGCCATGTGGTTTAGCGAGAACGGTGGCAACAGGATCGGCCGGATTACTCAGCAAGGCAAGATAACGGAGTTCGACATTCCTATCGCGAACGGAAATCCGTTCGCGATCACGTTCGGGCCCGACGGCGCCCTATGGTTTACCCACTCTGCGGGCAAGATCGGCCGGATGACAATTCAGGGCGACTTCACCAACGTGTTCACCGTCCCCCCGCCCATAGTGCCGGGGATACCGTTCGTACCATCCATACCAACATCACTGACGTTCGGGCCCGATGGCGCCATTTGGTTTGTGGACAACGGGCCGAACAGAGTCACTCGAATGACCGTCGACGGAACGTTTACTCAATTCCCAGTCCCCACTCCATACGCGTCCCCACACGACATCGTCACCGGGCCCGACAGCGCGATGTGGTTCACGGAGTTTCTCGGCGGCAAGATCGGCCGCGTAACCCTCGACGGGACTTTCACCGAGTTCGAGGTCCCCACCCAGTTTCCCGTACTCGGAATTCTGACTGCAGGACCTGATGGCGCACTTTGGTTCGCCGAGGGCATTGGCAACAAGATCGGCCGTGTGACCACGGATGGACAGATGACCGAATTCCCCCTTCCTTCGTCTCCCGGCACGCCGGCATCGATCGCCTTTGGTCCCGATGGGGCCCTGTGGTTGGTGGAATATTTCGGCAACAAGGTTGGGCGCATGACCACTGCGGGCGAATTTCAGGAATGGGACATCCCAACACGACACGCCTACCCACAAGGAATGGCCTTTGCGCCCAACGGCTCCTTATGGTTCACCGAGAAGGCCAACAAGATCGGCGCGATGCCGCACCCGATTAAATAGCCACATCGACACGGTATGAACCATATCCACGACTATTCCTGGGCGCGGAACAAGCAGTCCAGCCAATAACTTCTAGCTTACCGGCAAGTGCAGACAGACGGTCAGGTTGTAAACCCAAGCCGGGCGATCAGTGTCGTCTCAACCCCTTGACCTTGATCTTGAAGCTCATCGCGGGCCCGGGAGTCGGCGCTGTCTTGGTCTTGAGGTTGTAACCCAATGGATCGAGCGACATGTCGAGCCGGTAGAAAAGCTCTCCCATCGTGACGGCCATCAATACTTCCGCGAGGCTCTTGCCCAAGCAGGTATGCGGTCCGCGGCCGAACGGCGAATAAGCGCCGACCTGCATGTGCTCGGCGCGTGGCTTCTGGTAGCGGTCGATATCGAATTTTTCAGGATTCGGGTACAGATCTGGCTGGAAGTGCGGCACGCTGGTGCCCAGATAGATCATTTCGCCCTCACGAATCTTGTGACCGTGGAACATGAAATCGCGGTTGGCGATGCGAATCTGGGCTACCGCGATCGGCAGCAGCCGCATGCTTTCCATGATCGCGCCATTCAGGGCCGGCAGGCTCTTCATGAACTCTTCTTCATTGATCGGACGCTTTGAAAAGACTTCATCGACTTCCTTCTGCACGCGGGCAAGCACTTCTGGATGCTTCAGCACGTAATAAAGAATCGCGGATGTGGTGTTGGCGACGGTGTCCAGCCCCGCGACATATGGACCCGTCATCAACATAACGAGATCGCGATCGGGAATCAGTTCCGGATCACGCTTGTGCGCATCCATCACGTCATCGATGAGCGTGCGCGGACACACGCTACCGCCTGCTTTTTCGCGCTCGTGATAAGTCGTGACCATCTTGCGGCCAAGCTCGATCATGCGCGCCTTCGCGCGCTTGTACTCGGGCATATGAATCATGAAATGCGGGCGCTGGCGCGTGACCAGCACATTGAGGATGTAGAGAATCGTCGTGCGGATGTCCTTGACGTACTCCAGCGGCGCGCTGCCGGTCAGGATCGCCCCCAACTGGTCGACGACCATGTACTGCATGCCCTGCAACACCGGGACCTTGGTTCCCGGCTTCCAGTCGCGCTCGATGACGCGATCGGTAATTTGCACAAGCTCGTCGTAACGGTCTTTGATCGCCTCCTTCGAGAAACCCCACTTCATGATGCCGCGCAGCTGCTTGTGCAGCTCACCATCCTCGGCGGTGAGCATCTTCGATGCGCCGAACTCGTCGATCAGCGGCTGCCAGGTTTCCTTGGAGCGCAGCGACTCCTTGCCTTCGCGTGATCCGAGAAACTCGGCGGCTTCGACGCCGGCGATGCAGGTATACGAGTTACCCAGCATCTTCACTCGGAACACTGGGCCATACTCCTGATAGGCGCGGTAAAAAAACTTAGCCGGATCCTTGGCCATTTCCAAGGTATTGCCAAGGAAAGGCAGGCCTCGCACGAGCGGTGGTGGGGCGGGATTTTTGTTCGACAAATTTTCGGAAATGCCCATAGCTTCTCTCTCCAAGGCCAAACCGCATCAATTGAGTGCCGCAACTATTGTCTATGATTTGTGAATATATTTCACAAAAATACTCTCAATAATTCTTCCGCGCACTCATGCGATCGGATGAGTTCCTGGGGATGGCGTTCCGATGGGGCCGACCCATGCGTTAGCCTAATTCCGTCACCGGCAGGTTAGGATTCAATGCCGAATCAACTTCCCCGGCATCTCGCCTGTCGCCTCACCCATGCTCCAAGTGACATGCCCCGCAACGATCGTTGCATCGTAGCCTTCGGCACGCTGCATCAGCCGCTGTCCGTTGGCAGGCAGATCGTGGGCCCAGGTCGGTGGCAGCAGGCGCAGGCGGTCGAAGTCGATGACGTTGAGATCGGCGCGCAGACCGGGTGCGAGGCGTCCGCGATCGCGAAGTCCATACGCGTCGGCGGTGCGGCTGGTTTGCATGCAGATCGCTGCGGCCAGTGGCAGGCGCGGTCCACGGCTGCGGTCGCGCGCCCAGTGTGTGAGTAGAAAGGTCGGGGCGCTGGCGTCGCAGATAATGCCGCAGTGCGCGCCGCCATCGGCAAGGCTCAGCAGCGCGCTCGGATGATTGAGCATTTCCAGCATCGGTTCGAAACTTCCGTCGACATAGTTGAAGAGCGGAAAGTACAGCCAGTTGTCGTCATTGCCGGCGATGAGGATGTCATAGGCAATTTCCGCGGGCGCGCGCTGCTCGCGTGCGGCAACGGCTGCAATCGAATGCTCGGGCGCGGGTTCGTAGTCGGGCGGATTGCCGAGCCTGAACATATTGCGGAAGTTTTCCATGCGCGGCCGCCAGAAACGATCCGTGCTGGTGCTGGTCTGCGCAAGGATGAGGGCGCGGACCTGCGGTGTACGCATCGCACGCAGCCGTTCCGGCAAGGGCAGCGCCGCGATTTCCATGTAAGCCGGGTGTGCCGAAAACGGGTGATTGCGGCTTTCCAGATTGATCAGCATGCCGACCGGACGGCAGGCAACCAAGGGATGCACATGCGCGCCGGCAGTGGCCGCATCGCTGGTCAGCGCCAGCAGTTCACGCCATCGGTTTGGTGCGTCGGGATATTGCACAAGGACGAAATGTGCCGGAATGCCGGTGTCCAGAGTGACGCGGCGCAGCCATGCGAATTCGGTGCACACATCACTGAAATCAGAGACCAGTTGCAATACGCCCCGCCCGCTCCGACGGATAGCTTGGGCGATACCAAGCAGCTCGCGCTCGTCGGCAAAGCTACCGGCGACTGCGCTGCCATCCGCGGCAAGGTGCAGTTTTGTGCGTGAAGTGGAGAAGCCAACGGCACCTGCGCGCAAACCTTCTTCGACGAGCGCCGCCATGCGTGCGATGTCATCGTCGCTGGCGGGCGCTTTGCCGGCACCGCGATCGCCCATCACGTAATCGCGTACAGCACTGTGCGAAATCTGTGCGGCGACATCGAGTGCCCGCGGCATCCGATCGAGCACATCGAGATATTCTGGAAACGTTTCCCAGCCCCAGCGCATGCCCGCGTGCAACGCCGTGCCGGGAATGTCCTCGACGCCTTCCATGACATTGATGAGCCAGTCGTGGCGATCGGGACGCACCGGCGCAAAGCCGATGCCGCAGTTACCCATGACGACGGTGGTGACACCATGACAGCCTGACGGAATGAGATAAGGATCCCAGGTGACCTGGCCGTCATAATGGCTGTGGATATCAACCCAACCCGGCGCGACGATCCGTCCCTTTGCGTCGATCTCCTGCCGTCCACGCCCACAGCGTCCGCCGACCTGAGTCAGGCACCCGTTATCGATCGCGACATCACCCTCGAATGCCGTGCCGCCGGTGCCATCGAAGACGGTGCCGCCTCTGATCACAAGTTCATGCATGCTGGTCTCCCGCAAGGAGCACCCGTCCAAAAATGCGCACATTGCCGTGTTCACGCGCAAGGCAAACCATCACCTCCTCGCCCGAACCTGCGGGTTGTTCTGCTCTTCCATTTTCCAGCACGCCGCACAGCACAGCCATTTCTGAAGCTCATCAATCAAGATCGCAGGGTTTTACCGGAGCGCGGTTTTCGGATGACTGTTGGCACCGAAGCCGCCTGGGCGTCTGCATGGTTGCCACTGCCGTCAGGCACAACGATTACCGAATAATCCGGCTACACCTCAGTCTTTGCTCAGAAAACCGCGTCAACCCGCCGACGCCCATGTAGAGCACAGGTATCGAAAACATTTTGACAGAAATGTTTTACTATAGCCATAAGTATTCGATCAATCTTTTGCGGTGCAGCAACTGGAGACGGTCGATTGAATTGATGTTAGAAGCGGTGATGGCTACGGTGAATCACACGACAGTGTAGTGGATCAGGCGATCGCCACGCAGAGGTGCGGCTTGTTAAGACCTGTAGGTTCCGCGAATTTACTAACCCCAAATGCTTTGGAGATACCCATGCTGGAAAACGTCAATCCTGTGAAAACCGAGAGCAAGGCTCCGGCATATCTCGAGCAATTGTTGGAATCAAAGAAGCTTGAGCGCTGCCCATTTCCGATTCCCAGTAGTTGGTTCTTCGTCGATTTCTCCGACAACCTGAAAGCAGGCGAGGTGCGCAACATCACGCTGTTCGATCAGGAATGGGTCCTATTCCGAGGTGAATCTGGCAAGGTGGGGATGACTGATCCCTACTGTCCTCATCTCGGGGCCCATTTGGGCCACGGCGGACAGGTCTGCGGCGATCAACTGCGCTGTCCGTTTCATCACTGGGAGTACAACGTGGATGGCTGGTGTACAGCGGTTCCGTACGCCAAAGTCGCGCCGCCCGTGATTAAGCAGCGTCCGATTCTCCGCACACTGCCGACGCAGGAGCGCTATGGCCAAATCTGGGCGTGGTTTCACCCGAAAGCCGAGCCACCAAGTTGGGATCTGCCGCATATCGCCTGCATGGAAGATGAGGGCTGGACGGGCGACCATCGCGGCACCTGGACTGTCAGCACGGGGATTCAGGAGATCGTAGAAAACAGCGTCGACGTGGCGCACTTGAAGTTTCTGCATGGTGCTCCGATGGTGCCGCCAGTGTTTGCCGAGTATGAGCATCACATGCAACGCATGAATATCGGGAACGGTTACATCGTGGGCGAAACCTGGGGAGCCGGCGCCGTCGGCACAGTCACCTTTACGCAGGAAGGCGTCAGCGCGACTTTGTTTTCTTATACGCAGCCAATAACGCGCGAACTTACGCGCATGAACATGAGCTTTCGCCACAAGATATTTCCAGAAGGTTCTAAGGAGCTCGTCATCGCCAAAAAGCTCATCGATCACATGGTTCACGAAGCCGACGGAGAAACGAGCGCCGGTTTCGAGAGCGTGGACATGATCATCTGGAATAACAAAAAGTATCGGCACAAACCGCTACTTTGTGACGGAGACGGCCCTATCCTGCAATTTCGCCAATGGTTTCGGCAGTTCTATGTTGCCGATGAAACAGTGATGGCCAAGATCTGAAGCGATGGTGCGGAACAGTCGTCGGCAGCGGAGTGCTTGCGTTTTCCAATGCCGTCAACTGTGACGCATCCATCGGAAAAATGCTGCTCGTTGGCGGCGGATGTCTGCTTCGACGTTTCGGCCAAGTGATCCGTATTTTTCGATGATGGGCTTGACGCACGCGCAAGCCAGGCGCTACTGAATTTTCACCGGCGCACGCTCGAAGAGTATTACGAAAAATTGCGGGGTATGGCGCGCATTAAGCGTCCACTGTTCATGCTACTGTCTCCTCTGATTAATCGCGCGGCTGTCATGGACTCTCCGTATCACGGAAAGAGCGCCATATAGCAAACGCGCTCATCGGCTGGCATCAAGAAGCGTGAGGAGAATCTGTATATGAGAACACTGCGGGCGCTAACCGCAGCCCTGATGCTTGCGTCTGCGGCGCAGGCCGTGGCGGATGTCGACAACAATACGCTGGGCGACGAAAAGGACGGCACCGACTGGGGCGCCTTCGGCCGTACCTTCAGCGAACAGCGTTTCAGCCCGCTGGACCAGATCAACCGGCAGACCGTGCCGCGGCTGGGACTGGCCTGGACGCTGGAACTGCCGGACGTGTGGAACGTGTCCTCCGCGCCAGTGGAGGTGGACGGTGTGATCTACATTGCCGTCGGCTTCAGCGTGATCTATGCGGTGGATGCTGTCACCGGCAAGCCGCTATGGCACTACGACCCCAGAGTCAGTCCGCAAAAGATGCGCATGGCCTGGGGCATCCGCGGCCTTTCATTCTGGAAAGGCAAGGTCATTGCCGGCGTGCAGGACGGACGCCTGTTCGCGCTAGACGCCAAGTCCGGCCAGCTGATCTGGGAAACACTGACCACCGAGCCGGGCGACAACCGCTACATCACCGGCGCGCCGCGTGTCTACAACGGCAAGGTCATCATTGGCCATGGCGGTGCCGACTTCGGTCACGTCCGCGGCTACGTCACTGCCTACGATGCCGAGACCGGCAAACAGGACTGGCGCTGGTACATCGTTCCCGGCGATCCGGCCAAAGGCTTCGAGAACAAGGCGATGGAGAGGGCCGCCCAGACCTGGTCCGGGCAGTGGTGGAAGTACGGCGGTGGCGGCTCCGCCTGGAACTCGATGACGTACGACCCGGACTTCAATCGCATCTACATTGGCACCGGCAACGGCGGCCCCTGGAACGCTAAGCTGCGCAGCCCCGGCGGTGGCGACAATTTGTTCCTGTGCTCGGTGGTGGCGCTGGACGCCGACACCGGCGAATACGTCTGGCACTACCAGACCAACCCTGGTGAAAGCTGGGACTTCAACTCCACTATGGACATGGTGCTGGCCACCATCCCGGTCGACGGCAAGCCACGCAAGGTACTGCTGCACGCGCCGAAGAACGGCTTCTTCTATGTCATCGACCGCGAAACCGGCAAGCTGCTCTCCGCCGAGAAACTCGGCAAGGTCACCTGGGCCGACCACATCGACATTGCCAGCGGCCGCCCGGTGGAAATACCGGGCGCACGCTATGAGGACGGCGAAGCTCTAATCTGGCCCGGATCCGGCGGCGTGCACAACTGGCAGCCGATGTCGTACAGCCCGGACACCGGCCTGACCTACATTCCGATCCACGAGCTGGCCGGCTATTACAACGACAAAGGTCTGGACTCCAAGACTTATGACATGGACCGCGACGGTCCGCTGGGTATCAATCCGTTCTTCGACGACGTGCCGAAGAGTGCCGGCAGCAGCTCGCTACTCGCCTGGGACCCAGTACGGCAGAAGAAGACTTGGGAGGTTCCCACACCGGGCGTCACCAACGGTGGGGTGATGAGCACGCACGGCGGCCTCGTGTTCCAGGGTCAGTCCGACGGCAAGTTCGTCGCCCGCGACGAACACACTGGCGCCCTGCTGTGGAGTGCCGATATGGGCGTGGGAACCCAAGCTCCACCCATCACCTACTCCGTCGCCGGAAAGCAGTACGTCAGCATCCTTGCCGGCTGGGCCGGCGGTCATATGGTGCTCGGCTCGCTCGGTGCGCAACACGGCTGGGTCGGCCGCGACCATCCGCACCGCCTGCTCACCTACGTTTTGGACGGTACCGCTGCGCTGCCGCCCTCGCCGCCTCCCTCACAGCCCGTGCCGCTGGAGGCACCGGAGTTCGAGCTCGACCCGGCGTTGGCGGACAAGGGCAAGTATGTCTACCAGCGTTGCCTGATTTGCCATGGGCCCGCGGTCGCCGCCGCTGGCTACGCCCCCGACCTGCGTGCCTCGCAGGTCCCGCTGAATGCGGACGCCTTCGCCGCCATCGTTAGGGATGGCGGCCTGCAGGCCCGGGGCATGCCGCCCTTCCCGGAGATGAGCAATGAAGACCTCACCGCCCTGCGCCACTACATCCGACAGCGGGCGCGCTACAAACCCAGCATCGGCGAGCAGATCGGGACCGCGTGGCACTTCATCGTGTTGACGATCAAAATGAAGCTGATGGCGTGGGGGTGGATCGCAGTTCACTGAGCGAGAGAATGGGGATGCGCATCGATGCTGAAGAACTACCCGTAAGCAACGCACCGAAGCTGGCATCTGGCGTCTCGACGACAGATCAGATCGTAGCGCCCAATGTCGGTCTGAAATATCGTGACGTCGATGCGCTTCCGTCGTTGGCCCGTAGCTCGTGCCGGCGAGAGCAACTATTTATCACAGCGCGTGATGACTGTCTCAAGGCTACTATCGACTTCGTACAGCACAGCGATGATTCCAAAACTGCGCGCGTACGCCGAAATGCATATTCCGATCGCTGCGCGTCAGAGCATCGTCAAGTTCGAAGCAAAATCAACTATTACGCGAGTGTTCGCACGCAACACTTATCGGAAATCGATCGCTGGCTGACGAGCCACCCTCAATAGTCTGGCTCGCATGCGGCATGAGCTGCCCTATTAAAGGTCGCGATTTCCTTCTAGTCGAAAGGCATGTGGCGTCACGCCTGTGGCTCGCTTGAAGGCTCGCCCGAAGCTTGACTGTTCGGTGTATCCCAACTGAAAAGCAATTTCATCTAGTGTGCAATCGCTCCATCGCAGCGCCTGCTTGGCCAGCTTGATACGTTCATTCTGCACGATGTCCAAAAACGTGACGCCCGTCCGCGCCAGCCGCTTCTGAAGAGTGCGAGTCGACGTCCCCAATTTCTCGGCGCAGCTGCTCAGCGAGCAACATCCTGTTGGAAGCGCGAGCCGTACCGAGGCTTCGAGCCGCTCGATCAAGCTAGCTTTTGATGCAGCGCGCAATTGGGCCAAACTACTTCCCAAGAGAGTGAACAGCATCTTGTTCGACGTTGCGATTGGGCGATCCAGAACGTCGACGGGGAAAGCGATCGCGTCGGCCTGCGCCTTTCCGTAGATACGGCAACCCAGTCGATCCTCAAGCGTATGGATGTCTGCTCGCGCGACGCGAAAGGTCAGAGTGGCATAGCTTGGGTGGAAATCCTGACGCCCGAGCATCTGCAAAGTTTTCATGATCAGCAGAAGGCCGTGGTAATAAACCTGCTCGTTGTCGCCGACTCCTACCGACGTCCGCCACCGCAACTCCACAACTTCACGTGCCGTCACCATCTCAAATTCACACTCAGGTGATGTGGACACCGACACGTGTTCGATGAGACTTTGCAGGGCCCGCCGCATATTGGGCGCGGCCCGCGCGAGCGCCATAACGCAGCCGAATACATCAGGATCCTGCTGCTCCGCCAACCTCAGTCCGAACAAAGGGTCTCGCAGAAGCCTGCTGCAGTACTCGAGCAGGTTCGCCGCTGCCAAGCATTCGATATCCTGATCCGGGTCTTCAAAGGTCCGCGGATCGAGTTCCTGATCTTCCAAGGCCTTCAGCGGATCGCCCCCCAAATCTCGGACTATGCTGACAAGACCCCTCAAATATCCCGCCCGGATTTTGCCCTGGGCAGGGATCGAGACGAAAGGAACTTCTGCACTTGGGACAAAGGTATTCTGGAATTGCACAGCCCTGCTCCCGTGTCGGCGTGCCGGAGAAAGGAAAAGTTGCCAGACACGACACAACCACCAACGCCCGACCAAAAATTTGACTAGTTATAACAATAGTGTAGCAAGATCAGTTGGGCGGCCGTATAGCCACTTATCGGTGAGAACGGTCCTCTCCGTCGCGCAGGGTCCGTCATGCCTCGCCGCTGACGCAAGCCGGTATCAGCAAGGTACGCCGTTTTATCCGCATGTCCCGTCCCCGTCTGTCATGCCCCGGCGTAAAACTCAGAAATGCGGGCGTAACTTATCGAGACATCGATCCTGGTCTTGTGGCTCACTTTAGCGACAGCAGAGTGCACAGCGCAGAGCATGCGGAGGGCCATAACCATGCACGCATCAGATTCGAACAAACTGGCCGGATGTCCGGTGACGGGCGAGACCATCGTGCTTCGCGGCGGTGAGTCTCGGCTCGATCCCTTGATCCGCAACAATCCTTTCCCGTTCTATCGCACGCTCCGCAAGGAAGAACCGGTCTACTACGATCCGAAGCTGGATACGTACCTCGTGACCCGGTACGAGGACGCCATGAGGGTGCTGCGCGATTCAATTGCCTTCTCGCTCGAGCATGGTTACCAGGATCGATATGCAAACGGGTTCGTGGACGAGTTGGCCGAGATCATGAATCGTGACGGCGGCGGGTTTATCCGCGACATCATCGCGTGCGACCCACCGGTGCATACCCGGCTGCGCAAGTTGATCGAGAGAGCCTTTACCGCTCATCGCATGAAAGAGCTTGAACCCCGGATCCGACAGATCGTCGTGGATCTCATCGAGCCGCTGGCACAAAAGGGCTGTGGTGACGGCATGAAGGATATCGGCGCGCCGCTGACAGCACGGATCATCTGCGAGCAGCTTGGCTTCAACTTCGATGAAATTGGCACTGAGAAGATCGCGCGTTGGACCACTGCGCTGCTCGCGCAGATCGGTAGAATGCAGACGCACGAAGAGATGCTGCAGAACGCGCGAGAAATGTGCGATCTGCAAAACTACATCATTCCACAGATTCGCGCGCGGGAGACTGAACCTCGGGAGGACATGACGTCCGATCTGGTTCATGCCCGCCTCGACGATGAACAGAATCCGACGCTGTCTTTTGAAGAAAAGGTTTCCTGCATCCGTGCAATGCTGATCGCAGGCAACGACACGACGGCTGCCGCAATCACCAACCTGATGATGATCCTGGCGACCCAGCCGAAGCTGGCTCAACAGCTTTACGAGTCAGCAGACGATGATCGACTGGTGACTCGTTTCGTTGAGGAAATCCTGCGGCTCGAGCCACCCGCACATGGACTTTTCAGGACTACTACAAGGGAGGTGGAGATTGGCGGCAAGGTCCTTCCCGCCTACGCTCAGGTCTGCATTCTGTTTGCGTCCGCCAACGACGACGAGGCGCTGTTCCCGTGCCCGCGGACGCTGGACGTCAATCGCAAAAATATTGGGAATCATCTGACCTTCGGCGCAGGCATTCACCGCTGCATCGGGGCAGCGCTTGCTCGGATGGAAATCAAAGTCGCGGCACAGGAAATCATCAAGCGGCTCGACAATATCAAACTCGCCATACCCGTTGAAGAGATCACCTATCTTCCGACGCTTGCCACTCACACAATTGCACGCCTGCCGTTGACTTTTTCGCGGCGCGCCTGATCTTCCAAGGGCGGCAACATCATTGACCGATCAAAGCAGACGCGGGGCGAAAACTGTGGATTCTAGAAATTCGCCAGAGAGCCAAACCGGCAAAGGAAATTATCATCCATGACCAACACCGTTCGCATTCCGCCGATAGCGCCGGAAAATTTCACCGAAGAACAAGCTAATCTTGTCGGCGCCTGGAAGCATCTGATCTTTTCGCGCGTACTCGTCAACAGTCCGAGAATGTATCGGAACTTTGTGCCGCATCTCGAAGAACTGGTCTCCCATACTGCGCTACCGACGCGGGATCGCCAGATTGTCTGCCTGCGCATGTTAGAACTGTGCAACGAAATCTATGAAAAGACTCATCACGTCATCATCTCCCGAAAAGTGGGACTAACCGACGCGGAAATTTTCGCGATAATCAAAGGGGAAGGCGCTAGCCTTAGAGAATCTGACCGCACCGTCATCAAGGCCACCGATGAGCTGTTCCGCGATCAGTGCGTCAGCGACGCCACCTGGAACAAGCTCGCCGAAAGCTATTCCCAGGAGCAGCTGATGGACGTTGTTTTCCTCGCTGGCTGCTATCTGACGATGGCCATGCTGACAAAAAGTTTCGGCATTCAGCTTGAGCCCGATCTCGAGAGCTTCAACGCACTGAGAAGCTATGCCTGATCCGATGCAGCTTCTTACCGATCGCCGCAAATTCGAACATCTGCGCGGGTGCTTACTGCTCGCATCGATATAACTGATCTCTGCTCGGGCAATAGCTGTGTAGCCGCCATTTCCGACCTGTCCGCTCCGGCAGTCCAAAGCATCGGCTATCTATGGATCGCTTTGACCTGCCCGCATTGACATCACTGCGTTGAAAGGCAGGTCGCGTTTATTGCGCTGCTGAAGAAAGCTTGCCGCCGCCGGCACCTTTGGTAAACACGGGTAGAGCATCCCAGCCGCGAACAGAAGAGGTCGTCGACATTACTGCGTTGCTGTAGTCGATTTCCCAATCCTGGAAGCGCTTGAGGATTTCTTCCAGTGCAACGCGCCCTTCGAGACGGGCCAGCACCGCGCCTACGCAGGTGTGGATGCCATAGCCGAAGGTCAGATGCTGAAACCTCGGACGATTGACTTCGAAACGATCGCCATCGCGAAAGCGCTTTTCGTCGCGGTTCGCGGCACCGATCATGAACATCATGACGCTTCCTTGCGGCACTTTCTTGCCATAGAACTCCACGTCGCGAGTTACGTACCGCGCTGCAAAGGGACCTGAGGGCTCCAAGCGCAGGATTTCTTCAATCGCGGTCGGAATCAATGAAGGATCCTGCACCAACAGGCGGCGCTGATCGGGATGCTCGGCGAGCAGCTTGCCGGTCCAGCCGATCAGGCGGTTGGTGGTCTCGTTTCCGGCGGCAGCCAGCACGTTGATCATAACCAGGAGCTCTTCACGGGTCAGTTTGCGGTTGACCCCTTTCTCATCCTTGAATTCGGCATTCAGCATTTCCGTCATCACGTCGTCCGACGGATGCTTGACCCGCCACTCGACGTATTCCTCAAAACTTTCTCCGGCATAGTTACTCTGATTAACCTCCATCGGCTTTCCAGCTTCAGTGCGTAGCGCAGCATCGGCCCGCTCGCGTACCGCCTGCAGATCCTGCTCGGGAATCCCAAGCAACATGCCGATGACGCGCATGGGCATCTGTGCACCCAAGTTGCCGATAAAGTCGAACCCTTCGCTGCCGACCAGCGGATCCAGACATTGCACGCAGAATTCGCGAATCTTGGACTCCAGTGGCGCCATCCGCTTGGGCGTAAATATCCGCGCCAGAAAACCGCGGTGAAAGGTATGGAGCGGCGGATCCTCGAAGATCAGCACGCCTGATGGGAACTCGGCATTGGCCTTGATGAGTTCCAGGATATTGCCGCGCCCTGAGCTATACGTCTCCCGGTCCTGCAAGCCGCGCTCGACATCCTGGAACCGGCTGACGGCATAAAAATCGTGATCTTCGTTGTAATAAAGCGGTGCCTCCTCACGCAAGCGTCGATAAATTTCGTAGGGATTGACAGCGATTTCGGGTTTGTATGGATCAAAGTAAACAGGACTCGTTTCAGTAATGCTCATATTCGTTTTCTCTATATCGAGAGTTTATGCCAGGAATTTTCCGTCAATGACTATTCGATAGAAGCAGTCGGTCGATGAGAAATATGCCGTCGCGAATGAGCGCTTTCAGCGTCTGCTCAGGTCTAGACAACACGCTCAGATCAGCCACCGGATCGCCGTCTACGACGATGAGATCGGCCAATGCACCAGGTTCGATGATCCCAACTTTCGCCGTTCTGTCGACGAGTAGCTCACCGGCGTTTTTCGTGCCCCAACTCAATACGTCGGCGGCCGAGAGTCCTGCAATCGCGCCGTAGTATACGAACTCACGACCGTAGCAGCCGACCTGGTGATCGAGCGGATCATCCTTCAGCACGTCCCGGAACACGCCGCTATAGTCATCCCCGACAAGAATCCGCACGCCCGCTTTCTGTGCAAACGGCAACATCCGTCGAACATTGTCGTATCGAGCCTGCATCCGAGCATCGCCCCAGCCGAGCTCAAGCAAGCACTTGGGATAGATGAGGCTCGGCACCCAGAAAGTGCCCGCCTTCGCCATCGCCTCGATGCATTGCTCGTCAACGTCATCGCCATGATCGATGATGTCCACACCCAAATCGATGCATTCGAGGATCATCGCCTTATCGGATACGTGGGCGCGTACCCGCACGGCGAGTGCGTGAGCGGTATCCACGATTTCCGCGATTTCGTCGCGCGCCATGTTGCGCGTGGCGCGACCTTCAAAGCCGTGGCCGGAGCTTGCAAAAATCTTGACCGTCTCAGCGCCGCGCCGGATTTCTTCGCGCACGACCTTACGCAGTGCATCCGGACCATCGGCGAATAGATCGACGCCGGGCGATTCGAAGCGTCGCCACCATTTTGGGCTGTCGTTGAGATCTGCGGTAGTGCCGATGTGGTGGCCGCAAGCGCGAATGCGTGGACCAGGAATGATGCCTTCGGCAATGGCGATCTTGAGCTGGACATCGATATTGTGAGCACAGGCGGCGCCCACATAGCCGGTGAAGCCACTCTCCAGCAGGACGCGGCAGGTACGTACTCCGATCGCCATCATCACTCCGGGCGGGAACTCGTTGCCCGGCCGTTCGCCCGCGAGTCCTTGAGCCAGAGTGAACTTAAAGAAATCGGGATGCAGATGGCAGGTGATCAATCCCGGCATCAGTGTCATGCCATCGAGGTCGATGGATGTTCCCGCGCCGCTCGGCGGCGGCTCGCCAACTGCCACGATGCGGTTGCCATCCAGAGCGACACTGCGCCTGCCCGGCAGCATTTTGCAGCCGTCGAATAATTTTGCATTGGTGAGGGTCAACACGGCAGCTGCTCCTCAAATATTGGGGGTTTAGCGTTCAGCCAATGACCGGAAAGCGCTCGTCGTTCAGCGGTTGATTCATCTGCATACCGGTGCAATCAAAGGCTTCGGACGGCGCACCGTTCCAGCAGATATCAGCAGGCTGAACCAAGACGATATAGGCCCACCGGGGCTGGTTGGTCAGATTGGCCCCGCCGCCATGCACGGTGAGATGCGAATGAACCGTGACATCGCCGACGGCATAGGTCATCTGCTCGGTGAGTCCCAATTCGCGAAGTTCCGGATATACATCCAGCGCATCGCCACCAACATAGGTCCGGTAGCTCCCGATCACGCCCATGTGGTGAGATTTGTTTACGAAAGACATGGTTCCTGTTTTTGGACCGTAATCCTCCAGCGCAATCCAGAAGGTCATCCCGCCCGTTCGGTCGACGGCAAACGTAATGAAATCCTGATGAAAACTGGTCGCTCCGTTCCCTGCGTTCTTGGTCTTCTTTGCGGCGGGCAATTTCGGCGCGAAGAAATCCGAGAAATATCGGACACCAATTCCAGAGCGGCGATTCATCAGCGCTCCCGCATTCTTGCCGATACCTTCGATCAACGCCCGGATCGGAGGATTCGTCATTCCACCGCTATACCCCACCGTGAAATAAGGCTGGCTGATGCCCTCGGTGCTGTCGCCATCTTCGCCCATGCGCTGGCGCGCTGTCTGGAGAAGCATCTGCACGTTCTCTGGACGGACGAAGCCTTTCAGCTTGACCCAACCAAACTCCTGGTAGTGCGCAACCTCCTCCGGCGTCACATAGCGGCAAGGATTGACGTCTGACGCAACAAGTTCTCGCATAACGTTACCTTAGTGATTCTCACGGCTGACAAATCAGCATTTCTTCGCGGGATGGAGCCCTGCGATGGTCGCCAGACAATCGCGCTCCGTACCGTCGCGCCGGCACGACAAAGCTATCAGTCAGATCGCCGCTTTCGCTCAACATCCTGCGCCGCTTCGTCTGCATACCCCGCCTGCTCGGGTGGGAGGGAAAAATTATCGACATCGCGGCACAAATTGTAGAGACGACAACCCTTCTGCTGAAGCAAGCTTCCATCGACGTTAGTAGACATAAATAGGCAAAGGAACTTACGGCATGACCTTCACGGCCTTTCCGAGTCAGCGCTTCATGCAGATGTGCTGGGTTGTCCCCGACATTCACGCAGCGATAGATTCGTGGATACGCTCAACCGGCGTTGGGCCTTTCTTTCTGTTCGATACGGTCACATTCGAGAAACCGCGCTATCGCGGACAACCCTCGGGGTGTGCGGACATAACGGCAGCCATGGCCCAGGCTGGTGATGTACAGATCGAGCTCGTTTGCCAGAACGATGACCAGCCGTCGTTCTGGCGCGATGTCGTGCCGACCGGCCAATCGGGCCTACACCATATGGCCCTGTATTGCAGTGACTACGATGCAACCCTTGCTGCCTATGCCCAAGCAGGCGCCGAGGTGGCTTTCAGCGGCTTGATGATGGGCAGCCGAGTTTGCTGGGTAGACACCACTTCCCGGCTCGGTTTCATGATTGAGCTGATTGAGGAAAATGACGTGGCGAAAGCCGTTTTCAGCCAATTTCGAGCCGCCGCGCAGGGCTGGGACGGAAAGAACCCGATCCGATCATTGTCTTGAGAATGCTGCAAACAGCGCCGTCTGTAGTGGCAGCACCGTGGTCACGATCAACTCAATATTATCCGGCCCTTTGGGGAGTTATCCAACAAGGGCGGCCCGTGTGCATAAAGCGGCGCGCGAGGTTGAGCCAAAACTAAAGTCCCGCGCATAGGCTGGAGCGGGCGACTGAAGTGATTTGTCGAGCGAACAATTGATTAACGCATACCGCAGGATCGGTTAATGGAAGCGATTGAACCCGCATCCACATTGCCTGTGCTATTTGCGAATGTGGTCGCAGCGCAGGGTGGTCATTCCGCCATTGTGATGGCCCGCGAAACCTTGAGCTACCACGAGTTGGATCGGCGCACTGCAAGGCTGGCGCGCGCGTTATTGGCAAACGGTGCGGGCAAAGGTACTCGCATTAGCCTGATGGCACCCGACGGGATCCTTTGGCTGATAACGTTTCTGGCGGGATTGCGGATCGGCGCGCTCGTTTCGGTCGTCAGTACGCTCTGTACCCCTTCCGAATTGGCCTACATATTACGCAACAGCGATGCCCAGATTTTCATCGGTGCGCGCAGGTTCCTGCGTCATGACTATGCGAAGACACTCACTGCGGCTTTACCGGGACTCGCTGAATCGACGTCAGAGGGGCTACGACTTGGCGGTGTTCCCTATCTGCGCTCGATCTGGCTGGACGATGCTGAAGAGCTGGGCTGGGCTCGGCCAATCGACACTCTGATCGAACGGGCGGATGCGCCGGGCGCGCCCGATGCAGCACTGCTCGCTGCGATCGAGAGAGAGGTTGTAGCAAGCGATGATGCGGTGATCGTATATACCTCCGGCAGCACATCGGCGCCGAAGGCCGTGGTGCATACCCAGTGGAATGTGACACGTCATCCGCCGGAGCTCGCAAAGTATTTTCTGCTCAAGAGCAGCGATCGGATGATGCCGCTCTTGCCTGCATTCTGGCTCGGCGGAATGGTGATGGCTCTTGAAGCGCTGAGTGTGGGCGCGACGCTGGTTTATCCGGAATCGCCGGACACGGAGGTCGTGCTCGACACCATTCAGCAGTTCAACGTCAATCGCATCAACAGCTGGGGAGATATGCTGGTTAAACTGCGAGCTGCGGCGATCGCCCGCGGTGTCGACGTTGACAAGATCATCGGCCTTGGGCCATTTCGCGACCAGCAAGGCGAGCTCATTCCTCCTCATCTTCAGGTCAACATGCTCGGCATGAGCGAAACCTTTGCAGTACATAGCGCGGAGCTGCTTGATGCGCGCCTGCCCGATGGTAAGGCGGGCTCGTCAGGGCGTCCCGTCAACGGTTACGAAAGGCGCGTCGTGAATCCGGCGACCGGCGTGGTTGTGCCGCCGGGTGAGGTGGGTGAACTGCAGCTTCGCGGCGGCGCGCTGATGTCCGGTTTCTACAAAATCGATCGCCACAAGGTATTCACTCTGGACGGCTTCTATGCGACCGGCGATCTGGTGCGGATCGACGCCGATGACCATCTCTATTTCATTGCGCGGCGCGGCGATATGATCAAGACCAAGGCAGCGAATGTTTCGCGGCTGGAAGTCGAAGCGGCGTTGCGCAGCCTCCCCGAGGTCGAACTACCAATCGTGGCTGGACTGCCGGATGCCGAGCTGGGTCAGATGGTGGTCGCGGCCATCGTTCCAGCGAAAGGCTCCGCGGCTACGGAAGAGTCAGTCAAAACGGCGCTACGTGCAATACTTTCGAGCTACAAGATTCCACGTCGAATCATATTTATCTCACCGGAAGACGTTCCGAGAACGTCGACCGGCAAAATCAAGCTGTTTGAGATTGCCGAGATGATTTCGGCGCGAATCAACCGCGGGCTTCCGGAATCCGGCTCGCGCCAACCGTCGAGCAAAGGCTGACTTGCCGGCCCGCGATCTGACTCACCTGACACTGCGTTATCTGATACTCGCAATCATTTTTAGGAGAAGCAGGAAATGGCGGACCAAGCAACGCGTCCTTCAGCCGAAGAGATCGTGCTTTACAAGAAGGACCCGAATACGAAGATCGCGACGATCACTTTGAATCGGCCCGACAGCCTCAACGCACCGACCACCGCCGCCCGTCATCGCTTCGCAGCACTTGTTCACCGCGCGAACGTCGACGATGATGTCAAAGTGCTCGTGATTCGCGGCGTCGGGACCCACTTCGGCAGCGGAGCCGATCTTCCCGAGCAAGCCGAAATGTTTTCCAGCGATTCGGAATTTTCGCTGCTTTCCGAATTCAATATTTCAGAAGATGAGGGCGTCAAATATCCACCGAAAAATTCTTATCGCTACGTGGCCGCGCTGACGCAGCTCTACGCCAACTCAAATTATGGACTGCGCAGTCTTCAGGATTTCAAAAAGATCAGCATCGTGGAAACGAAAGGCTATTGCTATGGATGGCACTTCTATCAGGCTGCCGATGCCGACCTGGTGATTTCGTCCGACGACGCCTTGTTCGGCCATTCGGCTTTTCGCTATGTCGGCTGGGCCGCGCGCATGTGGCAGTGGGCGCTGATGATGGGACTGCGCAAGTTCCAGGAGATGGTTTTCACTGGCCGTCCATTTACCGCCAAAGAAATGCTCGACTGTCACTTCGTCAACAGTGTTGTACCACGTGAGCAGCTGGAAGCGGAGGTCGAGAAATATGCACTGGCCTGCGCACGCAACCGCCCAACCGACACCATCGTGATGCAGAAAACTTTCTTCGAGGTTTTCAAGCAAAACCAAGGGGAGTACATGGGCAGCGTGATCACCGGATGGCTCGAGTCGATGCTGCCCATGGTGAAATCCGACGGCGAGCTCGAACTTGGCGACGAAACCTTCGGCAAGGGGCTGGGCAACGCCGTTAAAGATAATGACAAATTATTTCCGCCTGACTGGCGTCTGAGCTATGGCGGTCGTAAATCCGGCCCGACTAACGGGGCGAGCGATGTGCAAGAGCTGGAAAAACTGCGCGCGCAGCTCGAAGAAACGCAGGAGCGGCTGCGCATTCTCGAGCGTAAGCTCGCAAACGGACAGCCGTAGAATTTTTCTCCCGAGAGGGCTCCGCGGTCCTGAAGAATGACGGTGTAGCGTTTTTTTACCGCGTCAAAATTGACAGGGTAAGTCGATAGCCGAGCGTTACAAAAAACGCGCGTCGACTCCATCGACGTAACGCCTCGCCGGAGTCTTCAGTAGTCTGTAAATCGTTCAGCGCGCAGTCCACGCACCATCAATTGCCACAGCTTGGCCAGTGACAAAGCTGCTGTCATTGGTGAGCAGCCACTTAACTGTTGTAGCGACCTCGTCGGCTTGAGCAAGTCGTCCGATTGGGCACTCCGCAATCAAGGCCGCTGTGTGTTCAGGAGTCAAAGATTCCCGCGACAGGGGGGTGTCGATGAATGCTGGACAGACGGCATTTACACGAATACCCTGCCTGGCATACTCCAGTGCAGCCGCTTTAGTCAGCCCAACGACGCCGTGCTTGGCGGCAACATAAGCGGGTAAGTACGGAGCGCCAACAAGTCCGGCAACAGAGGCACAGTTAACTATGGTACCGCCGCCATTTTTTAGCATTTGCGGTATCTGGTAGCGCAGGCAATTCCATACCCCTGTGAGATTTATCGCAAGAACTTTGTTCCAGTTTTCCGTGCTGCACTCTGCGGTAGACCCTTTTTCTCCATCGATACCTGCAGCGTTAAAAGCTGCGTCCAAGCGACCGTAGGTTTTTACGGTAGATTCAACTGCAAGATGTACAGCGTGCTCATCGGTTACATCGCAGCGGACGAAAACACATTCTCCAAAGTGGAGTAACTGCGCTTCAACAGCGCGGCCCGCTGTTTCATTGCGATCCACCAGCACAGTGGCATACCCACTCCTGACCAGCACCTCGGCGGTCGCACGTCCGATTCCAGAACTGGCACCCGTCACGAAAGCAACTCTGCTTTGCTCTTTAACAGCCATGGTCGCTCCGATTTATCACCGCATTTTCATCAGGACTCTCGCACTGCTTCCGTAGCATGGTCATTCAGTTCATTGCGGCAGGTTGAGCTTTCAACCGCCGCACGACGAGCTGCTGCAACTCAGCGGCCTTGACCTTGCCGTTGCCGGTCACTGCGACCTCATCCTCGCGCAACACGAGAACGCAGCGCGGCACTTTGTAGCTGGCCAGTCGGTCTTTGAGGAATCGACGGACTGCTTCGCCATCGATCGCCCCGCCTTCCTGCGGTACGATGCAGGACACCACCATCTCGCCCAGCGTGTCGTGTGGGACGCCCACGGTCTGAGCGCGACGGACGCCAGGGTAAGTGGCTAGAATACCGTCGATCTCCAGCGGAGAGACATTGGCACCACCAGTTTTAATGATCTCTGTGAGGCGCCCTTCCCAATAGAAGCGGCCGACGTCGTCGACATAGCCGCCGTCACCCGTGTGAAAATAGCCTTCGTCGTCGAAGGTTTCCTCGGTGGTCTTGCCGATGTAGCCCAGCATGAGCGTCGGCCCCTTGATGCAGACCTCACCGCGACTGCCGCGAGGGACCACGGCCCCGGATTCCGGATCGACGATCTTCAGGATATTGCCGGCCAATGGCATGCCGAAACTGCCAGCCTTTTCTTCGGGCGTAGTATTGGCGGCATCTGACGTGTTGATCGTCATGGTTTCGGTGGCGCCGTAGGCCATAGGCACGCGCCAGTCTGTCTTCACCGTCGGATGCGTCAGTAATAGGTCCATTCTCGTGATGTAGCGCAAGCTGCTGAGATCGGCAGTCATCCAATTGGCTGCCGCCTGCAGCCGCGCCCATTGATGCGGGCGGCCGGACAGGAAATTGACGCGCTCGACTTCCATCAGTTTCAGCGCCATCTCCGGCACAAAGTACGGCTGCAGGACAACCGCACCACCGGTCGAGAGCGCCACACCCACGGTCATTGCAATGTTGCCGGACCAGAAGAAGCCGTTGCCGGTCCAACTGCGCACCACGCCATCCACGTTCATCAGGTACGGGTAACGCCACCACTGGATGGCGAAAGCCCGTTGTGCGTGGAGGATGCCCTTGGGAAGACTGGTCGTGCCGGAGGAGAAGAACAGGCCGCCCGCGTCGGCAGGCGTCACCGCCGCCGCGCGCGCGTTAACCATGGCATCGGGGATGTCACCACCCCTCGCGAGGAAATCGCTCCAGGGTACGAAGGACGACGCCAGGGCGTCGCCTTCGGAGCTGTCCCCGGCCGCCGAATCAAGCCGCACCAGATGGTGCAGGAAAGGGAACTTGGTGGACCGAATCTGACCCGGTAGCGCAGCGCTGATCAGCGGTTCGAGGTCGGCGAGGACAGCGCCAAAATCTTTTTTCAGCACACGGCCTTCGAACAGCAGAACCGAAACACTCGAAGCATTCAGCAGATACTGCAGCTCATCTGCGGTGGAGAACGTGCTGAGCGCAACTGACACACCGCCCGCGAGACCCGTGCCGAATAAGGCCGCCAGATATTCCGGACGATTGGTCATCAGGATGCCGACGCGGCTATCCTTGCCCACACCGCAGGCGATCAGCGCCTTGGCCACTTCGACAGATTTCTGCCACAGCGTGGCATAGGTCCAGCGCTCCACGCTGCTCGGTGTGTGCATGACAAGCGCTTCGCGTTCCGCAAAGCGCGAGCTTACGTCGCGCAGATAGCCTGGAATCGTCAGCGAACCCAGGCCCGGCTCATTCTGCAGCGGGATCCCGTGGACGATCGACATCTGCTGCGGATTGCTCATGCGTTTAAACTCTAGAAAGGAACCTGGACTTCCGCCTTGCCGGTCAGAATGATTTCGCCAGTCTGAGTTGTCATCTTCACTCGCACCTGGACCACCGGCATGCCATAAGGCGACATGTCGATTTTTTCGATCACTTCGCCATCGACAAAAGTGACGTCACCCTCGAAGGCCGGACTGCGGAACTGCGTCGCCGAGTGCCAGATATAGCCGTCGTGGCCGGCCCAGTACGCGATGTAGTCATGGAACCAGGCGTTCATCGAGGAACCATAACCGTAGGCGCCGCCCATGCCGATCTTCTCCGCCTTATCGGCGTTGATGTGACCGCTGGAAGGGCCGTAGTACAGCCCGTCCTTCTTGCGTGGATCGATTCTGACTGCGTCGTAATCGTAGGTCATATCCTTGGCGAACCCGGCATCTTCCTTGGCTGGATCGTGGACACCTTCGGGCGGATTCCAGCGCCAGGTGCCCCAAATGTTTTGGCGGTGAGCGCGGTATTCCAAGGCAAAGCTGACGAGACTGTGCGGTCCGATCACGCGTTGCGGCAGCTTGTCGCCGACGTTTACGGTTTCGTAGCGCGGCGACCTGCCTTCGCGATTGGAGAGGATCCAGTCCATACGGATGCGCTGGATTTCCTCGAGCTCCGCGGCTGTCCAATTCTTGGGCGTGCGCTGTTGCTTGTCGTACATTCCGTGCTTGATCGCTTCTGAAATGAGATACCGAATTGCGGTTGCACGTTCTTTGGCGACCAAGGCGCCATTTTGATTGCGATGCACGGTGTCGCCGCGGGTAAACACGGTGGGCCCCGCGAATTTGGTGTCGGCAACCTTGTACCCGTCGAAGCGGCGCTCCTGGAACAGCTTGTCGCCCGGGCGGATACCAAAGCCGTAGAACCACCATTCCTCACCGCCAAAGATCAGATGCGAACCCGGAATTTTGCCGATACAGGCGGGGTGACAGCCATGGCCATAATCCATGGCCACGGCGAAGGACTGCGGCGCAACAATGCCGCCAAGCTTTGACGCTCTTGCGAATTCCTCATCCCAGTGAATCGGGTTGGGATAGTCCATGGCCTGCACCCAGCGGCGGATGTCCGTCTCATTGCAGGGGTTCCAGAATTCGTTGAAGACAACACGCTTGCCGACCCATTTATCGAGATCGCTCAGATCCAGCTCTACAACGCTCTCTTTCGCAGTATCAACAGACATATGGACAACTCCCCATTTAGAGCCAGCACGAGTTCCTCACGCGGTGAATTGTCCGCGGTGTAACTACTCAGTACGCACAACTATGCCAAAAGATAAAATCACGGTTCCGATAATTTGCGCCCATCTGTCAGGACTTTGTGCCCATCACTTGGCATGTACAGTTTTCGTCGCCGGCTGATCACATCGTCCAACTCTCGGCGAAGGCATCTGCTGCCGCAACGATATGCAGCAGAACCTTCGTATCCGAGCACTCTTCTACCCGGTGCGCGTCCCTGCCCTTTCAGGCTCCATAAATAGTTCAAAGGATTTTTCGACGGCCTGTTAGCGGCCAGTTAGCCTTTGAGCTTCGGAAGAACTTTGTCGGCGAAAAGCTTGATCTGCTCCCAGGAGTCCTCAAAAGGCATGCCGCCGTAACTGACATTTAAAGTGATGTCGTAGTCTCCGACGAGTTCCCGGCGAGCCAGATGAAGCTCCCAAACCTCTTCCGGCGTGCCGATGAGATTGGATTCAATATAGTCTTGGTAGGCCTTGTCGGCGCCGACTTCATTTGCTCTCTTTCCCATTTCCGCGTATTTCGAGTAAGAGGGCATCTGAGCGAAGTGCGCGCCGCCCAACTCGTAGTGTGAACATACCGACTCGTAGTATTTGCGGAAATATGTGTTCGCATACTCTTTGATCTTCTTCTTGTTATTGAAACAGACCAGAAAATCGCAAATGATAAATGGCGGCGCCTCGCGACTGTGATGCTGCGTGTAGATCTTCCGGTACAGATCTACTTCTTTCACTGCGTCTTTCCACGGACCGTTCGAGAACTTAAGCGTTCCCAGACCCAGCCGCCCCGCCACTTCAACCGATGAGGGCGACATGCCCACCATATAGGTGCGATTTTTAAAGGATGCTTCCGGTCGTGGACGAACTTCCACTCGCGGCTGCTTGAAGTACTTTCCATCGGCTTCCACAAAACCGGTTTCGAGTCCTCGCACAATAATCTCGGCGGCCTCATCGAACATCTCCCTCGAATTGGCCATATCGACACGAAATCCGTTGAACTCGGTACGCGACAAACCTCTGCCCATGCCGACAATCACGCGCCCCTCGCTCAAGATGTCGAGGAGAATGGCCTTTTCCACTACGCGGAGCGGATCGTTCCAGGGCAGGATGAACGCGCCCGGCATGAGCTTGATGGTTTTCGTCTTCGCCGCGATATAAGCCAGCACCTGAGCATTGTCCGGACACATTGCATAGTCCGTAAAGTGATGTTCGACCGGTGCGACGAAGTCGAATCCCATCGCCTCGGCTTCGATGGCCAACTTCGTTTCCGTCCTGAACATGTCGGCGTCGGAAATACCATGGAAATTCTGATATGACAGTTGTAATCCCACTTGCATGGTTAGCTTCTCCTAAAAATTGATCGATATTGACCGGCCCAACGTCACGATTTCACGGCACGGTCATCGTGCTTGAGCGGTCCGGCGCTATCGAAGGCGTCGACGTCGTCGAAGGCTTCCAACGCCACCTTCACATAGGTGTCCATGAAGACGTCCCGCATAGTTCCGTCGGTCACCACCATCGGGCGGTTATTCCTGATGGCCTGTAAAACCATCTGCGCCACGCCTTCAGGCGGACGGAACTTCAGATTCGCGTGCGCGAAGAATCCGTCCGGAACCTTGACCTCTCCTTCGCCCGGCCCGCCGAATCGCGCGGGACGGTAGCGCGCATTGTTCGCCTTCATTCCGCTCTGCACGCCGCCTGGGCACAGCACGGTGCAGCCCACACCGAACTCTGCTGCTTCGATGCGCAGGTTCAGCATCATTCCCACCACACCAAGCTTCGCGGCCGAGTACGGTGCGTGATACGGAACCCAACCCGGCAGAAGGCCAGCCATGGACGCCGTCGCAAAAAGATGCCCTTCACGGGCGGCGATCATGTCGGGATAAAAAGCCGTCAGGCAGTTGGTAACGCCCATCAGATTGACCTGAATGATCCAATCGATGTCGTTTTCCGACATATCGGTCAGTCGCTCGAAGGAGGTCGCGCCGGCATTGGCGAATAGGAGCGAGACCGGGCGGCCAAAAGCGGCTGTCGCTTCGGTCCTCATCCGCTGAACGGAAGTTCGATCAGAAACATCGCAGGCCACGGCCACGGCGTTGCCGCCCGCCTTCTTTATGTCATTCGCGACGACCTCAGCAGTGTCCGCCAGAATGTCGGCAATGACGACAGACGCTCCTTCGGTGGCCAGAGCTAAGGCCAGGGCGCGCCCGATGCCACTCCCGCCGCCAGTGACCAGAGCCACTCTTCCGGATATCTCTGTCATCTATCGTCACCTACGCTAGGCATCACGGTCTTTCACGTGGTTGCCGCAGTGACCGGCTCTTCGCCGTCCAAAGTGAAGCGATGCAGCCGGCGCCCGCAATTGATGTCGTAGGGCTTCACGCGGTGCATGGTTCCGGTGTTGTCCCAAATCACGATGTCGTTCAAGCGCCATTCGTGCCGGTAGACAAATTCGGGTTTTGTCGCCCAAGCCATAAGGCGCCGCAGCAAATCGTAGCTTTCTGCCAGGTGCATGCCGACGACATGCGAAGCCGATGTGCTGAGTACCAACGACTTGCGGCCTGAGCGGTGCCGCCAAACCAAAGGATGGCTGCGTATCGGGTAGCTGCGCCACAGGGAAAGCTGTTCTTCTGTCACATCGTCATACGCGGGCCACATCGCAGATGCCATAGAGTGGACGACCTGCAGCGTTTCGAGGAAGGTTTTCTCGTCATCCGGCAGGTCTTCATAAGCCGCGTAGGTGTTGGCGAATTCAGTCTGGCCGCCGGTCGGGGAAAGGACTCGAGGGGTTAAGACAGTGGCGAAGGGCGGCACCTGATCGTACGTGCCATCCATGTGCCAGAAGAATGTACCTGGGAAGAACTCGGCATAGACCGGATTTTCCTTCTTGTCATGAGTCACCTTTAGCAGGCCGGCCTCGCCTTCCGATTTGACGGTGCCGAGGCGCAGATCGCCGATCGTTTTGGTAAAAGCGCGCTGTTGTACATCGCTCATTTCTACGTCGCGGATCACGATCACGCCGCGCTCGACGAGCAGGTCCCTGATGTTCCGAGATGCCTTACCGCTTAACAGCGTATCCAAATCAGTCTTGATTTCGGTTCCAATGCGGGACGTCGAGTCGACCACCTTGAGCACCATTTTTCACTCCCATCCATACTGCGGCCGGCTCGCCGAATCGAAGCAGCTTCGGTCGTCCTCTGAGCGCAATTGCTGTAAGCTTATATTGTCACCCGTATCGTTTCAATATAGAAGAGAGATTTTTTGCGATAACCGATAACCTTGTGTCAGCTCGTGCGGGGACTTGATGACTTTGAAAGACCAAGCGGTTCACAGCCGAGAGGGCAAAAAACCTAAGACAAAGGCCCGCCGGGCGCGCGGCCGGCCTACGCTCAGCAATGCCGAGCTGCTCGACAAAGCGCTGGACCTTTTTCTCGAAAACGGATTCGAGCGGACGTCGATCGACGCCATTACGAGCTCAGCCGGAATGGCGAAAAGAACGGTTTATCTCCGTTACAAGGACAAGACAGCGCTTTTCAAGGCAGCACTGCAGCGTGCAATCGAAGAATGGATTGTTCCCGTCGCGCAGCTGCGGGGCGCAGAAAGCGATGACTTCGAGGAAACGCTGTTGCGTGTGGGTCAGATCCTGGTCGCGAACATCATGAGCCCCGCAGGTCTGAGGTTGCTGCGGATCACCAATGCCGAGTCAGTCCGAACACCCGAAATCGGCGTCTACACTTACCGCCACGGCACCGAGCGCACGATCACTTATCTCGCCGACCTTTTTCGGCGCCGCGTTTCGTCCGGCGCCACTGCAATGGCCGATGCCGAAGAAGCTGCGGTCGCTTTTCTCTATCTGGTCGTATGCGGGCCCGCCACTATGACCGCTTGGGGTATGGTTCTGGATGATGCGGCCATTGACAGGCATACCCGCTATTGCGTGCAATTGTTCTTGCACGGGCTTCTTCCGCGAGAGGCCGTCAGCGAAAAGCTGCATGGCGGCGATCACACAGGCAGACGGTCGGAGTCCGGCGTTGGACAAAAAAGCACGACGGAGTCTCAGCGTCTGAATGCGTTGGAGAATGAAAACCGACGACTGAAGAAGCTCCTCTTGGATTCCATGCTCCAGGTAGCAGTATTGAAGGAGCGGCAAGGAAGCAGCT
>Ga0265334_10000249_pt1 | contig 30945 bp, 22 predicted proteins | sample 42023metaG_FD_192442 | JGI IMG/M metagenome (GOLD analysis project Ga0265334, IMG submission 192442) | Rhizosphere microbial communities from Carex aquatilis grown in University of Washington, Seatle, WA, United States - 4-20-23 metaG | ecosystem: Host-associated > Plants > Roots > Rhizosphere... | reverse complement strand
TATGTCACGCGAGCTGCTCCTCCTTAGCGGCCGCGGCGGGGGCCTATAGAGGCTGGCTCCCTCGTCGCGGGTGCTCGGCATGTCCGCTGGCCGCCGACCGGACAACACCGCGAATCACGAAGGACGTAGCTAGCCATGACTGAGCAAGACCGCTCATATCCCCCGGTAGCACCCGTATACCAGCAGCCAAGCGGCATGCCGTGCCACCGGTACACCCCGTTCAAGCCGGTTGACCTGCCCGACCGCACGTGGCCGAACAAGGTCATGACGAAGGCGCCGCGCTGGCTGTCCACCGACCTGCGCGACGGCAACCAGGCGCTGATCGACCCGATGTCGCCCGCCCGCAAGCGGGCCATGTTCGACCTGCTCGTCAAGATGGGCTACAAGGAGATCGAGGTCGGCTTCCCGAGCGCGAGCCAGACCGACTTCGACTTCGTCCGCGAGCTCATCGAGGGTGACAAGATCCCGCCGGACGTGCGGATTTCCGTGCTCACCCAGGCCCGAGAGGACCTGATCGAGCGCACCGTGCAGTCACTGGCGGGCGCGCTGCGCGCCACCGTGCACCTGTACAACGCGACCGCGCCGACGTTCCGCAAGGTGGTCTTCCGCAACAGCCGGGAGGAGACCAAGGCCCTGGCGGTCGAGGGCACGCGGCACGTCATGAAGTACGCGGAGGCGATCCTGCCCGGCACCGACTTCGGCTACGAGTACTCGCCGGAGATCTTCATGGACACCGAGCTCGACTTCGCCCTGGAGACCTGCGAGGCCGTCATGGACGTGTGGCAGCCTGGCCCGGGCCGGGAGATCATACTCAACCTGCCCTGCACCGTCGAGCGCTCCACCCCGAACGTGTACGCGGACCAGATCGAGTGGATGTCCCGGAATCTATCCCGGCGCGACCACGTATGTCTCTCCGTGCACACGCACAACGACCGGGGCACCGCCGTCGCCGACGCCGAGCTGGCCGTGCTGGCCGGCGCGGACCGGGTCGAGGGCTGCCTGTTCGGCAATGGCGAGCGCACCGGCAACGTCTGCCTGGTCACCCTGGGCCTGAACCTGTTCGCGCAGGGCATCGACCCGATGATCAACTTCAGCAACATCGACGAGATCCGGCGCACCACCGAGTACGTCAACCAGCTGCCGGTGCACCCGCGCCACCCGTACGCGGGCGAGCTCGTCTACACCGCGTTCTCCGGCTCGCACCAGGACGCGATCAAGAAGGGCTTCGAGGCCCTGGAGGCCGAGGCGGCGCAGGCGGGCGTCCCGTTCGGCGAGTACGCGTGGAACGTCCCGTACCTGGCGATCGACCCGCACGACGTGGGCCGCTCCTACGAGGCGGTCATCCGGGTCAACAGCCAGTCGGGCAAGGGCGGCATCGCCTACGTCATGAAGACCGGCCACTCGCTCGACCTGCCGCGCCGCCTGCAGATCGAGTTCTCCAAGGTGATCCAGGTCCGCACCGACGAAGCGGGCGGCGAGGTCACCCCCGCCGAGATCTGGGACGCGTTCAGCACCGAGTACCTGGCCGACGGCCCGGTGGCGCTGCTCGACCACCAGTCATCGTCGGTCGTGGGCGGCAAGCACCGGCTCGCCGCGGCGGTCGCGGTCGACGGCGCGCCCCAGGACGTAGAGGGCATCGGCAACGGCCCGATCTCCGCGTTCTGTGCCGCCCTGTCCTCGGTCGGCATCGACGTCCGCGTCCTTGACTACGCCGAGCACGCCCTCACCGAGGGCACCGACGCCCAGGCCGCCGCCTACGTCGAGGTCGAGACCGGCGGCACGGTGCTGTGGGGCGTCGGCATCGACACCAACACGGCCACCGCCTCGATGCGCGCCATCCTCAGCGCCGTCAACCGCGCCCGCCGCGCGTAGGTCAGCACCGAGCAACATCCCGAACGGGCGCCTGCTCCGCCTTCCCCTCGCAACATGACCAGGGAAGGCGGAGCAGCGCGGGACGCGACGGCGACCCCGTTAACTCGTCCCATGCCCTCGCCCTTGCCTTCCCTTCTTTCTCGGCACATGACCTGGAAGGCGGGGCGAACGCGTGATGCGCGGCGATCCCGTAACGCATCCATGACCCGTGACGGGCGTGGGGGATCGGGGGCGGGTGGTCAGCCCGCGGACAGTCGTGGCCCAAAGACCGGGCCCCGAACGTCCGCGGCTCCGACCGCCACCGCCCCCGCTCCCTCGCCCAGCACGCACGCTCCCTCGCCCAGCACACACGCTGCCTTGCCAGCGCCCGCAGCACTGCACTGCCGCGCCCGTCCCCGTCACACAGTCTTGACCACTATCACCGCTACTCCCCGCGTGCCCCTTTCATCTCGCACGTCCCCTCAGATCCCACAGCCCTCGGGCTGAGCCCTTCCCGCTCTGCTCACGTCCGCCACGTCCGTCCCTCACGCCCGGCGACGGTCAGCCTAGGCCGCGACTTACTATCAGTTCTAGCGTTCCGCGACGACCTCGTATCAGTTTCTGCGTCCTATACCGGGCATAACGGACGCGGAAGTGACCGAAACTGATACCGAGTCGAGATTCAGGCCCGAACTGATAGGTAGTGGGGCCCCGCGGGCGGGCGGGCGGGCGCGGGCGGCTGGCGCCGGATGTCGGTGAGGTGCGGGACAATAAAGGGGTGCTTGGGTACCGGGATGACGGGGTCGTGCTGCGGACGCAGAAGCTGGGCGAGGCGGACCGCATCATCACCCTGCTCACCAGGCACAACGGACGTGTCCGGGCCGTCGCGAAGGGTGTCAGGCGTACCAAGTCGCGGTTCGGCGCACGGCTTGAGCCGTTCACGCACGTCGACGTGATGGTTCACCCGGGACGGTCGCTTGACGTCATCACCCAGGCCGAGGTGATCAGGGCCTACGGCACGGCCCTGGTGAGTGACTATCCCAAGTACACGGCGGGCACGGCCATGCTGGAGACCGCCGAGCGGTTCACGCCGGTGGAGAAGGAGCCCGCGATCCGGCAGTTCCTGCTGCTGATCGGCGGGCTGCGCGCGCTCGGCGACGCCATCGACCCAGCCGATGCCGCCGCCGGCTGGCTAGCAGTCGGCGATAGCCTCGCAGGCGGCACCGATGACCCAGGCGGCACCGATGACCGCGGCGGCGCTGATGCCCCGGTAGCGCCCGGTGCCCTCCACGGCACTCAGGTGCCCGGCGACCCCAGAGCCTTCTTCAGCGACCCCGGTGCCCCCGTCGCCGGGGCAGGGCAGGCCGGAGCTGGCGATCGCGGGACGGCGCGCCGCGATCCGCGGATGGTGCTTGACGCCTACTTCCTCCGCTCGCTGACCTTCGCGGGCTACGCCCCGGCGCTGGAGAACTGTGCCCGCTGCGGCACTCCCGGCAAGCCCCTGGTGGCGTTCGCGCTGGCCGCGGGCGGGATGGTGTGCGCTGACTGCCGGCCGCCAGGGGCCGCGTCGCCCGCGGCCCAGACGGTGGCACTGATGATCGCGCTGCTGCGCGGCGACTGGGACGAGGCGATGCGGAGCGAGCGCAGGCACCGGGTAGAGTGCAGTGGCCTGGTGGCCGCGTACCTGCAGTGGCACCTGGAGCACTCGATCCGGTCGCTGCGTCATGTGGAGCGTGCTTGAGCAAGACCCTGCCGCCACGGGGGTCCCGTGCCGTGCGGCCACCGTACCCGCATCCGAGCGGCATCCGCCCACCGGAGATCCCGCGTGAGCTGGTGCCCCGGCACGTCGCCATCGTGATGGACGGCGACGGCCGGTGGGCGAAGGAGCGCGGGCTGCCGCGGACGGAAGGGCACAAGGTCGGCGAGGCCGCCCTGATGGACGTGCTGATGGGCGCGATCGAGCTGGGCGTCGAGTACATCTCCGCCTACGCGTTCTCCACCGAGAACTGGCGCAGGCACCCGGAGGAGGTCGCCTTCCTGATGAGCTTCAACCGGGACGTGATCCACCGTCGCCGGGAGGAGCTCGCTGCCGCAGGCGTGCGGATCCGCTGGGCGGGACGCCGGCCACGGCTGTGGCGCTCGGTCATCAGGGAGCTTGAGGACGCCGAGCAGCTGAGCGAGGAGAACACCGTCCTGACGCTGCAGTTCTGCTGCAACTACGGCGGCCGCGCGGAGATCCTCGACGCCACCGCGGCGATCGCCCGCGACGTGGCGGCGGGAAAGCTCCGTCCCGACAAGATCACCGAGGAACTTTTTCACCGTTACCTCGACGAGCCGGATATTCCGGATGTCGATCTATGGGTGCGCTCTTCCGGTGAGCAGCGGCTTTCCAATTTCCTGCTATGGCAATCCGCTTATGCGGAGCTCGTCTTTCTCAACACGCTTTGGCCCGATTTCGACAGGCGGCACCTGTGGCATGCCTGCGAAATCTTCGCGTCTCGTGACCGCAGGTTCGGTGGCGCCATACCAAACTCCGTGGCCAGCCAGTTGGCCGCGCCGTCCTGACGGCGCCGTCCGTCAGAATTAATGCGCCAGAGGAAATTTAGAAAGGTTCGCGGCGAGTAACCGTGCGTATTCCGGGGAACAATCCCGTTCGGATGTGCTGGGATTGTCCGCTATTCACGCTGTTACGGTGGCAGTCCCCCTATAGCCATAGCGGGCCAGTGCCGCATAACAGAATCAACCTTTTCCTTTCCTCGTCTCGGCGGGTTTGTCGGCATTCCGCGGGCGGGATCGGGGCGGAAAGGCTCGTCCGACGACGCTCAGCGAAACGGGGGCTCAGATGCGTCGTGCGATCGCAGCGGGAGTGATGGGCGGACTGATACTCGGGGGGACGGCGGCCACGCCTGCGCTCGCCGCGACGCCGGCCGCGACGAGCGGGCCGACCGCGACGGCCGGCCCGGGCATGAAGACCGTGGTCTACGCGGGGTACGCGTTCCAGGTTCCGGCGAGCTGGCCGGTGTACCGGCTGGACGAGCACCCGCGGACCTGTGTCCGCTATGACGTGCCCGCGGTCTACCTGGGCAGGCCCGGCGCGAGCATGGACTGCCCCGCCGGGCTCGCCGGCCGGACCCAGACGGTGAGCTTCATCCCGGCGGGCCGCGCCGCGCCAGTGACGGGCGGCCGAGGCAGGCAGCCGGCCAAGCAGGCCCGGCCGGAGACGGCGGCCGGCGTCGAACTGCAGCGGCTGCCCGCGGTGCACAGCATGATCAGCCAGCACGCTGACCAGCATGAGCTGGAGGTCACGCTCGGCGCGACGGGAGCCGGCGGAACGGTCCTTGGCACCTACGGCGCGGCCCCCGGCGTCCTCGAGCAGGTGCTCAACACCCTGCGCCTGGCCCCGGTCGGCGCAACGCCGACGGCTCAGAGCGTCCCTCCGCAGGCGGTGCCCTCGCCGACCGTGCCCTCGCCGACCGTGCCCGCGCAGACCGTGCCCGCGCAGACCGTGCCCGCGCCGACCCGGGCACCGACGGCGCACCCGACGGTCGCACCGCAGCGCGCGGCGGTCGCGGCCCTCCGCGCACGGGTCACCAGGACCCCGGCCCGCCATCCCGTCGCCGCGCAGCAGACCTACACCAGCTGGCAAGGCGTCCCTTCCGACTGGCCGGCCGAGATCGTCCAGATGTCACAGCCGCAGTCACACCCGGTCGGCGGCTTCGACGCGTGCACCGCCCCGTCGCTGGCGACCATGCGCGTCTGGCGCAGCCGCTATGCCGCGGTCGGCGCATACATCGGCGGCATTAACGCCGCGTGCGCCTACGGCAACCTTTCCGCGACGTGGATACAGAGCGTCGCGGCGATGGGCTGGGGAGTCCTGCCGACCTACGTCGGCCCGCAGGCACCCTGCTGGAACGGCGGCAACGGGGTGCTGATCAGCCCGGGCAGGGCCGCGGCGCAAGGTAACGCCGCTGGCTTGGACGCGGTCAGCGACGCGAGGTACTTCGGCCTGGCCGCCGGCTCACCGATCTACTACGACATGGAGGCCTACACCGGCGGCACGGCCTGCAAGCAGGCCGTGCTCTCGTTCCTCGGCGCGTGGGACCGCGCGGTGGCCGCGTGCGGGTACGTGACCGCCGTCTACTCGAGCAGGGACTCGGGAATCAAGAACATCCAGGAGTGGACTACCGGCCACAATCCGGGGTTCACTCCGCCGGACGCGATCTGGGTCGCGGTGTGGGATGGCGTCCCGTCGCTCGCCGGCGATCAGCTGGCCTGGCCGCTTACCGAGCGGAGCAAGCAGTACTCGGGCAGTGCCAACGTGACCGTCGGCGGGATCACGCTCAACATAGACAAGGACATCGTGGGCGGCCCGGTGGCCCGCTGACCCGCGCGGACCCGCGGGCCGGTCCCGTATACGGCAAAGCCTCGGGAACCGGTAAACGAGTTCGCACGAACCGGCGCGGACTCATAAGCTCACGGCATGGCCCTACGCAGCGACCGCCTTGACGCCATCGTCAACCTGAGCAAGCGACGCGGATTCGTCTATCCGTCGAGTGAGATCTACGGCGGCCTGCGTGCCGCGTGGGACTACGGCCCGCTCGGCGTGGAGCTGAAGAACAATGTCAAGCGCCAGTGGTGGCGGTACATGGTCCAGGAGCGCGACGACATCGTCGGCTTGGACTCGAGCGTGATCCTCGCCCGTGAGGTCTGGGAGGCGAGCGGCCACGTCGCCACGTTCACCGACCCGCTGACCGAGTGCCTCTCCTGTCACCGGCGGTTCCGCGCCGACCACCTCATCGAGGCCTACGAGGAGAAGCACGGCCACGCCCCGGCCGCCGGCCTCGCCGACATCAACTGCCCGAACTGCGGTAACAAGGGCCAGTTCACCGAGCCGAAGCAGTTCAACGGCATGCTCCGCACCTACATCGGTCCGGTCGAGGACGAGAGCGGCCTGGCGTTCCTGCGCCCGGAGACCGCGCAGGGCATCTTCATCAACTACAAGAACGTGCTGACCACCAGCCGCAAGAAGGTCCCGTTCGGCATCGGCCAGGTCGGCAAGTCGTTCCGCAACGAGATCACGCCGGGCAACTTCATCTTCCGCACCCGCGAGTTCGAGCAGATGGAGATGGAGTTCTTCGTCGCGCCGGGCACCGACGAGGAGTGGCACCAGTACTGGATCGACCACCGCCTCGCCTGGTGGACCGATCTCGGTGTGAAGAAGGAGAACCTGCGGCTGTACGAGCACCCGGCGGAGAAGCGGAGCCACTACTCCACGCGGACGGTCGACATCGAGTACCGCTTCGACTTCGTTGGCTCGGAGTGGGGTGAGCTCGAGGGCATCGCGAACCGCACCGACTACGACCTGAGCTCGCACCAGAAGGCCTCGGGCATCGACCTCACCTACCTGGACCAGGAATCCGGCGAGCGGTACACCCCGTACGTGATCGAGCCTGCGGCCGGCGCGGACCGTGGCACGCTGGTCTTCCTGCTCGACGCCTACTCCGAGGACGAGGCGCCGGACGCCAAGGGCAAGCTGGAGAAGCGCACCGTGCTGCGCCTCGACCCGCGTCTTGCCCCGGTCAAGGTCGCGGTGCTGCCGCTGTCCCGCAACGCCGACCTGTCGCCCAAGGCCAAGGACATCGCCGCCATGCTCCGCAAGCGGTGGAACACGGACTTCGACGACGCTCAGGCGATCGGCCGCCGCTACCGCCGCCAGGACGAGATCGGCACCCCGTTTTGCGTCACCGTCGACTTCGACACCCTGGAAGACCAGGCCGTGACCGTCCGCGACCGCGACACCATGGCCCAGGAGCGCGTCGGCATCGACGCCCTGACCGGCTACCTCTCGGACCGCCTGCCCCTCTGGTAACCACCAGGATCATCCCGAACGGGAGCGTGTTTCTACTTTCTCCTCCGATGACCCCGGTCGCGGAGCGGTGGGGATCGCCGCGCGCAGTCGGGCGCCGATTAAGCGCCCTCCGGGGACACCCCGGACCCCGGGCGATCGGTCGCCCGAACGCGCGCGGCTCACCCCACTCGCCCCGCTTCCTCTGTCAACGGGCGGAAGACGCGAGACCTGACTCGCGGATCGCTGCCGTGAACGCCGCGATGGCCGGATGGTGACGGGTTCCCTTCCTGAAGGCGATGCTGCTGCGGCGCTTGGCTGCCAACGGAGTGATGGCAACGCCTGACGGGGCTCCTGTCAGCCCGAGTTGCGGGACGAGGGAGACGCCCTGGCCCGCGGCGACGAGCGCGAGGACGGTGCCGAAGTCGTCGGCGTAGTGCCGGATCCTTGGCGTGAAGCCTTGCGCCTCGCAGGCGCGGATCACCAAGGTGTGGCACAGGGTTCCCGGGCTGCCCGCGATCCACGGGGCATCGCGGCAGTCCGCGACGCTGATTTGCTTCTCGATGCTGGGCGTGGGGGTCGCGGTCGCCAGGTAGACGGTTTCCTCAAGCAGCGGCTCGCGGTCAAGCGCGGGGTCTGGCGTGGCGGGCACGTAGTCGTAGACGAAGGTCAGGGCGACGTCGAGGGCTCCGCTGTGCAGCGCGTCCGGGACGTCGGCCGGGTCGAGTTCGGTGACCATCAGCTCCAGCCCTGGGTGGTCGCGGCCGAGCGCGACGAGCGCCGAGGGCAGGATGACGCGGGCCGCGCTCGGGAACGCGCCGATGCGCAGCGGGCCAGTGAGGTTGTCGCGGGTGGCGGCGAGTGCGGCGGACGCTTCCTCAAGGACCGTGAAGACGGACTCGGCGTACCTGGCGAGGACGGTGCCGGCCGGGGTGAGCGCGACCCGGCGGCCCGTTCGCTCGAGCAGCGGCACCCCGGCCTCCCGTTCCAGCGCGGCAAGCTGCTGCGAGACCGCCGACGGCGTGTAGGCGAGGGATTCGGCGACCGCGGTGATCGTGCCGCGGCGGGTCAGTTCGAGCAGCAGGCGGAGCCTGCGGACATCGATCATTAGCTCAGCTTACAAGTCAATGCAGGAATTTGAACTGGACCTTCATAAGCGTCACGGGCAGGCTCGGTCCATGGAACCTTCGCTGCCGGGACTGCACGTACCGCTGGTCACGCCGTTCTCCGAAGACGGCGAGCTTGCGACCGAGGCGCTCGAGAAGCTGGCGCACGGCGTCATCGACGCGGGCGCCGCGGGCATCGTCGCACTCGGGACCACCGGGGAGCCCGCCACGCTCACCGCCGCCGAACGGCACGCCGTGCTCGATGTCGCCGCCCGGGCCTGCCGTGAGCGCGGGGCCGCGCTGATCGTCGGCGCTGGCTCGAACGACACGGCGAGCACGGCCCGGGAGCTTCGTGACCTGGCCGCCTGGCCGGAAGTGTCCGCCGCGCTCACCGTGGTGCCCTACTACACCAGGCCATCGGAAGAGGGCGTGATCGCGCACTTCACGAGGCTGGCTGGGGACAGCCCGATCCCGCTGATCGTCTACAACATCCCCTACCGCACCGGCCGGGTGCTGAGCGCCGGCACGCTGCTTCGGCTCGCGAGCGTGCCTGGCATCGTCGGGGTCAAGCACGCCGTAGGCGCCGTCGACCAGGACACCGTCGTGATGATGGCCGGCCGCCCCGCCCGCTTCGCGGTGCTCGCGGGCGACGACGTGTTCGCGTCATCGCTGCTCGCGCTCGGCGCCGCGGGCGGCATCCTCGCCTCCGCGCACCTGCGCACCGCCGAGTTCGCCGCCCTGATCGCGGCCTGGCATTCGGGCCAGCTGGAACAGGCCCGCGACCTTGGACACCGGCTCGCCCCGTTGTCGGCGGCGCTGTTCGCCGAGCCCAGCCCGGCTGTCGTCAAGGGCGTACTGCACGCTCAGGGCCGGATCCCGAGCCCGGCGGTGCGGCTGCCGCTGCTGCCAGCCGGCCGGGGCACGGTAGACGCGGCGCTCAGCCTGTGCTAGCCCAAGTGCTAGCCCGGGCTAGGCGGGCTGCGGGACGCGAGCCGGGCGGGGCGCGATGAGCAGCGACTGGGCGCCGACACCGATCGGACCGTCGAGGTCGGACAGGACGGAGGTGGCGATGCCGGTCCCGCCGTGCGACACCGTGGTCTGCGCGTCCAGGCAGATCCACTCGCCCACGGGCTCGCGGTGCAGGTGGACGGTGAGTTCGGTGTTGAGCGAGAACCAGCGCGCCACGTCGATCTCGAGCGAGGCGCCGTTGCCGCTGTCGGCGATGACCAGCGACCGCGAGACCGGGCTCGGCTCCTCATCGGGTACCAGCGGGTAAAGCATTTTCCCCCAGAAGGCGCCGGGGCCGGGCGCGGTCAGGCTGCCGCGCGCCGCGCGGATGTCGATGGCCGACATGTACCCGTCGACCCAGCCGGGCGGCGGGCCGGCGAACTCCGCCTTGCCCGGCAGCGGCGGCGGCGCGGCGAGCCGGGAGGCCGTCGGGACGGCCTCGGTCCGCTGCACTCGCCAGGCCGTGGCCCGGGCGACCTCGTGCCCGCGGGAGCTCATCGTGGCCTCGAGCAGCTCGACGCTGAGTCCCGGACGCGCCCGCCGTGCCGTGACGGTGATCTCGCCGACCGGGATCGGCCGCAGGATCTCGCAGGTGAACCGGGTGATCATCATGTCGTCACGCGGGTGGACGCGCTCCATGGCCCGGCTGAGCAGGGCGCTCGGCGGCCCCCCGTGCTGTGCCCGCGGGTCCCACGGGCCTGTCGTGTGTACTGTCGCCTGCCACCGATCGTCTCCCAGTGGCACGTAGAAGCTGTCTGCCATAAGAAAAAGGCTAGGAAGCGGAGCCTGAGCGTGACACCGCGGCAGCAACACACTCGCGGTGGTGAAAGGTACCGCGAGTGGTGGTGACACCAGCAGCGCCGCGGGTCGGCTAGTACCCCTCCCGGGCTACATCAGGGCGGACATGACGGTGTCGAGCGTCGACGGGGGCTCGGGCGCCGCCGGGCGGTGCGCGGCCGGCATCTCGGCGCGGGCGGCGCGGTCGTAGATGTCGGCGGCCGCCTCGTGGAAGCCGGCCGGCAGGCCGGCCGCCGCCATGGACGCGGCGATCTCCTCCATCTCGGCGACCCAGCGCCAGCCCTTGGCGGCCGCGGCCGCCGCTGACCGCTCGGACTGCTCGCCGAGGGCCCGCTGTGACAGCGACCACTCGGTGAGCAGGGTCTGCTCGACGCCGCTGGCGCGGGCCAGCGCGCGGGCCGCGAGCAGCAGCGCCGCGCTGCCCTTGGTCCACGCGGCGTAGGCCATCTTCACCGACGAGGCCGCGTACAGCGGCCCCTCCGCGATCCGCGCGTCCAGCCGGGAACGGCTGAACAGGATGCGGACCTCGGCGGCGTGCGGGCCGGACAGGTACAGCCGGGTGTCCCCGGCCACCTCGGGCGGCATGCCGATGATGCCGCCGTCCACGTAGGTCGCGCCCGCGGCGGTGACGACGGCGCAGACCTGCTCCGCGGTCGCGACCGAGATCGCGTTGGCGTCGACGTAGCGCCCGGCGTACCCGGCGGACGCCACCTGCCGCGCCACGTCGAGGGCGGCGTGCGGCGGGCAGACCGACAAGATCACCGAGGACCGCGCGATCAGCCGGTCGAACGTCACCCCGGTCAGCCCGGCCGCGAGCGCGCGCCCGGTTGACGCGCGGGACCGCCCGGCGGGGTCCCACAGCACCTCGTGGCCGACCGAGACCAGGCAGCCGCCGACGGCGGCGCCCATCTCACCGGGGTGCAGCAGCCCGACGGTCGCCATAAGGGCCTCCAGCGCGTTAGGCGGTATTCGCCATTATTGTGCCGGTTCGCCCGGTGAGCGCGGATACCGGACGGAACCGCGGCACAACTGGTACCTGATTCCTCGCTGCATTCCCCGCGGCTGCCGGTTCACCCGCCCCGGCGCTACCAGGCGATGCCGGGCAGGCCGCCGGCCGTGAAGATGGCCGGCGTGGGGAGCGGGGTGAACGTCCAGTTGTTTCTCTCCAGGGTCAGCTCGCCAAGGCGAACCGACGTGCCGTGGCCCGGCGTGACCACGGACCACTCGATAAGCAGCGTGGCACCGGTGCTGCTCGACCACACGGTGGCCGGGTAGACCGCCGACCCCGCCGGCACGCCGATGGTCTTGACGTACGGGAAGGAGCGCCACTCCGCCCCGTTGGCCAGGCGCGTTTGCATGGGCCGCCACTCAAGTACCCAGCGCACGGTGGTGGGGCTGATGTGCCCGCCCGGGCCGGCGGACAGGAGGCAGAAGAGCGTGGTCCCGTTACCGCTCAGCACCGGGAAGAAGGTGCCGCAGGAGCCCGTAGGGTACGGGTCGCCGCCGAGGTCCTCGATGACCTTGCTGTCCGTCATCAGGTCGCCGCCCGCCGCCGTGACATCCACGCTGCGCACCTCGAGCAGGTAGCGCGGGGTTCCTCCCGACTTGCTGAGCACGGGGAACGCGATCGCCCTGTCCCCGTCGATCCAGCTGAGCGCCGGGTACTGCCCGGGGTACCGCCCGGGCCGGACGCCGGGCATGGCGTCAGAGACAACCGCCGACGTGCTCACGGTGGACCACGTCCGCACCGGCCAGCCGGTCGCCACCGAGTAGACGCGCAGTTCCCTGATGCCCGTGCCGGTTACCGACTCGCTGGCCAGGGCGACCGCGAGTTCCTTACCCGAGGCGGACAGCGCGATCGCGATGACCCCGGGCAGCGACTGGATCGGCAGCCGGGTCAGCCGCGAGGGGAAAGGTTTCCCGGGGATCGTCGTGAGCAGGTAGAACCGGACATCCGGTCCAGCGCTGCCGGAGGTGGGCGTCGCGGCGACGGCGAACGTCCGGTCGTCGGCCGCGCCGGACACCGACACGAACGTGCTGCCGGGGGGCGGCGAGATGTATGCGACCGTCCCGCCGGTGCGGGTCTCGCCGACGACCAGGCCGTTCGGCGCGCCGGACTGTCCCGATGCCGGATGGAGCGCCACGTAGTACCCCGGCAGCCTGCCTTCGGCGGGGGCAACCGCGGTGGCCGACGAGGACGCGGTGGCCCGCGGAGCCACGCGCCCGTTCGGGAGGTCCTTGACGGTCACCAGCGAGACGGCCAGCGCGACCACCGCAACCGCGGCGAGGAGCGGCGCACCCCAGGACCACCGGAAGCGCGGGCCGCGCCCCCGGTGCCGCGGTCGGCCAGGCGATAGCCCGGCGGCGGCGGCCGTCAGCCGCAGCGGCGGCGCGTCGGTGACCGTGCCGGCCAGGTCCCGCAGGGCCGCCGCGGTCTCGGCCGTGAGCCAGCCCAGGTCGTCGTTCTCGTTCAGCACAGCCCCTCCCGCAGCATCCGGCCGAGCGCGGCGACCGCCCGGGACGTGGTGGACTTGACCGTGCCCCGGCTCACGCCCATGGCGCTCGCGGTCTCCTCCTCGGACAGTTCCAGGTAGTAGCGGCAGACGAGCGCCTCGCGCTGCCGGCCCGGCAGCCGCCGCAGCCCGGCCAGGATCCGCCGCCGGTCCTCGCTGATCAGCGCCGCGGTCTCGGCCGACGGTGGTTCCCCCAGGTCAAAGGCGGCCAGCAGGTCCCGTCGGGTGCGCCGGTCCCGCCGCTTGACCGCGTCCCGGCACCCGTTGAGCACGGCCGAACGGACGTATGCCTCCGCCTTCCCCGGGTCGCTGAGCCCATGCCAGCGCCGGAACAACCCGAGGAACGCGTCCTGCACCACGTCCTCCGCGGCGGGCCGGTCGCCGAGCATGAGCAGCGCGATCCTGATCATGCTCACCGCGTGCGCCTGGTACAGCGCGGTCACCGCCCGCGCGGCATCCTCCCGCGGCGGCCCGTAAGGCGGCCCGGACTGGCGCCCGGGCGCGTCGGAACCAGCGTCCAGTGTGCCCACGGTGAAGAGACGACGGGACCGGCGGCGGGGTTGCCTCCCACGGGTTACCAGGACACGGGTTACCAGGCGATGGCCTGCGGGCTGGTGAGGGGAAGGATGCCCGACGGCAGCCGAAGCGGCGTGAACGTGCCGTGACTGATCACGCCGACGTGAACGGAGCCAGCGAAAGCGCCGCCAAGCCGCAGCGTCGCTGAGGCACTGTGGCCGCTGCCGCCGCTCGGGCTGGTCGTCGCCTGAGGGGCGGTCGCGATGGCCCATTCCCCGATGAGCGCGGACCCGGACGGGCTGGCCCATAGCGTGCCGGCTTGCCCGGCGAAGTTCATCCCGGCGGCGTCCGGGCCGGCTACGGTTGCCTGCCGGGTGACCTGGTAAGCGACGGTGTACTTGCCGGCCGCCGGGGCCTGCGGCGAGGCCTGGTAGGCGCGCCAGGTGATCGTCCACTGGTTAGGCCCGGTCGGCAGGGGCCGGATGTCGGTCGTGACGCAGGCGATCGTCTGGCCGTCTGCGCTGATGACGGGCGGAATGAGCCTGCACTGCGGCGGGGTATTCGCCGCCGCCGACCAGATGAGCTGGCTGTCCGCGATCAGGTCGCCGCCGCTCAGCGGCCCGTCGACGTTTAGCCTGCGCACGCTCTGCGTGCTCGCCGTCGCGTCAATGGTGGAGAACGCGATGGCCCGGTCGCCGTCGATCCAGGTCAGCAGGTTCTGCGGGGACGCGCCCGGGTTCCACATGGCGGGGGCGTCTTTGGTGCTCCAGGCGAGCAGCGGGCGGCCGGTGGCGACGGAGAAGACGATGATGCGCCGCTGTCCCTGCGTCGGCCCGGTCTCCGCTACGGCGAGGTACTTGCCCGACGCGGACAGCGCCGAGGCGACGACGCCGGACTGCTGCGCGATGGCCGTGGAGCCATAGGAGATCACGTGGTCGGTGCCTGGTGCGAGTACCAGCAGGAACCACAGGCCAGTCGTCGGTGACCCCCCAGTTTCCGTGGCGAAGGCGAAGAACGTGCGGTCGTCGGCAGCCGCCGTCACGCTCTCGAACGACATGTGCGGCGGCGGCGTGACCGGCAGCGTCTCCCCGGTGACGGAGTCGCCCATCAGCAGGCCGTCAGACGAGCCAGGCCCTGCGGCCGGGTCAACCGCCACGTAGTAGCGCGGCACCCCGCCGGGTCCGGAGTTGGTGAGCACGGGCTGGGGAACCACGCCATCGTTCTGCGGCCCCCTGACGAGGACCAGGGTGACGGCCACCGCCACGACCACCGCGGCGGCGGCGACCGGGGCGAGCCAGGAGCGCAAGCGGGGGCTGTTCCCGCGGCGCCAAGAGCGGCGCGACCACCGCCCGGCGGACCGCGACCCGCCCGGGGCCGGGTCGAGCCGAAGCGGCGGCACCTCGCGGACCGTCGCCGCGATGGCCCGGGTGGTGGTGCGGATGGCGTCTTCTTCCCGGCTCATGATCCCTCACTCAGCGTCCGGCCGACCGCGGCGAGCGCCCGGTGCGTGGCTGACTTCACGGTGCCGCGGCTGACCCCCATCGCCTGGGCGGTCTCCGCTTCCGACAGGTCGAGGTAGTAGCGCAGCACGACCGCCTCGCGCTGGCGGCGCGGCAGTTTCCATAGCGCGGCGGCGACCGCGCGCTGCTCGTCGCCGAGCAGGGCACGGGCTTCCGCGGACTCGGCGAGGCCCGCGCGGCCGTCCCCGCCCCCGCCCGCGACCTCGGCGAAGTCGGCGGTGGTGCCGAGCCAGAGCCGCGAACGGCGGCGCCGCGCGGTCCGGCAGCCGTTCACCACGCTGACGCGCAGGTACGCCAGCGGCGCGGCCGTGTCGGCCAGGCTGTCCCAGCGGCGGTACAGGCCGAGGAACGCGTCCTGCACGATGTCCTCGGCGGCCCCGCGGTCGCCGGTCAGCACGACGGCCAGCCGGACCAGGCCGAGCGCGTGCTCGGCGTACAGGGTTGTCACCGCGGCCGTCGCACCCGGCGACAATCGCGCGTCAGCGATGTTCACGTACCTAGTAACTCCGTAGCCGCCGGAAGGTTGCCTGGCCCGCGGAAATCGCGGGCCCGGCATGTTCCGGCAATGCTAAAGGCGTGCACGCAGTGTGATCAGAGTCACGTGACGGCGCGGAGACGGGGCTGTGGCGAATCGGTAAAGGGAGTGCCAAGTCCGGCTCGCGGCCGTGATTCCTAATTTCCGGGACGGAATGTCCGAAGTCAGGGCGCATACCAATTCAGCCGGTCTAAACCAGGGGTCTATACCAATAACGGTGGAGAGGTCTAAACCACTGGTCAGAGCGGTTAAAACGGCGATGGGATCGTGCTTTAAGCCACACTATATCCACATTGTCGGGATCTATTTAATTGTGTACCGTCGTATTTCTTAGGACAGATCAAAGCTGGGTACAGTCCGAACAACGGAACGTTGCCAGCGCGAGGAGCGTTCAGTGCCGAAGTTCGTATATGACTTCACAGAAGGTAACAAGGATCTCAAGGACCTCTTGGGCGGGAAGGGTGCGAACCTTGCCGAGATGACCAATCTCGGGCTGCCCGTTCCCCCCGGGTTCACGATCACGACCGACGCGTGCCGCCACTACCTGGCGCATGGCACCACCCCCGACGGCCTTGACGATGAGGTCACGAGCTACCTGGAAGCACTGATGCGGACCATGGGCCGCAGGCTCGGCGACGCCGCCGACCCGCTCCTGGTCAGCGTCAGGTCCGGCGCCAAGTTCTCCATGCCGGGCATGATGGACACGGTCTTGAACATCGGCCTGTCGGACGACTCGGTCGACGGCCTGGCCAAGCAGTCGGGCAACGAGCGGTTCGCCTGGGACGCCTACCGGCGGCTGATCCAGATGTTCGGCAAGACCGTCCTCGACATCAAGGGCGACCACTTCGAGCACGCGATCGAGGCGGCGAAGCAGGCCAAGGGCGTCACCAGCGACACGCAGCTGAACGCCGAGGACATGAAGGCGCTCACCGCGACCTTCAAGGAGCTTGTCGTCACGCACGCGGGCCGGGAGTTCCCGCAGGACCCGCGCGAGCAGATGAACCTCGCGGTGCTCGCGGTGTTCGACTCGTGGAACTCGGACCGCGCCGTCCTCTACCGGCGGCAGGAGCGCATCCCCGGGGACCTCGGCACGGCGGTCAGCGTCGTGGCCATGGTGTTCGGCAACCTGGGCGACGACTCAGGCACCGGCGTGGCCTTCACCAGGGACCCGGGCACCGGCGCGCAGGGCGTCTACGGCGACTACCTGCAGAACGCGCAGGGCGAGGACGTGGTGGCCGGCATCCGCAACACGGTGCGGCTGCAGGACCTCGAGCGGATCGACAAGGCGTCCTACGACCAGCTGCTCGAGATCATGCGGGTGCTCGAGAACCACTACCGCGACCTGTGCGACATCGAGTTCACCATCGAGCGCGGCAAGCTCTGGATGCTGCAGACCCGGGTCGGCAAGCGCACCGCCGCGGCGGCCTTCCGCATCGCGGTGCAGCTAGTGAACCAGGGCATGATCGACCTGGACGAGGCGCTCAGCCGGGTGTCGGGCGAGCAGCTCGGCCGGCTGATGTTCCCGCGCTTCGACACGACCGGCGAGGGCATCAAGCGGATCACCAAGGCGATCTCCGCCTCGCCGGGCGCCGCCGTCGGCAAGGCGGTGTTCAGCTCCAAGGCCGCGGTCAAGTGGGCCGCGCGGGGCGAGGACGTGATCCTCGTCCGCCGCGAGACCAACCCCGAGGACCTGAACGGCATGATCGCCGCCCAGGGCGTGCTGACCAGCCGCGGCGGCAAGACCAGCCACGCGGCCGTGGTCGCCCGGGGCATGGGCAAGACGTGCGTCTGCGGCGCGGAGGAGCTTGAGGTCGACGCGAAGGCGAAGACGTTCACCGGCCCGGGCGACCTCGTCATCCGCGAGGGCGACGTCATCTCGATCGACGGCACCTCGGGCGCGGTGTACCTGGGCGAGGTCCCGGTGGTCGCGTCCAACGTGGTGCAGTACTTCGAGGGCGAGCTCAAGACCGACTGCGACGAGCTCGTCGCCGCCGTGCACACGATCATGACGCACGCCGATGCGGCGCGCCGCCTCGCCGTGCGCGCCAACGCGGACAACGGGCCTGACTGCGCACGGGCCAGGCGGTTCGGCGCCTGCGGCGTCGGCCTGGTGCGCACCGAGCACATGTTCCTCGGCGAGCGCCGCCAGCTGGTCGAAGACCTGATCCTCGCCGCGGAGGACCCGCCGGCCAGGCAGGCGGCCCTGGACGCGCTCGAGCCGCTGCAGCGCGGCGACTTCGCGGCGATCCTCGAGGCGATGGACGGGCTGCCGGTGACGATCCGGCTGATCGACCCGCCGCTGCACGAGTTCCTGCCCGACTACACGGAGCTGAGCGTCAAGGTCGCGGTGGCCGGAGACAAGGCGACGGAGCAGGACCAGCGGCTGCTGGAGGCGGTTCGCCGACTGCACGAGCAGAACCCGATGCTCGGCCTGCGCGGCGTCCGGCTCGGCCTGGTCATACCGGGGCTGTTCGACATGCAGGTCCGCGCGATCGCGCACGCGGCCTCGGACCGGGTCCTGGCAGGCGGCAACCCGCGCCCAGAGATCATGATCCCGCTGGTCGCGACCGTGCAGGAGCTCGAGATCACCAGGGAGGCGGCGGAGAAGGTGCTCGCCGAGGTCAACGAGGAGACCGGCACCGACGTCCGTGCGCTCATCGGCACGATGATCGAGGTGCCGCGCGCCGCGCTCACCGCGGGCGACATCGCGCGGTCGGCGGAGTTCTTCTCCTTCGGCACCAACGACCTGACCCAGATGACCTGGGCCTTCTCCCGTGACGACGTGGAGGGCGCATTCTTCGCCCCCTATATCGACAAGGGCATCTTCGGCGTGTCGCCGTTCGAGACCATCGACCCGGCCGGCGTGGGGCGGCTCATCAAGATCGCCACGGCCGAGGGCCGCGCCGCCCGGCCCGGCCTCAAGCTCGGCATCTGCGGCGAGCACGGCGGCGACCCGACGTCGGTCTGGTTCTTCCACCAGGCGGGCCTCGACTACGTGTCCTGCTCACCGTTCCGCGTCCCGGTCGCCCGCCTCGAGGCGGGCCGCGCCGCGGTGGCCAGCGGCGGCAGCGACACCCGGTGACGCCTGTCCCCGGGACCGGGCGCTGAGCTCCAGGCCTCCAGCCGCGCCGGTCAGGCTCGGATTGTCGGGCGGGTGGGTCAGACTAGGAGGGTGACGTACCGCGACGGTGACGCCGAGCGCTGGGTGGCCGAGCCGCCCAAGCGGCCCGGGCGCACGGAGTTCCAACGGGACCGCGCGCGGGTACTGCACAGCTCCGCGCTGCGCAGGCTGGCCGCGAAAACGCAAGTGGTCAGGGCCGGATCCGGCGACTTCCCGCGCACCCGGCTGACCCACTCGCTCGAGTGCGCGCAGATTGGCCGCGAGCTCGGCGCGACGCTCGGCTGCGATCCCGACCTGACCGATGCCGCCTGCCTGGCGCACGACCTCGGCCATCCGCCGTTCGGCCACAACGGCGAGTCGGCCCTGGCCGCGCTCGCGGACGCCGGCGGCGTGCTGGCCTGCGGCGGCTTCGAGGGCAATGCCCAGTCGCTGCGCCTGCTCACCCGCCTCGAGCCGAAGGTGGCCGGGGCGGGACTCAACCTCACCCGGGCGACCCTGGACGCCGCGCTCAAGTACCCCTGGCTCAACGAGGCCGGCCTGCCGTCCGCGCCGGCGAAGTACGGAGCCTACGAATCGGACGCCGCCGCGTTCGCGTGGATCAGGGCGGACGTGCCCGGGCGGCGCCGCTGCCTGGAGGCGCAGGTCATGGACTGGGCCGACGACGTGGCCTACTCGGTCCACGACGTGGAAGACGGCCTGCACGCCGGGCTCATCGCGATGAAGGACCTCACCGATCCCGCGACACGTGCGGATGTCTCCGCCGTCGCCCTCACCCACTACTGCCCGCCGTCGTGGGCCGTCACGGCGGCGGAACTCGAGTCGGTCTTCGCCGAGTTCATCCAGCTCGACTGCTGGCAGTTCAGCTTCGACGGCGGTCCCGCGTCCCTCACCGCGGCCAAGAACCTGACGAGCGAGCTCGTCGGGCGCCTCTGCCAGGCCGCGGAGGACGGGACCAGGGCGGTAGCGGGCCCGGGCCCGCTCAGCCGCTACGACGCCGACCTGGCGGTCCCGCGCCGGCAGCTGCTTGAGTGCGCGCTGCTCAAGGCGATGGCCGCGCACTACGTGATGAGCCGCCGCGGCGCGGCCGCGCAGCAGGCGCGCGAGCGCGACCTGATCACCGAGCTGGCGGACGCCGTCGTGCGGGGCGCCCCGGCCACCCTGGACCCGGTCTACCAGCCCGCATGGGACGGTGCCGTGGGCGACGAGCAGCGCCACCGCGTCATCATCGACCAGCTGGCGTCGCTCACCGACACCTCCGCCCTCGCCTGGCATAAGCGCCTGTGCTAGCCGCGCGCCCCCTCCTTCCCTCCTCCTCAATCCAGCACCCCGCTATGGGCTACGTTTGGCAACAGCGAAGCGGTAGTGGAAAACGATGGGGAGGCGGCAATGACGACGTTTGTCATCGTGGGTGGCGGGCTGGCCGGCGCGAAGGCGGCCGAGACGCTCCGGGCCGAGGGTTTCGACGGCGACGTGGTGCTACTCGGCAGCGAGCCGGAGCGGCCGTACGAGCGCCCGCCGCTGGCCAAGGGCTACCTGCTCGGCAAGAACACCCGCGACTCGGTCTTCGTCCACCCGGCCGACTGGTACGCCGCGCACAACGTAGACCTGCGCACCGGTGTCACGGTCGCGATGATCGACCCCGCGGCGCACCTGGTGACGTTCGACGGCGGCACCATCGGCTACGACAAGCTGCTACTCGCGACCGGCGCGCACGCGCGCCGCGTCGACATCCCCGGCGCCGGCCTCGGCAATGTCTTCTACCTGCGGACTCTCCCGGAGTCTGACGCGCTGCGGGCCGCGTTCACGCCGGACGCCCGGGTGGTCATCGTCGGCGCCGGCTGGATCGGCATGGAGGCCGCCGCGGCGGCCAGGACCGCTGGCTCATCCGTCACGATCGTGGAGCCGCTGCCCGGTGCCCTGCACCGGGTGCTCGGGCCGGAGCTTGGCGGCAAGTTCGCCGACCTGCACCGCGCGCACGGCGTCACCTTCCGTTTCGAGGAGTCGGCCGCCGAGTTCCTCGCCGAGGGCCCCGGGTCCGCGAAGGTCGGGAAGGTCGTCACCACGACAGGCGCGGAACTGCCCGCCGACGTGGTCGTCGTCGGCATCGGCGCGGTCCCCAACGACGGGCTCGCCAAGTCGGCCGGGCTTGACGTCGGCAACGGGGTGGTGACCGACTCGGCGCTGCGCTCGTCCGACCCGGACATCTTCGCCGCGGGCGACGTGGCCAACTCGTACCTGCCGTTGCTCGGCCGCCACCTGCGGGTGGACCACTGGTCGAACGCGCTCAACGGCGGCAAGGCAGCGGCGAAGTCGATGCTCGGCCAGCCGGTCGAGTACGACCGGGTGCCGTACTTCTACAGCGACCAGTACGACCTCGGCATGGAGTGCTCGGGCCTGCCCTTCCCTGACCGCTACGATCAGGTCGTCTACCGGGGCGACACCGATTCCCTGGAGTTCATCGCCTTCTGGCTCAACCAGGGCCGGCTGATCGCGGGCATGAACGTCAACGTCTGGGACGTCACCGACGACATCCAGTCCCTCATCCGCTCGGCCAGGCCCCTCGACCCCGCCCGCCTGTCCGACCCCGCCATCCCCCTCACCGAAGTCTGACGGCGGGCCCGAGGGGCCCGGGCGGCTGCTCACGGAGCACACACTGCTGCATCTGGCGGGCTACGCCAGGAGCGCGCGCAGCACCACCGCCGTGTCGGTCAGGTCGGGGAGAACCGCGTCGGCCCCGGCCATGGCCAGGTCGTCGGCCGAGTAGGACCCGGTGGCCACGCCAACGGCCCGGGCGCCGGCGGCGAGTGCCGCCGCGATGTCGAGCGGCGTGTCACCGATCACCACCGTCGCGGTGCCGTCGAACGCCGCGGCGGACCGGCTGTGCACGGCCGCCGCGCGCCGCCGCGCCACCGCTACCAGTTCGGTCCGGTCCTCGTGGTCGTCGCCGTACGCCCCGATGCACAGGTCAAGCCACTCGCGCAGCCCGAGGGCCGCGAGCTTCACCTCCGCCACCGACCGGATGTTCCCGGTCAGCACCGACTGGTGGATGCGTCCGGCCGCGCCACCGCCGGGTCCGTCGGCGGGATCGGCGGCCATTGCCGGTGCGTCCGTCGCCGGGGCGCCCGTTGCTGATGCGGTCAGGGCCGGGGCAAGGAACGGCGCGGCCGCCGCGAGCGACGCGAGCGTCCGCGCGGAGGCCAGCGTCGCCAGGACTGCCGCCGCCCCGGGCAGCGCGTGGCCGCGGTCGGCCACGGCCGAGCGCACCGACGGCGCGTGCTCAACGAGCCCCGCGATGAACGGGTCGACATGCCGGCGGGGCTCGTCCACCCCGGCGAGGCCGAGCGTTTCCAGGATGATCGCCCGGTCGGTGCGCCCCGCCATCGGTGCGTAGGCCGACAGTGATCGTCCGAACAGCTGCAGGAACACCGCGCCGTAAAGGTCACGCCCAACGCCGTCGGCATTGAGCAGCGTTCCGTCAATGTCCCAGAGAACCAGGACATCGTCCATGGGTGCGTCCCCCCGTTCACGGGCGCAGGACTACTGCACCCGTTTCATCCACGAAAAGGCACCGCGAAAAACCTCGCGGATCAGCCCAGGCCAACAGGTCAAGCCCACTAGCCGCGAGCCAGGAAACACCATCGGAAATACCCGTCTTCGCTCGGCGGTAAGCAGGCGGTGGCAAAGCCCGGACGGGAAACCCGGCCGCCACCCGGGTGCCGCGGCGCGGACGCTGACCGCCGTGGGAGGTGCGAAGGTAACACCGGAAGTCCGACCACGGAAATAGACTCGGCTGCATGCCAGGTCGCATTCGCCAGGAAGACATCGCCGCCGTCCGCGAGCGCTCAGAGATCGCGGACGTCGTCGGTGAGTACCTGCAGCTCAGGCCGGCGGGCGGCGGCCACCTCAAGGGCCTGTGCCCGTTCCACGACGAGCGCACCCCGTCGTTCAACGTGACGCCGGGCAAGGAGCTGTACCACTGCTTCTCCTGTGGCGAGGGCGGCGACGTCATCAAGTTCGTCCAGAAGATGGAGAGCCTCTCGTTCGGCGAGGCGATCGAGCGGCTGGCCGCCCGCGCGGGCGTCGAGCTCCGCTACGAGCAGGGCGGGTACGTCCCCGGCCAGGAGACGGGCCAGCGGCGCCGGCTGGTCGATGCGCACCGCGTGGCCCAGGAGTTCTATGCCGAACGGATGCATGCCGATTCCGGCCGCCCGGCTCAGGCCTTCCTGGCGGAGCGCGGCTTCACGCTGGCTGACGCCGATACGTTCGGCATGGGCTACTCGCCGGCCGCGTGGGACGAGCTGACGAAGCACCTGCGCGGCCGCGGCTTCACCGAGGACGAGCTGACCAAGGCGGGCCTGGCCCGCAGGACGAGCCGGGGCACCCTGATCGACATGTTCCGTGGCCGGCTGATGTGGCCGGTCAGGGACCTGACGGGGGAGACGATCGCCTTCGGCGCCCGCAAGCTCAACCCCGAGGACGACCCCAAGTACCTGAACACGCCGGAGACGCCGATCTTCAAGAAAGGCCAGGTGCTCTACGGCGCCGACCTGGCCAAGCGGGAGATCGCCAAGCGGCGCCAGGCGGTGATCGTCGAGGGGTACACCGACGTGATGGCCTGTCACTTGTCCGGGGTGCCGACGGCAGTGGCGACGAGCGGCACCTCCTTCGGCGAGGAGCACGTCAAGGTCCTGCGGCGGCTGATCATGGACACCGACTCGTCCGTCGGCGAGGTGATCTTCACGTTCGACGGCGACGCGGCCGGCCAGAAGGCGGCGCTGCGCGCGTTCAGCCTCGAGGAGAAGTTCGTCACGCAGACCTTCGTCGCCGTGCAGCCGGACGGCCTCGACCCGTGTGACCTGCGGCTCAAGCACGGCGAGGCCGCCGTCCGTGACCTTGTGGCCCGGCGGGTGCCGCTGTTCGACTTCGCGATCAGGGCGGTGCTCGCCAAGCACAACCTCGAGACGCGCGAAGGACAGTTCGCCGCGATCGACGAGGCGGCGCCGATCATCATGCGGATCAAGTACCAGGCGAAGTGGAAGCAGTACGCCGTCGACCTCGATAAGTGGATCGGGTTCAATGACGAGCGGTACATCCTGGACCGGGTTCGCCGGGCCGCCGGGGCAACCCGGGGAAGCCGGAGCACCCGCGCACGTTCTGCTGCGCCCGCGGCACCGGAGGCGGGCGCGCAGCGGCGCGCGCCTGCGTCACCGGGGGCGGGCGGCCAGGCGCCCGCGGAGCGGCCGTACGACCGCCACGACCCGGTGCTGCGGGTGGAGCGGGAGGCGCTGAAGCTCGCGGTGCAGTGGCCGGCGCTCATCGGGCCCGAGTTCGACACGCTCGGCGCGGCCGCGTTCACCGTGCCGGCTCACGCCGCGGTGTTCGGGCTGATCGACACCTGCGGCGGGGTGGGCACCGCGGGGCGGGCGCGCGACTGGGTCGCGGCGCTGCTCGAGACGGCGCCGGATGACCGGGTGCGCGCGTTCGTGACCGAGCTCGCGGCGGAACAGACGCTCCAGGTGGCGGGCGAGCCGGATGAGAAGTACGCGGACGTGGTGCTCGCCCGGGTGGGGGAGCTGGCGGCGGGCCGGAAGATCGGCGCGATCAAGGCCCGGCTCCAGCGAATGAACCCGGAGGAGGACCAGGCGGCGTACGGGCGGATGTTCGGCGAACTCGTCGCGCTCGAACAGCGCCGCAAAGTGCTGCTCGACCGGGCGACCGGCGGGTAACTGCTATCGCCGGGCCGCCGCGCTGCGGCACGACGTTCGAGGGCGCCCTCGTACACCCCGATGTCCCTGCGCGGTGCCCGACTGACAAGGTGGCCGATAGATTTTGCACAGGTTTCGGCCAGGTTAAACCTCAGGTCAGCGTAATAAAATTGGGTCCCCCGTAACGGGGGTGACGGGGGGCACACTGGTCGGGTGAGCCTCACCGTAGTAACGAGCGGACCATCGCTTACAGCGCAGTTGACGGACCTCGTGGCCCTCGGGCGTTCACGGGGATTCGTGACGATGGGGGACGTCACCACGGCAATCGACCGGGCCGAGCTAACCGGGGACGCACTAGACGGGGTAGTGCGGGTGCTCGCCGACGAGGGAATCGACGTCGTCGACGCAACGGTCGAAGAGGATACCGATACCAAGCTGCCCGACCTCGACGCCGAGAGCGCGCGCCGGGCCGGGACAAGCGACCTGGTGCGGATCTACCTGCGGGAGATCGGCCGGGTGCCCCTGCTAACCGCCGAGGACGAGGTCGAGCTGGCCAAGTCGATCGAGGCGGGCCTGTACGCCGAGGAGAAGCTGAACAGCGGGTACACGCTGTCCGGCGGCGACCGGGCCGACCTGGAATGGCTGGCGGCCGACGGCGTGCGCGGCAAGCAGCGGCTCATCGAGGCGAACCTGCGCCTGGTGGTGTCGATCGCCAAGCGGTACATCGGCCGGGGCCTGGTCTTCCTTGACCTGATCCAGGAGGGGAACCTGGGGCTGATCCGCGCGGTGGAGAAGTTCGACTACACCCGCGGGTACAAGTTCTCCACCTACGCGACCTGGTGGATCCGCCAGGCGATCACCCGGGCGATCGCCGACCAGGCCCGGACCATCCGGGTGCCGGTGCACATGGTGGAGACGATCAACAAGCTCGCCAGGGTGCAGCGTCAGCTGCACCAGGAGCTTGGCCGCGAGGCGACGGCGGAGGAGCTCGCCGCGGAGCTCGGCGTCGAGCCGGACCGCGTGGCGGAGATCCAGCGGATCGCCCAGGAGCCCGTCTCGCTCCAGTCACCGATCGGCGAGGAGGAGTCCGACCTCGGCGACTTCATCGAGGACGCGGACGCCGTGGTGCCGATCGAGGCGGCGGCCTTCATCATGCTGCAAGACCAGCTCGACCGGGTGCTTTGCGAGCTCTCCGACCGGGAGCAGCGGATCATCCAGCTGCGCTTCGGCCTGTCCGACGGGCACCCGCGGACCCTTGAAGAAGTCGGCCGGGAGTTCGGGGTGACGCGGGAACGGATCAGGCAGATCGAGTCGAAGACCCTGGCCAAGCTGCGTCACCCGTCGCGCGCCCTGCTGCTGCGCGAGTACCTGGATTAGGACCGGGCCGCCGCGCCAGCGCGGCGGCCGCCTAGCCCGGAAGCCGGCGTCGACGAGGTCGTCGACGCCGGCTTCCGTGTTCTCGGGAGGATGTCAGGCGGAGGTGTCCGGGTTGCCCGGGGTGTAGTGACGGTGGATGCCGTTCACCGACGGCGAGCCTTCGGCCGGGAAGACTAGGTTGCCGTCCTGATCGACGTCGTCCAGGTTCTCCGTGCGCGTGGCGTCCGTCCCTTCGGCGGCGTCGGTCTTCCCGCCGCTGAAGCGCGCCGGGATCTTGCTCGACGCCGCCTGCTTGACGTTCGCTACGTACCCGGGCACCTGTGACGCCTGCTGCTGCGCGGTCTTCGCCGCGGTCGACGCCATGCTGCCCGCGCTGCTCGCGGCGTTCTTCGCGTAGCCGGGTGCCTTCGCCGCCGCCGTCTTGGCCAGCTCCGTGGCCTTGGCCTGCGCGGCCCCGGCGGCCTGCTGGACCTTAGGATGGGCCGCGACCTGCTGCCCGTAGCCGATGATCTTGTCGTAAGTGCCCCGGCCTGACCGCGCGCCGACCATGAACCCGACGGCGAAGCCGGTAATGAAAACTGCCTTATGCCGCATCTGGTCCCCTTTTTCCAGTGCGCGGCGCCGATGGGACCGGCCATGATTAGCCCCGACGCCTCGTACGTTCCGGCTAGCCAGCGCTGCGCCGCGTTGGCCGCACCAGGCTATCTTGTCCTTCGCTGGCAGAAGCTACCCGCCCTGAGCCCGGTTATCCCAGGAGGAATCCCCGTGGCGGAGCACGACTACATCGTCATCGGCGGCGGAACGGCCGGCTGCGTGCTCGCCGCCCGGCTCACCGAGGACCCCGCCCTCCGGGTGCTGCTGCTCGAGGCGGGCGCCGCCGGGCCGCTGCCCGCCATGGCGGAGCCGGCCGCGTGGCCGGAACTGATCGGCTCGGCGGCCGACTGGGCCGGCCGCACCACGGCCCAGGCCGACACCGGCGAGCTGCCCTATCCCCGCGGCCGCGGGCTTGGCGGGTCCGGCGCGATCAACGCGATGGCCCACGTGCGCGGGCACCGCGCCGTCTACGACGCCTGGGCGGCCGACGGAGCGGACGGGTGGGGATTCGCGGACCTGCTGCCGTACTTCAAGCGCAGTGAGCGAGCCGGCCACGGCGACCCGGCGCTGCGCGGCACCGGCGGCCCGGTCAGCGTCGCCCCGGTGCCGCAGGCCGGCAGGCACCCGGTGGCCCGCGCGCTCGCCGACGCGCTGCGCGCGCTCGGCCACCCGGTGACGGACGACCTGAGCGGCCAGCGGCAGGAGGGCGTGGCCTGGCCCGACCTGGCGATCGCGGCCGGGCGCCGGGCCGGCCCGGCCGACGCCTACCTGCGGCCCGCGCTTGGCCGGCCGAACCTGACCGTGGCGACCGGGTGCCTGGTCACCCGGCTGGTCATCCGCGACGGCCGGTGCACAGGAGCGGAGTACCTGCGCGACGGCACGGCGGAACGGGCGGACGCGGCGGTGGAGGTGATCGTGTGCGCCGGCGCGGTCGGATCACCGCAGCTGCTCATGCTGTCCGGCATCGGCCCGGCCGGCCACCTGCGCGACCACGGCATCCGGCCGCGCGTCGACCTGCCGGGGACCGGCGCGAACCTGCAGGATCATCCGATCGCCATGGCCTGCTACGCCGCCGCGGCCCCGCTGCCCGCCAGCCGGTACAACCACGGGGAGACCTACTCCGCTCTGTTTAGCCCACCCGGCCCGCCCAGCCCACCCGGCCTGCCGGGCGCCTGGCCCGACCTGCACCTGTTCCCGATCTTGCTGCCGGTCGTCCCGCCCGGCTACCCGGCCGGGCCGCCCGGCGGCTTCGCCCTGGTCGCCGGGCTCATGGCGCCCGCCAGCCGGGGCACCGTCCGGCTCGCCTCCGCCCACCCGGCCGCGCCGCCGCTGATCGACCCCGCCTTCCTGCGCGAGCCCGCCGACCCGGCCCGGCTGGAAGCCGGGCTCGCGATGGTCCGCGAGGCCGCGGCGGGCCCCGACTTCGCCGCGCTCGGCGTGACCGAGACCTGGCCCGGGCCGTCTACCGCCCGCAGCGGGCTGCGGGAGTGGATCAGGCGAACGGTCGGCAGCTACTACCACCCGGCCGGCACCTGCCGGATCGGCGTGCGCCCGGAGGACGGCGCGGTCACCGACCCGCAACTGCGCGTCCACGGCGTCGACGGGCTGCGGGTCGCCGACGCGTCGGTGACCCCGGTCATCCCCAACGCCCACCCGAACGCCACCGTGCTCGCGCTCGCCGAGCGGGCCGCCGACCTCATACTCGGCCGCCAGGCGGCCGTCTTACCCGGCTACCAGGCTGCTATCAGGTCGGCTGGGGTGAAGGCGGCGTCTGCGTGCCTGGTGGACGGCTTTTCATGGCGGCAGGCATGGTGGCGGCACTCGCGTTCGACCTCCCACAGGCGCCACGGACGGCCGTTGACGCCTGTCCCGGCGGTACATGGGCCAGGCCGCAGAACGCGGGTAACGCACGTGCTCGTCAGCCCTGTCGCGGCAGCCGGGCAAGGTCAAGGACCGCCGCGGCGGGGCTCTCCGCCTCGCTGATCAGCGTCAGCTCCTGTCCGTGGACGGCCAGCTGCGCTGCCACCCGGTACAGCACCTGCACCCCGGCGCTAGCCAGGATGGTGACGGCGGACAGGTCGACCGTGAGCGGCAGCACCCCGGCCCGGCAAGCCTGGAGCAGCCAGTTGGCCAGCCGGTCGGCGGTGGTGACGTCCACCGGCCCGGATACCTGGACCCGCGGCGCGGACCCGCCTGCCGTCAGCTCGACGGCGAACGGGGGACGCGCCGCCCGTGCGGCCGTGACACTGGCGCCCAGGGGGGCCAGCATGGGCCGACGGTGCAGCCGGTGACGCGTCGTCACGACCGTTCCCCGGGCTCCGGGCGGGTCGCCCGCGCTCTGCGGCGGATGGCTGACCCGCAGCTCTTCGGCGAACTGGAACGCCACGGACAGTCCCTGGCCGCGGTCTGAGCCGGTCACGTCGGGAACGCGCCAGCGTCCGTGGTCGCTGACCCGGATTTCCAGGTACCCGTCGGCGCCGACCGCCGCCTGCAGGCGAACGGTTCCTGGCCGGCCAGCCGGGTAGGCGTGCTCGACCGCGTTGGTCACCGCTTCGTTGGCGGACAGCTCCGCGATCTGGCGGTCTCCGAAGGCGACGCCGAGGTCGTCCAGCCAGTCGTCCAGTGCGTGGCGGAGTTCGGGTACGGCGTCCGGACTGGCCGTCAGCTCCAGGTCGAGCGGAGGATGAGGCACGTTCTGGCGCCATACGGCCAGGGTGGTCACGTCGTCGGTGAACCCGCCGCGCATCAGCAGCTCGACGGTCAGGTAGCTGACCCGCTCGGCCGGGGTGTCCGCCCCGCGAGCGGCGAGCGCCGGGTTGCCTGCCGCGTCCCCGGCCACGATCTCCAGGTCGGCCAGGCCGTCGTCCAGCGTCCTGGCCGGCCGCTCGACCAGCCCGTTGGTGTACAGCAGGAGAACTTCCCCCGGTCCAAGCACCGCCGTGCCGATCTCGGCCTGGCCGCGGGTGCCAGCGTCCGCAGCCGGGCCGATCCCCAGGGGTCTGCCGCCGGTGCCGGGCAGGTAGCGCGCGGTCCCGTCCGGTGCGGCCACCAAGGGAGGCGGGTGCCCGCAGGTGGCATAGCGGAACTGCCCGCCCGTGGGCTCGAGCACGGCGACGCACAAGGTCACGGCCCGCAAGTCGGCGTCGCCCGCCGCGAACAGGCCCAGCCGGGCCAGCACCGCCGCCAGGCTCGCCTCCTGAGACAGGGCTTCGCCCAGCACCACACGGAGCCGCCAGACGGCCGCCAGCCCGCGGCCCGGCGCATCCGCCACCATCAACGCGACCCGGCCGTCCGGCAGCACCACAGCGTCGAAGCAGTCGCCGCCCGCGGCGTCCGGCCCGGCGGCGGGCAGGTAGCGTGCCGCGACGCGGGCATGGGGCAGCACCGGCAGCCCGGGCCGCAGCATTATCTCCTGCACAGCCAGCGCCTCACGCCGGGCCTGGGACGGGGCCGCTGGCCGATCCCGGATCACCTCGGTCCCGTCGGACTGGGTCACCAGGACGCCGCGCACACCGCCGTCCGCGCTGAGCCACGGAGTGAGGGTGAAGTCGAGGTACTGATTGTCGCCGGCCGGCCATTCCCGCGCGGTGAACGGCACGCCCCCGGCATAGACCATGTCGAGCAGTTCGGTGACCTGCCTGGCCGCCAGGGCGGGGAACAGGTACCGGCCCGGCCGGCCGATGAGGTCCGGCTGGCGGGTGAAGGCACGGAAAGCGGCATTGGCGGCGACCACGGTGTGCTCAGGCCCTTCCATGGCCGCCATGAGTGAGGGCATGCACTCGAACGCGTCGGCGACGTCTTCGGCGTCGACGGCCTGAGGCCGCGGGACTCCGCCGTCTCGATCACCACGTACAGCCGGCACAGTGTCTCCTTGAGCCATCGCCTCTGCGCCTCTACCTGCCGAGGCTTGCTCGACAAGCCCGAATGCCCGGCCTACCATGATCTTGGGTTGCTGGGCAAGCTAACCATCCTTCTCCTTGAGCAGCGGGTTCTGGTTGTCGGGGGTGACTGTCCTGGAAGACCGAATCCGGGTCAATCCCTCGGTGTTTCCCGGAACTGAGTGCCCCCCTGCCTGCCGTCCCGGCCTGGACCGCCCACGCGCTGGGGTCGCGGTGAGCATGATCATCGATACCGAGGACTTCGACTCGACGTTCGCGCTGCTGTCCGGGCTGCATGGCGTGACCCGGCTCAGCCAGCAGGGCGAACAGGTCGGCATACGGCTTGTGCGGCATGCCGTCGGCCCGCTCAGCATGGATCACTTGAGCTTGCGCGCGGACTTCGACGCAGAGGTCCGCCCAATGGGCACGCTGGTGTTCGGACGGGTGGACGCCGGCTCCCTCGGCTTCCGCTCCGGCCGCGCCGAGCGCTGGTACGCGCCGGGGGACGTATACCTGGCCGGCCAGCCCTGGCAGCGCCGCACCGTCATGGCCCGCGTCGGCGAGCATGAGCAGGTGGT
>Ga0265334_10000247_pt1 | contig 31180 bp, 26 predicted proteins | sample 42023metaG_FD_192442 | JGI IMG/M metagenome (GOLD analysis project Ga0265334, IMG submission 192442) | Rhizosphere microbial communities from Carex aquatilis grown in University of Washington, Seatle, WA, United States - 4-20-23 metaG | ecosystem: Host-associated > Plants > Roots > Rhizosphere... | reverse complement strand
CGGCCGACCCGAACGGGCCGGCCGCGGGGAGCACGGAAGCCGCGGCCAGCGCAGGCGGGGCGGCGCCAGCGCGATGACAAGTCACGATAGTACTTGAAATAGATTGAGATATTACTCGATAATGACCAAGGGTCCGGCACGCCCTCGTGGTGACGCGGGCGGCCATTTCAGAGGGGAACCGTACTGATGGCAATCATCGAGGCCAGGGGCCTCGCGCGTGACTTCACCAGCCGAAAGCGCACCGTGCACGCGGTGCGCGGGGTCGACCTCGCCGTGGACGACGGGGAGATCGTCGGTTTCCTCGGGCCGAACGGCGCGGGCAAGACGACGACCCTGCGCATGCTGACCACGCTGCTGCGGCCGACGGCGGGCACCGCCACGGTCGCGGGCGCCGACCTGCTGCGCGACCCGCTCGGGGTGCGCAAGCGGATCGGCTTCGTGCCGCAGGCGATCGGCCAGACCCAGGGCGGGACCAGCGACAACAGCCTGGTCATCGAGGAGTTGCTCGACCAGGGCACCGCCTACCGGGTGGGCCGGGCGGAAACCAGGCGGCGGGCCGCCGCGCTCATCGAGCAGCTTGACCTCGGCGGGCTCGACCAGCGGTACGTGAAGACCCTGTCCGGCGGGCAGCGGCGACGGCTTGAGATCGCGCTCGGCCTGGTGCACCAGCCGCAGGTCGTGTTCCTCGACGAGCCCACCACCGGGCTCGACCCGCAGTCACGGTCGAACATGTGGGAGCACATCAGGCGGCTGCGTTCCGACCTCGGCACCACGGTGTTCCTCACCACGCACTACCTGGATGAGGCGGACGCGCTGTGCGACCGTCTGTTCGTCATCGACCACGGGGTGATCGTGGCCGTCGGCACGCCGGATGAGCTCAAGCGGCGCGTCTCCGGCGACGTCGTGACCCTGTCGGTCAACGGTGTTCCTAACCACGGGGCCACCCAGGCGGCGCGGTCGCTGCTCGCGGAAGCGCCGGTGGTGCGGGAGATCACGGTGGCCGACGGGACGCTGCGGCTGACCGTGGACCACGGCGAGGAGGCGCTGCCGGTGCTGCTGCGCACGCTGGACGCCGCGGGCATCACGATGAGCGCGATCAGCCTGTCCCGGCCGACGCTCGACGACGTGTTCCTCACGCTCACCGGGCGCTCGCTGCGCGACGACTCCCCCGGCGGTGCCGGGGGCGACAAGAAGGACGACGAGCCCGCGCTCGCGGGCGCGGCGGGCGGCACGGCCGGCACGGTAACCGGCACTGCGGGCAAGGGGTAAGGGCAAATGTCATTCATCAGCGACACGCTGTTCGTTTTCCGCCGTCAGCAGCGGCTGATCCTGCGGGTGCCGGCGTTCATCATCGTCGGGGTGCTGCAGCCGATCCTCTACCTGGCGCTGTTCGGCCCGCTGCTCACCAAGCTCCCGGCGGGCACGCTGTCCGGCGGGTCGGGGTCTGGCGGCACGGCCGAGGCGTACCGGTTCTTCGTGCCCGGGCTGCTGATCCAGCTGGCCCTGTTCGGCTCCACGTTCGTCGGGTTCGCGATCATTTCCGAGTGGCGGGCCGGGATCATCGAGCGGTACCGGGTGACGCCCATCTCCCGGGTAGCGCTGCTGACCGGGCGGGTGATGCGTGACGTGGTCACGCTGATCGTGCAGTCGACCGTGCTGATCCTGGCCGGGGTCGCGTTCGGGCTGCGCGCGCCGCTCCCCGCGATCTTGCTGTCCTACGTCTTCCTCGTGCTCGTCGCCGTCGGGCTGTCGTCGCTGTCCTACGCCACCGCGCTGCGGATCAAGAGCGAGGACGCGTTCGCGCCGCTGGTCAACTCGGTGGTGGTGCCGCTGATCCTGCTGTCCGGGATCATGCTGCCGATGACGCTCGGGCCGGGCTGGCTGCAGGGGGTCGCCCGGGTCAGCCCGTTCCGCTACATGATCGACGCCATGCGGGAGGCGTACGCGGGTCAGTACTGGAACGCGGTCATGGTCGAGGGGCTGTGCGTGGCGGTCGGCACCGCCGCCGTGCTGCTGTGGCTCGGCTCCCGCGTGTTCGTCGCCGAGAACTCGTAAGGCCGGGCGGTGTTAGCTGGACTTGCCGAGGACGGCGTAGTTGTACATGCCGAACGGCGCGTATGCGTACACGTTGGTCAGGTCAGAGCCCCTGTACAGCAGGCTCTTGCCGTAGACCTCGGGCAGGATGACCGCGTCGCCCATCACCAGCTTGTCGATCTGGCCGTAGTCCGCGGCCTGCTGCGCGGTCGAGGTACCCGGCTTGGCCGCGTCCGCGAACAGCGCGTTGACCTGCGGGTTGTTCTCCTCGCTCACGTTGGTGTTGCCCGCGGGAACGATGGTGTTCCCGTTGACCAGCTCATCGAGCATGCCGTAGCCGTCCGGCCATGCTGGCGACCAGCCGCCGAAGTCAATGCCGAGGTCGTGCGTGTGCACGTAGTTCGGCGACCCGGCGAAGTCGCTGTAGTAACCGCCCGACGGGTAGCCGTTCAGCTGCACCGTGATGCCCACCTTGGCGAGGGCCGCCTGCAGTGCCTGCGCCCCCCGCACCTCCTCCGGCTGGTCGCTGTGGTAGGCCACGCCGACCGTGAAGCCGTTCGGCTGGCCGCACTTGGCGAGCGCCGTCTTCGCGTCGGTGACGGCGCCGGCCGGCTGGGACAGCGCCTTGTAGTCGTCGAACGACGTGTAGCCAGGCATGCCGGGCAGCAGCATCGTGCTGGCGACCGAGCCGCCCGCGTACGGGCCGCCGAGCGCGGCCTGCAGGCCGGTCTTGTTCGCCGCGTACTCGATCGCCTGGCGGCAGTCGACGTTGGTCAGCGGGGCCACCTGAGTGTTCAGGTAGATGAACCACAGGCGGTTGCCGAGCGCGTCATCCGCCGACTTCATCAGCGTCGGGCTGGACAGGATCTTCGCCCGCGCCGCCGCCTGCATGCCAGAGCCGGCCGCGTCGACGTCGAGGTCGCCGGCCAGCAGCCGGTTGTCGATGTCATCCGCGTTCACGTTCATGGTGAGCGTGATCTTGCTGACCAGCTGCTTGGCCTGCGGGTCCTCCTGCGGCACCCAGTTCGGGTTGTCGACGAGGACGGCGCGGGTGTTCAGCGAGTAGCTCTGGAACATGTACGGGCCGCTGGAGACCGGGTCGAGCTGATAGCTGGCGCCGGTGTCCTTGTCTTGCGGCACCGGTGCGGTCTGCGGGATCGCGGCCACGTAGTTGAAGTCCGGGAACGGCGCCCTCAGGTGGAACTCAATGGTGGTCGGGTCCGGCGTGGTGACCGAGGTCAGGCCGCCCTTCGGGTCCTTGGACGGGCCGGGGTACTTCGGGTCGCCGAGCAGGACCTGGAAGTAGTTCGGGCCGTTGTCGAGCACAGACCGGTCGTAGGTGCGCTCGACCGCGTACTTCACGTCCTGGGAGGTGATCGGCTCGCCGTCGGAGAACTTCAGGCCCGGCTTGATGTGGTAGGTCCACGTCAGGCCGTTCGCGCTGGCCGTGCCCGGGGCGGTCGCCAGACCCGGCACGAGCATGTTGCCCGCGGCGCCTGGTGCCGACTGGTACGTCATCAGCGGCGTCGCGTACAGCCGGCTGAAGTCCCAGGTCCAGTTGTCGTACATGTTGCCGGGGTCAAGCGAGTCCGGCGTGCCGCTCAGCGCGAACGACAGTGTGCCGTTGGTCTTGGCACTTGACGGGTTCACCACGCCCGTGAGGCCGGCGTTGAATGCCGCGGCGCCGCCGGCGGCCGGGCTCGACGGGCTGCCGCTGCCGCTGCCGGCGCCCGTGGCGCCCGTGCCGCTGCTGGTGCTGCCGCTCGTGCAGGCCGCGAGGGTTAGCGCGGCGAGGGTGACCGCGCCTGCCGAGACGGCAAGGGTTCTGCCTCGTTTCATAAGCGGCGCGTTTCCTTTCCTGACCGCCGGGGCGGGGCAGCGGGCGCGCGGGCCTGGCGCGTCCCGCAGCCCGTCGCCGAACAGGTTAAGGCCATGTCGGTGACGAAGGTGGCCACACCCGGAATCACCAGGGATGCGAAGAACCCGACTTGTCGATGACCACGGCAGCGGGCGGCACTTCGGCGGCGGGCGTTAGCTAGGAGATCGCGATCTTGCGGGCGCGGAGCGCGTGGTAGAAGGGCTCGTGGTGTGCGCTGTACCGGGCCAGCATCGCGTTGTTGGCGGTGGTGGTCTCATAGCTGGTGGGAGACGGCGTGAACCCGGTGCTCTCGCTCACCCGTACGTGCCAGCGCGCGCTCGGCCGCCACTCATCGCGGTCACCGGGTGCCCAGTGCAAGGCCGACCTGATGAACGGGATGCCGACGGCGGCGCAGTAGGCCGCCACGGTCGCGCCCGGGTCGGCGATCAGGTCGTCCGAGTCCACGACGACCGGGTGATTGCCGTCGGCCGCAAGAATGGCCTGGTAAAGATCGTAAGCGTGCTCAAGCCCGATCTCAGGCAGGGTCAGTCTCTGGCCTTGGAGCGCGTAGCAGGACGCGGCGATCTCGGCAGGCGCGCGGATGAGGAACGTGTGCGTGACCTCGGCGAGGAACCGCCGGTCGGCAAGCACCGCATGGTGGCGGCGGTCGGTGGTTTCCTTGAAGAACACGCATCCGGTCCCGGCGAGGCCGCGCAGCGTGGTGATCAGCTCCGCGGGATCAGCTACCGGGTGCCCGTTCACCATGGTTGACCCGTGGTCGGCGATGTTGTCGAACGGCTCGTGGAGCGCGATGAGGCCGCCATGCTCCAGCATGTACCGGAAGAAGGCAGTTGAGCGCGAGCGCGGCGCCGCCCACATCGCGATGACGCGACGATCAGCTTCAGACGGCACAGGTCGACCCTAGGCTTCGGGGCGATCCTCCGGTGCCGGGGGCGCCTCGGCCAAGGCCTCTTCGGCCGCGGCCACGGCCTCCACGGCCTCCTCGGCTTGCTCGACCGAGACCTCTTTGGCCGTGACGCCGATGTCGACCGCGGCCGCGATGTCGGCCCGCACCTGCGGGAAGTGGCACGCGACGAAGTGGTCGTCCGCCTTGAGCTCGAGCAGCGGCACGGCGTCACGGCACTGCTGCTTGTCCGTCTCGCTGAGAATCTGGCGGTACTTCGGGCAGCGCGTGTGGAACACGCACCCGGTGGGCGGGTTGATCGGGCTCGGCAGGTCACCGACGAGCAGGATGCGCTCGCGACGCGACTCCTTCTCGGGATCTGGCACCGGCACGGCCGACATGAGCGCGTGCGTGTAGGGGTGCATCGGCGTCGAGTAGAGGACGTCGCGGTCGGCGAGTTCCATGATCTTGCCGAGGTACATCACGGCGACGCGGTCGGAGATGTGGCGCACCACCGACAGGTCATGCGCCACGAAGATGTAGGTGAGGTTGAAGTCGTTCTGCAGGTCTTCGAGCAGGTTGACGACCTGGGCCTGCACCGACACGTCGAGCGCGGACACCGGCTCGTCGCAGACGATCAGTTTCGGCTTGAGCGCGATGGCCCGGGCGATGCCGATCCGCTGCCGCTGCCCGCCCGAGAACTCGTGCGGATAGCGGTTGTAGTGCTCGGGGTTGAGGCCGACGCGTTCCATGAGGCCCTGCACCTCGGCCTTGACGCCGTTTTCGGTCTTGGCCTTCTGGATGCGGAACGGCGCGCCGACGATCGTGCCGATCGTGTGCCGCGGATTCAGCGACGAGTAGGGATCCTGGAAGATCATCTGGATGTCGGTGCGCAGCGCGCGCAGGCGCGAGCCCGAGTACTTGGCGATGTCCTGGCCCTCGAACATGACCGAGCCGGCCGTGGGCTCGAGCAGCTTCGCCACGACGCGGGCCGCCGTCGACTTGCCGCACCCCGATTCGCCGACGAGGCCAAGCGTCTCACCGCGGCCGACCGAGAACGAGACGCCGTCGACGGCCCGCACCGCGCCGACCTGCCGCTGGATCAAGATGCCCTGGCGGATCGGGAAGTGCTTCTTGAGGTCGTTGACCGCGAGCAGGGCATCGGGACGGGCCGCGGCGGGGTGCATGCCGTCCGCTTCGGCTTCCGTTCGCGCAGTCGTGCTCATTCGTCGGTTCTCCTAGCTAGAGGGTAGGCGCGATCTCGTCGGTGAAGATCTGGCTGCGCTGGTGCTTTTCGATGTGGCAGCGCGCGCGGTGGCCGGTGGTGTCGACTTCCTCGAGGTCGGGGTGCACCGTCGTGCACGCCTCCCCGACCCGGTCGCGGAAGCGGCAGCGCGGGTGGAACACACAGCCGCGCGGCACCTGGATCAGCGACGGCGGCGTGCCCGGGATCGGGGTGAGCCGCGCTTGCCGGGTGCGGTCCATGCGCGGCATCGAGCCGAGCAGGCCCCAGGTGTAGGGCATCTGCGGCTTGTAGAAGATGTCGTCGACCGAGCCCTGCTCGACGCACTGCCCGCCGTACATGACGACGACGCTCTCGCACGTCTCGGCCACGACGCCCAGGTCGTGCGTGATGAGGATGATCGCCGAGTTGAACTCGCGCTGCAGGTCTTTCATCAGCTCGAGGATCTGCGCCTGGACCGTCACGTCGAGCGCGGTCGTGGGCTCGTCGGCGATGAGCAGCTTCGGGTCGTTCACGAGGGCCATCGCGATCATCGCGCGCTGGCGCATGCCGCCAGAGAACTGGTGCGGGTAGTCGTCGAAGCGCTTGTCGGGGTTGGGGATGCCGACCCGGTCCAGCATCTCGACCGCGCGCTTGCGCGCGACGGCCTTGCTCACCTTGTTGTGCTCCCGGTACCCCTCGACGATCTGCCAGCCGACGGTGTAGAACGGGTGCAGCGCCGACAGCGGATCCTGGAAGATCATCGCCATCTCGCTGCCGCGCAACGGCCGCATGTCGCCTTCGCTCATGCGGACGAGTTCCCTGCCTTCGAACCAGATCTCGCCGGAGACCTCCGCCGACGAGCCCTTGTGCAGGCCGAGGATGGCCTGGCTCGTCACCGACTTGCCCGAGCCCGACTCGCCGACGATGCCGAGGATCTGGCCGCGCTCGAGGTCGAACGACAGTCCGTCGACCGCCTTGACCAGGCCGTCGCCGGTGCGGAAGTGCACGCGCAGGTCGCGCACGGACAGGAACGCCGACGGTGCCTCGGTCTCGAGGTGCACGTCGATGGCCGGTTGCGGTTGCATAACCAGTTCTCTTCTCGGTTGGTCGTCAGGTCAGGCGCACGCGCGGGTCGACGAACGCGTAGAGGATGTCGACGACCAGGTTGGAGAGGACGAGGGCCAAGGCGGCAACCAGCGTGACGCCCATGATCACCGGCAGGTCGTTCTGCCGGATCGACGTCACCGACAGCCAGCCGAGGCCACGCAGGTTGAAGACCGTCTCGGTGATGATGGTGCTGCCGATCAACTGGCCGAGGTCGATGCCGAAGATGGTGACGATCGGCGTCAGCGCGGCGCGCAGGCCGTGCCGCACGACGACGACGCGCCGCGGCAGGCCCTTCGCGCGAGCGGTGCGGATGAAGTCCTCACCCATCGTCTCGAGCATGCTCGCGCGGGTGAGCCGGGCGTAGAGGGCCGCGAAGAGGAACGCGAGCGCGATCCAGGGCAGGATCATGCTCTCGAGCCACTGCGCCGGATTGCTTGTGAGGCTCGCGTACGCGGGGTTTTTCAGCCATTTCAGCTGGTACTCGAAGATCAGCAGCAGCACGGGGCCGGTGAAGAAGATCGGCAGCGACACGCCGCCGAGCGCCAGCGTCATGCCGATGCGGTCGAGGATCGATCCGGGGTACAGGCCGGACAAGGTGCCGATGAACACGCCGCCGAACAGCCACAGCGCCCCGGCGCCGACCGCCAGGCTCAGGCTCACCGGCAATGCCTGCCAGATCAGCGAGCCGACGGCCGTGTTCTGCACGAACGAGTAGCCGAAGCACGGCGCGGAGCAGTACACGTTCGAGCTGCCGTCGGTCAGCGACTGACCGAAGAGGATGCCGTGCATCCAGTGCCAGTACTGCTGGTACCACGGCAGGTCGAAGCCGAACTTGTGCTCGAGCAACTTGAGCTGCAACGAGCCCGGCTTGAACGCGATCTTGCCGGTGTAGTAGTAGACCGGCGAGGTGTGCGACAGGAACGGCGCGAGCTGGAAGATCACGAACGTGATGAAGCTCACGACGATCAGCACCACGAGGGCGCCGAGGCTTCTGCGGATGATGAACCGGATCATGTGCTGGTGGACGCTCGTGGTGGGCCCGGAGCACCGGGCCCACCACGAAGCGCCTTACCTTCCTTTCGCCCTAGGACGTCGGCTGATTAGCTGGTGACGCCCACGTTGACGAAGTCGTAGATGCCGAATGCGAGGGCGTTGTCGCTGGTCACGTTCGTCATCTGCGGGTTGCGGTAGTACAGGGTCTTCTCGTAGAGGACCGGCAGGTACGTTCCGCTTTGCGCAATGGCGTTGTTCAGGCTCTCCCAGTCGGCCTCGGTGGCCTTGCCGGCCGGGGCCTCGTCGAGAACCTTGTTGACCGTCGGGTCGTTCAGGCTCGCGTAGTTCGAGTTACCGGTCGGCAGGATCGCGTTGCCGTTGGTGATCGACTGGAAGAAGCCGACGCCGGTCGGGAAGTCAGCACCCCAGCCGGCCAGGGCAATGCCGATGCCCTGGTTCTTGAGGTTCTGCGGCGAGCCGATGAAGGTGCTGTAGTACGACGCGCTGTCGTGGGTGTCGGCGGTAATTTGAATGCCGACCTTGGCCAGGGCCGCTTGCTCAACCGCGAACGCCGCGGCGGCACGAGTGCTCGGCGTTCCGTAGGCGAACTTGGTGCTGAAGCCGTTCGGCTGGCCGCACGCGGCGAGTTCGGCCTTGGCCTTCACGTCGTCACCGGTGTTGTCCGCGCCCGACGGGAACGGGTTGAAGCTGGCGCTGTAGCCCGAGATGCCGGGAGGCGCCATGCCGCCGGCCGGGTCGCCGGCCACCGTACCACCGTAAGCCCGGATGAAGCCGGCCTTGTCAAACGCGTAGAAGATCGCGAGGCGGCAGTGCAGGTTCGGGATCACGGACGGGATGACCGCCATGTACCTGGTGGCCGCCGCAACCGGGTCGTCGGCTTGGGCCTTGAGCGTCGGGTTGCTCAGGATCTGCGCCTGGAACTCGGCCGCCACGCCGGTGTCAGCCCTGGCGTCGGCGGTGCCCGCCGCGAGCTTCTTGTCGATGTCGACCGGGTCGGTGTCAATCGTGAGGTCGACCTCGTTCACCAGCGGGTGCCGGATCGTGTCGGTGGCCTGCGACCAGTCGGGGTTGCGGACGAAGACGATGCTCTTGTTCGGCGTGTACGACTGGATCATGAACGGGCCGGACGACACCGGGTGCTTGGTGTAGTTCGCGCCGGTGAAGCCCGCGCCACCCTCGGTCTTGTTCGGCACCGGGGCCGACGCGGCCATCGCCATCAGGTAGTCGAAGTCGGCGTTCGGGCCCGTCAGGTTGAAGGTGATGGTGGTCGCGGTCGTAGTGATCCCGACGTTGTTGTCACCGTCCTTGTACGGACCCGCGTAGTTCTTCGGTGCCTTGATGCCCGAAGTGAAGTACGATGACGGGCCACCGTTGATGACGTCGGTCGCCCACAGGCGCTCGACGCCGTACTTGACGTCCATCGGCGTGATCGGCGCGCCGTTGCTGAACTTGAGGCCCGGCTTCAGCGTGTAGGTCCACTGGCTGTAGTCGGCGTTGTGGGTGCCCATGTCGGTGGCCAGGTCGGGTGCGAGCGTGAACTTCGTCCCGTTGAGCACCGAGTAGCCGATGAGCGAACGGGTCATCAGGCGCTGCATGTTCCAGCACCAGCCGTAGTAGGTGCGCTGCGGGTCCCACGAGTCGCAGTCCGACCCCGCGAGCAGCTGGAGCGTGCCGCCGGTCTTCGTCGATGGGTTCACGATGTTGTCGGCCGCGGCGTTGTACGCAGCGGTGCCGCCGCTGGCCGCGCTGCTGCCGCCGCCGGTCGCGCTGCTGCTGCCGCCGCCTGGTGTCGAGCTCGTGGACGGGCTGCTGCTGCAGCCACTGATCACGATGGCTGCGGCGGCGAGGCCGATCGCGGCGGACACCATGGGGTGCCGTTTCATTAGCTGCACTCCACTCTTCTCCTGATTGTGTGTGGTTCCTGGCCGAGCCTTGCGGCGACGGCCATGCCGACGTGCTGCCGGACTGCTCCCGGGGCTTGCGCCGCGGCGAGATTCGTGGACGAGCCGGGGCCAGGTCGCCGGGCTCATCGGGTGGACTTCGGATCGAGGGCGTCGCGCAATCCGTCGCCGAAGAGGTTGAACGCCATGACCGCGAGGAAGATCGTGGCGCCCGGAGCGACGAGGTAGGTCGGGTCGATCTCGAAGTAGTTGCCGGCGTCGCTGAGCATCTGGCCCCAGGACGCGGTCGGGTACGACACGCCGACACCCAGGAACGACAGCCCGGCCTCACCGAGCATGTAATTGGGAATCGTCAAGGTGGTGTACACGAGGATCGGGCCGACGAGGTTGGGCATGATCTCGCGCGTCATGATGCGGAAGTTCGACGCGCCGAGGCTTCGCGCGGCGTCGACGAACTCCTTCTCGCGCAGCGCGAGCACCTGGCCGCGCACGATCCGGCCGATGTAGGGGAAGCCGAAGAACCCGAGGACGAAGATGATCACGGCGAAGCGCAGCGGGACCCCGGTCAGCCCGAGGAACGACGGCACGATCGAGAACACGCTCAGCAGCGCGATCGAGAACAGCAGCGTGGGGAACGCCAGCAGCATGTCGAACGTGCGGGCGATCAGCGAGTCGCGCCAGCCGCGGGAGTAGCCCGCGATGAGGCCAAGCGAGACGCCGAGCACCAGCGACAGCAGCGTCGCCAGCGACGAGATGATCAGCGAGGTCCGGGCGCCGAAGAGGAGTCCCGCGAAGACATCCTGGCCGAGCACCGGCGTGATACCGAGCCAGTGACTAGCGCTGGCTCCGCCGAACGGGCCGACGGGCATCGTCGTCGTTTGGTCGAGCAGGTTCGGGCTCTGCGTCTTCCAGTCGTGGCCGTACAGCGCGCTCAGCTCTGAGGCGAACACCGCGACGAGGACGAGCAGGAGGCAGATGATGCCGCCCGCCATCGAGACCTTGTCTTTCCTGAGGCGCCGCCACGCGATCTGCCACAGGGAGCGGCCCTCGATCGCCTTGACGTCGCCGAGGGGTTCAGTCGGAGCGGGCGACCCGCTGGCGACAACCTCAAGTTCTCCGCCAGACAACGACACTAGAGAAAGCCTCCTTCATGGGCAGCGGGTGCAGCTGTGATGCACGGGCTACGACATGCCTGCGTGACCCCCAGGGGTTGCCCGAGGCATCCGCGTTTCATCACCTTAGGCATGAGTCGTGCCAGGTCAACCGTCTCATCACGAAGTGTTGCGTTTTCGTGATCCCGCCGAAACGGTAGGAAACAGGAAATTCTACACCTTCGGGCCCGTGACGCTGAACATCTTGCCGGCGCTGCCGATCGTGACCGTACGCTCGGCCAGGTCGGGCAGTGTCGCAATCGGCCCGTGCCGACGCCTGCCGAAGGTGAGGTGCTCGTCGGCCTCGTCGGCGATGACGACGCCGCGGCGCGCCTCTGGGATCTTGACGTAGGCATGTGGACGTTCCTCTTGGTGTTGCGCCAACTTGACGAGCCCAGGCGGCTAGTGAGCGACCCCGCAGCGATCACCGCCTACCGAGAGATTCTGCGTTACCAACGAACGAATCCAGACCAATTACTGCGCTGTGGCTTGATTGTGATGAAAAACGTGCTTGTTTCGCGATATCGGCAACATGCCCGTGATGTGTGGGACAAATGATGTAACAGTTAACTATTTACCGATAACTAACTATTTCTTTACCAAATAAAGAAATCCGAATGTGAAGATACTCTTAATCGATCTTTTTTGAAATCTTGTTCTATAAGTGGGGTGGTCGAGACGGCGGAGGTCAAGCGGGAAAGAAACACCCGAGCAGTGCGACAGATCGGGGCGGCTAACGGAAGATGGCGGCTCCGACGTCACGCGGACGATGAGAACACCAGAGCAATGCACGGCGCCGAGCCGGGTCAACGGGGAGATCGCGGCACCGAGCTCAAAAGGAAAATAAGAACACCTGAGCCATTTAATGGCTCGGAACTGGGGTCACCGCAGGACGACGACCGCGGCGTCAGATGCCGCGCTTGCGGAGGATGTCCTCGATGTCCTTCATGTCGTCATCGACGGGCGGCGCGGCCTGGCGCGCGGCCTTGGCCGGCCGCGTCGCCGGCGCGCGGTCGGCGGGGACCGGGTCCTTGCCCGCGCGGGTTTCCCTGGTCGTGGCCAGCGCCCGCGTCGGGTCGGGCGCGGCGAGTCCGGCCCGGCCGGCCTGGCCGCCCGCCGCGGTCCGCTCCTGCGCCCGCTCCGCCTTGGCGGCCCGGCGGGCCTCCCGCGCGGCCTTGCGCCGCTGCCGGCCGCCCGCGGCCAGGAACAGCGCGATGGCGAGCCCGGTAAGGCCGATGCCCGCCCACTTCTCCGGGGAGAACACGAAGCCGGTGGCGAACTGCCCGATCGCGACGCCGACCTTCCAGAGCATCTCGATGGCCCCGGTCAGGTAGGCGGCCGTCGGCAGCAGCGACAGGGCGACCCCCATGAGCGCCGGGCGCAGGCCACGGCGCTGGAAGGTGAGGTAGCTCAGCACGAGGCCGAGGGCGGTCAGCGCCGCGGCCAGCGCGAGCCAAGGGATGCTGTCGTAGCTCATATTCACGCCTCCCTGGTGCTCCCTCCAATCGTGACATATCTCGAGTGGTGTTCGGAACGCGGGCGGCCTGTCGCGCGGGTGAACGATTGCCTTTGCGCAGGTCAGGCCGCTAGGGTCCGCAAGGTCGCCAGTGAAATGTCGCTGAGGGACGGCACTACCAGGCGGCCCGGGGCCGCCGGGATGGGCAGGAGGGAGGGAACCGCGATGACCAGGCAGCCCGCGCCGGTGGCGGAGGCTACGCCGCTGGGGGAATCCTCGAGGGCCACGCAGCGCTCTGGGGCGGCGTCCAGGAGCTTGGCGGCTAGCAGGTAGGGCTCGGGGTCCGGCTTGGGCCTGGTTACGTCGTCGCCGGTGACCGTTGCGGTGAAGCTGAGGCCGGTGCTCCCAAGTACCGCGTCGGTGAACTCGCGCTGTGATCCGGTGACCAGGGCATAGGGGAGGCCGGCCGCGGCGACTTCCGCTATGAGCTCATGGACGCCAGGGCGGACGGTGACGCGGCCGTCGCCGGCGCGGCGGAGCATGCCGTCCGTCATCCAGCGGGCGACCTCGGCCGGCGGCGCGGGCCTGGTGGCCTTGGACAGCAGGTAGCCGACCGTGTGCTCCATCGAGCCGCCGAGCAGGCGCTCCTGGTCCTCCTTGGTCCACGGGGCGCCGAGGCGCGCCATGACCTCGGTCTCGGTCTCGAACCACAGCGGCTCGGTGTCCACCAGCAGGCCGTCCATGTCGAACAGGACGGCTTCGAGCCGATCGGTCACGTCATACTCTCCCAAGCCGACTGTGGTCTGCGCGCTCGCTGCGCGGCCCCTCCATGATGGCGCACGGCGCACGCCGGATTGTCGTGCTGTCCGCGCCTCTTGCTGTTATCCTCAGTGAACGCGCGAGGCGCAGTGCGTGAATGGGACTTTGGTGCAGCTATAGCGACACCAAAGTCACTTTCACGTCGTGTTCGCGCCCGGCCCAGCGGCGATACGGGGTGATGCGCCCCGGTCCCGGCGCGTCAGACGCTGAAGTAGCGGGCGGCGGGGTGGTGGATGACGATGGCGTCGGTGGACTGCTCGGGGTGCAGCTGCATCTCCTCCGACAGCTCGACGCCGATGCGCTCGGGCTCAAGCAGCCGCGCGATCTTGGCCCGGTCGGCCAGGTCCGGGCAGGCGGGGTAGCCGATCGAGTAGCGCGCGCCCTGGTACTTGACGCTGAAGAAGCCGTCGAGGTCGGCCGGGTCCTCGCTGGCGATGCCAAGTTCCTCGCGCACCCGCGCGTGCCAGTACTCCGCGAGGGCCTCGGTGAGCTGGACCGACAGGCCGTGCAGCTCCAGGTACTCGCGGTAGGCGTTGCCCGCGAACAGCTCGGCGGTGGCACCCGACACGGCGGAGCCCATGGTGGCGAGCTGGAAGGCCACCACGTCGGTCTCGCCCGATTCGCGGGGCCGGAAGAAGTCGGCCAGGCACAGCCGCTCGTCGCGCTGCTGCCGGGGGAAGGTGAACCGCTCGAGCGGCCCGCCGTCCTCGCCGAGGACGATCAGGTCGTCGCCCTCGCTCACGCAGCGGAAGTACCCGTAGACCACGGCGGCCTGGAGCAGGCCCTCGGTCTGCGCCCGTTCCAGCCACATCCGCAGCCGCGGCCGCCCCTCCGACTCGACGAGTTCCTCGTAGCTGGGGCCGCCGGCCGCACGCGACGGCTTGAGGCCCCACTGGCCCATGAACGTGGCCCGCTCGTCCAGGTAGGCCGCGTACTCGGCGAGCGGTATCCCCTTGACGATGCGGGTGCCCCAGAACGGCGGGTCGGGGACGGGGTTGTCGGCGCTCACCGTCCGCCGGGCCGGGGCCGCGGGCACGGCCGCGCCCGGGTCGCCTGGTGAGCCTGGCGCGGTCGCGGTGGCCGCCGGCTTGACGCGGCGCTGGCGCAGGGCGGGCAGCGCGGCGCCGGGGACGCCGCGCTTGACGCCGATCGCGGCGTCCATCAGCCGCAGGCCCTCGAAGGCGTCGCGGGCGTAGCGGACCTCGCCGGCGAACAGCTCGGCCAGGTCCTGCTCGACGTAGGCGCGGGTGAGCGCGGCGCCGCCGAGCAGCACCGGCCAGCGCTCGGCCAGGCCGCGGTCGTTCAGCTCGGCCAGGTTGTCGCGCATCACGACCGTCGACTTCACCAGCAGCCCCGACATGCCGATAACGTCGGCGTTGTGCTCTTCCGCCGCGGTGATGATCGCGGAGATCGGCTGCTTGATGCCGATGTTCACCACGTCGTAGCCGTTGTTGGACAAGATGATGTCGACCAGGTTCTTGCCGATGTCGTGCACGTCGCCCCTGACCGTCGCGAGCACGATCGTGCCGCGCCCGCCGTCCGCGCTCTTCTCCATGTGCGGTTCGAGGTAGCCGACCGCGGCCTTCATGACCTCCGCTGACTGCAACACGAACGGCAGCTGCATCTGCCCGGAGCCGAACAGCTCGCCCACCGTCTTCATGCCGTCGAGCAGGAGGTCGTTGACTATTCCCAGGGCGGGCCGCTCCGTCAGGGCGGCGGCGAGGTCGTCGTCAAGTCCCTTCCGCTCGCCGTCGATGATCCGCCGCTTCAGCCGCTCCTCAAGCGGCAGCGCGGCGAGTTCGGCGGCCCGTGACGCCTTCGCGGAGACCACGTCCACGCCCTCGAACAGGTCGAGCATCCGGGACAAGGGGTCGTAGCCGGGCCGCCGCCTGTCGTAGACCAGGTCCAGGGCCACCTCGCGCTGCTCGTCGGGGATCCGCGCCAGCGGGACGATCTTCGACGGGGACACGATGGCCGAGTCGAGCCCGGCCTTCACGCACTCGGCGAGGAACACCGAGTTGAGCACCTGGCGCGCGGCCGGCTTGAGCCCGAACGAGACATTCGAGACACCGAGGGTCGTCTGCACGTCGGGGTGGCGGCGCTTGAGCTCGGCGATCGCCCCGATGGTCTCGATGGCGTCCCGCCTGGTCTCCTCCTGGCCGGTCGCGATCGGGAAGGTGAGGCAGTCGACGATGATGTCCTGCTCGTTCATCCCGTAGTTCACGGTGAGGTCGCGGATCAGCCGCTCGGCCACCTCGACCTTCCATTCGGCGGTGCGGGCCTGGCCGCGCTCGTCGATGGTCAGCGCGACCACCGCCGCGCCGTGCTCGCGGATCAGCGGCATCAGCCGGGCGATCCGCGACTGCGGGCCGTCGCCGTCCTCGTAGTTGACCGAGTTGACCACGGCACGGCCGCCGATGAGCTCAAGGCCCGCCTCGATGACCGGGGGCTCGGTCGAGTCGAGTACGAGCGGCAGCGTCGCCGCGGTGGCGAGCCGCCCCGCGATCTCGCGCATGTCCGCGACGCCGTCCCGGCCGACGTAGTCGATGCAGACGTCGAGCAGGTGCGCGCCGTCGCGCGTCTGCGAGCGGGCGATGTCGACGCAGCCGGACCAGTCGCCGGCCAGCAGCGCATCGCGGAACGCCCTCGACCCGTTGGCGTTGGTCCGCTCCCCGATCGCGAGGAACGCGGTGTCCTGCCGGAACGGCACGTGGCTGTACAGCGACGCGACGCCCGGCTCCGGCCGGGGTGACCGCGTCGCCGGGGCGAGCCCGTGCGGCCGCGCCGGGGTGACGCCAAGGCGCTCGACGAGCAGCGCGACGTGCTCGGGCGTGGTGCCGCAGCAGCCGCCGACCAGGGAGAGGCCGAACTCGGTGGTGAACCGCTCGTGGGCGTCGGCCAACTCGACGGGGGTGAGCGGGTAATAGGCGCCGTCGGCGGTGAGCTGCGGCAGCCCGGCGTTCGGCTCGCAGGAGATCGGGATCGGCGAGTTGGCGGACAGGTAACGCAGGTGCTCGCTCATCAGGTCGGGCCCGGTGGCGCAGTTGAGGCCGATCACGTCGATGCCGAGCGGCGCGAGGGCGGTGAGCGCCGCGCCGATCTCGGTGCCGACCAGCATGGTGCCGGTCGTCTCGATGGTCAGCGACGCGATGACGACCGCCGCCGGCGCGATGTCGGTCAAGGCGCGCTTGGCGCCGATGATCGCCGCCTTCGCCTGGAGCAGGTCCGGGCAGGTCTCGATAATCAGCGCGTCGGCGCCGCCGCGCAGCAGGCCCGCCGCGTTCTCATAGTAGGAGTCGCGCAGCTCGCGGAAGGTGACGTGGCCGAGGGTGGGCAGCTTGGTGCCGGGCCCGATGGAGCCGAGCACCCAGCGCGGGCGCCCGTCGGCGGCGGTGAAGCCGTCCGCGACCTCGCGGGCGAGCGCCGCTCCCGCCTGCGACAGCTCGCCGATGCGCTCGGGTATGCCGTACTCGCTGAGGTTGCCGAAGTTCGCGCCGAAGGTGTTGGTGGTGACGCAGTCCGCCCCGGCCGCCAGGTAGGCGTGGTGGACGGCGCGGACCACATCCGGCCGGGTGACGTTCAGCACCTCGTTGCAGCCATCGTGGCCGTCGAAGTCCTCGGCCGTCAGGTCGTAGGCCTGGAGCATCGTGCCCATGGCGCCGTCGGCGATCACGATACGCTCGGCCAGCGCACCCCTCAGGGCGACAGAACGCTCAGTTGCTTCATCAATTACAAGCCTGCTCATAGGTTTCCTGAGTGTAGCCCCTTTAGTGGCCTGAAGACAAAAGAGCCGGCGCGAAACTGTGCCTGCCACAGGTCACACGGCCGGTCCGCGTGGAGACGTAGGCTGTAGTCACGGGCTTAAGCCCGCGGCAATAGCGGAGGTGAAGTCATCAAGTTCAGCGACGTCGATGGCCCGCTCGTCAACCCGGTGGCAATCGCCGCGTTCGAAGGGTGGAACGACGCGGCGGAAGCCGCGAGCGGTGTCGTCAACCACCTGGGCATCGCGTGGGAGTCCACTCCGATCGCCGCGATCGACCCCGATGACTTTTACGACTTCCAGGTCAACCGGCCAGTGATCGAGGTAGTCGCGGGTAAGACCGAGCGGCTTGTCTGGCCGACCACGCGCCTGTCCCTGGCCCGCGCGGCGGACACCGGGCTCGCCCGCGACATCGTGCTGGTCCACGGCGTAGAGCCGAACATGCGCTGGCGCGGCTTCACCGACGAGCTCATCAGCGGCCTGACCGAGCTCAGCGTCGAGACGGTCATCCTGATCGGCGCGCTGCTCGCCGACTCCCCGCACACCCGGCCGGTGCCGGTCCAGGTCAGCGGGTCCGAGCCGGCCCTGCTGCGCCACGTGGGCTCGGAGCCGAACGAGTACAAGGGAGCCGCCGGCATCGTCGGGGTGCTCGCCTATATGTGCGCGACGGCCAACATCGCCACGATCTCGCTGTGGGCGTCCGTGCCGCACTACGTCGCCCAGTCGCCCTCGCCCAAGGTGACCCTGGCGCTGCTGCGGTCCGTGGAGGACGTGCTCGACGTCTCGCTGCCGCTGGCGGACCTGCCCGAAGAGGCCCGCGCGTGGGAGCGCGGCGTGGACGAGCTCGCACAGCAGGACTCCGATGTGGCCGAGTACGTGCGGACCCTCGAAGAGGCCAAGGACGCCACCGACCTGCCCGAGGCATCCGGCGACGCGATCGCCCGCGAGTTCGAGCGGTACCTCCGCCGTCGCGGCGACCAGGGCGACGGCGGCTTTTAGCCGCTAATAGGGGGGCCAGGGAACGGCGGGCCAGTCCTCAGGCGGCAGCGGGTGCACGCGGCTGGCGATCAGCAGGTCGATGCGAGTCCTCGTGGCCTTGACCTCGGCGCGCGTCAGGTGCGAGCTGAGCTCCTCGGCGAGCCAGCCGTCCGCCAGGCTTGCCGACAGCCGTCGCAGGGCCTCGACGGCGCGCTCGGGCAGCGGCTCACCGCGCCACTGCCACAGCACCGTCCGCAGCTTGTACTCCTCGGCGAAGCAGATCCCGTGGTCGCAGCCGTACAGGTGACCGTCGGCGACGGGAAGCAGGTGACCGATCTTCCGGTCGGCGTTGTTGATCACCGCGTCGAAGACCGCCATCTCCCGTAGCGGCTGGTAGTCCGTGCGGCGGGCGAGCGCGATCAGGTCGACGCTCTCGTCCAGGTCGATCCACAGCTGGCACATGCCGGGGCCGAACGGCCCGTCGCGCATGACCGTCGGCGGGACGAAGTTCCAGCCGGCCGCCCGGCTGACGACGTAGGCGGCGACCTCACGGCCGGCCAGGGTGCCGCGCGGGAAATCCCACAGCGGGCGCTCGCCCGCGACCGGCTTGTACACGCAGTTCGCCACGGTGCCGTGGGACTTGACCGTGCAGAACAGCGTCGCGTTGGAGGCGTCGACCAGGCGGCCCTCCACGGTGAGCGCGCCGCGCGTCAGCAGCTCGAGCGCCTCACGTTCCCCTTCGGGCAGGTCGTCGGCGTCACAGGCCCCTGTGTTTTCAGGCATTGGCGTTGTCAGACATTGGCGTTGTCAGGCACGGGCGGCCCGGTGACCGTTCTGCCGCGGGCAGACGTGACCGCTCGCGTCAAGCGGCAGGCCGCACAGCGGGCACGGCGGGCGGCCCGCCGCCACGAGGTTGAGCGCGCGCTGCGCGAACGCCCGGGCCGCGCTCGGGGTGATCCTGACCCGCAGTACGCCAGGGCCGTCGGCTGGGATGTCGTCCGACAGCGGCTCGACCGGGGCATCGCTCTCCTCCTGCGCCTCGATGACCACCCGGTCGCCGTCGCTGTCCCAGGCGAGCGCGATGGCGCCGACCCGGAAGTCCTCGGTCAGCGGCAGGTCGAGCGGGCCGTCGTCACGCAGCCCGGGCGGCGCGGTCTGCGGGATCTCCGTCTCGTCGCCGGTGCGCCGCAGCACCTCGTCGAGCAGCTCGTCGATGCGCTCGGCGAGCAGGCTCACCTGGAATTTCTCCAAGACCACGCTGGTCACCCGGCCGACCGAGGTCGCCTGCAGGTAGAACGTCCGGTCACCCGGCTGCCCAACGGAGCCGGCCACGAACCTGTCCGGCGGGTCATAGTAAAAGACCGGCATAGTCCTATCCTTCCGCGCCGTGGTCGTTGTCCGCGACCTGGGCCGGGCCCGCGGGGTCAGCTCTCGCGGAGGCAACCGCTCCTGTACTACCCGCGCGGCCGCCGATGACGGCATCGCTCTCGCGGCTGAGGGTGTCGCCGCCCGGCCGGCCGGTGCCCGCCTGCGCGGCCGGTTCCTGCTCCGGCTGAGTCTCGGCGGGCGGTTCCCCGGCGGGCGCGGGCGGGGGCGGCAGCAGGTCGTCGACGCCGCCGCCCGTGTCATTCAGCCGGAGCAGGAACGGCCGCAGCGGCGTGTAGCGGATCACGGTGAGCGAGCAAGGGTCGGCGACGATGCGCTGGCACTGGTCCAGGTGGAGCCCGAGGCTGTCGGCCACGATCGCCTTGATGACGTCGCCGTGCGAGCAGATCAGGTACGTCGCGGCCTTGCCGAGCCGCTCGTTCCACTCCCGGACGGCGGACACGGCCCTGTGCTGCATGTCGAGCATGCTCTCGCCCGCGGCGCCCGGGAAGCGGACGGCGCTCGGGTGCGCCTGCACCACCGGCCAGAGCGGGTCCTTGGCCAGGTCGTCAAGTCGCCGGCCGGTCCAGTCACCGTACCGGCACTCCCCGACCCGCTCCTCGACGACCGGCTCGGCCGCCTGCGCGGCCTCACCCGGCCGGACATCGTCGCCGCGCGCGGCGACGATCTCATCGACGGTCTGACGGCAGCGGTCAAGCGGGCTGGTGACGATCGCGTCGAGCGGCACCGAGGCAAGCCGCTCACCCAGCGCCTTCGCCTGGGCCCGGCCGCGCTCGTCAAGCTCGACCCCCGGCGTCCAGCCCGTCAGCAGCTGTCCCGTCGTCGCGGTCAGGCCGTGGCGGACGAGCAGAACTGTGGTCACCCTAAGACTTTAGCGAATCGCCGGGCCAGCGAACTCCCGCCGCCGACGGCCGGGCAAGCGCCTAGACAGGGGTGAGGCCGCCGCCATGGCCGGAGGGCATCGGCGGGTCGCCTCCCTGGAGCGGCACGGGATCGTCTCCCCGCCAGAAGACCGTCTCCAGGTTGCCGAAGCTCACCACGTCGCCGGCCCGGACCGGCACCTTGCCGCGCACCCGCCAGCCGTTCACCCGGGTGCCGTTGGTCGACTCCAGGTCGGTGATCAGCCAGCCGTCCTTGGTCCGTTCCAGCTGTGCGTGCCGACGGGAGACGGTCATGTCGGGGATCGCCAGGTCGCAGCTCGCGTCCCGGCCGATGCTGAACTGGTCGCCGCCGCCGCGCGGGAACTGCAGGGGGATCGGCTGCGCCCGGTCGGACGCGGCGCTGCGCATGCTCGTGGTCAGCGCCCGGCCGGGCGGGCGGGACGGGGCGCCGGTCCGGGTGCCGGCCCGACCCCCCGGCGCGGCCCCCGCGGCCCGCGGGGCCGGCCTGAGCCCTCCGGTCATCGTGGACCAGGCACCGCGCAGCCAGCCGGCCAGGGAGCGGGGCGCCGGCTGGACGGGCAGGTCGGCAAGCACAGGCGGCAGGTCCGCCAGCCGCCTGGATTCGAGCACCACGTGCATCCGGTGCAGGAACGTCTCGTGCGACAGGCGGCCCGCGATGAACTCATCCCTGAGCCGGGACACCACCTGCTCCCGCTCGGCATCAGAGGCGCGCAGGCCGGGTACCGGCGGTTCACCGGGCGAGGCAGGCGTCTCGGCCGCAGAACCTCCCATGGAATGCAGTATCGGGACCAACCGGCCGCTTCGCAAGGAAATCGCTGATGGCGATCAGACGCCGACCGCGTGCACGCCCCCGTCGACGTGCACGATCTCCCCGGTGGTGGCGGGGAACCAGTCGGAAAGCAGCGCCGCGCAGGCCCGCGCCGCCGCGTCCGGGTTGGCGTTGTCCCAGCCGAGCGGCGCGCGCTGCGCCCATACGTCCTCGAACTTCTCGAAGCCGGGTATGGACTTGGCCGCCATCGTCTTGAGCGGGCCGGCCGCCACCAGGTTGACCCTTACCTTGTAGGGGCCGAGGTCGCGGGCCAGGTAACGGGCGCAGGACTCGAGCCCGGCCTTGGCCACGCCCATCCAGTCATAGCCGGGCCAGGCGACCGAGGCGTCGAAGTCGAGGCCGACCACGCTGCCGCCGTCCGGCATCAGCGGCAGCGCCGCCATGGCGAGGGACTTGAGGCTGAACGTCGAGACGTGCACGGCCTTCGCGACGTCCTCCCACGGGGTGGCGAGGAAGTTGCCGCCAAGCGCACTCTGCGGCGCGTTACCGATCGAGTGCACGACGCCGTCGAGGCCGTCCACGTGCTCCTTGACGCGGTCCTTGAGCGAGTCGAGTTGCTCGGTGCTCGTGACGTCGAGCTCGATCACCGGCGCCGGCCGCGGCAGCCGCTTGGCTATCCGCGCCACCAGGGTCGGCCGGGGGAACGCGGTGAGCACCACGGTCGCGCCTTGTTCCTGCGCCACGCGCGCCACGTGGAAGGCGATGGAGGCGTCGGTGAGGACGCCCGTCACCAGGATCCGCTTGCCGTCGAGTATGCCCATGATTGTCTCCCTAATGACCCATGCCGAGGCCGCCGTCGACCGGGATCACCGCGCCGGTGACGTATCCCGCGTCCGGGCCAGCGAGGAAGGCGACCGCGCCGGCCACCTCGTCCGCCGACGCGTACCGGCCGAGCGGCACCGCGCCGATGATCTGTGCCTTGCGGTCCTCCGACAGGACCGCGGTCATGTCGCTTTCCACGAACCCGGGCGCCACCACGTTGGCGGTGATCCCGCGTGAGCCGAGCTCGCGGGCCAGCGAACGGGCGAGCCCGACCATGCCGGACTTGGACGCAGCGTAGTTGGCCTGGCCACCGGAGCCGTACAGCCCGACCACCGAGGAGATAAAGATCATCCGGCCGCGGCGCATCTTCATCATGCCGCGCACGGCGCGCTTGGCCACCCGGTAGGCGCCGGTCAGGTTCGTGTCGAGGACGTCCGTGAAGGCGTCCTCCTTCATCAGCGCGAGCAACTGGTCCTGGGTGATGCCCGCGTTGGCGACGAGCACCTCCACCGGTCCCTGTTCCTGCTCGACGGCGGTGAACGCGGCATCCACCGACGCGGCGTCCCGCACGTCGCAGGTGACCACCGACAGGCCCTCGACGAGCGCGCCGGACCGCGAGGTGACGGTGACGCTGTCCCCGTCCGCGGCCAGCCGCCGCGCGATCGCCAGCCCGATCCCCCGGTTCCCCCCGGTCACCAGCACGGAACGTCCCACGCTCACCCTCCAACCAGTCCGTCAGCTCGACAGCCGAGCGTACCGTCCCGCCGCCCGCCACTCACGAGCGCCACTTCACCCTCCCGCAACCCGTCCGCCGCTTCGATGCCGCCCGGCACGAAGATCGTGGCCGGGTGTTGTAGAAAACCTCTAGAAAGCGAATGCCATGCAGCCCTTGAACCGCGTGATCGTGCGGGCGCCTTAGTGCTATCACGCCAAAAACCCTGCACGACACCACAACCCTTCCTGGCCAGGAAGGGTTCACGCCGAGCCCCGATGGAGCGCTTTAGGTATTGGGGGTACTTAGTGCCCGTTTTTGGGGGCAAAGTACCCCCAATCTTTTTCTGTTGTGACAGGTGGGACAAGGCGAAGCGGATGAGCGGGCTGAGGATGGCGGCCTCGGGTAAGGCGATCGCTCGCTGGGATTTTGAGTTGAGGGTTACCTGGGTGACCGCGGAAAGGGGGGTGGGATAGGTTCTGGAAGCGTGGGAGATCATGACGGGCGTATTGACGCCGAGTTCGCGGCGCTGCCGCTGCGGAACCTCGCCGATGCCGCGCTTGACGCCGCGCGGACCCTCGGCGCGGACCATGCCGACTTCCGGCTCGAGCGGGTGCGCGGGCAGCGGATCGCGCTGTCCGACGGGAAGCTCGAGTCGCTGTCCGACGCCGACGACAGCGGGCTGGCCGTCCGGGTGGTCGTCGACGGGACGTGGGGGTTCGCCGCCTCGGTCGACCTGACACCGGAGGCGGCACGGGACGCGGCGCGGCACGCCTTCGAGGTCGCCAAGGTGGCCGCGGCGATGAACACCGAGCGGATCGAGCTCGCGCCCGAGCCCGCCTACGGGGATGTGACCTGGGTGTCCAGTTATGAGACCGACCCGTTCACCGTCTCGCCGCGGGAGAAGACCGAGCTGCTGGCCGGCTGGTCCGCCGGGCTGCTCGCGCACCCGGCGGTCAGCCACGCCGACGCGTCGGTGTACCAGGTCAAGGAGTGCAAGTTCTACACCGACGGGTCGACGACCACGACGCAGCAGCGGGTGCGGCTGCACCCGGAGCTGACCGCGACGGCGGTTACCGAGACCGGGTTCGACGACATGCGCACCCTCGCGCCGCCGGCCGGCCGGGGCTGGGAGTACCTCACCGGGACGGGGTGGGACTTCCCCGGCGAGCTCGCCGAGCTGCCCGAGCTGCTCGCCGCCAAGCTCACCGCGCCGTCCGTCGAGGCCGGCCGCTATGACCTGGTGATCGACCCGTCCAACCTGTGGCTGACGATCCATGAGTCGATCGGTCACGCCACCGAGCTTGACCGGGCGCTCGGCTACGAGGCCGCTTACGCCGGCACCTCGTTCGCCACCATCGACAAGCTCGGCTCGCTGCAGTACGGGTCCCCCGTGATGAACGTGACCGCCGACCGCACGGCGGTCCACGGGCTCGCCACCGTCGGCTACGACGACGAGGGGGTGGCCGGCCAGTCCTGGCGGCTGATCTCCGGCGGCGTCCTCGTCGGGTACCAGCTTGACCGGCGGATGGCGCAGCTCAAGAGCTTCGGCCGGTCCAACGGCTGCGCGTTCGCCGACTCCCCGGGGCACATGCCACTGCAGCGCATGGCCAACGTCTCGCTTGAGGCGGCGGCGGGCGGGCCGGACACCGCGGAGCTCATCGCGGGCGTGACCGACGGCATCTACATACTCGGCGACAAGTCCTGGTCGATCGACATGCAGCGGTACAACTTCCAGTTCACCGGCCAGCGGTTCTTCCGTATCAGGAACGGCCGCCTGGACGGCCAGCTGCGGGACGTCGCCTACCAGGCGACGACGACGGACTTCTGGAACTCGATGGAGGCGGTGGGCGGCCCGCAGACCTACGTGCTCGGCGGTGCCTTCAACTGCGGCAAGGGCCAGCCCGGACAGGTCGCCCCGGTGAGCCACGGCGCGCCGGCCGCGCTGTTCCGGCAGGTGCGGGTACTCAACACGGCCGAGGAAGGCAAATAAGTGAGCGCGAACCCTTGGCCCGGAACCGAGCCGGCCAGCACGACACCGCAGGACACCGTCGAGCGGGCGCTCGCGGCGGCCAGCCGGGGCAGCGAGACCATCGCGATCGCCGATGAGTCGTCAACGGCCAACCTGCGCTGGGCGGGCAACACCCTCACCACCAACGGGGTCGCCGCGTCGCGCTCCCTCACCGTGATCTCGGTCGACCGGCGGGCCGACGGCACCGCCGGCGTCGGCATGGTCGCCCGCTCCGGCGTCACCCCCGGGCAGGTGGAGGACATCGTGCGGGAAGCGGAGAAGGCGGCCGCCGAGGCGTCGGCCGCCGATGACGCGACGGACCTGGTGACGGGGACCGCCGCCTTCCGTTCGGATGAAGGGTCCTGGTCGGCGCCCGCCAGCGGCACCGACTTCAGCGTCTTCCGTTCCTTCGCCGCGCAGCTCGGTGAGACGCTGCGCGGCGCGGAGGCCGCGGGGCGCAAGCTGTACGGGTTCGCCGAGCACGGGGTGACGTCGACCTTCCTTGGCACGTCCGCGGGCGTGCGGGCGCGCTACGACCAGCCGGCCGGGCGGCTCGAGCTGAACGCCAAGTCCGCCGACCTGTCCCGCTCCGCCTGGGACGGCGCGGCGACGCGCGACTTCAGCGACGTGGACGTGGCGGCGCTCGACGCCGGGCTCGCGGAGCGGCTGGGCTGGCAGTCCCGACGGCTCGAGCTGCCCGCCGGGCGCTACGAGACGCTGCTGCCGCCGACCGCCGTCTCCGACATGCTGATCTATCTGTACTGGTCCGCGGGGGCACGGGACGCGGCCGAGGGACGGACGGTGTTCTCGAAGCAGGGCGGCGGTACGCGGGTCGGGGAACGCCTGTCCGCGATGCCGCTGGACCTGTTCAGCGACCCGGGCTACCCGGGGCTCGAGTGCGCGCCGTTCTCGGTGGCGCACGCCTCCGGCCGTGACTCCTCCGTCTTCGACAACGGCCTGCCGTCGCCGCGCGCGACGTGGCTGTCCGCGGGCGTGCTCTCCGCGCTGCACAGCAGCCGTTACTCGGCGCGCCTGGCCGGCCTGCCGGCCTCGCCGGCGGTCGACAACCTGATCCTGGCCGCGCCGGGGGCGTCGGCGTCGCTGGAGCAGATGATCGCGTCGACCAAGCGCGGCCTGCTGCTCACTTGCCTCTGGTACATCCGGCTGGTGGATCCCCAGACGCTGCTGATGACCGGCCTCACCAGGGACGGCGTGTACCTGGTCGAGGAAGGCGAGGTCACCGGCGTGGTGAACAACTTCCGGTTCAACGAGTCCCCCGTTGGCATGCTGTCGCGCGTGCTCGAGACGGGCGCCACGGAGCGAACCCTGCCGCGGGAGTGGGGCGACTACTTCAACCGCGCGGCCATGCCGCCGCTGCGCGTTGAGGCATTCAACATGTCGTCGGTGAGCCAGGCGAGTTAATCCCTCGGGGGGCGCCCCCGCCCGCCCGCGGCTGCTTACGTCGCCGGGGCTACTGTGTAGGAGGGCTTGCGGAACCGAGCTAGATTTGAAGGATGAGGATGGGCCACGCACGCGGGCATCAGGTGCACCTAGTCACCCAGGCGCGCCGGCCGATGTCCGAGGACATCAGGTACCGGCAGCAGCGGTACCTGATCATGATGGGCATCAGGACGCTGTGCTTCGCCGTGGCGGTCATCATGTTCGCCAACCACCTGGGCTGGCTGGTGCTTATCCCGGCCGTCGGCGCGATCCTCATTCCTTACATTGCTGTCATCTTCGCCAACGGCGGGCGGGAGCCGGACAACACACGGGGCTTCCTTGAGCACCGCACGAACCTTCCGGCCCGGCCCGATCCCGCCGACGACGACCGCTAGCGGCCGGCGCGCACGCCCGTCTTGACCGCCCGCCCCTGTGGGCACGCACGGCAAAACCGCCGGTCACGAGGGCCGGACTTGGTTGCGGTTGCAGTGCCGCGAGGCGGTAGGCATGTGGCAAGAATGGCGTTACGAGATTTGTTGTCATTAGGTCTTGACACATACAGGGGGTTGGCCGTGTACCATTCATATCGGTGCTCTGGTCCCCCGTCAGGGCACCACTGCCGGCGCTCCGGGCCCCCGTCGGGGCGCCGATGATAGCGACGCCGGGTGGTTTGCCCCCGTAGCCACCCGGCGTCGCCCTTTTCATCTGGTCTCATTGCGTAGATTCATGGAAACGCTGCGTATCCGTCCTTACTCAGTGCGTTGGAACTCGCGCGCATCCCATCCTGAGCATGACCGCACTCGTCAGCGACGATGCCGGGCGACGGGCCCACGGGGATCGCCAGCCCGCCCCCCGGTGAGCGCCGGGGACAGCGCCGCGTTCGCGGCCGGCGAGATATTCGGCTGACTGAAGTCCGTGTGCCGCACGGGATACACCGCGTGTGGGTGATCGGGTCGAACCGGGTGACGACGGCCAGCCAGGCGGGCCGCGCGCGGAGCGGGTAGAGCGCGCCAGACCGGAAGAACAGCGGCATTACCAGCATCTACGCAGCGCCGTGAATGCGTGTATCCGCGTAATCCGGGCCGCCACCATAACGCCGAACGCGGTCCGGGTGAGGGAAAGCAGAAGCAGCTCACCGATTACCTTGAGGATAAGGACAGGGTCGCCCGGCACATGCTCAAGCCCGGCCAGTGCCAGAATGATCATTCCCGGTAACGGGAAACCGTCGCGCCGCCGAGGCATTTCCCTGATAACGATGGCTGACCGGCGCGACCAGCGTCGCTAGCAAGAACCCGAACTCCCCGGACCCAGGCAATCGACGCCGCCGGGAAAATGGCCGTGGACGCCCGCGGTCATCGACAAGACAGCGGGATAGGTGAACCTAACCGGTCACCCTCGCGCCCCCGAGGCGGGGTTCGCGAGGGTGACCGGGCCGGTGACCTGGACAGCGGGCCCAGGCACCGGCCCTTCACTCGCCGGGCTCTTGCGTGTCCTGCGGCTCCGTGTCGGCCGGGGTTTCCGCCGGCGTGTCCGTAACGGGCTCGTCCGCGGCCAGGATCAGGTAGAGCGACTTGCGCGCCTGCGCGAGCACGGCCCGCGCCTGGGCGACCTGCTCCGCGGAGCCCGCCCGCCGTACCTCCATGACCGCCATCATGACCTGGCGGATCAGGTTCCTGAACTCGATGGCGTCGTCGTCGGTCATCCCGGCGGCGGCGTCCCAGGAGGAACGGAGCTCATCCGCGTGAGCCTCGACGTAGCCGCGGCCCTTGTCGGTGAGCGTGTAGACGCGCCGGCGGCCGGTGCCCTGCGGCGCGATCAGGCCCTCGTCCTCGAGTAGCTGCAGCGCCGGGTACACCGACCCCGCACTTGGCCGCCACGCGCCGTCCGTGCGCGCCGGGATCTCCTGGATCAGCTGGTAGCCGTTCCACGCCCGGCCCTCTTCCTCGGCGAACAGGTCGAGGATGGCCGCGCGGACGTCGCCCTTGCGTGCTCGCGTGCCCCGGCCGAAACCGTGGCGCCCGAACGGGTGGTCACCCGGGCCGAAGGGCCCGCCGGGAGGACCGAACGGGGGGATGCCCCCGCCATCCCGGCCCCAGCCGCGGCCGCCCGGGCCGCCGGGACGTCCCGGCCCGCCGGGACCCCAGCCTGGACCGCCACGCTCCCCGCGGAACTCGCCGCGCGGGCCGCGCTCGCCGCGTTCTCCGCCGGACCTGCCCGAGCCTCGCCCGGACCGCGGTCCCCACTCGGGGCCGCCCGGCCGGGGCGACGGACCCCAGCCTTCGTCTCGCATACCGCGTCGGTGCTCTTCTCGCATGACGCGTCACCTCTTTCAATGATCTTTGATCGTCTTTGACATCTCAACGATATATCGCTGAGGATCGTTACGCAAGTCCGCGGACAAAAAAGAAGAAGAACCGCTCACGAGACAGTGAGCGGTTCTCGGGTGACGACTTCGCCATGAGCCTGGTGGCCGTCAGCACCGGCTCCGACACCGGGTTCGGTGGGCGCTGGCCGCGCTTCGACCACCGGAAGTTTGCCGGGCGGCACGCAGTATTACCCCGTGGCCGAAGAGAATGATAGAAGTCCCTGTGACTACTTCCGTGAACTCCCATTCCAACGTCGCCGGCTCCCCGCGCGCCGCGGACTCGGGTACGTGGCGGCTCGGCGACCGCACGGTGCACCGCCTTGGCTTCGGCGCGATGCGCTTGACCGGCACCATGGCCTTCCACGGCGGGGTACCGCGTGACCGCGACGCCTCGATCGCGGTCGTGCGCCGCGCCATCGAGCTCGGCGTGAACCACGTAGACACCGCCGCGTTCTATTTCTCGTCGCTGCGCTCGGCCAACGAGATCATCAACGCCGCGCTCACGCCGTTCGGCGACGAGGTGCTGGTCGCCACGAAGGTCGGTCCGCGCCGGGACCGCAGCGGGGCTTGGTCCGACGCAGCGCGACCGGAGCAGCTGCGCGGCGACGTCGAGGAGAACCTGCGGCAGCTCGGCCGGGACCACCTGGACTTGGTGTACTTGCGCAACATGCGGTGGGAGTCGATCGCCGAGCACTTCGGCGCCCTGGCCAAGCTGCGGGAGGCCGGGCTGATCCGGCACCTCGGGATCTCGGATGTGACGTCGACGCAACTGGCCGAGGCACGGGCGATCGCGCCGGTGGCGGCCGTGCAGAACCGGTTCGGCCTGGGGCACCGCCGCGCCACCGAGGTACTGCGCGAATGTGGGCAGGCGGGGATCGCGTTCGTGCCCTTCTCCGCGATCGCCGGGGCCCGGGCATCAGGGGCCGCGCTGGATCCGACGATCTCGGAGGAGGGCAACGAGCTGCTGACGGTGGCCAGGGCCCACGGGGCGGCACCTGAGCAGATCCGGCTGGCATGGACCCTCGCTCAGGGAGCACACGTCCTCGCCATCCCGGGGACCGGCGATCCGGCACACCTGGAGGCGAACGTCGCGGCGGGGGCCATCCGACTCACGCGGGACGACCTGACAGTGCTGGAGCCGGCGGCCTGACGCGCAACCGGGCTCCTCGCCGCGGCTGGCAAGCTTCCAGACGACGGCGCCCGCCTGATCCAGCCAGCGAACTCATCCAGGGGCAGCAATCCGCAGCACTACAGCCAGTCAATCCACGGCGATCTGGCTCAACGACAAACCCGGACCACCGGTGCACCGCCCGCTCATCGCCTACGACCACTGACAACCCCTCGGAGTCAATCGTCTAGCGCACCGGGAGGTCGTAGACGCGGCGGACGCTTGAGCCGACCCGGGCGATGTCAGTGCCGTAGACGTGCATGGAGACCGCGACCGAGTCGCCGATGTTCCGCACCAGGTGGACGTCGCCGGGGGGCGCGAAGCCGCTCACCGTGCCGGCCGGGTTGGCGTTGCGGGCGACCACCTCGAGATGGTCACCGCGGATCGCGTAGACCTCCTCGTACTCCGTGCCCTGCAGGACGGCGGTACAGCACCAGGACAGGTGGTCGTGCACCGGGGTCGCCTGGCCGGGCAGCCAGACCATGACCACGATGGAGAACGACCCGTCGGGCTCGTCGTGCACCAGGTGCGTCTGGTAGCCGCTCGGGTCGCCGGCGAGCTGCGCTCTGCTCAGCAGGCCGCGGCTCAGCAGGCCGGGCCCGGGCAACTGGCCGCGGAGGGCGGCGACCACGCGATCCGCGGTCTGCTGCCACGAGCCCCCGGAGCGGACCGCGCGGCGGACAGCGGCGGACAGCGGCCCTGGGCAGGTGCCGGTGACGGTTGGCAGTTCGGCGACTGAGCTGGTCATGGCTGACACCTCCTGAGCGGTTTCCCTCGTTTCACGGTAACCACAGATAGTCATAAGCACTAATGCCAGTATCACCGGATTTCATAGACCAGGCCTATGGAAGCCTGGGGAGTCGCTCCGAGGCGGACGATCGCTCAGCCGCGAGGGCGCGAGGCCGCGAGGCCGCGGCGGCCAGCCTGGCGAGGTGCCCCGTGGCTTAGGCTGCGGCGACGGTGATGACGGACCGGCGACGGTGATGACGGGCCGGGGCCGGTGGTCGCGGGCCGGGGCCAACCATGAGGCTGGGCCGGTGACGGGCGCAAGCATTCCCTTGCACGATGCAATTCCGCGCCCGGTGGTGCCAGCCACCGGCAGTAACGGGAACTCCACGTCGCACAGCTCTTAACAAAACAACAAATAAGCTCGACATTCATCTCCGGCAATCTTCTGGGTAACATTTCACCGACTATTGACATCCCGTACGGCTGGCAATACTGATTTCCTCTAGAGTTCTCGCTATTGTGTGAGCGCGAAAGAGGGGGGCGTCATGTCTCAGGGGCAAGATTGGATCGGGCCGGCCGACACACCGTCAGGCCAGCAGTACCAGCAGCCGCAGTCCGGCCAGCAGTACCAGCAGCCGCAGTCCGGCCAGCAGTACCAGCAGCCGCAGT
>Ga0265334_10000241_pt1:2500-31576 | contig 31576 bp, 24 predicted proteins | sample 42023metaG_FD_192442 | JGI IMG/M metagenome (GOLD analysis project Ga0265334, IMG submission 192442) | Rhizosphere microbial communities from Carex aquatilis grown in University of Washington, Seatle, WA, United States - 4-20-23 metaG | ecosystem: Host-associated > Plants > Roots >... | reverse complement strand
AATGGGGGTTGGGGGTGCTGCGCCCGTAGTCGCGAAAAGCACTGCTTTCGATCGCCGCATCGCGGAAAAATTACGCCACGCCCCTTCAGCCCGCAATCGTCACATACTCATGACGCATCCGGGCTAGTAGCCGGTCGGACTCGGGTGTGTCGGCCCGCTTAATAGGTCCAAGTGACCTTGACATAGGCGGACCGCTCAACCGTCAGCGGCTCCGACGAGATAATACTTGTGACGAATTCCGGATGCCGGCTGTCCAGCAAATCTTTGCCGACGACCGATAGCTCGAATTGATATGGCAGCCTCCAGGATAGTGCCGAATCGAGCGTCGTAAACTGCGGAACAAATGTGTTGCTACCGGGCAGAGCGCTGCGTTGCCCGGTATGTCGCAACCAGAGGTCGAAATATGTGCTGGCAACTTCCATCGACGAGCGCAGCGAGAGCAGACCGCGAGGAGACGCATCGAGGGTCCCGTCGGAATCGGGACCGCCGAGCTTGATTCTGCTGCGGGCATAACTCGCTTGCAACCGCCACCAGTGACTGACCCGCCAGTCTGCAGCCAATTCGATACCTAATTCCTGAGCGGACAGACCATTACCGGCATCGAATGGCAGAACGTAGTAAGGAACGCTGCCGGCATAGGCGAGATGTGGGTGAATATTGGAGTTATTGAGAAATTGGAACGAGCGCAGCTCCTTGTAGTCGTGAAGAAAACCCGTGAGATCGAGCGAAAAATTGCTTGCCACCTCGGAGCGGTAGCCGATCTGGATCGCGCTCAACCGCTCAGGTCCGAAATCACTCGGTACCGACTCGGGGCGAACCGGTAGCGAAGTCGGGTTCAACCCTGAATTTGGCGCGATGACGCTGCTGACGCTTAAATCGCCGTCGCGTTCGCCCACAGAAGGTGTGCGCACGGCCTTGGAAGCTGAGGCCCAGACCTGAGTTGTCGCATCGACATTCCACAACAACCGCGCATCCGGCATGAATTGAGTGCCCGAGTAAGTATCGTGCTCGACCTTGGCGCCCAGCGTCATGCGCAAGGACTCCGGCGTCAGGCGGATTTCGTCCTGGGCAAACCCGCTGGCGGTTCTCAGATCACGGCTGCGGGGAGTAAAACTGATGAGTTCCTGATCTTCGGTGCGATAGCCCAGGTTTCGGTAATCGAGCCCCCAGGTAATGTCATTGCGGCTTCCCACACGAATGCGGTGCTCGAATTCAAAGTCTATGGTCTTGACCTGAGAAGCAGTGACGTCCTTGATTCCATATGCTGAGAAATCAATATAGGTCTGTAAGCTCAGATCCTGCGTCGGGCTCAAGGTCCGGTCCCAACGGCCGAGCAGATTGGAGCCTGAATCATGCGACTGGACGTTCTGTATGGTTGAATAGGCTGGGGGCACCTGTGAATAGTCCAGCGTCACCTGCGGAAAATCGATACGGTCGCCGGCTGCAAAGCTGAACGCTTCGCCTTGCACTGAAAGCCGTCCATCGCCCTGTTCACTGTCGACCCGAAAGCCTGCGCGCGCCGAGTGCGAGGCATCGTTCCCCGGATTCCCGGCCGCGTCATCGGATTCCGCGTTCGTCTCAGCTTTTCCGTAAACGCGATAGCTTGTCTGCGATGAAACGTGATTTCCATATTGAAGCGTCGTAAATCCATGGTTTTCGGTGCCGGTACCGGCCGATGCGAGAATGCCCTGCGTGTCCGCTGAATGTTTAGTGATGATGTTGATGACACCATTGACCGCATTCGCGCCCCAGATCGCCGCACCCGGGCCGCGGATCACTTCGATACGTTCGATGTCCTCCAGAACCGGTCCTTGAGCTTCCCAGATCACACCCGAAAACATCGGTGTATAAACACTGCGGCCGTCGATCAGTACCAGCAGCTTATTGCTGAAACGGCTGTTGAATCCACGTATGGTGACCGCATAGCGTTCGCCACCCGTAGCAGCCACATCGACGCCGGGGGCAAGGCGCAATACTTCGGGGATGTTCCTTGCTCCTGAACGCCGAATGTCTTCGTTGGTGATGACGAAGATGGCGGCGGGCGCTTCGGAAAGCTTCTGTGCTTTCTTGGAAACGCTGGTCACCTCGATATTCATCAATTCCTGAATGCTGAGGTCGGTCAGGCTGGGTTCCTGCGCTTCGACCGCTATCGCAGCTGATGCCGGCAGACTGATCAGTGCTGCGACGGTTAACTTCTTCAGAAGTGCTTTCGTGATAGGCCTGCGGCACATACCCGACGGTGTGCGCGCGCATAGCCGCCCAGCGCATGAAGCAATGAGATGGGCTACATCCTGTAAGAGTGCCAAGCCTTTTTCCATGGCCGGGTATCGGCATTTTCCTCAAACTATTGAGGATCAGGATCTGCCGGGCGACGATTTTAAGCAGACCGTTGAGATTGGTGCCGGAAAGATTCCGCTGAAACCAATTAGATAACCGAGCCAATCCGTGACTCGAAGCCCGTTCGCCTCAATAAGTCCATGTGAGCTTGATATAGGCGCTGCGTTCCACGGTCAGCGGTTCAGAGGAAACACCAATGTTAGAGATGAATTCCGGATGGCGGCTGTCCAGCAGGTCTTTACCCACCAGCGACAGCTCAAGCTGATATGGCAGCTTCCACGATAATGTTGAATCGAGTGTAGTGTACTGCGGCACATCGGTCGATCCCAGTGCCGTTTGTGTGCGGCGGTCCCCGACGTGCCGAAGCCAGAGATCGAAATGCGTGCCGGCGACGAGATCCATGGAGGACCGCAAAGAGAGAATGCCGCGAGGAGACGCGCCGATAGATCCATCGCCGACTTCATCGCCAAATTTGATTCTCATGCGCGAGTAACTGACCTGAAGCCGCCACCAATCGTTAACCCGCCAGTTTCCGGCCGCCTCAATACCGATTTCCTCTCCCGACAAACCGTTATAGATCGTGAACGGCACTTTAATGTATGGAACGCCGCCAGAACTGGCGGGACCGGGGGTACCGGTAACCTCGTATGCGCTCAATCCCCGGTAATGATGGACAAAGCTGGTGAGATCGAGCGACAAATTGTCCGCGATCTCGGAGCGGTAGCCGATCTCGAAAGCGATCAGTCGCTCGGTACCGAAACCCGTTGGTACGGCCACGAACGCTACAGGAAGCGGCGAGCTCGAACTCGGCGGAGTCACGCCATTGGTACTGTAAGTTGCGTCGCGCTCAGCGACCGAGGGTGTACGGACCGCCCTGGAAACCGCGGTCCATATCTGGTTCGTTGCATCAACATTCCATAGCAGACTCATATCGGGCATGAACTGCGTGCCCGAATAGGTGTCGTGTTCGGCCTTGACGCCGAAAGTCAGGCGCAGTGCTTCCGGCGTCAACCGGATTTCGTCTTGGGCAAAGCCGCCGGCGACTCTGAGATCGCGGCTGGTCGGATCGAAGCTGTTGGTTTCGGTGCCGTCGGCACGGTAGCCCATACTCCGGTAGCTCAGTCCCCAGGTGACGTCGTTGCGGTCGCCCGCGCGAATGCGGTGCTCAAATTCGAAGTCGACGACCTTGACCTGAAAAGCGGAAAAGTTCTCGATCGCAAACGTCGAGAAATCGAAGTAAGTCTGCAGACTCACGTCCTGCGTCGCGCTCAGGGTTTTATCCCAGCGACCCAGCAGGTCGCCGCCGGAGTTACGTTGCTGGCTGTCCCGAAGCGTACTGTCGTATGGTGACGTGAAGTGCGGAAAGAAAATCCGATCCCCCGCGGCGAAGTTGAACGCTTCACCTTGCACGGAAAGATGCCCATCGTCTTGTTCGTTGTCGACCCGAAAACCCGCGCGTGAGGAATGGGAGCCGTCGTTCCCCGGATTACCTGCAGCGTCGTCGGATTCGCCGCGCGCCTCGGTTTTGCCGTAGATGCGATAACTCGTGTTCGCTGAGACATGATTGCCGTAGCGCAGCGTTGCGAAGTCACGATCCTCGGTGCCAGTCCCGGTAGAGGCGAGAATGCCTTGGGTGTCCGTTGCATGTTTGGTGATGATGTTGATCACGCCGTTAACTGCATTGGCGCCCCAGATCGCGGCACCCGGACCACGGATGATTTCAATACGCTCGATATCTTCGAGCACGGGTCCCTGGGCTTCCCAGACCACACCGGAAAATATAGGGGTATAAATGCTGCGACCGTCGATCAGGACCAGGAGTTTGTTGCTGAAGCGCCCGGTGAATCCACGGATGGAGACGGCATAGCGTCCACCGCCGATAGCGGCGACATCGACGCCCGGCGCCAGCCGCAGTGCCTCCGGGACGTTTCTGGCGCCGGAACGGCGGATGTCCTCGTTGGTGATGACGAAAATGGCGGCCGGCGCCTCCGAAAGTTTCTGGGCTTTCTTGGAGACGCTGGTCACCTCGATATTCATCAATTCCTGAATGCTGAGGTCGGTGAGGCCGCGTTCCTGCGCTTCGGCTGCCATCACCCTCGGTATCGGCAGGCTGATCAGCGCCGTAACCGTCGGGATCAAAAGCACTTTCCTCACCGGCCTGCGGGTCTCGGATGGCGCGCGCAGCGACACCTTCCCACCGCATAGAGCGATGAGGCGCGCTACATCCTGTCGGAGTCCGAAGCCCTTTGCCATGGATCTGCTATCGGCATTTCTGCCAAACCATTGAGGGTTTTGCGCTTGCCGGCCAGCGGTCCGTTCAAAGGGTCATCAATGCGGTGGTTCCACTCTCAGAATGAAGGTGACAGGGCCGTCATTGATGAGGCTGACCTGCATGTCGGCGCCGAAGCGGCCGCTTTGCGTGCGCGGCCACGTGGCGCGCGCGCGGTCGAGCAGGTAAGCGAACAGCAGCCGCGCGCGCGCGGGTTCGGCGGCGGTGGTGAAGCTAGCGCGCATTCCCTTGGCAGTGTCCGCGGCCAGCGTGAATTGCGGCACGATCAGCAATCCGCCCTCAATGTCGCGCAAACACAGGTTCATGCGGCGCTGTGCGTCTTCGAATGCGCGGTAGCCGAGCAGCCGTTCGAGCAAACGATCTGCCTGCGCTTCGGCGTCGCCACGTTCGATGCCGACCAGCACGAGCAGCCCTTGACCGATCGATCCGACGGTTTCTCCTTCGACCTCGACGGACGCACGCCGCACGCGTTGTAATAGCCCGATCATCGGCTTCCCTTGATAATGGCGGCTTCATTATTCATGAAGCGGCCTAGCGCAGCTCACTGAACGACATTCGGCATAAATGACGAGACTGATTTTCGCGGCGATGGTCGTGTTTGGCCAGTTGCCGCTGCCGGTGCTGCACGCCATCGGCTGGGGACTGGGTAATCTGCTGTGGCTGATTCCGAGCGGCCAGCGGCGCATGACCGTACGCCAGATCGATCTATGCCTGCCCGGGCTGCCCGTAGGCGAGCGGCGTCGCATCGCGCGCAAGAGCTTGATCGAGAGCCTGAAGGCCATATGCGAGATTTCCGCGTTCTGGTTCGGTGCGGACTGGCGGCTGCGGCGCTGGCTCGACGATCCGGCGGCATTGGAGAAGTTCCGTCGCGAGGTACTGGCAGGGGGGCGTGGCGCGATCATGCTGACGCCGCATCAAGGCGCCTGGGAGTTGACCAGCTTTTTTTGCGGCCTGTCCGGACCCCTCACGGCGCTGTACAAGCCACAGGACAGCGCCGCCGATCCAGTGATCCTGCGCGGTCGCCAGCGCCGGCCCGGTGTGCGGCTGGTGCCCACCGATACCGCCGGTGTGAAGGCGGTACTGGCGGCGCTCAAGCGCGGCGAGATGGCCGGTATCCTGCCCGATCACGATCCACCGGAAGGCTCCGGGCGCTTTGCGCCGCTATTCGGCATGCCGGCACACACCATGGATCTGGTGCCGAAGCTGGCGTCGCGCGGCGGCGTGCCGGTGTGGTACATCGTGGCGGAACGCCAATCCTGGGGACGCGGTTTCCGCTTTCACCTGCTGCCGGCGCCGGATGGCATCGCTGATCTGGAACGTGGCGCTACCGCACTCAACGCCGGTCTCGAAGACTGCATTCGCCGCTGGCCGCACCAGTATTGGTGGAGCTACAAGCGGTTCCGGCGGCGGCCGGAGGGCAGTCCCGACCCGTATTCGGATCTCTAAGCGCTCGGACGGCCACGCCGCGCGTATCCGTATCGTGCACCGTTTGCGTTATTCATGCTCAATGCGGGCTAAAATCCGCGCGGCCGTGGGGGAACTCCACGGTGATGGTATGGTCACACCCCCGTTTTTCCGACAACGACGATGAATATGGAAAACGCAGAAATTCTCATCGAGGCCCGTAGCCTCAGCAAACAGTATGGCGCTCGCACCGCCGTCAGTGATTTGAATCTGACCTTGCGCAAAGGCGACATTCTCGGTCTGCTCGGCCCCAACGGTGCCGGCAAGTCGACGACGATGAAGATGCTCGCCGGCTGTCTCGCGCCGAGCGCTGGCGAAGTGCGCATCAACAGCATCAGCCTTGCCGACGATCCGACCGCGGCCAAGCGCTCGCTCGGCTATCTGCCCGAGCAGCCGCCGGTCTATCCGGAACTGACGGTTCAGGAATATCTGAGTTATTGCGCCGGCCTGCATGGCGTGCCGCGCGGTGACCGTGCCGCCGCCATTGATCGCTCAAAGCAGGCTTGCGGGCTCACCGACGTCGGGCAGCGGCTGATCGGCAATCTGTCGAAGGGCTATCAGCAGCGCGTCGGTCTGGCGCAGGCGATCATCCATCGTCCCCCGGTCATCATTCTCGATGAGCCCACGGTTGGCCTCGATCCGATCCAGATCCGCGAAATCCGCTCGCTGATCAAGGAACTGGGCCGCAGCCATAGTGTGATTCTGTCGAGCCACATCCTGCCGGAGATTCAGGCGGTGTGCAGCCGCGTGATGATCGTCAACAAGGGACGCGTGGTTTACGCGGAAGCGATCGATCAGAGCGCGCAGCCACTATTCAACACGGTGGTCGCGGGTCTGCGCCGGGCGCCGGCGGTCGACGCACTGCGGGGGATCGCCGGTGTCAGCAGCGTGACCGCACTAGCGGGCGATCTGTTCCGCTTTGAAGTCGCCGGCAGCGCCGATCCGCGCGAAGCGATTGCCGATGCTGCCGCTCGCGGCAGCTGGGGATTGTTCGAGTTGCGCACGGTGGGCAAGACGCTGGAAGAAACCTTCGTCGAACTGACTTCCGGCGATATCGTTGTGCATGACGTCATCAAAGAAGCCGCCTGAACCACAGGAGACTGCGTTCGGGTCCGGATGTTCTGAAGCCATTTCTGTTGGGAGATTTCCGCAATGAGTTCCGTATTGACGATCGCGCGCACGGAAGCGCGACGCATCTTCGTTTCGCCGCTGGCTTGGGCCGTGCTCGCCGTGCTGCAATTGATCCTCGGCTTTGTGTTCATAAACCTGCTTTATAACTACGCGCGTGATTCCCAGATGGGCGGGCAGTACATGGGCGTCGCCGATTACATGGGCGGCGGTTTATACGGTTTCGCGACAATTCTGCTGCTGCTGGTGATGCCGCTACTGACCATGCGGCTGTTCGCGGAGGAACGGAAATCCGGCACGGTGACACTACTGTTTTCGGCACCGGTATCGCTGATCGAAATCGTACTCGGTAAATTCCTCGGTCTGATGAGCTTCATGCTCGCGGCGTTGCTGCTGCTGGCGCTGATGCCGATGTCGCTGATGCCCGGTACGCATCTTGATCTCGGCCGCATTGCGGCGGGCCTGCTCGGCGTTCTGCTGCTGATGATGGCGTTCGGCGCCGCCGGCTTGTTCGTGTCGACGCTGACGCGCGAGCCGACAATCGCGGCGGTGGTCACGTTCGGCCTGCTGTTGCTGCTGTGGCTGCTGCAAATCCTATCGAGCCAGGAGATTCCATTCGCGAGCCTGTTCGGCTATCTGTCGCTGATCAGCCATTTCGAGAGCTTGCAGCGCGGCGTGTTCAATAGCGCCGATGTCATCTATTACCTGCTGTTTACGGGGCTATTCCTATGGCTGGCGGTGCAGCGCCTCGATCTCGAACGGACTTGAGGAGCGCGCCATGACCCGTCACCAGAAATTCATGCAGCAGATCATCAGTGGCGTGTTGTTCGTCGTCGTGCTCGGCATGCTCGGTTGGCTGTCGAATCGCTACAAAGCGGAGTTCGACTGGACCGCCGGCCACCGCAACACGCTGACCGACGCCAGCCGCAAGCAGCTCGACAGCATGCCGGGGCCGATCAAGTTCATCGCCTTCATGTATCCGGACTCGGAAACCCGCCGCGATGTCGATATGTGGGCGGAGCGCTATAAGCGCTCGAAATCGGATATCCAGATCGAATACGTCAATCCGGCCGCGCATCCTGAGAAGGTGAAGGAATACAACATCGACTCCGCCGGTGAGATCGTCATCGAGTACCAGAGCCGCCGCGAGACCGTGCGCGCACTCAACGAGCGGGCCGTCACTGGAGCGCTACAACGTCTGGCCTATTCGGGCGATCGCTACGTCGTGTTCCTGGAAGGGCATGGCGAACGCTCAATCAATGGACACGGCGATAACGATTTCGACCAGTTCGCACAGGCGCTACGCGACAAAGGTCTGAAGGCGCAGGGCATCAACTTGATCGCGACGCCGCGTGTTCCTGACAACACCTCGGTGCTCATCATCGCGCGACCGATGAGCAAGCTGCTCGACGGCGAAGTGAAAATCATCAACGACTTTGTGCAGGAAGGCGGCAATCTGCTGTGGTTGTCCGATCCGGAAAGTCCGCCGATCGAAGGACTCGCGAAAGCGCTAGGCATCACCTGGCAACAAGGTTACGCGATTTTCCCGAACTACCAGACGCTTGGCACCGGCAACCCGGCGATTTATCTGGCGACCTCGTATCCCGCGCAGAATCCGGTGACGCACGATCTCGATGAAGTCACTGCATTCCCGCTGGCCCATTCGCTGACGGCGGACGCGAACTCCGGCTGGCACGCGGAGCCGATGCTGCAGACGGATGCCAACGCCTGGCTGGAAACCGGAAAGATCGGCGACGAGGTTTCGTTCGATCCGAAATCCGGCGATGTTCCCGGTCCGCTGACGATCGGCATGACACTGACACGCGATGTGAAGGCACCGCCGGCGGAAGCAGCAAAAAGCCAAACCAAGCCGGTCGACGCGAAAGCCGCAGCCGGCGACGACAAAGCAGCGAAAAAGGACGAAGGCGCAAAGACGCCCGAACCGATCCATCAGCGCATGGCGCTGGTCGGTGACTCGGACTTCCTCGCCGATGCCAACCTCGGCGCCTTCGGCAATCGCCAGCTCGGTCTCAATCTCGTGCAGTGGCTGGCTTCGCGCGATACGCAGCTGAACGTGGACATTCCGACTGCTCCGGATACGTCGTTGTATATCACCGGTTGGGCGATGTATCTGATCGCGATCGGCTTCCTGTTCGCGTTGCCGGCGAGCCTGCTCGCATTCGGCGTGATCCGCTGGGTCATGCGTCGCCGCGCCTAGAGACAAGCCCATTTCCGAGACTCAGACATGAAACGTACGCAGCTGAATATCGCGCTGGCGCTGGTCGCTGCTGGTCTCGGCGCCGCGGTGTTCTTCGGCCAGAAAAAGGAGGCGCCGAAAGGCGCACCACTGACGGCGCTGAACGCCGACGCGATCACTCATATCGCTATTACGCATCCGGGCAAAGCCGATATCCGCATCGAGAAGCACGGCAGCGAGTGGAAGCTGACGGCGCCCGTCACCGTCGATGCCGACACAATCGAAGTGAATTCCGTGCTGGCACTGGCCGGCGCCGAAGCCAAATCAACGCTCGATGCGGCGCAGATCGACAAGCCCAATCTCGGTCTCGAGCCGCCGCTGTACACGGTGACGCTGAACGATGTCGTGCTCGGCTTCGGCACAATCGAACCGCTGAAATATCTGCGCTACGTCGAGAACGGCAAGACCATCGCGCTCATCGACGATCCCAATGCGATGCCACTCGACGATGACTACTCGGATCTAGTGTCAAAGACGTTGCTGCCTGCCGGCGCCGAAATCGAGAAAATCGAGGTGCCGGGCCTCGTGGTTGCGCGCGCGACCGATGGCAAAGGATGGACGGCGTCGCCGGCTGAGGTCACCGTGGCGGCGGACACACTGCAGAAATTCGTCGATGGCTGGACTGGCGAACATTCGATGTGGAACCAGCTTGAAACCGGCACGCCGCAAGGCGATGCAATGACGATCACGCTGAAAGGCGGCACCACGCTGTCGTTTCTGATCGTCAGCCGCGATCCGCAATTCGTGCTCGAGCGCCCCGATATCAAAGTTCGCTACACCTTGCCGAAGGACGACGCGGCCAAATTGTTGAAGCTGTCGCTGCCGCAGAAACCTGCGGCCGGTGCGGCAACGGAAAAGCCGGCTCCGAAGGCCAAACTTCCCGCCGCGGCTCCGGCGAAGCCGTAGTTCCGCCCCAAGGTGCCTGAACTTCCAGAAGTCGAGACGGTTCGGCGCGGCGTCGAGCCACATGTTGTCGGACGACGCGTCGAAAACGTCATCGTGCGCGACGCGCGCCTGCGTTGGCCGGTGCCGCACAACTTTCCAGACTTCGTGCACGGGCGGACGATCCGCGGTGTTAGCCGCCGTGGCAAGTATCTGATCTTTGATCTGGGCGGCGATCGTTTCATCGTCCATCTCGGCATGTCGGGGCGCTTGTGCCTACTGGAGCGCGCCGAGCCGCCGCGCAAGCATGATCACGTCGATCTGCAACTTGCGGGAGGCAAGTTGCTGCGCTTCCACGATCCGCGCCGCTTTGGCGCAATTCTGCCTTGGCCGTCGGCAGACGCCGAGCATGTTCTCCTTGCGAAGCTTGGGCCAGAGCCATTTTCGGTGGAGTTCTCGGGTGCCTATCTATTCGCGCGTTCGCGCGGACGCGCAGCACCGGTAAAGACCTTCATCATGGATGGTGGCATTGTCGTCGGTGCCGGCAACATCTACGCGGCGGAAGCGTTGTATCGCGCAGGTCTGCGGCCGAATCGCGCCGCTGGGCACGTTACGCGCGCGCAATATGACGCTCTGGCCACCGCAATCCGCGAGGTGCTCGCGATCGCGATCGAACGTGGGGGTACGACGTTGCGCGACTTCGCCGGCGCGCAAGGCGAAGCGGGTTATTTTCAACAGGAGTTGATGGTCTACGGCCGCGAAGGCGAGGCTTGCCGCTGCTGCGGCACCGCGATCCGCCGCGCGGTCATTGGCCAGCGGTCGAGTTGTTATTGCCCGAGCTGTCAGCGCTGAGGCCACGCGGATGCCAGTTCGGGCAGTCTGCGCATTACTGCATTCGCTGCGTGGGTTGTTGCGGGCTTCGCCTGCTTGCCGCAGTGGGGCTTTGAGAGGTTTCGTTCCGCCCCTGTTGGGCGGGTGACTTTCTTTGCGCGCGCAAAGAAAGTCACCAAAGAAACGCGCCCCCTGACTGCGCCGTCTCGCAAGAAGCACGCGAGCCGGTGCCCTGCGCTCCTCGGCCGAGGCGGCCTTCATCGACACGGCATCCCTGCCGTGACGATGAAGGCTTCGGCTCCTGCCTCGCCCCGCGTCTACGCGCGGGCAAATTCCACCTCGTCCTGCGGTGCTCGGCGCAGTCCGAAGGGGGATTGGAAAAAGCAACAGCAACCGCACAAAGCGGCGAATACGCCGCTTTGCTTTTGATTTTCGCTTTTGACGTTCGGGTCCCCTTGGGAGCGCTGAGCATCGCAGCGCGCGCAGGGGATGTGCGGGCATGGATGCCCGCCAAGCACCGTCACGGCAGGAAGCCGTGTCGGTGCGGTTCCCCGAGCACGCGAGAAGCGCAAGGAACCGTGCGTAGCACGGCGCGAACACGGGGCGTGCTTTCTCTTGGCTACTTCTCTTTGCACGAGCAAAGAGAAGTACGCCCGCCCAACAGGGGCGGAATGAAAGACCTCAAAGCTCCACTACATTCAGCAGGCGAAGCCCCCAACTGGCCCACTCGGCTTCGCTATGCTTCAGCTCAGTCTACAAGCTTAAGGCGCATTTCTTATGCGTCTTGCAATTTCTCGAGGACCCAGAGCATGCAGAAAATCCTTAGAAATAGTACGCAGGGAGAAAACAAAGCACAGATTGCCGGCTTGAATAAAGAAATGCGGCAATAAATAGATAAATATCCAAAGATTGGTGAGTTGATGACCAGGGCGAAGTGTAAAACCGAATCATTGCGTTATTGCATATATGGCGGCGCCGAATAAGAGGCCCACAAGGCTAAAAACAGACGCTTGAGCCGCACGCTCAGCCGCGTACAAAGATCGAGTTTTATATTTACCGCTAGGAAGCGCTCGAGCCCGATTATAGAAAAGAGCGGCCAACGCCACCTGTATCGCAACTATAGGTATTGCTACCTTCGCGAGAGCTTCAAACTGAAGGTTTACGACAAAATACAGAAAGGCCACAAAAAGAGAAAACCCACCACCGACCTCCAGTGCGAGGCGAACCCAGCGGAATATCGGCCACTCAAGGTGCATTGGTCTCATGTTTGGCAAAGTGGTTCCGCTCTGAAGCGAATCTCAGCGCCTCTCTAACAACACGCATATGGATTCGTTCTTCAACCCGTCCAAAGCTCAATGCGTATGCCCATGATCCGCCCCACATCCAGATACCCCATGCTCCACATCCGCACACCCACTCTGCTCAATCTGCACCGTCACATGATCCACTCCAAAGCGCTCACGTAACCGCAGCTGAATCGCACGCAACGTCACATCGCGATCGGCGCCATCGCGCAACTCCGCATGCAACGTCATCATCGGCTTTTCGCCAGTCAGCGACCACACATGCACATGATGCACCCCGCAGACCGCGGGTACCGCCGCAGTCAGGTCCATGGCTACACCGTTGACGTCGAAGTCAGATGGCGCGCCTTCGAGCAAAACATGCGCAGAGTGACGCGTCACATTCCATGCGCTGCGTAGGATCAGTATGGCGACGAAGGCGGACAGCAGTGGATCCACTGGCGTCCAATGCATGAACAGGATGACGACGGCGGCCGCGATCGTCGCGGCGGAGCCGAGCACATCACCGATCACATGCAGCACGGCAGCGCGCAAATTCAGGTTCTGCTCGCCGTCGCGCAGGATAAGGAACGACCCGAGATTGGCGGCCAGGCCGAATACGGCGGTGATCAGCATCGCTCGCGCGTGCACCGGTGCGGGCGCGATCAAACGTTGCACGGCTTCGGCGAGAATCCAGACGCTCAGTGCCAATAGCGCGATGCCGTTGACGAACGCCGCCAGCACTTCGTAGCGCTGGTGGCCGTATGAAAACGTGGTGCTCGGCGGCCGCCGGCTGGCGCGTAGCGCGAACACCGATAGGGCCAGTGCGCCAGCGTCGGCGAGCATATGGCCGGCGTCCGCATACAGCGCCAGTGATCCGGAGATCCAGCCGCCGACCACTTCGACCAGCATGAAAGCCGTGGTGATCGCGAGTGCGATCGTCAGGCGGCGTTCGTTGGTGATGCCGTGCGAATGGTTGTGACCGGGCCCGTGCGAATGTTTGTGCGCACGCTTTGGCGAGTGATCGTGCCCACGGTCGTGATCGTGGTCACCGTGATCATGCGCGCCATGTTCGGAATGGCTGTGGGAAGCGGCACTCACATTACGTGCTCTTAGTGTTAACAGGCACTAACCGCCAGCAAGCCGCACGACGGTGCGTCCAGTGATCGTACCGGCGATCATTTCCTCGGCGACGCGCGGTACGTCTTCGAGCGCGATCACGCGCGGTGCGATCAGGGTGTCGAGCCCCTGCGGCTTCCAGTCCGACGCCAGCCGTTCCCACACGGCGAGCCGCCAGGCGCGCGGCGGTTCCACCGACCAGATGCCGAGCAGGCTGACGCCGCGCAGGATCAATGGAATTACCGTGGTGTTGAGCACTGGACTCTGCGCAAGGCCGATGCAGGCGATGTTGCCCCACGGACGCACGGTGCGCGTGAGATAGGTCAGCATGTCGCCGCCAAGGTTGTCGACCGCGCCGCCCCAGCGCGCAGATTCGAGCGGCTTGCCGCCCAAGTCGAGCGTGCCGCGATCGACGATCTCGTCGGCGCCGACATCGCGCAGGAATTTCTCCGCTTTCGCCGGTTTGCCGGTGATCGCGGCGACGGTGAATTTTTCTTTCTTCAGCAACCGGATTGCAATTGCGCCGACGCCGCCGGTGGGACCGGTCACTGCGATCGGACCGAGCGCAGGCCTTTGGTTATTTTCGAGCAGCCGCCGCATCGCGAGGCCAGCGGTGAAACCAGCGGTGCCGAGGGCCATGGCCTCAAACAGACTAAGGCCGGCGGGCAGTGGAACCAGTGCCGATCCCGGTACGCGTGCGAATTCCGCGAAACCGCCATCCATCACTTCGCCGACGTTACAGCCAGTGACCACGACCATGTCGCCAGACTTGTAGGCGGGGTCCTGGCTGCTTTCGACTACGCCCGAGAAATCGATGCCGGCCACGCGCGGATAGCTGCGCATGATCTTGCCTTTGCCGGTCACCGCGAGTGCGTCCTTGTAGTTGATCGATGAGTAGGCGACACGCACCACCACATCGCCGGCGCTGAGATCGTCAAGGCGGATGGTATCGATGCGCGCGGTCGTACTGCGATCCGCTTGATGCACGCGCAGGGCTTTGAAATGATCCATGGGAATAGTCCGCTCAATGGCGCCGGCAGGGGCCGATTGCGGCATTCTGCCAGCCTGTGGATTCCGCGTCAGCGTTTACTTGGAGCCCGGCGTCAAATACCGTGAGCGCCGCACCCCTGGTGAATGGCAGCAGATCCTGATATCGACATGGCCCAATACACACTTAACCCGCCGCTCGGCGAAACAGACTTGCTGGCTGATCCGCTGGCGCAATTCGGGCGCTGGATGGCCGATGCCGAGCAGGCGCAGCTCGTCGAACCCACCGCGATGGCGTTGGCCACGGTCGATGCCGATGGGCGTCCATCCGTGCGCATCGTGTTGTTTAAGGGCTTTCATGACGGTGGTTTCACGTTCTACACCAACTATGAGTCGCGCAAGGGTGTCGCGCTGGCGGCGCGGCCGCTGGCGGCGGCAACGTTCTGGTGGGACAAGCTGGAGCGTCAGGTCCGGATCGAAGGGCGCGTCGAACGCGTGCCGGCGGAGTTATCCGATCGCTATTTCCATCTGCGGCCGCGCGGATCGCAGATCGGCGCATTCACCTCGCAGCAGAGCCGGCCGATTGCGCGGCGCGAGGAACTCGATGAACGCATTGGCGAAACCGAACGACGTTTTGCGCAGCAGGACGTGCCGTGCCCGCCGTATTGGGGCGGCTATCGCATCGTGCCGGACGCGATCGAGTTCTGGCAGGGGCGTCCGAATCGCGTGCATGACCGGTTCATGTACCGTCGCGAGCCGGCCGGATGGCATATCGAGCGGCTGGAGCCCTGATGTAGATGCTTGAGCCAATGGTCGATTGGGTTACTCGGCTTGGTTTGGAACCACACCCGGAAGGCGGCTGGTTTCGTCGGATCTACACTTCACCGCAATCGATGGCTACGGCCAACGGACAGCGCCCGCTCGCCACATCCATCTATTACCTCTTGACGCGCGAACAACCCCGCAATCGCCTGCACGCGAATCGCAGTGACATCCTGCATTTCCTGATCGACGGCGGGCCGGTCGATTATCTGTATGTTGCGCCTGGTGAAGAGCTGCGGCGGCAACGGCTCGCCGGTGATGGCGCGCGTCATCTGCTGGTGCCGGGAAATCATTGGAAAACGTCGCAACTGGCGGATGGCGCAACGCATGCATTGATCGCCGAGCTGGTGACTCCGGGTTTCGACTTCGCCGATCACCGCTTCGCCACCCGCGCTGATCTTTTGCGCGACTGTCGGGCGTATGCCGACGAACTGGCCGCGTTCGTTCCCGCTTCGTGAATCAATCGTGGCTGGCAGCTACGCTGCGCGCGCGGCGATCTCGAGAGTGCTTGGCGCAGATCGCATCCAAGCTTCCAGTTCGTCGGCCGGCAACGCGCCCGAAAACAGAAAGCCCTGCTGGATCGGGCAGCGCAGCGCACGCATGCGGCGCATCTGATCGGCGTTGTCGACGCCTTCGGCGACGACCGAATAGCCCAAGCTGTACGCCAGCGCGAGCGTGGCGACGATGATTTCCTCGGCCTCGCGCGTTTTGCCGACGTTGCAGACAAAGTTCTGCGGAATTTTGATCTTGTCGATCGGCAGGCGCTGCAGGTAACTCAGCGACGAATAGCCGGTGCCGAAATCGTCGAGGCTGATGCGGATGCCCATGCTGCGCAGCTGCGTCAGCAGCGCGGCGGCTTCTTCCGGACGTTCCATGATCGCGGTTTCGACGATTTCCAGCTCGACGTTATCCGACGGCAGGCCGGTGCGGTCGAGGTGCTCGCGCAGGCGCTCTACGAGACCTGGCTGGAGCTGTTGCGCGGATATGTTGACCGCTACCTTTACGTCGACGCCGCGCGAGCGCCAGCCGGCCGCGTCGGCAAAGCTGTGTTCCAGCACGGTGTCGGTGATCATTTCAAACAGGCCGGTATCGCGCGCGACACCGAGGAAAGTGTCGGGCAGCAGCAAACCTTCGGTCGGATGCTGCCAGCGGATCAGGCTTTCCACGCCGACAACCGCGCCGGTTTCAACGTTGACGATCGGCTGGTAATGCGGACGGATCTCGCCGGCGACGAGGCCGCGGCGGATGTCGCCCGCCATCAGCAGGGTTTTGCGCAGCTGATCGGTGACATCGCGGTTTGCGAAACGGATGCCATCCGGACCACGCTTGGCGATATGGAGCGCTGCGTCCGTTGCGCTGAGCAGCGCGTCGGCGCTATCGCCGTCGAACGGATACAGCGCGACGCCGATGCTGATGAACGGTGTCAGGCTGTGCCCCTCGAAGCTCAGTGGCTCCGCCATCGTGTGTAACAGACGCGTCGCCACTTCGCTGGCCTCGGTGAACAGCGTCAGACGATCACGCTGGGCTTGTTGCGGCAGGTTGAGTAGCACCGCGAACTTGTCGCCGCTGTAGCGGCACAGCAGCTCATGGTCGTCCGTCAGGCGCTGCAGCCGTTCGCCGATGGCGCTCAGATAGCGGTCGCCAAAAGCGTAGCCGAAGCCGTCGTTGACCGATTTGAAATGATTCAGGTCGAGGAACAGTACTGCGAAGCCGCTGCCCTCCCGTTGCGCGCGCACAATGCCGTCGTGCACCGCTTCGTCGAAGCGTGTGCGGTTCGGCAGATGGGTCACTGGATCGCGGTAGGCAAGATGATTCAGTCGGCTCATCGTGTCGCGGACGCGCGCGAGCATCGCCGCCACTTCACCGAGCTCGTCGTTGCGCAGCAGCAGCTGCGGATCGATGCCGCGATCGAGATTACGCATGGTTTCGATGGTGCGCCGCAGCGGTCGTAGTATGCCGATCGCGAGTAGAACCTCGAAACCCAGCCAGGTGATCGCTAGCGCCGCGATGATTCCGTCCGCATTGCGCAGTCGTCGCTGTGCGTCACCATGCGTGGCTGCTTCCGCGGCAAGCATGCTTTCGCGCAGGCGCTCGGTGTGGGCGTCGAGTTCGCCATAGCCGTGCGCGATCGAGTTGCGGATCAGCGGCAGGCTTGCGGCGGCATCGGCGAGGCGACCTTGCGCAACAAGATCGAGCATGTCGCTGAAGAGCGTCGTGAATTCGACGCGGTGGCGTTCAAGCATGTCGGCAAGGTCGCGATCCGATCCGCGGCTCGATGCGATCACGGACTGCAGCCCGCGGTCCGCTTCGCCGAGGATGCCGCGATTCTTTTCCGCCAGCATAAGCAGCGGCTCCGCCACGGAGTTGGTGCTGGGACTGGCTATCTGCCTGCCATTTTCGCGGGCCAGCGCATCGAGTCCGACGAACAGACGGGTGGAATACTGATCCAGCGCTTCGCGCGCGACTTCAACACCTGCGATGCGATGCAGCGCAAGCCGTAGTTCGTCGTCTGCCGCGACGGAGCCGGCGGCGAGCTCGCGTAGCATCAGCGTCCCGGTCACAGACAATACGCAAAGGATCAAAAAGAGCCATCGCAGACGTCGTCCAATACTGTTTCGTGCTTTCACCGTACGGGCAGTTTCTTCGGAAAAGATGGGCGGTGCGGCACGACGCCGCGTTTATTGTTTATCGTCGCTGTCGCGCTAAAGTCGCATCGCAAGTGGCCTGCGGCAATAGACAATTCGTCTAATAAATACTGTTATCTACAGATCCGCGGCACATCGGCTCAGCACCTGAACGAACGTTTAGAGCCTCGGGCGCGGGTGCTCGACTGCCGCGTTTCTTACAGTGGATTGCGCAGGCTAATGACCGCCCAGCCGCGTGTCGCGGCTTCGCTGCGTAGAATGTCGTCGGGATCGACCGCGACAGCCTCGTCCACGGATTCCAGCAGCGGCAGATCGTTGTGCGAATCGCTGTAGCAGATCGTGCCATCGAATGTTTGCGTATGTTGCGCGCGCCACACGCGCAGGTTCTCGACCTTGCCACGCTGGAAGTTGGGAGTCCCGGCCACTTGACCGGTGTAGCGGCCAGCGATCCGTTCCGGATCGGTAGCGATCAGATGCTCGACACCGAGCAGGCGCGCGATCGGCTCGGTTACGAAACGGTTGGTGGCGGTGGTGATGATCAGGGTATCGCCGCTGGCGCGGTGCCGCTCCAGCAGGGTCGGCGCCGCGATGGCTACGCGCGGCTCGATTTCCTCGGTGACGAATCGCGCGCGCAGAGCCAGTAGCAGTTCCGGTTCATTGGCCGCGAGTGGCGCAAATGCGAACCTGCAGAAGTCGTAGATATCGAGCGTGCCGGCGCGATACTCGTCATAGAAGCGGCGATTGGCCTGCTCATAGGTTTCCGCATCGACAAGCCCGTTGTGCACGAGAAAACGGCCCCACAGGTAATCACTGTCACCATCCAGCAGGGTTTGGTCGAGGTCGAACACAGCGAGACGGGGCATGGCGGGTCCGGATTGGGGAGGGCGATTTGCGGCGGCGCGGGAAGATGTGAAAAACTCGAAATCATTCTTGCAGAATTTGTGAACTTTCGTGATCGACGCGGACGGGTTTCGCTTGAACGTCGGCATGATCGTCGCCGGCACCGATGGCCGCGTGCTCTGGGCAAAGCGGAGCGGTCAGGATGCCTGGCAGTTTCCGCAGGGCGGTATGCAGTCGCGCGAGACACCGGAACAGGCACTGTATCGCGAACTTGAAGAAGAGCTGGGTCTCCAGCCGCAGCATGTCGAATGTCTTGGCGTGACGCGCGACTGGCTGAGTTACCGTCTCCCGTATTACCTAGTCCGCCGCGGCCGCCGGCCGGTCTGTATCGGTCAGAAACAGAAGTGGTTCCTGCTGCGGCTATGCGCGGACGAGGCGACAGTACGTCTCAATCTGACCTGCAAGCCGGAATTCGATGACTGGCGGTGGGTGGACTATTGGCTGCCGTTACGCGAAATCGTCGCGTTCAAGCAGGAAGTTTACCGATGCGCACTGAAAGAGCTGGCGCCCCTGCTGGGCGTTGCTGTTGGCGATGCGTCAGAGCAGCTTGCTGCCGCCGTGAGTGGCCATGGGAATGGGGTCGACGGTTGATGAAGCATTTCGTTGTCGAAATCGTCTATGCCGCTGCACTCGACTCGATCGATGCAGCATTACCGGCGCACCGCGCTTTTCTTCAGGCCGGCTACGACCGCGGCTGGCTGCTGATGTCGGGGCCGTGCGCGCCGCGCATAGCCGGCATCGTCGTTGCCCGCGCCCCGTCGCGTGAATCACTCGAAGATTTCTTCCGCGCTGACCCCTTCTTGCTGCAGGGACTGGCGAAATACCGCTATACGGAGTTTTCGCCGGTGAAGCACCAGAACTTCATGGCCGTCTGGTGTGGCGGGGACGACAGCCCTAAAGCGGCTTGACGATCGCCAGGATTACCATCGCGATCAGGAATATGGCCGGTATCTCATTGATCAAACGATAAAAACGCCCATTGCGCCGGTTGGCGTGCTGTGCGAAACGCCGCGCAATCGTTCCCAACCAGAAATGGTATGCGACTAGGCCGAGTGCAAGCCCCAACTTCAGATGTAGCCAGTGCGGCCCTGGCAAGCCCCAGTAGCCGAGCCAGAGCCACACGCCGAGCGCAATAGTGCCGGTCATGCCGATGGTCATGAGTACGAATAACTTGCGCTCCATGGTGCAGAAGCGCATGTAACTGGTGTCGTTGTCGCTTATTTCGCAGTGATAAACGAACAGGCGCGGCAAATAAAAAAGTCCGGCGAACCAGGTCACCATGAAGATCACGTGGAAGGCTTTGAGCCAGAGCATTAGTGTCGACAGTTGTAAGAATCGCTCGAAATCGGCGCGGCTTGAACCTATTATCCCTCTTCGATCCTTGGCGTGCCGATCATGATCCTTGCTCACGCATGCAACCGCGCCACATGTACCGCCGGCGCGCAGCTCGTTTTTCGTAGGCTGCCAGATACGAAGGAAACCTGCGGATGGCGATAAAGCATCGGATCATCATCCATCAGCACCAGCCGTGGCGGCGTTTCGCGCTGATCGGCGGCATCGCTTTCGCGATTGCGATCGGTGGATGGCTGCTCTATCGCTATACGCGCGCCACGACGATTTCCGATTTCCAGCGTGCGCAGCTCGAGCGCGACCGCCTGTCCGAGGAGAACCAGCGTCTGGTGCGCGAATTGCGCGCTGCGCGAGACGAAGCGCACACCAACAAGGACGAAGCGGCTTTTGCACAACGCTCGCACGATATCGATACGCAGGCCTGCGCGCAGGTAAAGGCATCGCTTATGGATTTGCAGGCGCAAGCCGCGGGATTGCGCGAACAACTCGCCTTTTATCGCGGCATCGTCGCGCCCGATGAAAGCGGTACCGGGGTGCGTGTTTATGATTTCAAGGTTGCGCGTGATCCCAAATCCAGCCAATACCGCTTCGATCTGGTGCTAATACAGTCGGTTCGTCACGACAAACGCATAGGTGGTCAGATCAATGTGGTAATCGACGGCGTACACGGCGGTCAGCGCCAGAGCCTCAAGCTGTCGGACATTGCGGACGGAGACGCGCGCAATCTGGTATTTTCATTCAAGTACTTCCAGGAGTTCGGCGGCACATTCCGTCTTCCCGAAGGATTCCGGCCTATACGCGTCGCGATTACGGTGCTTCCAGACGGTGGTGGACAGCCGAAAATCCAGGACGAATATGACTGGGCCAAGATTCAGCAGGAGGGTTTGCCATAATGATCAAGGGGTTGCTCGGCTCAGGTTCCGGTAAATCTGCGTCGACGTCGGTCGATACGCTGATCGGACGGCAGACGGAAATCCTGGGTGATGTTTGCTTTTCCGGAGGCTTGCATATCGATGGTCGTGTCAAGGGCATGGTGACGACCAGTGGCGACAATCCCGCAGCGTTGTCGATCAGTGACTCCGGCGTCATCGAGGGTGACGTGCGCGTGCCGGTCATTGTGCTAAACGGGACCGTCAACGGTGACGTGTACTCGTCCGAACGCCTGATGCTGTCTGCAAAGGCGCGCGTCGTCGGCAATGTGTACTACAAGGTCTTGCAGATGGAACCGGGCGCCCTCATTAACGGTCAATTGGTTTATGGTGATGGGGAATCGGCAGCTGCGCTGACGCATGAGGGGGAAATCGGATACGAAAATTCTCCACTGATGAACGATAATGATTTACGTGGGCCGCGCCGCGCCTGATTTATTCATTTTGAGGTACCGAGCATGGATACCGAAGTTGTCGACACCACGGCTGGATCAGCAGAGGCCTTTGCTGTCACGGCGGCGGCGGCGGGCAAGCTGCGCGAGCTGCTTGCCGAGGAAAGCGATCCTGATCTCAAGTTGCGGGTCTTTGTCACCGGCGGTGGTTGTTCCGGATTCAAGTACGGCTTTACATTCGATGCGAAGGTCGACGAAGGGGATGTGGCCGTGGCGCGCGATGGCGTAACCGTGCTGGTCGATGCGATGAGTTTTCAATATCTTGATGGCTCGGAAATCGATTTTCGCGACGATGCCAATGGCGCGCAGTTCATCATTCGCAATCCGAATGCCTCGACGACCTGCGGCTGTGGCAGTTCCTTTTCCGTCTAATCCCGCCTGACGTTTCGCCGCTGGGCTTTAGTCGTCTTGCGCGAGCGCGCGATAAACGCCGCCGAGCAGCGTTCCGCGTAACGCACCGGTGACACCCGGCAAATTGCCGTGAACACCGTCCAGCGTGCGCATTGCCAGCCAAGCGAAAGCGGCGCCTTCGATCGCTTGCGGATCAAGGCCAAATACAGCAGTGGTATCGATGCGCAGCTGCGGCCCGGCGTGTATAGCCAGGCGTCGCATCAAATCGGCGTTGCGAACGCCGCCTCCGCATACCAGTAAGAGCCGCGTCTGCGGTTGATGCGCACGCAAGGCACCGATGATCGTCTCCGCGGTTAGTTCGGCGAAGCTGGCCTGTACATCGGCAGCTGGCAGGTTCTCGAATCCAGGATAGCGTTGCCGTACCCACGGCAAATGAAAGTCTCCGCGGCCGGTACTTTTGGGGGGCGGCTGCGCGAAATAAGGCTCGCCAAGCAAAGCATCCAGCAGTGTGCGATTCGGCGTCCCGCCGCTTGCGAAGTGGCCATCAGTATCAAACGGTTCGTTGCGCGATAGCGCGATCCACTCATCCAGCAGCGCATTGCCCGGACCCGTGTCAAAACCGCGAACCGTTGCCGGGTTGCGGTCGGGCAGCAGCGTCAGGTTGGCGATTCCGCCGATGTTTACAACTGCGCGTGATTGATCGGCATTGGCAAACAGCGCGTGGTGAAACGCAGGTACCAGTGGCGCACCCTGCCCGCCCAGCGCGATGTCGCGTCGCCGGAAATCGCCGATGGTGGTAATGCCTGTCCGCTCGGCGATAAGACCTGGATTGCCGAGTTGCAGCGTCAGTGGCTTGCGGCCACCGCGATGGAACACGGTCTGGCCGTGACTGCCGATGGCCTCGATCGTGGACGGATGTATCTGTTCTTTCAGTAAAAGATCCGCGACCGCTTCCGAGAATACCTGCGCGACGGCTTCGTCGATTTCGCACAGTGTTTCCAGATCGACGGCATGCGAGCCCCCGCTTAGCGCGATGAGTCGGTAGCGCAGCGCGGTTGGATAGCTGCGTGAGATCGAGCCTGCGACGCGAACGAAATCCGTGCCCGCGCAATCAATGAGGACCGCATCGACCGCATCGGCGCTGGTCCCGGACATGAGGCCGACAAAGCGTCGGACCTGCCTGTCGGTGTCAGTCTTTGCCGAGATTGGCCGAAGTTTGCGCAAGGCGGCTGGATTTTGCTGCATCGAGTTGGGCTAGCAAGGGCATGGTCGAAGTCTTGAATCGCGCGAGTTCGCCGCCGTAGATCGGGATGGCGTGCGGGAGCGCCACAGTTACCGGATTTTTGTGGATGCCGTCCACGCGGAATTCGTAATGCAGATGTGGGCCGGTGGCGAGACCGCTCATGCCGACATAGCCGATGACTTGGCCCTGGCGCACTTTGGTCCCGGCTGTGATGCCTGATCTGGCGCGCAACAGGTGGCCATACGCGGTTTCATAGGGTCCCCAATGCTTGATCACGATCAGATTGCCATAGCCGCCCTTGCGGCCGACGAACTCGATACGTCCGTCGCCGGTGGCTTTGACCGGCGTGCCGATCGGCGCTGCGTAATCGACGCCCTTATGCGCGCGAATGATATTGAGAATCGGGTGCCGGCGATGCAAGTTGAATCCGGAGCTGATGCGTGCGAAGTCAACCGGTGTGCGAATGAATGCCTTGCGCATCGACTGGCCGTCCGGCGTGTAATACGCGACATGTCCGTCGGAATCCTGGTAGCGCACTGCCCGATAGGCTTGGCCGTTGTTGGTGAACTCGGCGGCGATGATGTCACCATCACGCAGCTTCTTGCCGTCCCTGTAGAGCACATCGTAGACGACGGAAAAACGGTCGCCGGGTTGCAGATCCTGAGCGAAGTCGATGTCGTAATCGAAAATGTCGGCAACCTGAAGAATCAACCGATCCGAAAGATTCGCCTTGTGGCCGTCGGTGAATAGTGAGTCCTCGATGGTGCCCGCAGTTTCCACGTTTCGATGTTCGATCGCCGATGTTAGGGTAACCGCTGCGAACCCTTTCGCACCGAGACGAACGTCCAGCGTCCGTGTCTCGTCGAGCGCGTAGGTCAGCTCGCTGAGATGGTCCTCGCCTAAACGCAGATTCAGCGTATCGCCGGCTCGAAGGTGTCGCAGCCGCGCAGCGTCGCCGCCAAGCTTCATGATGCTCATCCAGTCCTCGGCGGGCAGGTCGAGCGCGGCGAAAATCTGCGAAAGATTCTGCCCCGTGCCGACGCGGATCATCTTCCACTCACTCGCCGGCGGAACATTAACGTTATTGCCGGAAGCCACTTGCATGAGGCTGCCGGTGTCAATCCGGAGCTCGGGTCTCAGCGGTACCACGTCGAGCGATACAGCGGCTGGCTGCGCCTGCTGTGCCGTCAGGGGCGCGGTCGCGACGATTGGCGCGGGTGGCGTCTGGCTGTCTGGATAGTAGTACACGATCGCCGATGCGCTCGACGCACAAAGTGCCGTTACGAGCGCGATCCTACGCACTGCAATCCTGCGTGCCGCCGGGCGAGCGGGCCCGGCCGCTAAGTTATACTGCCTGTGCATGTTTTTACCGTTGTGAGCGGGGAATCCGCACCGTGCGGGCGCGGGCCAGGTCGCAGTTATGCGCCGGCGCATCCAGACCCCGGCTGTGCATTGTAAAGAAACATAATTCAGTACCGATTGCAATCCTTCTTCTCATACGACTCCCTCGTCGAACCGTTGCCAACCGCCATCAGCAGGCTTTGAAATGAGCGCATCGCCAGACTTGTCCGAACTCGAGCGCGCCAGCGCCGAAATCATTCCGCTGGAAGAGTTTCGCAGCCGCGTCACCGGTGCGAGCGGCGGACGTCCCCTCCGCGTCAAAGCGGGGTTCGATCCGACCGCCAAGGATCTCCATCTCGGGCACACACTCTTGCTTAACAAGATGCGTGCCTTCCAGGAGATCGGCCACGAAGTGATTTTCCTGATCGGCGACTTTACGGGGATGATCGGCGACCCTACAGGAAAGAACGAGACCCGCAAGCCGCTGACGCGTGAGCAGGTGGAGGAGAACGCGCAAACCTATCGCGAACAGGTATTCAAGATTCTTGATCGCACGCGGACGCGCATCGAATTCAACAGCCGATGGCTCGGTGAGCTCGGCGCCGAGGGCATGATCCGATTGGCGTCGCATTACACCGTCGCCCGCATGCTCGAGCGCGATGATTTTTCCAAGCGCTATCGGGATAACCAACCGATTGCGGTGCATGAATTCCTGTATCCGCTGCTGCAAGGCTACGATTCCGTGGCGCTGGAGGCGGATATCGAGTTGGGTGGCACCGATCAGAAATTCAATCTGCTGATGGGTCGCCACCTACAAGCAGTTTACGGACAGAAGCCGCAGTGCATCATGACCGTGCCGATTCTTGAAGGGCTCGATGGCGTTCAAAAGATGTCCAAGTCGCTGAACAACTACATCGGCGTCAACGATCCGCCGGCGGAGATGTTCGGGAAGCTGATGTCGGTGTCCGATAGTTTGATGTGGCGTTATTACGATCTGCTTTCGTTCCGGTCTCTGACCGAAGTCGAAAGGCTAAAGAAGGAAATTGACGAGGGCGGCAACCCGCGCGACGTGAAGATGGCGTTGGGCGTCGAAATCGTCGCCCGATTCCACGGCCCCGGGACGGGGGAGCAAGCGAAAGCGGCGTTCATCGCGCAGTTCTCGCAGGGAGCCTTGCCAGAAAACATACAGGAAATCAAAGTGGTGGCGCCGCCCGGAGGGTTGCCGCTTGCGCGCGCCCTCAAGGAAGCGGGCCTTGTTCCGTCGACTTCGGATGCGAATCGCCAAATACAGCAACGCGCTGTGCGCGTGGATCAAGAGCGGGTTGAAGATCGCAGTTTCCTCCTGGTCGCAGGGAAAACCTATCTGCTGCAGGTCGGACCACGGCGTTTTGCGCGGGTCACCGTGCTCGCCGCTTCTTGAAGGATTTTTATGACCGGGTGTTGACAGCCTCAAAACCTTCTGTAGAATGCGCCCTCCTTGCTGCTGACGACGCCGAAAAAAACGACGCCGAGGCAGCCCGTTCATTAACAAATCAGCAAGTGATTTGTGTGGGTGCTCCCGAGTGCGTGGCGATTGCCATAGCATCACGGAGTATCAACGTAAAGCCCAAGTTGTAACAGTAATTGAGCTTTGTTGATAACTCTTACGGCACTGAAGACGCGCAAGCGTTCAGGTGCCATCCAGTTAGATTTAAGCTTTAAATTAATTGGAGAGTTTGATCCTGGCTCAGATTGAACGCTGGCGGCATGCCTAACACATGCAAGTCGAACGGGGGTAGCAATACCCTAGTGGCGGACGGGTGAGGAATACGTAGGAATTTGCCCTTAAGTGGGGGATAGCCCGGGGAAACCCGGATTAATACCGCATGATCTCGTGAGAGCAAAGTGGGGGATCGTAAGACCTCACGCTTTTGGAGAAGCCTACGTCGGATTAGCTAGTTGGTGGGGTAATGGCCTACCAAGGCGACGATCCGTAACTGGTCTGAGAGGATGATCAGTCACACCGGAACTGAGACACGGTCCGGACTCCTACGGGAGGCAGCAGTGGGGAATATTGGACAATGGGCGCAAGCCTGATCCAGCAATGCCGCGTGTGTGAAGAAGGCCTTCGGGTTGTAAAGCACTTTAAGTTGGGAAGAAAAAACTTCACCTAATACGTGGAGTCTTGACGGTACCGACAGAATAAGCACCGGCTAACTCTGTGCCAGCAGCCGCGGTAATACAGAGGGTGCAAGCGTTAATCGGATTTACTGGGCGTAAAGCGTGCGTAGGCGGTTCGTTAAGTCGGTTGTGAAAGCCCTGGGCTCAACCTGGGAATTGCAGTCGATACTGGCGGGCTAGAGAACGGTAGAGGGAGGCGGAACTCCAGGTGTAGCAGTGAAATGCGTAGATATCTGGAAGAACACCGATGGCGAAGGCAACCTCCTGGGCCTGTTCTGACGCTGAGGCACGAAAGCGTGGGGAGCAAACAGGATTAGATACCCTGGTAGTCCACGCTGTAAACGATGAGAACTTGACGTCGGTTTGCTCTGCGAATCGGTGTCGAAGCTAACGCGCTAAGTTCTCCGCCTGGGGAGTACGGCCGCAAGGTTGAAACTCAAAGGAATTGACGGGGGCCCGCACAAGCGGTGGAGTATGTGGTTTAATTCGATGCAACGCGAAGAACCTTACCTGGTCTTGACATGTCGAGAAGTCTGCAGAGATGCGGATGTGCCTTCGGGAACTCGAACACAGGTGCTGCATGGCTGTCGTCAGCTCGTGTCGTGAGATGTTGGGTTAAGTCCCGCAACGAGCGCAACCCTTGCCCTTAGTTGCCATCATTCAGTTGGGCACTCTAAGGGGACCGCCGGTGACAAACCGGAGGAAGGTGGGGATGACGTCAAGTCATCATGGCCCTTATGACCAGGGCTACACACGTACTACAATGGTCGGTACAGAGGGTTGCCAACCCGCGAGGGGGAGCTAATCCCAAAAAGCCGATCGTAGTCCGGATTGGAGTCTGCAACTCGACTCCATGAAGTCGGAATCGCTAGTAATCGCGGATCAGCACTTGTCGCGGTGAATACGTTCCCGGGCCTTGTACACACCGCCCGTCACACCATGGGAGTTGGCTGCACCAGAAGCCGGTAGTCTAACCGCAAGGGGGACGCCGTCCACGGTGTGGTCAATGACTGGGGTGAAGTCGTAACAAGGTAGCCGTAGGGGAACCTGCGGCTGGATCACCTCCTTTCGAGAAAGCTTTCAAAGCGTCTCGGGAGTATCCACACAAGTCACTTGCTGAAATTCGGAAGCCAGCGGATCGCCGCTGCTTTAACCCGAACGCCCTGATCCCTGAAATTGGGTCTGTAGCTCAGGTGGTTAGAGCGCACCCCTGATAAGGGTGAGGTCGGAGGTTCAACTCCTCCCAGACCCACCAATCTCGGGTTCACTTCGGATCGGGTTTCAGTTACCGGGGCCATAGCTCAGTTGGGAGAGCGCCTGCTTTGCAAGCAGGAGGTCGTCGGTTCGATCCCGACTGGCTCCACCAATTACCAGATTTACGAAAGCAATCCCATGATTATTTTCGTAAACCTGAGCAATCGGGTCTGTTCTTTAACAATTAGGTTGTAGTCGAACACTGTAAAGCATGGCATTACAACTTCTTCAATGTAATGCTCTCAATGCCTATGGTGCTTGACGGCGAAAATGTTGTTATAGGTTGTTGAAACCTTTAACCAAAACATTCGAAAGAATGCTTGAGGTTATATGGTCAAGCGATCAAGCGCATCTGGTGGATGCCTTGGCGGCAACAGGCGATGAAAGACGTAGTAGCCTGCGATAAGCCTCGGGGAGCTGGCAAACAAGCTTTGATCCGAGGATTTCTGAATGGGGCAACCCACGGCTTCGGCCGTATCCCGCAAGGGAAGCTAACCCGGAGAACTGAAACATCTAAGTACCCGGTGGAAAAGAAATCAACCGAGATTCCGTTAGTAGCGGCGAGCGAACGCGGAGTAGCCCTTAAGCTTATGAAACTTAGCAGAACGGTCTGGAAAGTCCGGCCATAGCGGGTGATAGCCCCGTATGCGAAAAGCCAAATAAGTGAAATCGAGTAAGGCGAGGCACGTGAAACCTTGTCTGAACATGGGGGGACCATCCTCCAAGGCTAAATACTCGTTGCCGACCGATAGTGAACCAGTACCGTGAGGGAAAGGCGAAAAGAACCCCTGTGAGGGGAGTGAAATAGAACCTGAAACCGGATGCGTACAAGCAGTCGGAGCCCGTAAGGGTGACGGCGTACCTTTTGTATAATGGGTCAGCGACTTACTAGTCTGTAGCGAGCCTAACCGTATAGGGAAGGCGCAGGGAAACCGAGTCTGAATAGGGCGCTTAGTTGCAGGCTGTAGACCCGAAACCCGTCGATCTATCCATGTCCAGGGTGAAGAGTGGGTAACACCACTTGGAGGCCCGAACTCACGCCTGTTGAAAA
>Ga0265334_10000237_pt1 | contig 31781 bp, 26 predicted proteins | sample 42023metaG_FD_192442 | JGI IMG/M metagenome (GOLD analysis project Ga0265334, IMG submission 192442) | Rhizosphere microbial communities from Carex aquatilis grown in University of Washington, Seatle, WA, United States - 4-20-23 metaG | ecosystem: Host-associated > Plants > Roots > Rhizosphere... | reverse complement strand
GTGCCCCTCGCCGGCCGGTATTGCCCTATTCACCGCGTCGCGAACCCGGTGGCGATGACCGAGTCGGCGGCCCGCGGCGGCGGCCCGCGGCGCCGGCCCGCGACGGCGGCCCGAGTCGGCGGCCCGAGTCGGCGGCCCGCGGCGGGGGTCGCGGCGGCGGTCCGGCGAGACGGCTGAGTTTGCCCGGAAGGCCGTCCCCGCTTCTGGTTCCGGAGGTTCGGGCCAGGTTGACCCACGGAAAGACTCGCTTGAAGTGTCTTTTGGTCCTAATATCGTTGCTTACTGCTCTAACGTGGAGGTGGAAGGCAATGGCTACCGCCGAAGGGGCGCCTCCAGGCGTCACCGAACTGCAAGTTGACAAGGGCCTCAAGGGCGGGGCCCTCGGGCTGGTCGCCGCCACGGTCATGGGGGTCGCCTCGACCGCCCCCGCGTACAGCCTGGCGGCGACGCTCGGCCTCATCGTGGCCGTCGTCGGGCTCGGTGCGCCGATTGTCGCGGTCCTCGCGTTCATCCCGATCTTCCTCACCTCGATCGGCTACAGCGAGCTGAACAAGGCCGACCCGGACTGCGGTACCACGTTCACCTGGGCCGCGCGGGCCTTCGGGCCGCGGACCGGCTGGGCCGGCGGCTGGGCGATCGTCGCCGCCGACGTCCTCGTCATGGCCAGCCTCGCACAGGTCGCTGGCCAGTACCTGTTCCTGCTCTTCAACACAGGAAGCATCGGGGGCAACGCGACGAGCCCCTGGGTACTGCTCGTCGGCCTGGCGTGGATCGCCTCGATGACCTACATCTGCTACCGGGGCATCGAGGTCTCCGCGTGGTTCCAGCGGATCCTGCTCGCCGTTGAGCTTGTCATGCTGCTGGTCATGTCGCTGACCGCGCTGATCCGGGTCGGGACCGGGAACCACCCGGCCGTCTCGATCACGCCCGCCTGGTCCTGGTTCAACCCGCTGCAAGGCGGCTTCACCGGGTTGGTCAGCGGCATCATCCTCATGCTGTTCATCTACTGGGGCTGGGACACCGCGGTCGCGGTCAACGAGGAGACCAAGGACCCGGCCAAGACGCCGGGCCGCGCAGCCATCCTGTCCACGCTGATCCTGCTCGTCACGTACTTCATCGTGATCCTCTCCGCGCAGTCATTCGCTGGCGTCGGCACCAAGGGCATCGGCCTGGGCAACAGCGACAACACCGGCGACGTGCTCTCGGTGCTCGGCAGCGCGATCTTCGGCAGCTCCGGGTTCGGCGTGTTCCTGTCGCGTCTGCTGATCCTCATGGTGCTCAGCTCGGCGGCGGCGTCGACGCAGACCACGATCCTGCCCACCGCGCGCACCACGCTGTCGATGGCGACCTACAAGGCGCTGCCGCGGGCGTTCTCCAGGATGCACCCGCGCTACCTCACGCCGACCGTCTCCACGATCGTGATGGGCGCGATCTCGGCGCTGCTCTACGTCGCCTTCAACTACATCTCGGGCGGCAACGTCGTCGCCGACGCGGTGACCGCGATCGGCCTGTACATCGCCTTCTACTACGGGCTCACCGGGTTCGCCTGCGCCTGGTACTACCGCAAAACGCTGCGCGACAGCCCGCGGAACCTGTGGATGCAAGGCATCCTGCCCGCCCTCGGCGGGCTGATCATGTACGCGGCAGGCGGCTGGTCCATCTGGGCCGACTGGGACGTGGCGTCAGAGAACAGTTACACGTCCTGGCTGATGCCGTTCTGGCCGCACTGGTACATCGGCGGTGTCTTCATGATCGCCTTCCTCTCGGCGCTCGTCGGCCTCCTCGCCGGGATCTACATGAGGTTCGTTCAGCCGGCGTTCTTCCGCAAGCAGACGCTCACCAGGGCAACCCCCACCCTCGTCCCCGACGCCTGAGGGTCAGCACACCGCGAAGCACCGTCCCCCGCCTGCGGGGACGGGGCTTCGCTTTCAGTTCCCGCGCCCTGGGAGGACTCCGTATCAGTTTCTGCGCCCGGGGACGACTCCGTATCAGTTCCCGCGCCCCATACCGGACATAACTGGCGCGAAAATGACTGAAATCGATACGAAGTCGGGAATCTAGCGGGAATTGAGGCGAGGGCGCGCGGACAGCGGTGGGTCGTCGTCCCCCCGGGCGACTACAGCGTGTCGAGGACGGCCTGGAGTATGGCGGGGGTCCTGGGGGAGGCCTCGGCCTGCAAGCAGACCTCCTCGATCACCGCGAGGTAGGCGTCGACCTCGGTCGGCTTGTCCAGGTAGAGCGCGCTGGTGAGCTGTTCGATGAAGACGACGTCGCGCAGGTCGGGCTCGGTGAACCGGAGGATGGTGAACGGGCCGCCCATGGCCCGGTGCGGGCCCGCGGAGAACGGCAGGATCTGCAGCGTAACGGCCGGGTGGTCGCACATCTCGATCAGGTACCGCAGCTGGGCCCGCATGACCTGCGGGCCGCCGATCACGCGGCGCAGCCCGCCTTCGTCAAGCACCGCCCACACCTTGGGCGGGTGCTCCCTGCGCAAGATCTCCTGGCGGGAGATCCTGGCCTTGGCGCGGCGTCCGACCTCTTCTTCCGTCGCCACGTTGCCGAGCCGGACGACCGCGCGGGCGTAGTCCTCGGTCTGCAGCAGGCCGGGAACGAACTGGAGCTCGTACTCCCTGATGAACGAGGCGGCGGCCTCAAGTCCGAAGTACGGCTCGACCCAGTGCGGCAGGATGTCCGCGTATGCCTGCCACCAGCCGGGCGTATTGGCCTCACGCGCCAGCGTGAGCAACGCCTCGTGCTCGTCGCCCGCACCGACACCGTAGAGGGTCAGCAGGTCGGCGATGTCGCGCTCCTTGAACCCGACCCGGCCATGCTCCATGCGGCTGATCTTCGAGTGCGAGCCGCGGATGCTCAGCGCGGCGCGCTCGGTGGTCATGCCTGCCTCTTCACGGAGCCGGCGCAGGTGGCCGCCGAGCACGAGGCGCTGCACTGTCGGGCCCGCGGAACGCGGGCTGAACAGCGGCTGCGGGGTCTCCCAGTCCGAGTCCTCAGGGATGAGCATCGCTACTCCTCGGTGGGTCGCGTCAGCTCATGGTCATGCGCATGGGTTCGTAGTCTCCCACGTGATCACGGCATTACGGAAGAGGAATCGATGACAATTGCATAAGAGTATCTGTGCAATTCTCACTTTGGCTTAGGACCGGGATCCGCGACGGGGAATTAGATCACGTGGTCGAACTCGCCATCCTTGGCCCCGGCCAGGAACGCGGCGATCTCCGCGCGCGTGTAGACGAGGGCAGGCCCGGCCGGGAACCGGGAATTCCGCACCGCGATGTCCCCGTTCGCCAGGTGCGCTACCTCGACGCACGCGCCGTTGGGGTTGCTGTGCATGCTCTTCTGCCAGGTGACGTTGGTCAGTTCCGTGGCAGGAATGCCGTTATAGATGTCGCTCATGTTCCGTCCAGTTCATCGTGGTGGTGTTACTGGAGAACCTTCTGGCGGCGTCAAGGGCAGGCCCAATCCGTCGCAGAACTGAGTATGCCATGTGCGGATGAACGTGCATCCTCGTTTGCACGGGATGCACGTTCATCCGCGCACGCGCCGGATGCACGTTCATCCGGTCTTGCATCTGCACGGCATTTCGGGCACCATGTTCTTGAGGCATACCCCACAAAACTGCGACAAGCACTGTACTAACCCCCCAAGATGCAGAAAGCGGTTGCGTTGGCCCACTTGAGGGTTGCTGCGTGGGAGCCGGACGATGACGACGAAGAGCTGGTCGTCTCCCTTCCGGCTCTTCCAGCGTCTCCTCCCCAGTTTCTGCCGGTGCCCTCGGCATGGTGGGAGACGCCAGCGATAACCAGCCGCCCGCTGCGTCCGGTGGCGGAGGAGGCAAGGACCGCCAGGCAGTTTGTCAGGGAGTTGCTGACCCGCTGGGGGCTCGGGTACCTCTCCGACGATGCCGAGCTGATCATCGCCGAGCTCGTCGGCAACGCGGTCAGGCACGGGATGCGCACGGCTCCGCAGTTCGTGCCGCTCGGGGCGAACGCCCCCGCGCTCAGGCTCTGCCTGCTGCGGCGGATCGGCGAGGTGATGCTCGCGGTGACGGACCCGAGCGACGAGGCGCCCACGCCCAAGCCGCCAACCTCGGACGGAGAAAGCGGCCGCGGCCTGCACATCGTAGGCGCCCTCAGCTACGTCTGGGGCTGGTCGCCTATCGAAGGCAGCGGCAAGGCCGTCTGGGCGGTTCTCAAGTCCGTCAGCTGAGGAGCCTGCCGAATGTGCCGTAATTCACCGGTCCCTAGGCCCATCCACCGTGTTTGTGAACACGATTAGCGGCCGGGAGGAGCACCCGCCCGTTCGGCTAACTTATTTCGTTCCCTATCGAATTAATGCGTCTTAATCTGATCGAAACGTGTTTACTGTGGCGACCTTACCCCGGTCACTTATCGCGCAACCGGCGTATCGGTCACATAAAGCACATGCTCGATCAAGGAGATCAGCACTTCCTTAGCCGACTCCTTTGAGCGCGCGTCGCACAGGACGATCGGCAGGCCGGGGTCAAGGTCGAGCGCCACGCGGACGTCCTCCACCGAATAGCGGCGGGAGCCCTCGAATACGTTGAGTGCGACGATGAACGGGATATCCCGGCGCTCGAAGTAGTCGATCGCGGGGAAGCAGTCGGCGAGCCGCCGGGTGTCGGCCAGCACTACGGCGCCGAGCGCGCCGAGCGCGAGCTCGTCCCACATGAACCAGAACCGCTCTTGCCCGGGCGTGCCGAACAGGTAGAGCACAAGGTCTTCGCGCAGCGTGATGCGGCCGAAGTCCATCGCCACGGTGGTGGTGGTCTTGCGCTCGACGCCGGCCGTGCTGTCGACGTTCTTGCCGGTCTCGGTCAGCGGCTCCTCGGTGCGCAGCGGCCTGATCTCGCTGACCGCGCCCACGAGCGTGGTCTTGCCCACCCCGAACCCGCCCGCGAGCAGGATCTTGATGGCGCGGTGGCGGCGGACGGCGCCGCCGGCTGGCTCATAGCCCCCGTAGGCCATGCAGGACCTCCCTGAGCGTTTCTCTGTCAACGTGACGCGCCTTCATCGGAATCGGCGCCGCAATCACTACGAGGCCGAGTTCGCGCAGGTCCGCGAGGAGGATCCGGACCACACCGAGCGGCAGGTCGACGTCAGAAGCGATATCCACCACCGTCGTCGGCGTTAGCGCGAGGTGCAGCACAGAATAATGCTCTGGACCGAGCTCGCCCAGGTCCGCGGTCCGGGCCTGGGTCGCGATTACCGTAGCGACCAGGTCGAATGGCTCACCCGAGTGCCGGGTCCGGCCCCGGGTCACCGCGTACGGGCGAACCACCGGCCCGGCCTCCGCGTCGAGCCACCGCTCGTCGTTCGACGGCATGATCGCTTGCCCCTTGCGTGTCAGATAACGCGGAGCGGGTCCGCATATTGACCTGAAGGTGGTCGCCGGTGCGCTGGACGAGGACCGCCATCTCGTACGCCACCTGGCCGATGTCCGCTTCGGCTCCGGTCAGCACCGTCAGGCAGGTGCCCTGCCCGGCCGCGCACACGAAGAGGAAGCCCGACGACATCTCGATAATGGTCTGGCGGACGTCGCCGCCGCCGAAGTGCCGGCCCGCGCCTCGCGCTAGCGACTGAAACCCGGCCGCGAGTGCCGCCAGGTGCTCGGCATCCGCCTGGTCGAGGCCACGGGAAGCACCGAGGGCCAGCCCGTCCTGCGAAAGGAACACCGCCCGCGTGATGTGCGGGACCCGCATCACCAGGTCATCGAGCAGCCAGTCCAGCTGGTTCACCGGGTATCGCTGGCTAGTTTCCATCCGCGCCGCCTTCTGTGTTCGGTTGCGTCTGTGACCGGCCCTGCTGCCAGCCGCGTTGCATAGCGGACAGCGTGTTGCGCATGTCCGCGAGCGATGCCGCGGTTGCCCGGGGAACACCGGCCTCTTGCGCGCTTGCCGCTGCTTTGGCGGAAGCGCGAAGCTCCGGCGCGAGGTTGGCCTGGCGAACGCGGCGCGGCAGTCCCTTGAACTCGGTGCTGCCGGCCGGCTCGTCCGTGAGAGAACTTGCTGAGCTGTCCGCATTGTTCCCGACGGGGGATTCGTCGGCCGCCCGGCCGCCGAAGTCCGGGTACGACTGCGGGTAAGGCGCGGCGGCGGCGGGCATACTGCCCGGCTCCGAGCGCCGTCGCGGTGCGAAGACATCGAACGGCGGGGGCGGCGGCGTGACCGGCCGGCTGACCGGAACGCCGGTGACCACATGGACCTCGTCCGTCTCGTGCCGTCCGCGCCGCGCGCCGGGTTCCGTCGCGCCGCCGGCCGGGCCAGGGCCGCTTACCGCGCCGAAGCCGCTGGTGGGCGAGGGGTTCCGGAGCACGCCGGAGATGCGGATGGTCGCCCGGTCCGAGTCTTCGCGCCCCCGGTCGTAGCCGCTGGAGCCGGGCGTCCCAGGTGACGGGTAGCCGGACGTCCCGGATGACGGGTAGCCGGCCGTCGCCGGTGCCTGACCGACGTCACCGTAGGCGGGTCCGGTGCCGAATGACCCGGTGCCGAATGACCCGGTGCCGAACGACCCCGCGCCGGCTGACGTGGGCCAGCCGCCCTCGCCGGGCCAGGCCGCCCGGTCATCGGCGGGGCCGCCGGGGTAGGCACCCGACTTCCCGTTGCTGTAACTGCCTGGGCCGGCCGTGCCCGCGGCGGGCGCGCGCCCGCCCGCCGTGATCGCCGCCGGGCCCTCATCAACGAGCAGCGTGAGCGGGATCAGGGCAACCGCCGTGGTACCACCGTAGGGCGACGGGCGAAGCATGACGCTAATCCCGTGCCGCCTGGCCAGCTGCCCGACGACGAACAGGCCGAGCTGCTCGGTGTTGGCCGGGTTGATCTCCTGCGGGTTGGCCAGCCGCTCGTTCAGCTCGTGCAGCTTCTGCGGCGTCATGCCGAGACCGCGGTCCTCGATCTCGATCGCGAAGCCCTTGGCCACTGTCTCGCCGCTCACCCGCACCTGCGTGAACGGCGGGGAGAGCGAGGTCGCGTTCTCGATCAGCTCGGCGAGCAGGTGGATCACGTCGGTGACCGCGGACCCGGACAGCGCCGCGCGGGACTGCGTGGCGACGGTGACCCTGGCGTAGTCCTCAACCTCGGCGACCGCGCCCCGCATGACGTCGATCAGCTTCACCGGGGCGGACCAGGAACGGCCCGGAGGGGCACCGGAGAGGATGATGAGGCCTTCCGCGTGCCGCCGCATGCGGGTGGTGAGGTGGTCCATCTTGAAGAGGTCCTCGAGCATGTCCGGGTCGGTCGCCCGGCGCTCCGCCTCATCGAGCACGGTGAGCTGGCGCTGCAGCAGCGACTGGTTGCGCCTGGCCAGGTTGCGGAACATGTCGTTGACACCCTGACGGACCCGCGCCTCCTCCACGGCGGACCGCAGGGCCGTCTGCCGCACGAGGTCGATCGCCTGGCCGACCTGGCCGATCTCGTCGTTGCCGACCCGGACGGACGGTGCCTCGGCCGCCACGTCCACCGACTCGCCGCGGCGGAGCCGGGCGATCACGGATGGCAGCTGCTCCTCCGCCAGGGTCAGCGCGGAGCGGCGCAGCGTGGCGAGCCGCCGGTTGATCGACCGGGCGAGCAGGATCGTGACCAGCAGGGTAAGGATCAGGCCGGCCACGCCGACGGCGGACAGCACGATCACGCGCTTCTTCGCGTCAATGGCCGGCTGCGCGTTGGCGGCGAGCACCGCGGTCGCGCTGGCAGTCCCCGCCGTGCTCGCGGCCTTCAGCCACGTGCTTGTCAGCAGCTGCCAGGTCTGGGAGGACAGGCCCTGCTGCTCCATCACGCTCAGCGGGATGCCGGCCGGGATGGCCTGCTGAATGGTGGCCAGGTTGCCTTGGACGGTCTTCGGGGCGAGCTGGTTGAAGGTGCTGTTGTAAGTCTGGAGTTCGGCTGGGGTAAGCAGCTGCTGGTAGCTCAGAGTATCGTCCTGCAGCCGTCCGACCGCGTTGCTGAAGGCCACTCGGTCGGCCTGGGTCAGCGACCCGCTGACCAGCGCACTCGCCAGCACCGCGTCCTGCTCGGACACGTCTTCCTGCGTGTTGACCGCGGAGATCAGGCCGAGTCCCTGCATCACTGGGGCCGAGTCCTGGATGCTGCTCGCCTCGGCCTGAAGGACGGCGCCCTGCCCGGCGATGATGTTCGTGTACGCCGCGAGGGCGTCGAGCGGGGCCAGCATCTTCCCGGTGACCTGGGTCCGCAGCCCGGCTATGCCGTTGATCTGCGTGAGCACCTTGTCGATGGCCGCGGTTTCCGCTGGGGTCGAAGCCTTCTTCGTCGCCGATGAGGTGAGCGCCGCGTTAACCGTCACCGAGTCGTTCTTCGTGGCGTTGACGGCGCTCTGGAAGCTGCTGAGGTTGGCCGTGTCCGGGTGGGACAGGTAGACGACCGCGGCGCGGCGCTCCAACTGCAGCACGTTGACGAAGTTGGTGAGCGGCTCCGAGGTCTCATCGATGAGAGTCGGCGCACGGTCGAGGTTCAGCCAGTTGGTGACGGAGGTGTAGGCGACGTACCCGAACAAACCGAGCATCGTAAGCAGCGGAATCGCGACCAGGAAGTAGATCCTGAGCCGGATGGATCGGCCGCGCGATCCCATGAGCTAACCCCCTGCGGTGACGGGTAAAGGCAGCCCACAATAGCGCGTAACAGGTCATGATCGTAGCCAAACCGGTACATTTCATGACCGAAAACCGACTGTTACGGTGATATTTGACTGGACATGGCGGCCCGGTGAACGCTCCTTTGACGGCGGTACCGCCTACCCTTGAAGCCGTGACCACGACCGTGACGAATCCCCTACTTGACGGCCTCAACCCGCAGCAGCGGGCTGCCGTGACCCACTCCGGCGGGCCGCTGCTGATCGTCGCGGGGGCCGGCTCGGGCAAGACGCGGGTCCTCACCCACCGGATCGCCTACCTGCTCGCCGAGCGGGACGTAGCACCGGGGGAGATACTCGCGATCACGTTCACTAACAAGGCGGCGGGCGAGATGGCTGCCCGGGTCGCGGCGCTGGTCGGCGACCGCCGCGCCCGGGCGATGTGGGTGATGACGTTCCACTCGGCGTGCGTCCGCATCCTGCGCCGCGAGGCGACCAGGTTCGGCTACCCGTCGAGCTTCTCCATTTACGACGCGGCCGACTCGCAGCGGCTGATGGCGCTTGTCTGCCGTGAGCTTGAGCTCGACGCCAGGCAGTACCCGCCCAAGTCGATGGCCGCCCAGGTGTCAGGCCTCAAGAACGAGCTCGTGGACTACGAGTCGTTCGCCCGCCAGGCGCGCGGCGCGCGGGAGAAGGCGCTCGCCGAGGCCTACGCGGAGTACCAGCGCCGCCTGGTCGCGGCCGGCGCGATGGACTTCGACGACCTGATCATGGTCACCGTCAACATGTTCCAGGCGTTCCCCGAGGTCGCGGAGGCCTACCGGCGCCGGTTCCGGCACGTGCTCGTCGATGAGTACCAGGACACCAACCACGCGCAGTACGTGCTCGTCCGCGAGCTGGTCTCCGGCGGTAGCCCGCTCTTTTCAAGGCCAAGGCCAAGGGCAGTCGGAACGGAGGCGGGCGACACCCCTCCGTCGCCGGGCACCGGGGAGGCGGTGGGGCCGTCCGAGCTGTGCGTCGTCGGTGACGCGGACCAGTCCATCTACGCGTTCCGCGGCGCGACCATCAGGAACATCGTCGAGTTCGAGGAGGACTACCCGGACGCGACGGTCATCCTGCTCGAGCAGAACTACCGCTCGACGCAGAACATCCTCGCCGCGGCGAACGCGGTCGTGTCGCGCAACCCGGGGCGCAAGCCCAAGAACCTCTGGTCCGACGCCGGCGACGGCCCGCCGATCACCGGCTACGTCGCGGACAACGAGCACGACGAGGCCGCGTTCGTCGCCGAGGAGGTCGACCGGCTGCACGACGAGGGGCTGGCCCTGCCGGGCCAGGTGGCGGTCTTCTACCGGACGAACGCGCAGTCTCGTGTCTTCGAGGAAGTGTTCATCAGGGTCGGGCTGCCGTACCGGGTGGTCGGCGGCGTCCGCTTCTACGAGCGGCGCGAGGTCCGTGACCTGCTCGCCTACCTGCGGCTTATCGCCAACCCGGCGGACGAGGTGTCGCTTCGCCGGGTGCTCAACGTGCCCAAGCGCGGGATCGGGGACCGGGCCGAGGAGTACGTCGCCTCTTACGCGTCACGGGAGCGGATCACGTTCGCGCAGGCGCTGGCCACGCCGGGTGACGTGCCAGCACTCGCGGCCCGGTCCGCCGCGGCGATCGCCGCCTTCAACACCCTGGTCGGCGAACTGCGTGAGCAGGCCGCCAGCGGAGGCCCGGTCGCGGAACTCGTCGAGGCGGTGCTCGATTCAAGCGGGCTGCAGTCCTACTTCGAGAACTCCGAGGACCTGCAGGACGCCACCCGCGTTGAGAACCTGCAGGAAATGGTCTCGGTCGCGCGGGAGTTCGACGGCGGGGCCCCGGACGGCACGCTCGCCGACTTCCTTGAGCGGGTCGCGCTCGTCGCGGACGCGGACGAGATCCCCGACGGCGTGGATCACGGTGGCCTGGTGACGCTGATGACGCTGCACACCGCCAAGGGCCTTGAGTTCCCTGTGGTGTTCCTCACCGGCATGGAGGAGGAGGTGTTCCCGCACGCCAGGGCGCTGACCAACCAGCGCGAGCTGGAGGAGGAGCGGCGCCTTGCCTACGTCGGGATCACCCGCGCCGAGCAGCGGCTGTACCTGACGAGGACCGCGTCGCGGAGCTGGTACGGCCGCCCTTCGTTCCACACGCCGTCCCGGTTCCTGTCGGAAATTCCCGCCTCGCTGATCGAATGGAAGCGCAGCGCCAAGGACGTGGCGGCGGCATCCACCCCGGCGTCCGCCCGGATGGCCGCCCGGCCGGGCACGGCCGTGGTGGGCAACCGTTCCGTGCCCGTGCTGTCCCCAGGCGACCGGGTCAACCACGACAAGTTCGGCCTCGGCCGGGTCGTCTCGACCGACGGCTACGGCGACAGCGCGGAAGCCAAGATCGACTTCGGCGGTTCGTACGGGGTTAAGCACCTGGTCTTGCGGTACGCGCCGCTTGAGAAGCTCTTATCTCTGGCCGCGTTGGGGCCGGCGCCGGTTAGCGCGGTGCCGGTTTAGCGCTGGGTCCGGCCGTCCGGTGGCTGGCGGCGTGGTGGGGCAGGTACGGGGTTAAAGGACGGCCCCGGCCCGGGCTTTCCCGGTCGCGGCGCACGCGGCTGCGGCTGGGAGGCCGGGCGGCCGTCAGCCTGCGGCCGCGGGCCGGTGGGCTGGCTGCGGTCGGGTGGCAGCCGAGGATCGCCCCAGGGGTCGCGGTCGGTGCGGGGGTCGCGGGGCGCGCGGCCAGGGCGGGAGCCGTTAGCGGGTCCTCGCCATGGGCCGCCGCCCGGCCGTGGGGTTGGCCCGGTTCCCTGCGGGGTCGGCCCGGTTCCCTGCTGCGGTGTGGGGCCGGTTCCCGGCCGCGGGGTCGGCCCGGTTCCCTGCTGCGGTGTGGGGCCGGTTCCCGGCCGCGGAGTTGGCCCGGTTCCCTGTCGCGGTGTGGGGCCGGTCCTTGAGCGCGGGGCGCCGCCGTCCATGGCGGGGTCGGCGGCCCAGGAATCGACGGGGCGGCGGAAACCCTGAGAGGTGCGCGCGTTGCCTGGGGGCACCGGCCGGTCGGCCGACAGCGGAGACCCGCCCGTGACGAGCGGGCGCTTGAGCAGCCAGCGGCCGCCGCCGACCAGCAGCACGAGGATGGTCGCTACCACCGCGGGCCAGAAGATGCCCGCCACCCACTGCGCGAAGCTGGCGCCCAGGCCCGCCGTGGACGACGCCAGCTGGCGGTCATGGACGATGCCGGTCGCCACGGCGGCCACGAAGAAGGCGAGGGCGGGCATCGGGAAGAAGAGGTGAACCGCGCCGCGCCGGACGCCGAGCACGGCGGCGAGCGAGCCGACGATGATAAAGAACCCGAGCAGGTTGCCTGGCTCCTTGCGCGCGATCACGGTGACCGCCACTCCGACGACGGTGGCCCCGATCAGCACGAGTGCCGCCGTCAACGTGGACATCGTGCCCAGCCAGCGCAGCAGCGCGCCCGACCGCAGGCTGTCTAGGCCGTCTGGCGGCCCGCCGGGTCGGCCGCGGTCTGATGTGAAGATCTCGCCGCTTGAGCGCGACCGGCCGTCGAAGTCGTCGGCCAGGCCGCGCCGGTCGTAGCCATTCGCACCGGGGACACGCGGCCCTTGGCCGTCACGCGGCGCGCGCTGGCCGGCCGGCCCGGAGTTCCGTGCACCGGACGCGCGACTCGGGGTGAACTTGGGGACCGGGCCACGGCCGTCACCCGCGCCGCGTCCTTGCCCGTCACCGGGGCCGGCGTCCGAGTCACGTCCGGTACCGCGCGGTACCTGGCGTCGCGGATCGGCTTCGTCTGGTGGCCAGCCTCCAGCCCCGCGTGGCACTCGCCGAGCTTGGTCGCCGCGCGTGGGACCGGGCCGTGGCTCCCACCCCGATGGTGTGGTCATTGCTGGAGAGGGTAATGCATGAACCCTTGAGTTCGCCCTAACCCCTGTCCTGCCTGGTCCGCGTCTTGCCAGGGACCAGGCAGGAAACTAATCACCTTCCGTCACCCTCCGTCACCCCCGGACGGGGGAGGAATGGGCTTCATTGCTGATAATTCGAACGGCCTCATTACGGTGCGCTGTTTTCTCGGCGTGAGCAGGTACTATTCGCAACACTGAATGTGATTGGCGGCCGGCTTGCCGGCTGTGACGCCGGGTAAGAGGGCCGGCGGGCATCGTGCCTGCATGCGCGCAAACCCGTCATAAGCCATCTTTCTCGCGGGCTGACCGGGTAGCCTCGCGAGCAACGGTGCAGGACCAGCCGGAGGGAACAACATTGCTCGGCATGGGCGGCGGTTCACTAATCGCAGGCAAGGTCGGGTACGCGGTGACCTGTGCGCTCGCTGCCGCGGTGCTTGTTGTGTCCGGTGCCGCCTACAAGGTGGTGAGCCTCAGCGAGGGGCTCGGCAACGGGGTGAGCATCAGCAACGGCGCCTCGGTCGGCGCGATGAACATCCTGGTGATGGGCCTGGAGAGCCGGACCGACTACGAGGGCAACACCTTGTCGGCCGGGCTGCTCGCGGCGATGCACGCGGGCAGCGTCTACGGCGTCGAGAACCAGGGCGTCGGCGGCCAGGCCACCAACACGCTGATCCTCCTGCACGTCTTCGCCGGCGGCCAGAAGGCGGTCGGCTTCTCGGTACCGCGCGACGACTACGTCACCTACCCCGAGGCATACGACGGCCAGTCCTCCGGCAAGATAGATGAGGCCTACGGCCTCGCCTACTCGCAGTCACTCGGCCAGACCTTCGGCTCCTCGATGAGCTCATCGCAGCGTTACCTGGCGGCCAACCAGGCGGGCCAGGCGGCCACCATCGCCACGGTTGAGTCGGTCACCGGCCAGAAGATCGACCACTTCGCCGAGGTGAACCTCGCTGGGTTCTATTACCTGGCGGAGGCGTTCGGCGGGATTGAGGTCTGTCTCCAGCCGTCAAGCGGCGACGCCAACCTGCACGACTACAACTCAGGCTTCAACGCGGTGCTCGACGGCTACAAGGTGAGCAAGGGCGGGAAGCAGTACCTGCACCTCAGTGCGCCCCAGGCGCTCGCGTTCGTCCGCGAGCGGGACAACCTGCCCAACGGTGACCTGGACCGTACCCACCGGCAGCAGGCAGTGCTCGACTACGTGATCTGGAAGCTGGAGAACGGCGGCGCGCTGTCCGACCTCGGTCAGCTCACCTCGCTGCTCAACACCGCGAAGCAGTACCTCATCACCGACTCGACGTGGAACCTGCTGAACTTCGCCACCGACATGCGCGCGCTGACCGGGAAGAACCTCCAGTTCTACACGGCGCCGATCGTCGGCTACGAGACCGTCAACAAGCAGGACGTGAACCTGATCGACATCTCGACGATCCAGGCGGCCATCAAGGCGAAGTTCACCGCCCCGCCGCCGGCCACGCCGGGGGCGAGCGCGGCGAAGTCGAGCGCGAGCACCGCGCCCATCCCGGCGGCGTCGACTGTCACCGTGGACGTCTACAACGGCGGGATGACGTCCGGCCTGGCCACCGGCATCTCTGACGCGCTCGTCGCGAAGGGCTATAAGGCGGGAGCCGTCAGCAACGCCTCAGCGCAGGTGCAGCCCGCGACCGCGGGCACCCAGGTGTTTTACGGGATGGGCGCCTCCGCCAACGCGGCGAAGATCGCGGACTATTTCGGCGCGACCGCGGCGGCGCTGGCGTCGCTGCCCGCAGGGCACGTCGAGGTGCTGCTCGGCACCGGCGCCACCGTGGTGCCTGCCACCCTGTCCCCGTCGCCGGCCGCCTCAGCGAGCTCGTCCGCCTCGGCGAGCACCGCCGGTAACAACGGAGCGGCCGGGGGCGCTCTCACCGTGGGAGCCCAGGCGAAGTACGGCATCCCCTGCGTGTACTAACCCGGAGGACAGCGGTGGGCAAGAAGATCGCGGGCAAGGTCTTCTACGGGTTGGTGTGCCTGCTCGCGGCCGTTCTGCTGGTGGTATCCGGGTACGCCCACAAGGTCGTGGGACTGACCACGATGCTGGAAAAGGGCATCTCCATCCCCGGCGTCTCCGCCGTCGGCACCGCCGGGACCGTCGGCGCGATGAACCTGGGCGCGGCGCAGTCGCTGGCGTTCGTCCGGTCCCGCGACACGCTGCCCGGCGTTGACCTGGGCCGCACGAAACGGCAGCAGGCCGTGCTCGATTACTTGATCTACGAGCTCAAGCACGAGGGTGTGTTCACCGTGACGGGGAAGCTCGACTCGCTGCTCAGTTCCGCGAGCCAGTACCTCATCACCGACTCGACCTTCAACCTGCTCGACTTCGCCACCGACATGCGCGGGCTTAGCGGTAGCAACGTTTCCTTCCAGACGCTGCCGTTCACGCCGGAGAACAACGTCAGTGTCCCTGGTTACCCGACGCTGCAGGACGTCAACATCATCGACGTGCCCGTCATCCAGCAGCTGGTGCAGAGCACGTTCTTCCCGGGGCCGGTCGGGCCGGCGTCGGGCGCGGCCACCCCGAGCGCGTCGGCCGCGCTCGGCACCGGGGCGTCGACGGCCGCGCAGCAGATCGCGATCCAGTTCGGCACGGCGGCGACAGCGCTGAGCACGCTGTCGCCCGGGCACGTCGAGGTTCTCATCGGCTCCACCGTCATCCAGGTCCCCGCCGGGATCGCCCCGCCGGGCAGCCCGCCGTCCGCGAGCACCCAGTCCATCGGCGCGCAGGTCATCGGCGCGGGGGGCGCCGCGAGCCCGTCCGCGACCCCGACTCCCTCCTCCACGGCGAGTACGGACGGCAGCGGGACGGGCGGCGCGGTCACGGTGGCGCCGAACGCGCCCTACGGCATCCCTTGCGTGTACTGACCAGGGCGGGTCGTTAACCTGAAGGAGTGACAGAGACAGCGAACCCTTCTCCTCCTGATGGCCCTGGCCGGCCGGACCCCAAGGGCAAAGGGCGGGACGAAAAGGGTTCGTCGGGAAAGATCCGCGTCATCGTGGCGAAGGCGGGCCTTGACGGGCACGACCGTGGCGCGAAGGTGGTGGCCCGCGCGCTGCGTGACGCAGGCGTCGAGGTCATCTACACCGGCCTGCACCAGACCCCGGAGCAGATCGTCGCCGCCGCCATCCAGGAGGACGTGGACGCGGTCGGCCTGTCAGTGCTGTCCGGCGCGCACTTGACCCTGTTTCCCCGGGTCGTGGAGCTGCTCAAGGAAAACGGGGCCGACGACATCGTGGTGTTCGGCGGCGGGATCATTCCCGACGCCGACATCGCGGCACTGGCCGCGCAGGGCGTGGCCAAGATCTTCACTCCCGGCGCGTCCACCACCGACATCGTCGCCTGGGTCAACGAGGTCCTCGCGCGGTTACCTCCCTGGGGGACGCCCCCCGATAACCGCATGGCCGAGCTGCGGCGCTGGTACCTGTGCGGCCGGTGTTGCCCAGGATGCTCGATGCCGACGCCGCCCGGCAGGTCCTTACTGCCGGGCGGCGCTATGTCGCAAGCGGACGAGCCTAGAGGCTCTTGATGATGTCGCGGACGAGCGCGGCGGTCTCGGAGGGGGTCTTGCCGACGCGGACGCCGGCCTTCTCCAGGGCTTCCTTCTTGGCCTGGGCCGTGCCGGCCGATCCGGAGATGATGGCGCCCGCGTGCCCCATGGTCTTGCCTTCCGGGGCGGTGAACCCGGCGACGTAGCCGACGACGGGCTTGCTGACGTGCTGCTCGATGAACGCGGCGGCGCGTTCCTCAGCGTCGCCGCCGATCTCGCCGATCATGACGATCGCGGCGGTCTCCGGGTCGTCCTGGAACGCGGCGAGGCAGTCGATGTGCGTGGTGCCGATGATCGGGTCGCCGCCGATGCCGACGGCGGTGGAGAACCCGATGTCACGCAGCTCGTACATCATCTGGTAGGTCAGCGTGCCGGACTTCGACACCAGGCCGATCTTTCCCTCGGGGGTGATGTCGGCCGGGATGATGCCGGCGTTCGACTTGCCAGGCGAGGCGAGGCCAGGGCAGTTGGGGCCGATGATCCGGGTCATGTTGCCCTTCTCGACGGCATACGCCCAGAACTCGGCCGTGTCGTGCACCGGGATGCCCTCGGTGATGACGATGGCGAGCGGGATCTGCGCGTCGATCGCCTCCTTGACGGCGGCCTTGGCGCCGGCGGGCGGCACGAAGATCACCGATACGTCGGCCCCGGTCGCCGCCATGGTCTCGGCGACCGTGCCGAACACGGGGACGTCGGCGCCGTTCAGCTCGATGGTGGTGCCGGCCTTCTTGGGGTTGGTACCGCCGACCACCTTGGTGCCGGCCCGGAGCATCCGTGCGCCGTGCTTGCGGCCCTCGGAACCGGTGATGCCCTGGATGAGGACCCGGCTCTCGGACGTCAGGAAGATCGCCACCGTCATGCTCCCTTCGCGGCGGCCAGCTCGGCCGCGCGGCGCGCCGCGCCGTCCATCGTGTCAACCTGCTCGACGACAGGCAGCGCCGCGTCGGCCAGGATCTGCCGGCCCTCGGCCGCCTTGTTGCCGTCGAGCCGGACGACGATCGGGCGGTCCACCACCTCGCCGCGCTCCTTGAGCAGCGCGACCGCGGACACGATGCCGTTGGCGACCGCGTCGCAGGCGGTGATGCCGCCGAAGACGTTGACGAACACCGACCGCACCGCCGGGTCGGACAGCACGATCTCCAGGCCGTTAGCCATCACCTCGGCGGACGCGCCGCCGCCGATGTCGAGGAAGTTGGCCGGCTTGACGCCGCCGAACTGCTCGCCCGCGTACGCCACCACGTCGAGTGTGGACATGACCAGGCCCGCGCCGTTGCCGATGATACCGACCTCGCCGTCGAGCTTGACGTAGTTGAGGTGCTTCTCCTTGGCCTTGGCCTCTAGGGGGTCCGTCGAGGCAAGGTCGGCGAACCGCTCGTGCTCCTGGCGGAAGGATGCGTTGTCGTCGATGGTGACCTTGCCGTCCAGCGCGAGGACCCGGCCGTCCGGCGTGAGCACGAGGGGGTTCACTTCGGCGAGCGTCGCGTCCTCGTCGGTGAACATGGCCCACAGGCGCTCGGCTACGAGGGCGGCGCCCTCCTCGGCCTCGGCGGGGATGCGGCCAGCGCGCACAATCTCCAGCGCCTTGGCGTGGTCCACGCCAGTCAGCGGCGAGACCGGGACGCGGGCGATCGCGTTGGGGTTGCTATGCGCAAGTTCCTCGATCTCCATCCCGCCGTCAACGGAGCAGATGGACGTGAAGGTGCGGTTCGCGCGGTCAAGGAGGAACGACAGGTAGTACTCCGACGTGATGTCGGTCGCCTCGGCGATGAGCACCCTATGCACGGTGTGGCCCTTGATGTCCATACCGATGATGCGCTGCGCCTTCTCGTACGTGTCGGCGGGGCCGTCGGCGAGCTTCACGCCGCCCGCCTTGCCGCGTCCGCCGGTCTTCACTTGTGCCTTGACGACTACTTGCGGTATGCCTTCCGCCGCGAACGCGGTGGCGATCTCCCGCGCCTCCTCGGCGGTGTTGGCGACCTTGTCTTTCGGCACCGGAACGCCGTACTCGGCGAAGAGTTCCTTAGCCTGATACTCGAACAGGTCCACTGGGGGTCCGATCTCGGTCCGTTGCTTGCGTATGGTCGCCGCCAAGTGACGTGCGGCGTTCAGAAGCAGCGTAGCCCGTGCACAACCGGCAGCGCCGCCCAGGTGACCTGATGTGACCCTAGTTGCGATGGGACCTTCATCACGTCGTTCCGCTGGGCGGGACCGGCGTGGCTGCGTGCCTTTTGTCTGGTCCGTTGCCACGATGGGCATTGTGCGCGTAGTGCCGCCCAGGGAGAACGACTCCCCGCGAACCCGACGTATCGCCGGGCAGCCCGCGCAGCCGGCCGGGGCACTGGTGCCTACCCGGCCGATGCTCATGGCCGGCGGGGTGGCCGCCATCGCCGCGGCGGGCGGCGGGCTCGCGGTGCTCGCCACGCTGACCCTGTTCGGCTTCATCACCGCGCCCCATGTAGGCCTCGGCGGCGGGCTCGCGGGCGCGCTGCGGTCGGCGGGCCTGCTGTGGCTCGTCGCGCATCACGTCGAGGTGACGGTCCGCGGCGTCGGCCGGATCGGACTGCTACCGCTCGGCCTCGTGCTGCTGCCCGCCGTACTGATCGAGCGGGCCGGGCGCTGGATGACGCATGAGGGGCACGTGACCAGCCTTCTCCAGGTCGTTCCGGCCGCGTTGTCGATCGCGCTGCCCTACGCGCTGTTCACCGGCGCCGTGGCGGTGGCGAGCAGTACCCCGGTCGCGGTGCCCTCACTGTGGCAGGCAGCCATGATGGGCTTCCTCATCGCGCTGCTCGCCGGCGCGTTCGGCGCGGCGCGCGGGCTCGCGCCCTGGCGCAGGCTCGCCGGCCGGGTGCCGCCGCGGCCGAGGTCGGTGATCCTGGGGATGCTTGCCGCGCTCGCGGTGCTCGCCGCGTGTGGCGCGGTTCTCGGCGCCGCGTCGCTGGTGATCCACCTGAGCGCCTACCGGGCGGCGGTCACCGCGCTCAACCCCGGCGCGGTCGGGTCGGTGCTGCTGTTGCTCGCCAGCCTGTGCTACCTGCCGAACTCCGTTATCTGGGCGATCGCCTACATGCTCGGCCCCGGCTTCGCTTTCGGCATCGGTACCGCCGTCTCGCCGTCGGGGTCGGCGCTCGGCGCGATCCCGGCCTTTCCCATGCTCGCCGCGCTGCCGGTGGGCTCGGCGGCCGCGTTTCCCGCCTGGCTGGGCTTCTTCGTGCTCGTCACGCCGTACCTGGCCGGCGCGCTCGCCGGGCTGATGACCGTGCGGATCGCGCCGACCCCCTCGCTTGAAGCGGCGCCGCTATGGGGGCTGCTCACGGGCACGCTGACCGCGGTGGTCATCGGGTTCTGTGCGAAGATCTCCGGCGGGCCGCTCGGCGCGGGCCGGCTCGCCTCCGTCGGGCCGGCCGCGGGAGAGGTCGGCCTGGTCGCCGTCCTCGAGATCGGGGTGACCGCGGCGCTGGTAGCGGGCGCGGCCAACTGGCTGATCATCAGGCATCATGTCCGGCGCCTGGCCGCCGTGGCCGGCCGTGAACCCGGGGACCCCGCCGCGGCGAGCGGCCGGCCACGGGGGGCCGCCGGCCCGCTGGCCCGGGCCAGCAGCCCGTTGCCCGCGCTGATCGTGGACGAGACCGACGACGCGGGCGGTCACCGGATCCACGTCAACCCGTGGGCCGAAGAACCCGCCGACTAAGCGAGCCAGGTAACCGGCACCCGCTCCCCGGCTGCCGGTTCCTGCGAAGCGAATACGGTCGAGTTCGCCGTAAAGAGCGATTGATCGCCGGACGGACGGCATGCCGTCCGCGTCGTCGACCGGTCAGTTGCCGCCGAGTGCGCCGATCCTGCTGGAGATCGACTTCTCCAGCTGGGTCTGGCAGGCCTGCTGCTCGGCGGCCGTGCTCGCCGCGTGCATGCAGGCGGTGTACTGGTCGAACTGCGTGCTGAAGATCAGGTAGATCAGCGTGAGGCCGCTGAACAAGAGGCCGGCCACGCCGAGCCATACGCCCGCCAGGGCGCCGCGCGGCCGGCGGGCCCCGGCCCGCTTCGCCGCCGACATGGCCGAGATGGCGAGTAGGAGCGCGATGACCGCGACGACGAGCGCGACCGCGGCCACGACGGCGCCGCGCTGCTTGTTGCCGATGAGCAGCACCGCGAGCAGGCTAAGTATCGCGAGAGCCAGCGCCGCCAGGCCGCGCTGCTGGAGGCTGGGGTCGGCGGGCGGCAGGGGCGGGCGCGGCGCCGGCGGCAGGAACGGTGACTCCGGCCGGCGGGCTGGGCCTCGTGGGGGGCGGTCTGTGGATCTGGCCATGTCGCGACCTATTCTGCCGCACTGAGGTCGCTTTTTCGCCGGGTGACCCCGGCCGCGGACGGCTAGAGCGGGAGGCGGGGTTTAGGGTGGCTGCCATGAACGCGAGGCTGGTCGTCCTCGTCTCCGGGGCCGGGACGAACCTGCAGGCCCTCATCGACGCCAGCACCGACCCGGCGTACGGCGCGACCGTCGTCGCTGTCGGCGCCGACCGCGACGGCATCGCCGCGCTCGACCGCGCCAGCATGGCCGGCATCCCCGCCTTCACCGTGCGGGTGGGCAGCTTCGGCAGCCGGAGCGCCTGGGACGACGCGCTCGCCAGCGCTTGCGCGGAGTACCGGCCCGACCTCGTCGTCTGCGCGGGCTTCATGAAGCTAGTCGGCAAGTCCTTCCTCGCCCGCTTCGGCGGCCGCTGCCTGAACACGCACCCGGCGCTGCTACCGTCTTTTCCCGGCATGCACGGGGTCAGGGACGCCCTCGCCTACGGTGTGAAGGTGACGGGTTGCACGGTGTTCCTGGTGGACGAGGGCGTCGACGCCGGGCCGGTCCTCGCGCAGCAGGCCGTCACGGTACGAGATGATGACGACGAGGCGACGCTGCACGAGCGGATCAAGGTCGCCGAGCGCGCGCTGCTCGTCGACACCGTCGGGCGGATGGCCCGCGAGGGCTGGTCCGTGAACGAGGACAGGAAGGTAAGGATCGGCCAGTGACTGCGATTCCGATCAGGCGCGCTCTGCTCAGCGTCTGGGACAAGACGGGCCTGCCCGAGCTCGCCAGAGCGCTGCACGAGGCCGGCGCGGAGCTGGTCTCCACCGGCAATACCGCCACGGCGATCGAGGCCGCCGGGCTCCCGGTCACCCGGGTCGAGGACCTCACGGGCTTCCCGGAGTGCCTCGACGGCCGGGTCAAGACCCTGCACCCGCGTGTTCACGCGGGCCTGCTCGCCGACACGGCGAACCCGGACCACAACCAGCAGCTCACCGACCTCGGCATCGAGCCGTTCCAGCTCCTGGTGTCCACGTTGTACCCGTTCGAGCAGACCGTGGCTTCCGGCGCGGACCACGAGGCGATCATCGAGAAGATCGACATCGGCGGCCCCGCGATGGTCCGGGCCGCCGCGAAGAACCACGGCACCCTCGCGGTTATCACCGACATCGCCCAGTACGGCGAAGTGCTCAAGGCCATCGCCGACGGCGGCTTCACGCTTGAGCAGCGCCGACGCCTCGCGGCTCAGGCCTACGCGCACACGGCCGCCTACGACGCGGCCGTCTCCACCTGGTTCGCCGCAAGCTACGCACCGGACGAAGTCGCCAAGGAGACCGGCTGGCCGGACCTGATCGCCCAGGTATGGACCCGCGATGACACGCTCCGCTACGGCGAGAACCCGCACCAGCGGGCGGCGCTCTACACGTCGAAGTCAACCGCGGCATCCGGAACGGAGGCGGCTGGCTCCGGCATTGCCAGCGCCGAGGTTTTGCACGGCAAGGCCATGTCCTACAACAACTACGTGGACGCCGACTCCGCGCGCCGGGCGGCCTTTGACTTCGCCCAGCCGTGCGCGGCGATCATCAAGCATTCCAACCCATGCGGCATCGCCGTCGGCCCCAACATCGCCGCCGCCTACGCCAAGGCGCTCGAGTGCGACCCGCTGTCCGCCTACGGCGGCGTGATCGCGACCAACAGCGCGGTGACCGACGTGATGGCCGAGCACATCCTGACCAGCTTCGCTGAGGTGGTGATCGCGCCCGACTTCGACCCGGCGGCCATCGAGATCCTGACCGGGAAGTGGAAGAACATCCGGCTCCTTCGCTGCGCCCCGCCAGCGTGGGCAGCGGGCGGACCTGGTGCGACCCGCCCCCGTTCGGGATCGCCTGACTTTGAATTCCGGCCGATTTCCGGAGGGCTGCTCGCGCAGACCTGGGACCGGATCGACGCCCCGGGAGACCACACGGCGGCGTGGGAGCTCAAGACGGGAGAGGCGGCGGACGCCGCGACCCTGGCGGACCTGGCGTTCGCGTGGCGGGCGGTGCGGGCGGTCAAGTCCAACGCGGTCCTGCTTGCGAAGGACGGCGCGTCGGTCGGCGTGGGCATGGGGCAGGTGAACCGGGTCGACTCCTCGCGGCTGGCTGTGGCCAGAGCCGGAAATCGGGCCGCCGGATCTGTGGCCGCGTCAGACGCGTATTTCCCGTTCCCCGACGGGTTCGAGATACTGGCCGAGGCAGGTGTCCGCGCGGTGGCCGAACCGGGCGGCTCCATCCGGGACGAGCTCGTGATCGAGGCCGCACGCGCGGCCGGGGTCACGTTGTACTTCACGGGTGTCCGGCACTTCTACCACTGAGGGGTTCTGATACGTGAGCGCGCAGATTCTGGATGGCAAGGCGACCGCGGCCGCGGTCAAGGCGGACCTGAAGGAGCGGGTGGCCGCGCTCGCCGGCCGCGGCGTGGTGCCCGGACTCGGCACGATCCTGGTCGGCGACGACCCCGGGTCGCACTCCTACGTCGCGGGCAAGCACCGGGACTGCGCGCAGGTGGGCATCGCCTCGATCCGCCGTGACCTGCCGGCCACGGCCTCGCAGGCGCAGGTCGAGGAGGCCGTCGCCGAGCTGAACGAGGACCCGGCCTGCACCGGGTACATCGTGCAGCTTCCGCTGCCGTCCGGGCTCGACGAGCTGGCGGTGCTCAACCTGATCGACCCGGCCAAGGACGCGGACGGCCTGCACCCGGTTAACCTGGGCAAGCTCGTACTGAACGAGAAGGCGCCGCTGCCGTGCACGCCGCACGGCATCGTGGTGCTGCTGCGACGGTACGGCGTCGAGATCGCCGGGGCGGAGGTGACCGTGATCGGGCGCGGCATCACGGTCGGGCGCGCGCTCGGGCTGCTGCTGACGAGGAAGTCGGAGAACGCGACGGTGACTTCGTGCCACACAGGTACCAAGGATCTCGCTTCGCATACACGTACGGCCGACATCGTCGTGGTCGCCGCGGGGCGGGCCGGGCTGCTGACCGCGGACATGGTCAAGCCGGGTGCGGCGGTGCTTGACGTGGGCATCACGCGGACCGAGGCCGGGCTGGTCGGCGACGTGGCGCCGGACGTGGCCGCGGTCGCCGGGTGGGTCGCGCCGAACCCTGGCGGAGTAGGGCCGATGACCCGGGCCATGCTGCTCGCTAATGTGGTGGAGACAGCCGAGCGCGCTGTCGGGTAGCCCCGCGTACACGTTGCTACTCGTGAGTAACATAGACTCCGGATGAGGAGCCGAACACTCTAGAAAGGCAGCGTCGTCCCATGAACATCGTCGTCTGCATGAAGCAGGTGCCGGATACCGAGATGGAGCGGTCGCTGGTGCCGGGCGACAACACCGTGGACCGGGCCGGAGCCGACGGGGTTATCAACTACCTGGATGAGTTCGCCATCGAGGAGGCCCTGAAGATCGCCGAGGCCCAGGGCGGCGAGGTGACGATCCTCACCATGGGCCCGGAGAAGGCGGCCGACTCGATCCGCAAGGCCCTGTCGATGGGCGCGGACAAGGCCGTGCACGTAATCGACGACGCCCTCGCCGGGTCGGACGCGGTGGCATCGTCCCTGGCGCTGGCGGAGGCGCTCAAGGTGGTGGGGTTCGACCTGGTGGTGTTCGGGTCGGAGTCGACCGACGCGCGTACCGGGGTGGTGCCGGCCATGGTGGCCGAGCGGCTCGGCGTGCCCCAACTGACCCTGGCGGGGAAGGTGGACGTCGCGGGGTCCGAGGTAACCATCCGGCGGGTGACCGACGACGGGGTGGCGACCGTGACGGGTTCGCTGCCGGCCGTGATATCGGTGAACGAGAAGATCAACGAGCCGCGGTACCCGACGTTCAAGGGGATCATGGCGGCCAAGAAGAAGCCGGTGCAGATCCTCACCATGAGCGACCTGTCGCTTCCGGCGGACGCGGTCGGCCTGGAGAACGCGGCCTCCTGGGTGGAGGACTTCACCACCCGCCCGCCTCGCCAGGCCGGCGTCGTGGTGAAGGACGAGGGTGACGGCGGCAGCAAGGTCGCCGGATTCCTGGCCGAGCGGAAGTTCATCTGAGAGAGGACCGGGAGACATCAAATGGCTGAGGTACTGGTCCTCGCGGAGCATGACAGCGCGGGAGAGGTCAAGAAGGTCACCCTGGAACTGCTGACCGCTGCCCGGCGGCTCGGCGAGCCGGCGGTCGTCTGGACCGGCCCGGGTGCGGACGCCGCCCAGTCGCGGCTGGCGGAGTACGGCGCGGCCAAGGTGTACGTCGCCGACTCCGCGGACTTCGCCGGGTACATCGTGGCGCCCGCGGCTGAGCTGCTGGCCGGGCTGGTGCGCGCCAAGTCCCCGGTAGCGGTGCTGGTCGCCGGAACGACAGAAGGCAAGGAGACCGCGGGGCGGCTGGCGGTCAAGATCGGGTCAGGGGTGCTGACCGACGCGGTCAACGTCACCGCCGGAGACGACGGCACCCCGGTCGCAGAGCAGCCGAACTTCGGCGGCTCTATCACCGTTCGCTCCACCGTTCGCACGGGTACCCCGGTGATCGCGCTGCGGCCCGGTGCCGTCAGCGCCGAGCCCCAGGCCGGGGCGGCGGCGCCCGAGACGGTGTCGTTCGCCGCGTCGGACGAGGCGAAGCTGGCCCGGGTGACCGAGCGGGCGCCGGCGGAGAAGGGCGGCCGCCCCGATCTGGCCGAGGCGCAGATCGTCGTCTCAGGCGGGCGCGGGACCGGCGGCGCGGACGGGTTCAAGGTCATCGAGGAGCTCGGCGACGCCCTCGGCGCGGCGGTCGGCGCGTCCCGGGCGGTCGTCGACGCGGGCTGGTACCCTCACCAGTTCCAGGTCGGGCAGACCGGCAAGACCGTCTCGCCCCAGCTGTACGTCGCGGTCGGGATCTCCGGTGCGATCCAGCACCGGGCCGGCATGCAGACGTCCAAGACCATCGTCGCCATCAACAAGGACGCCGAGGCCCCCATCTTCGACATCGCCGACTATGGCATGGTCGGCGACCTCTTCCAGGTCGTCCCCCAGCTCATCAGCGAGATCAACAAGCACAAGGGATAAGGCATCGCACCGACGACGCGGCGGCCGGGTTTCCCGGGCGCCGCGTTGCCGTCTGAATGCTCGGTTAGGCTTAACAACGCCATGAGTACCAGTCCGGTCGTTTACCTCGACCATGCCGCCACGACGCCGATGCTGCCCGAGGCCATCGCCGCGATGACTGAGGAGCTGGCGCAGCTCGGCAACCCTTCTTCACTGCACACCGTCGGCCGGCGCGCGCGTCGCGTCGTCGAGGAGTCGCGGGAGCAACTCGCCGAGGTGTTCGGGGCGCGGGCCAGCGAGGTGATCTTCACCAGCGGCGGCACCGAGGCGGACAACCTGGCGGTCAAGGGACTGTTCTGGGCGCGGCGCGCCGCCGACGAGCGGCGCAACCGCATACTCACCACGGCGGTCGAGCACCACGCGGTGTTCGACTCGGTGCGCTGGCTCTGCGACGCGCACGGGGCCCGCGCCGACTGGCTCGCGGTGGACTCACTCGGCCTCGTTCCCGCCGACGTGCTCCGCGCCGCGCTCGACGCCGACCCTGGCAGCGCCGCGGTCGTCAGCGTGATGTGGGCGAACAACGAGGTGGGCGCCGTGCAACCGGTGGCGTCGCTCGCCGCCGTGGCCCGCGAGTACGGCGTGCCGTTCCACACGGACGCGGTGCAGGCGGCAGCGCAGCTCCCGGTGGACTTCGCCGCGTCCGGTGCGGACGCGATGACCGTCACCGCGCACAAGCTCGGCGGCCCGGTCGGCGTCGGCGCGCTCATCCTCGGCAAGAGCCTCACCCCGGTCCCGGTCCTGCACGGCGGCGGCCAGGAGCGCGACATCAGGTCCGGCACGCTCGACGCCCCGGCGATCAGGGCCTTCGCGGTGGCCGCCGTCGCCAGCGCGGAGCGGCGCTCGCTTGAGGCCAAGCGCATCGCGGCGCTGCGTGATGACCTGATCCGTCAGGTGACCCTGGCGGTGCCCGACGCGGCGCTGAACGGCCCCCCGCCCGGCCCGGACCGGCTGCCGGGCAATGCGCACTTCTCCTTCCCCGGCTGCGAGGGCGACGCACTGCTGCTGCTGCTCGATGCCCGCGGCATCGCCTGCTCCACCGGCTCCGCCTGCACCGCCGGCGTGGCCGAGCCCAGCCACGTCCTGCTCGCCATGGGCGCCGACGAGGACCGGGCCCGCGGCTCGCTGCGCTTCTCCCTCGGCCATACCACCACCCAGGCTGACGTGGACGCCCTCGGCGCGGCCATCGGCGACACGGTAACCCGCGCCCGCCGCGCCGCCGCCACCTGACCTCCGCCGCTCTGGCCGGCCCAAGGGACTGGCTTGGTCCGGATAACCTGAAAGAGCTATGGGGCTTCGGGTGCTTGCCGCTATGTCGGGCGGTGTTGACTCCGCCACCGCGGCGGCTCGCGCGGTCGACGCCGGTCATGAGGTGACCGGCGTCCATCTCGCGCTGTCGTCCAACCCGCAGTCCTACCGGACCGGGGCGCGCGGCTGCTGCACGATCGAGGACGCACGGGACGCCCGCCGGGCCGCCGACGTGATCGGCATCCCGTTCTACGTCTGGGACATGGCCGAGCGCTTTGCTCGCGACGTGGTGGACGATTTCGTCGCCGAGTACGCGGCGGGCCGGACTCCCAACCCGTGCCTGCGCTGCAATGAGAAGATCAAGTTCGCGGCGGTTCTCGACCGGGCGCTCGCGCTCGGCTTCGACGCGGTCTGCACTGGCCACTACGCGCGGATCTCCGATTCCGGCTCCCTGCAGCGGGCCGTCGACCCCGGCAAGGACCAGTCCTACGTGCTCGCGGTCCTGAACAAGGACCAGATCGCGCACGCGCTGTTCCCCCTCGGCGACACGCCCAAGACGGCAGTCCGCGAGGAGGCCAAGTCCCGTGGCCTGCTCGTCGCCGACAAGCCGGACAGCCACGACGTCTGCTTCATCGCCGACGGCGACACCCGCGGCTTCCTGTCCAGGAAGCTAGGCGCAACCCCGGGTGAGATTCTCGACACCGACGGCACGGTCCTCGGCACGCACGAGGGTGCCTTCGGCTTCACCATCGGCCAGCGCAAGGGCCTTCGCCTCGACCGGCCGGCTCCGGACGGGCACCCCCGCTACGTGCTGTCTATCGAACCCGTCTCCAACACCGTGACCGTCGGCCCCGCCGACGCCCTCAGCGTCCGCGAGATCACCGCAATCCGGCCAGTGTGGACCGGCTGTGAGCCGCCCGTGTCGCCGGTCGAGTGCTCAGTCCAGCTCCGCGCCCACGGCGAGGTTCACGACTGCGTGGCCGCCCTCGACGGCGGCGACCTTCGCATCGACCTGCGCGGCCCGGCCCGCGGCGTGGCGCCGGGCCAGGCGGCCGTCCTCTACAGCGGCGACAGGGTCCTCGGCAGCGCCACCATCGCGACCACGCGCTAGCCCCGCAGCACCGCGCTCGCCGTGGCCGGTGAGGTTGATTCCTTGCCGCGCATCTTCGTGAGCCAGAATCCGACCTTGGGAAACAAGGCAATGACCACAACAGGGACGAGCGCTGGCGCAGCGAGAATCATCCCTGTCCACTGCGGTCCGATCCAGTTGCCGAGCACCCCGTCGATCAGCGATGCGAAGGGCTTGCTGCCCGCCCAGGCGATCGCCCACACGGCCATCACCGCGGCAGTTCGCTCCGGGCCCGCTTGCTCCGCCAGTACTGCCCGCGTCACCGAGTTAGCCACCAGACAGCACGCGCCGGCCCCGAGCGCGGCACCGATGGCCAGCCACATCGACGGCGCGAATACGAAGATCAACATAAACAGCGCCAGTGCCGCCAGCGCCGTCGCCGCGAGCCGGAGCGTGTGCTGATGCCTCGACCGGCGGAAGGAACCGGCCACGGTGCCCGCACCCAGGGCGGCGATGAACCACCCTGACCAGACCGGCGGGACGTCCAGATGCTTGGCGATGGCGGGGCCGAGCACCAGAATCGGGTCATCCGCGACGGTAACCGCGGCGACCATCAGCAACAGGACCATGATGCGGCCGTCGTTACGGGCGATCTGAAACCCGTCCCTGATACGTGAGCGCCGCTCGGGCTCAGAGGCCGCGCGCATCAGGACCCGCCAGAGGATCATGCTGAAGGCGAGAAATGACAGCGCGTTCGCCGCGAACGCCCACGCGAAGTTGACTCCGGCCAGGCCGATGGTCATCGTTACCACCGGTGCCACCGCCCGGCCGAGGTTGTAGGAAACCGTGTCCATGGCATAGGCGGGCTGCAGCAGGCCGGGTGGCACCAGTCGCTGCACGGTGACGTTGCGTGCGGGCAGAGCGAGCGTGAACGCGAGCCCGCCGAGAATGGCGCCCGCAACGAGGACCCACGCGTTCAACATCCGGTCGAAGTCGAGGGCGGCCAGCGTGGCGGCCACCATGGCCGAGATGAGCTGGGCGCCGAGCAGGACACGACGACCACCGAACCTGTCGGTCAAGACGCCGGCGAACGGACCGAGCAGTAGCGGACTGGTGAACTGGGCGAATGTGACGAGGCCGACCAGGAGGACCGAGTGTGCCAGCTGGTATGCGAGCACGACCTGGGCGGTGTTCTGCAGCCACGTCCCGAAATCGGACACTGCGCTGCCCGCGAAGTACCAGCGGAAGGCTCCGCGGTCGCGCAGCACATGCCAGGGACTCTGGGCCGCGTGGCCAGCAGGCTGAATACCGAAGTGAGCCGCTGCGCGCGCTTGGAACTTACGCGCACGTGATGCCATCGGTCGTGACGACACTAGACGTCCTTGCTGCGTTTTCAGGCTTCTGGCCGCCGGCTGCATGACGATCGGCTGCCGAAATCGCTAACGCAGAGTTAGCGAGGAGTGCGGCTCGGCCGGACCTCGGGCGCCATTGCCCGGCTCTCGATCCGGAGCCTTGACATCGTTATCCGTCGATCTTCTCACATATGTGCCCGTATGGGGCTGCCATCGCGAGGCGTCGGCAGCCGCGTCGCACGGTGAGTCAGGTGAAACAACGTCGGCGCCGCCCGAAGGCGGCGCCGACGATAACTACAGTCGTATGGCTGGTATGACTAGGCGCCGTCTCCATACAGGTGCCTGTTCAACTCCGTTGGCCGATTCGATTCCGGGCATGACTCGGTGTAGAAGTTCATGACGGCGACGATCCGCGTCTCGGACTCCTCGGCGAGCAGTCGCGCGTAGTGCGGGTGCCGCCGCGCGTCGAAGAAGATGAGCTGACCGGCGTACGGCCGGATGACCGAGCAGTTCCGGTCGATTTCGGCGAGCCCCTCCGCCTCGGTGTCATGGGCGACGACGAGTTCGCCGCCGCGGGCGTGATCCGTGCAGAACAGCAGCCCGGTCAGCGGATTGGAATCCACGTGGCACTCGAACCGCATGCTCGTCCCGCGCTGGACGTTCAGGACGACGCCGTAGCGGGGATCCTGTGCGGCACTGACATGCTCGGCGGCAGCATCGCTGGCGAGTTCGAGTATTTCATTCTGGTAAGCCTTGTAAAGCCAGGGCAGGTGGTCCCGGACCTGGTCGGCGTGTACCCGGCCGCGGGCAATGTACTGAACATCCGGGCTCTCGCGCGAAAGGACCGGCGTCCGCGGGAATTCACGGATGTCAGCGGTCTCCGCGGCGGCGAGCACACCCTGCTGCCAGCCGGAGGGGAGCCAGTCATTCAGGTCAAAAGTGGTCCAGCGGAATCTTGGCGACATTGGACTCTCGTTGGGTGCTGTGGTGAGTATCGGTTTCTGATGGTGCCGCGAGGTTCCAGGCGATCAATGATGTAAATGCCGCCGGCGTCGTGCTGGCGACGCCGGCGGCACCGCGTGCTAACCCGTGAAGGGGTCGTAGTGTTCGTACCGGTACTGCAACGAAGGGCGTGCGTGGAACTTAGCCATGGCACCTCCTCGGCTGGACGCTATCTGCGGTTCCTGAATCTCAAATACCCCATAACACGCTCAGGTCACAGGACTGACAGCCCTGTGACCTGCGCCCGCTTGTATGGGCAAGCGGGAGCTCCTGTTTCGTATTGCTCTGTATTGTCAGCGTCGGTCAGGGAAGGCCGCAGCGCGGTGCAGGCGATGGTGGCGCCTAGCGCACGCCTCGGTCATTGCTGGATCTCGCCATCGTTCTGTTAGGCATCGGGGAGATCGTCGTACCTGGGGTCGGGGAGATCGTCCCCTGTGTTGACGATGAACTGATTCCGGTCGGCAGGGAACACTGTCACCGTGACCCGCATCGGCTTCCTGTGCTGGTCGAAGCCCGTGCGGAAGATCTCGAAGACCGTGGAGTCGTGTGAAATCCGAAAGAATCTCTGCTCGTTGCTGTCCGGTCTGCGGGCGGTGATCCAGTCCCGGTAGCCAATCTGCTCGAGTCCGATCGCTTCGGCAAGGTAGTCCACGGCTCCCTGTGTGATGTCCTCCGCTATCAGCAGCCGGGTGGCACCTCTGGCGATGAACTCCATGGGGTAGAAAGAGGTCTGCAGCGACCAGGGAAGGTCGTCGATGTAGCGCTGCTCATGCCTGCTGACGAGATGCGTGCCCGACGGCACCCGGAGCCGTCTGGTGATCATCCCCGGCGCGGTCTGCACCTCGACCCTCGGCGTGGTCCTGAACGGCTTCCGGTGCTCGGCGTTTACCTCTGACAGGTAGAAGGGCCCTTCGCCGCCAGCGATAGCCGGCTTACCAGTGAGCACGGTGACGAACGGGTCGACCTTCGTGGTGACAAAGGTGCCCTGTCCCGGCCTGGTCTCTACCAGGCCCTGGCCGACAAGCCGCTTGATCGCGTCCCTGACGGTGTTCCGTGACGCGCGGTACTTGTCGCGGAGGTCATCCTCCGTCGGCAGCTGACTGCCTGGCGACAGGTCGCCGGACCTGATCTGCTCTTCGAGATCGTCGGCGATCTGCAGGTACAGCGGCTGAGCCATGTCATCCCTCCCTCACTGGCGATCACCTTATACCCATTGTTGGTATGGCCGGTATGAACAGGCATGTTGGTTCTTCCCCACCTAGCAGGACGATCCCGTTGAGGCAGGTCTCTGGAATAGACCCAACTTCTTCTGGTTGTCTGGTTTTGCCCCCGTCTGACCGTGGTACAAGCTAAGTAGGTCCCAAAGGTTGGGATGATTGGAAGGGGTTGAGCGGATAGGTAGGTACCTCTAAGGCAGACTAGTCGACTGCTTGGGATAAAACCTACCAGGGAGATCGTCCTCCCAGCGCATCCGCTCTCCTTGATACGGCCAGCCCTGCCCGAGTCCGGGGGCCTGCGAGAAGCCGCGGGAGACCGCGGCAGCAGTGGTTGGAGGTCGCCATGGCCAGCTTCATCATCATCGCGATGGTCG
>Ga0265334_10000235_pt1 | contig 31905 bp, 38 predicted proteins | sample 42023metaG_FD_192442 | JGI IMG/M metagenome (GOLD analysis project Ga0265334, IMG submission 192442) | Rhizosphere microbial communities from Carex aquatilis grown in University of Washington, Seatle, WA, United States - 4-20-23 metaG | ecosystem: Host-associated > Plants > Roots > Rhizosphere... | reverse complement strand
CCTGGTGGACCACCAGGTTGTTCGCGTTCTGGGCGGTGATGTTGGCCTGCCCGGCCACCACTTGCCCCCCGCTCGGGTTGGCCATGGCCAACATGGGCGTGAAGGCTCCGAGGCCGAGACCCAGGTGGCCACCGCGCTTCAGGAGCGCGCGCAAGAGAGTATTGAGTTGCGTGGCGTGCAGGCGCTGATTCGACATGACAGATCCCCATCCCCGGATGACTTATGACAAATAGTCTAACCCGGGGATAGGGGGCTTGGGCAGAAGTATCGAACAGGGCTGGCGCTTGGCGCTCCGGTGGTTACGGTGCGAGCCACGTCGGCGTCGGGCAGGAGTAACGAGAGAAGGATTTGGTCCAAATAAGACGGGAGAGTGCGGCGTACGCAGAGCTGCTTAAAACGATGCCTTGGCGGGGGTTTTCAGGCCCCCGCCAAGGCTGCGATCAAGATCTTTCTATAAGGCTCATTTCACCGTGATAGTGACAGTCGCAGTACCGGATTTCGCTCCATCGCTCACCTTGAAGACGAAGCTGTCCTTGCCTTTGAAGTTTTTGGTCGGCGTGTAGGTGAACGCACCCGTGTTCGGCGCTACCACCACAGTCCCGTGCTTCGGCGAGGTGGACTTGCTGAAGGTCAGGGTGTCGCCGCTATCGGTGTCGGTCGCCTTGAGCGTGCCCTTGTGGGTGGTGTTGTGGGTCACGTTGAAGGACTGGGCCACACCCACCGGGGCGTGCTCGGTCACCGTCACCGAGACCGTGGCGGCGGCGGAATCCACGGTGCCATCATTGGCTTTGAAGGTGAAGCTGTCATGGCCCGAGAAGCCCTTGGCAGGTTTGTAGTTGAAGCTGCCATTGGCGTTGATGGTCACCTTGCCGTGGGCGGGAGCCGTGACCTGGCTGAAGGTCAGGGTATCGCCGTCGGCGTCAGTGGCCTTCACGTTGCCGTTCTTGGCGGTGTCGCGATCCACCGCAAACGTCTTCGCGACCGCCACTGGGGCGCGGTTCACTTTGCTGACCGTGATGCTCACCGTGGCGGTGTTGGAGTCCAGGGTGCCATCGTTCGCCTTGAAGGTGAAGCTGTCGGTACCCGTGAAGGCTGCCGCCGGGGTGTAGGTGAAGCTGCCGTCCTCATTCACGGTCACGGTGCCATTGGCGGGGTCCGAGACCTTGCTGAAGGTCAGGGAGTCGCCGTCGGCATCGGTGGCCGCCAAGGTGCCGGCGTCATCGTTGCTGTCCTGATCGACAGTGAGCACCCCATCGGTGGCCACCGGCGGATTATCCACGGTCACGCCCACGGAGGCTTCATTGTTGCCGGCGCTGGCGTCGGGCTGCAGGCCCGAAGCGTCATGCGTGAACGAGTTCACGCCGCCGGTACCGGAAGCCACCAGGTTGACGGTGAGGTCGGAGGAGACCACGCCGGCCGCCAAACCACCCGCGAAGCTGCAGGTGAGCACATCCGCGGTCGGGGTCGCCGGGCAGGTCCAGCTGGTGCCGGAGGTGCTGCTCACGGTGGTGCCCGCCGGCAAGGTCAGGGCCGCCTGGATCGTGGTGGCGGTGCTGAGCGCGGCGTCGATGGCGGGGATGCCGGTGAGCGTGTCCGCTGTAGCGTTGTTGGTGATGCTCGCGGTCAGCGTGATCGCATCGCCGGGCTTCACGGTGTCAAGGGTCGTGGTGTCGAGCGCGGCGCTCAGGTCGAGGGGGTTGAAACCCGCGAAGCGCTGGCCGAAGAGGCCGCTCACGGCGTCGGTGGTGATGGTCGCTGAGACGAAGGAGTCGCCACCCGCGTCCATCGCGGCTGCCGGGCTCAAACCTGTGTCAGCGAGGCCCTCGAGCTTGGTTCCGCTCTCGAGCGAGCCGTCGGCACCGTAGAAGTTGGCGTAGTCGCCGAGGGCACCGGTGTCATCCAGCTGGCTGTCCCAGGAGATCACGAAATTGCCGTTCACATCCATCGCCACGGTGGCGTCGGACTGGCTACCCTGGGTGCCGTCAGTCTGGCTGCCGAGAGCCGTGGCGTTGACCAGGAACTCGCCGCCAACAGGCGCGGCCGCTGCGTCGAATCGCTGGGCGTGGATGTCGATGCCATTGGCAGTGGCGGCCTGGCTGGACCAGGCGATCACGAATTCGCCGGTGAGATCCATGCCGGCGGCCGGCAGGGTCTCCGGTCCCGTGGTATCGGTGTTCACGGCGAACTCGGCCTGGGCCACCGCGCCGGTGGCGTTGTAGGTCTGCGCGAAGATGCCCGCGTCGGGCGTGACGCTGTCGCCGGCATCCACGCCGGTCCAGGCGATCACATAGGCGCCGTTCGGCGACATGGCGATGGCGGGGCTCACCTGGCGGCCAGCCGTGGTGACGTTCACCGCGATGTCGGCGTCGGTCAGGGCCTTGGCGGTGGCGTCGAAACGCTGGGCGAAGATGCCTTCGCTGTCACCGTCCGCGCCGGAAGTGTCGGTCCAGGTCACCACGAAATTACCGGCGGCATCCATGGCCACGGAGACCGGGAAGTGCTCGGTGGAACTCGGGAACGCGGTACCTGCGGTCTGGTTCACCTGGAATTCGGTGCCGACCTTGTTGCCGTTCTTGTCGAAGAGTTGCGCGAAGACGTTGGAGGTGGCGGTTCCGCGGTCGCCCGTCCACACCACCACGAAGTCGCCGGCGGCATCCATCGCGATCTTGGAGCCTACATTGTTGCCGGTGACGTTGGTGTTCGCCTGGAAGCGGGCGCCCAAGAGCTTGCCGTCCGCGTCAAAGCGCTGGACGACGATCTTGCCGCCGGCGACATCCCATACCACCGCGCTGTCGCCCGCGGCGTCCGAGGCGATGGAGGGGAAGGCCGCGCCGGTCTTGACCGTGATCAGGCCGCCGACCTTGTCGCCCGTGGCGGGGACGGCCGCCATGGCCGATGTGGAGCCGAGCAGCGCAGCTATCACCGCCGCGTTGAGCATCTTGATGGAAAGCGAACTCTTCCTGGACATACGTCACCACCGTTATTGGGTTGTCGATCTGATTTGCGGATTTCAGCGGCACCCACCCCGGTGCGATCAACGCGTGAGCGAAATCCCGAATATCAGGACTGTCTGGACGCGCGATTATTCCTGCGTGGTCGCGCGCGAGCATGGATGATCTTTGTCTGGAGAATCCGGACGCACCGGGGTCATACCGGATCGCGTCGGCATGAATTCCCAAGTGACCAAGATTTAGACAAATTCAGAAGGAATCCGCGGTAAATCAGACGCGGAGATGCATGAGGGGTTTATAAAAACCGGATCGAAGACCTGCTAATTCCCCGTGACGAGAAAATCTTTTTCTCGTGACATTGGACTGGTAGCCGCGCTGCTACCCCTTCGGTTTCTTGAGGGGCGCCAGGCTGTACTGCGCGAGGACACGCCCTATGGAGTTCTTCTCGCAGAGCTTGAGCGCTTCCTTCAGCAACGGCGCCGCGGTGCCGGCCTGGCCGGCATTCTGGTAGTAGGCGCCGAGGAAGGATTTGGCCTGGCAGAGCACCTGCTTCTGCACCTCCGGATCGGAGGTGGCGGTCATGGCGGCGCCCAGCACCATGTCCTTGCTGGCCTTTCCTATATAGAGCTGACCCAGGAGATAGGTCCAACCCCGTTCCTTCATGGCGTCCAGCTGGGTGGCGAGTTGCTTGCTGCGGTCCTGCCCCGCGCGCTGGGAGGCCAGGAAACGCCAGACCATGGCGTAGTCATCGGCGGGGAACTTGGCCAGGCCCGCATCGAACTGCTCCAGGGCCTTGGCGTACTGCCCCTGGAAGTAATAGCCCTCGCCCATCACGGTGCGGGCCGCCGTGTCGTCCGGCGAGAGCTGCAACACTTCGGCGGCATCGCCCACCGCGGCGGCGTAATCATCGTGCAGGAGATAGGCGACCGCCCGCTCGCTGTAAGCGTCCGACGACTTGGGGTCCAGTTCGATGGCCTTGGACTGGTCCGCGATGGCCTCCGGGTTCTTCCCCATGTCGAAATAGGCGGACCCGCGCATGGAGTAGTAGTGGGATTCGCCGGGCTTCAGCTGTACCGCCGCATCGAAGTCCGCCACCGCCTTGGCGTATTGCTTGTCGGCGATATAGGCGGCGCCCCGCTCGAAGTGGGCGAAATCGGTGTCCTTGTGGTCCGGGGCCGCGGTGAAGCATTCGGTGATGTCGGCGATGGCGGCTTCGTTCTCCCCCTGCTGATGGTGGGCCATGCCGCGGTAGAGATAGGCCATGAAGGTCTCTTCCGCATCCAGGCCGCCTGCCTTCAAGGCATCGGTGCAGGAAGCGATGGCGGAAGCGTAGTCGTCCGCATCGGTGTCGTCGCTGCATTGCGAGAGGTAGTCCTCGCCCGTGGGGGCGGGGGTGCTGCTGTCGTCGTCGGCCCGCGCGAGCGGGAGGAAAGCGAACCCAGCGAGCAACAGGACCGGTGCCAAGCGCTTCATGCCGTCCCCTCCCCCACGCGGCAGGCAGCCGCGCCTTAGAGACTACTCCAATACGGGTCAAACGGCCTTGCGGGATGCCTTGCTCAGCCTCACCGCGGTCTGCAGCAGCTTCTTCAGGGCGGGCTGATGCACGTCCTCCAGCCTCCTTATATAGAGGCAGCCCTTGCCGGTGTCGTGCTTGCCGAGCCGCTTCAGGAGCGTGGCGTCCCAGGCCTTGCCCGTGCCGTAGATCACCAGCGTGCCCTTGCGCGGCGAGAAACCCAGCAGCGGCGTGTCGCCTTCGCGGCCGCTCTCGTATTTGTAGTGGACGCTGCCGAAGCCGACGATGGCCGTACCCCACATCCTGGGCGGGAGCTTCGTCACTTCCTTCATCAGCCTGGCAAGAGCCTTGCTGTCCTTCCGCTGCACCGGATCCTTGATGCGGGCGAAGAAGGCGCTTACGCTGCTCTTCGTCTCCTTGGTCTTGTTCTCAGCCATGGCCGCTTCCTTCGGTCCCGTCAGAGACCCGTGATGCGCACATCCGGAAACCACACGTCCTGCCAGCGCTTGGCCTTCTCGCCGGCGGACAGGGTCCTGGGTGAGACGGGCTGCTCCGCGCCGAAGGGCTTGCCGCCCTCGAAGGCGTGGGCGTTGGCTGCGCCATAGAGGTGCCCGCCCTCCGCGAAGCTCACGCCGATCAGCGTGCCGCAGGCGGTGCAGATGAGGAACTCGGCCTGGCCGCTGCCCTGGCGATAGCGGGCGGCCTTAGCCGCATCTCCTATATGGATGGAGAAGCTGCCTTGCGGATCGGAGAGGTAGGCCGCCGCATGCTTGGTGCAGAAATCGCAGTCGCAGGCCCGCGGGCGATACTCCCCCGGCGCGCGGGGCAGCGCCACATCCATATGGATGTTCCCGCAGTGGCAGCCGCCTTCCAGCTTGTGCATGCCTACAAGTATATCCATGAGTGTGAAGCCGGCGATATTTAAGGGGCCCCGGGGCGGTTTCAGGCGCCGGTTGCACGTATGCTGGGGATGGGGGTCGTTCGCAGCAGGGACGCCGGCCCCTCCTCTTCAAGGTTTCGCAAAAAAGCAGTGGTGTCCAAATGGCAACTGTCGCCATCCCGAAAGAGACCTCCGGTCTCCACATCGATCACATCGCAGACGGCGACAGCCGTCTCAAGTTCGCAGCCGACCAGGGCTTCCAGAAGGAGCTGCGGCGGCGCGTGGAGACTTTCATCCGCGAGCAGGGCATCCAGGAACGGGATCGCCCGGCGATGTACCTGAAGACCGCGGTGGTGCTGCTGGCCTTCGCCCTCTCATATATAGCGCTGGTGTGCCTGGCCCAGGCCTGGTGGCAGGCCCTGCCCCTCGCGCTGCTGCTCGGTTTCACCACCGCGCTGATCGGCTTCAACATCCAGCACGATGGCGGCCACCGCGCCTACTCCGACAGGCCCTGGGTCAACAAGCTCATGGCCATGACGCTCGACATGGTGGGCGGCAGCTCCTACGTGTGGCGCTGGAAGCACGCGGTGTTCCACCACATGTACGTGAACGTCCACGGCCACGACACGGACATCGAACTCGGCGTCTTCGGCCGCCTCGCGCCGGAGCAGCCGCGCCGCGCCGTCTACCGCTGGCAGCAGTGGTACCTCTGGCCGCTCTATGGCGTGATGGTCATGAAGTGGCATTTCTACGACGACTTCCGCGACGTGATCACCGGGCGCATGGGCGTGAATCCCTTCCCCCGTCCCCGTGGCTGGGAGCTGGCGCTGTTCGTGGGCGGCAAGCTCGTGTTCCTCACGCTGGCCTTCGGGCTACCGCTGCTGCTGCATCCCCTCTGGCAAGTGGCGATCTTCTACGCCATCACCGTGGCGGTGACGGGCGTGGTCCTGAGCGTGGTTTTCCAGCTCGCCCACGCGGTGGAGGAAGCGCGTTTCCCCACGCCGGAACCGGGCACCAGCCGCATGGCGGAAGCCTGGGCGGTGCACCAGGTGGGCGCGACAGTGGATTTCGCGCGGGAGGACCGGCTGGTGTCGTGGCTGGTGGGTGGGCTCAACTTCCAGATCGAGCATCACCTCTTCCCGACCTTGAGCCATGTGAACTACCCCGCCATCGCCGGCGTGGTGGAAGCCACCTGCAAGGAATACGGCGTGCCCTATGCCGCCAACCCCACGTTCGGCGGGGCGGTGGCCTCGCACTTCCGCTGGCTGAAGCGGATGGGCCGCGCCGGGACTGCTTCGGCCTGATCCACAGGGATCGACCGCGCCCCACCCACTAATATTGGACTTGGCCCATGCGGGCCCTACATCGCAAGGAAGATCCCCATGTCGCTACATCACGCCGTAGTCCTCATAGACCACCAGCATGCCCAGATCCTGCAGTTCGATGCCGAGCACCTGCAGGCCCAGAAGATCAAGGCCCACAGCCACCACACCCACCAGCATGGCAGCGCGGTGCGCACTGAACATGAGTTCTTCGGTGAGGTCTGCGATGCGCTGAAGGGCGTCGGCGAAGTGTTGGTCGCGGGCGGTCACGGCGCCCAGGCCGACTTCCGCCATTACCTGGAGAAGCATCGCCCGCAGGTGGCGAAGCAGGTGGTGGGCTGGGAGACGGTGGATCACCCCAGCGAGGGGCAGCTGGTGGCGCTCGCCAAGAAGCACTTCAAGAGCATCGACCGCATGGCGGGCACCGCGCCGCTTAACTGAGGCTAGGCCCTGTCCAGGTAAGCCTGGAGCCGCCGCTTAACTTCCGGCCATTCCGCCGCGATGATGGAATAGCGCGCCGAATCCCGCGGCATGTTGTCCGGCGCGAGCTTGTTGGCCCGGATGATGCCCTCGAACTTCCCGCCGATGCGCTGGATGGCCGCCTGCGACCGCAGGTTCTTCGCATGGGTCAGCAGGCAGATCCGCAGCATGCCCCAGCCCTCGAAGGCCTGGGTCAGCATCATGAGCTTGGCCTCGGTATTGGCCGCGGTGCGGATCGCCTCGTGTGAGAGCCACGTATAGCCGATCTCGCCCACGTCCGGCAGGCCCGCCCCGTGGCGTGCATGGCCCCGCGGCCAATCCCAATAAGCGAAGTCGAAGAAACGGGTGCAGCCGACGACACTCCCGTCCGCCTCGCGCACCGTGGCATACGGCGCCGCTGTGCCCGCCTCATGCCAGCCGAGAGCCGTGTCCATGTAGGCCTGCATCGCCACCCGGTCCTGGGGGACGATGGTCCACTGGTAGAGGGAGGGATCGCCCGCCGTCGCGGCCGCTGTCAGGCCGTCAAGATGGCGGTGCTCGAGCGGTTCCAGGCGGACGTGCTTGCCGCGCAGCAGCGGGCTTCGGATCTTCATGGAACGGAATATACAGGTCGCTGCAGGCATGCGAAGTGCCAGAAACGCCGCGCGGCTTGGACCAGACAACGGTCAAACCGCGGCGTTGAATCGGCCGCCTTGTGCTAATCATGGGCCTGTCGTCTTGCAGGACCCCGCCATGAAATACCTTTGTCTCGCCTATGGTTCCGAACGGGATTGGAATGCCCTCTCCCGGCATGCGCAGGAGCAGCTGCTCGCGCAGGACGAAGCGCTACGCGAGCGCGGGGCCCAGATGTCGGCGGTGAGGCCAGAAGTCACCACGGTGCGGGCCTGGGAAGGCGTGCCCACGGTGACGGACGGACCCTATGCGGAATCTAAGGTGCCGCTGGCGGGCTTCAGCATCATCGAAGCGGAGAGCGTGGATGAGGCGGTGCGGCTCGTGGCCGGCACGCCCTGCGCAAGGGCCAGGGGTGCGATCGAGATACGCCCGCTGTGGCAGACGACGGAGAGCTGAACGGCCGGTCCGCCTTCAGCGGACCGTGCAGTTGCCAGGCTCGGTGATCTCGAGACGTTCCTTGAGCAAGGCATTGCGCGCCTTCTCGAAGTAGTTGATGTAGCCGAGCTTCAGGCCGATGGCGAGCATGGAGCCGACACCGAGCGCGATGGCTGCGGCCATCAGCGAGGGGTTGGCGAGCAGCGCGCCCACGTGCCCTTCGATGCCGCCGACGGTGACGGGCTTGCCGACCCAGCCCAGCATGGCCGCGGTCCAGAACACGCCGATGGGCACGCTGATGAAGCCGAAGCCGGCGAGGCGCAGGGCCACGCGCAGGAGGTTCATCATCTGCGCGTGCCAGATGAGGCCGTTCATGCCCACGTAACTGACGATCGCGCGCCACTCGGTCTCGGAGATCTCGCCCATGAGGCGGCGGCCGATGTAGACGCGGTGCATCCTTGCGTCATCTATCGCTTCCATCTGCGGCATCCCAGTCACTCCTGAAAAGCGGGGTCTATTTGGCCCGGTAGATTAGACATAATCTCCGAGGTGGAAGCAAGAGCCCCCGGGGCACTAGGCTCTGCGGCCTGCACCCGTCTGGAAGCAGTCTTACTGGTTGGAAGCGCTCGTAGCGGCCGCGGCAGTCTCCGGCAAGCCCAGGCTGCCGTATATGCGGATGCCGATGATGTCGCCGCCGTTGCTCACGTCGAAGGCGTAGTTGCGGTCACCGTAGATCCAGCGGGTGCGCTCGGTGCCGGGGACGGGCACCTTGCGGTCCGGCGGTCCGACACGGGTCAGCAGCTCGAAGGCGCCGTCACCGAGACGGATGCCCATGATCGGCTGCATCTCCACGTCCGCACCGCCGTTGATGGAGACGCCCGCCACCTGGTCCGGGTTCTCCGGCGAGGTGAACACGTCCACGAAGCCGTGGTCATCGCTGATCATATAGGTGTAGTCCGTGTTGCCGTCGGCATCGGTCTCCACATCCTGCACGGAAGTGCCGAAGCTCTTGCGCGCATCGTGGATCGGCATGCCCAGGCTCACCTTGAGGATGGTGTCGAAGCTCGGCGGACGCGTGCCCGCGATGGTGGCGGAGGAAGGCGACACGGGAGCGGCGGCGACCACGGCCGGTGCCGGACGCGCCGGCGTGGCGACCACCACCGCAGTGACGGGCGCGGGGGCCGCGCGCACGGTCACGGGCGTGGGCGATGTCACCCGCGGCGCGACCGCCACCACGGGAGCGGGAGCCGGGGCGCTGCTGGCGACGGCGATCACGGGAGCGGGTGCCACAGGTTCAGGCGCAGGCTGCGGGGCTGGTGCAACCGCGGGCGGCGGCGTCACCACCGTGGGCGCTTGCGCCACCACTACCGGCGCCGGCGCGGGAGCCTGCTTCACCACGACGGCGGAGAGCGCGACCGAAGGTGTGGGGGCCACCGCGACTCTGCCAGTGCCCTGCACCACCGGAGCGGGCGCCGTCTCGGGGGCCGGGACCGTAACCTCGGTCGGGGGCAAGACGATGGGCGCCGGCGGCTGCGGCACGGCGGCGACGCTGGCGCTGGGCACCGCGACCGTGGCCTCCGGCGCGACCGCCACGGTGGCGGTGGCCGGCGCCTCCAGTTCCGTGGGCACCGGCGGTGCCGGGGGCGTATTCGAAGCCACGATGATGGAAGAAGTCTTGTCGATGATGCAGGGCTTGATGCCCTCCGGAGTCGCGGCGTTCTCCTTCTGGCAGGCCTGCACGGCGAGCCTCAGTTCTTCTTCGGAGAGCGGGTTCAGGATGTCCAGCGCGTTCAGGGTGCAGCGGCCGGAGAAATGCGCGGTGGCGGCTTCGGGCTTCTCATCCGGATGGGCGTAGGCCCACTGCAAGGTCTCGTCCACCCGCGAGCCCGGCTTGTAGACCGCTCGACCCTGGGTCACGGACTTGAAGGCATCCATCTTGGAGAGGCCCTTGTCCCGCGCTTCCGCGAAGAGCTGCACCGCCTGGGCCATGATGCCGCAGTCGGAGATCTCCTGTTGCTGCTCCGGCGTGGGAGCGGCTTCGGCAGGTGCATAGGATAGAGACAGCAGCAAGGCAGCGAAGCCCAAGCTGATCGCGGATTTCATGGATTCCCTCGTCCCCGGAAGACTCACCCAAGGCTAATTATGCCTTAGGCAAGCCCTTCGAATGGGTCGTGCCAGGCGGGGATCTCCAGTAATCGACCGTGCCAGCGCATGACGTTAGGGAAATCCTGGACCGGCAACCCCGCCTTCTCGGCGAAGGGCAAGGACGTGGCGACCCGGAAGTCCGCGTAGGAGAGGCCGCTGTCCAGCAGCCATTCCCGGCCCTTGAGGTACTCATCCAGGACGGCGGCGAACTGCTTGAACTCCTGCAACGGCGCTTCCAGCGTCTTGGGGTCCGCCGGCGGGAAGTGGCCGGGGACCTGGGGTTTGACCACCCACTCGAAATAGAGGGGTCTCGCGGCGTTGCTCAGATGGTACGCAGCCCAGCTGATCCACTTGATCATCTCCGGCATCTCGCCGTCCCGGCGCCAGAAATCCGAGCCGGCGACCTCCGAGAGCCGGCAGGCGATGGCGTCCGCCTCCCACAGGGAGCGATCCCCTTCCACCAGCACCGGCACGCGGGTGTTGGGGTTGAGCTTACGGAAGGCTTCGGTCTCCGCCGGATGGAAGGGCCGGGCGCGGATGAACTCGACGGGAGACTTGAGATGGCGCGCCACGGCCACCGCGACGCGGGGATTGAGGTTGTGGGAGTAGTAGAGCTTCACTTGCCTATACCTTCGTTTATCCGCCCCTGAGACGGCAAGCAGTATACTCAGACACAGAATCCACCAAACCGTCCGGTGCGAAACGATGTGTTTCCAGACAATGCGACGCCTCGCGTTAGCCTTGCCTCTCCTGGCTTTGCTGCCGGCCCACGCGGACGGCTTGAAGCCGGAGCGGCGGGTGCAAGGGAACACCGTCACTTCGATGCACGATCCCAAGGTCCGCATAGGGCTCCCCGCCTCGGCGGTCTACGTCGGCCCGAGCCGCTGGATCCTCGAGGCCTATTTCGATGACATCGAGTTGCATGCGTTCGTGGATGCGGACGCCAAGAAAGAGATACAGAGACTCTATTGGGTGCAGTTCGAGTCTTATCTTCCTTCCCATCCCGAATATCACCACACCTACGACTCCAAGCGCCACGTGGACATCGGCGACCTGGATTTCCTGGTGGATACCTGGGCGGAATCCGAGGCTTCCAAGGACGAACCGGATTCCGACACCGCGCACCTGCATGGACTCCTCCTGGCGAAGGGCTACACGCTGCCCGCTTCCATGATCTCCGTGCGCTTCGTGCATCTCATGGACGGCGCCCGCAAGGAGCTGATGTTCATCTACAGCGAGCCGGCGCCGGATAGGCTCACGGCCATCGACCTGAAGAAAGACGGGAAGGCCTATGCCCGCTGGCCTGAGATCGAGAAAGGGTTGATCGAGCGGGGGCAGCAGAGCATCACGCTCCGCTGACCCCAAGAGAGGCAACCATGGCATCAGACCCGAAGACACTGGCACGCGTGCGGAAGATACTCTCCACACAACGCGTGGTGGAGAAGCCCATGGTGGGCGGCAGCCGCGGGCTGATGGTGAACGGAAAGCTCTGCATCAGCGTCGGCGCCGACCGCATCCTGGTGCGGGTGGACCAAGCCTCCCGCCTCAAGCTGCTGAAGCGCCCCGGCGCCCGGCCCATGAAGATGGGCGGCAAGACCCTCACCCGATTCATCTTCGTGGATCCGTCGGGCTACCGCACCGAGACCCAGCTCAGAGCCTGGATCCAGGAGAGCCTGGACGTCATCTCGGCGGAGCCGGTGAAGAAGAAGGACTAGGCGCGCGAGAAACAGATCCGGTATGCGCGCAATGACTCGCGGTCAATCCCCTCCCCTCTCTCTACACCCCCCCCTCACTCGATGACAATTTTGTTACAGCCTTCCGTGGTCGAACATGTACTGCGCAGCGCCTGAGCTGCCGTTCGCTGCATACGCCCACTCCAACATAGAGCGACCGTGACGACTAGCCCCTCTCCTGCTCCGGCGAGTTCGTGCCCGATGTGACAATGCGCGCGCCGATATGTCCCCTATCCATGCCGCATGGGTCGTGCGCGTGTCCTGGCGCACAGACAGCCCCTCGATGCCACCTCTATTCTCATATCAAGCCGCGGGTAGCGGCGGAAGCTGGATACAACCAAACATGCGCCCGTAACGGCGCCGGTGACAAAAAGAAGGAACGCATTATGAGTATTGGATTGATCCTATTGATCGTGCTCGTGCTGATACTGATCGGCGTGCTGCCGACCTGGCCGCATTCACGCTCCTGGGGCTATTACCCGAGCGGCGGCGTGGGCTTGGTGCTGGTGATACTCCTCATCCTGGTGCTGATGGGACGCATCTAAGCCATCGCGGCGAGTCTCCGCCGGCACAAGCCGGCGGAGAACGGCCATCACTTGGCCAGTGGAGACGAATCGCTGGGTATGCCCTTCCGTACCTTGTAGCGCAGGTGCGTGGCAAGGTGGCCATCGCTAACCGAGAGTTTCTCAAGCTCCAAGCCGTGGGGCAGCGTGTCGAAAAGCCTGACGCCGCCGCCCAACAGAAACGGCGCCAGATGCACCACGATCTCGTCGCACAGCCCCTGCTCCAGGGCCTGCTTGCCGGGTGAACCGCCCTGCAGCTTGATGTCCTTCCCGCCCGCGACCTTCACGGCCTGGCGGATGGCGCTCGCGATACCGTCCGTGACGAAGCTGATGTTGGCGCGGCCTTTGTCGTCGTGAGCCGGCGGCTCGTGGGTGAGCACGAACACCGGCACGCCGTTGATGGGGTGCCCGCCCTTCCAGCCTCCGGCGATCTCATAGGTCCGCCGCCCGAAGATGAAGGCGCCGCTCTCCTCGTACATGAGCTTCACCGCTTCCAGGTTCGGCCCCGGCTCGGGCCTGAACAGAGGGTTGCGGTATTCCTGGGTGCCGGAGATGTACCAGTCGAAGATGCGGATGCCGCCATGGCTTCCGAGGGGCTGGCCCTTGCGGTCATCCGGGCCGGCCACGTAGCCGTCCAGGGACATGGTCATATCGATAACGACTTTGGTCATGGGGTCCGCCTTCATAATCCAAGCTTGCTGGCTTGAATCTAGGCGGGCGGTCTCGGGGCTTCCAAGACAAGGTTCACAGTTCGGAAGCGGGGGCCTGATGAGGCCACCGTCCCCGAATTATTTCCCTGAGGCAGCGGGCTCCGCCTGGAGCTGGATCTCGGCGCAACCGCCATCCGGCACCATGAACGAAGACCCATCCTGCCAGGAGATGTCCTGGGACTTGAACGTCAGATGAGGATAGGAAGCCGAGATCGTATAAGTGCCGGCCGGCACATGCACGTGCAGCCAGCCGCGCGGACTGGTCAGGCCATGGGCGCTACCGGCGGGACCCGCCATATAGATATAAATGCCGGCCACGCCGCCGGTCTGCTCATCGTAGGGAGCTGCCACGGCCCGCACGAACACATCGCCGCCTTGGCCCGGCTTGCGCGCAATGATGCGGTCCAGATCCTTCAAGGGTGCCTTGGCGCCCTTCAACTCGCCCGAGATGCCATCGTGATGGATGGTGAGCTTGCCGTCTTCCTTGGAAGCGAAGAGCAGATAGCGCTTGCCCTGCTCCAGGGGCAGGCGGCTCGAATCCTTGGGAGTGAACACCACGAGGGTAGCGGCCTTGGGGCCCAGATAGGACTTGGAGACCTTGAGTGTATAGAGCGTGCCGCCGCCGGCATCGCCGGAGCCCGGGACTTCCTTCGATGAGGTCACCTGGCCGGTGAACACCGTGTCGCTGTGGAAGTAGAGCATGCAGGCCATGGCCCGCGGCTCTTGCGTCAAGGCATGCGCGGAAACCCAAGGCAGGAGCAGGAGAAGCGCCGCTGACATGACTCTCATGGGATGGGGCAAGTTCATGTTCCTTAGTTTGGATCGCGGTCTGTCTCCAGATCGGCTAGTTACATTCCTTCGCTATCTGGGCCTTGAGGTCGGCTATCGCCTGGGTCCGTTCCGCGCTGGGCGCGGCGTCCGAATGCGTATAGGCGCTCATCTGCGCCCGCAGGCCGGCGCAGCGTTGCTGTATGGCGACCTGCTGTGGATCGGGAGGCACGGCTGCATTCTGCGCTGCCTGGGCCTGTTGCGCCTGGGCCGCCTGCACCGCGGCAGGATCCGCCGGAGCCACATGGATCTCCACGGCCTTGGCCTTGGTGCCGGCGTCCGGCGGCGGGGTCTGGGTGTAGTGCACGTGGCCCTGGTCATCCACCCAGGTATAGAGCTTGTCGGCGGAGGCCGTGACCGTGACGGCGCAGAGCAGCAATAGTCCCCAGGTTTTCATGATCTACCGCCTCCCGTAAGAACCGTGGTCCTCGCCCGTATGCTGAGTGTAGTCCTATCTATGGCCCGGTTCTTCGGTCGGCTGCTGCATGATGATGTCGAGCGCGTTCAGGAAGCCGTAGACGACGGTGAAGAAGTCGATCACCAGGGCAGTGATGTAGACCGCCGCGGCGTAGTGGGTGCCCAGCCACAGGCAGACGAGCATGGCGAGCGTCACCGCGGAGCCGAACACCACGAAGACCGCGTAGATCGGGAAGGGCGGCGCACTCCCCACCGCCTTGCGGCGCCGGACCGGATAACTGGCCTGGAGGGAGAGCATGGGTAGCGCGAACAGCACGCCGGAGACCCGCCAGAGCTGATCGTCCCCTACGTCGAAGAGCGCAAGCAGGGCCGGCAGCAGCGCTGCTGCCGTCAGGACGAAGGCATAGGTCATCACGTTCCTTACGATGAACCTATCCAGCAAGGACAGCTTCGCGCCCGCGGCCTGGCGTATGACGAACAGGAGCGCCGAGAATCCCGCGAAGGTGACCATCAGGGTCGCCAATGTATATAAGAAGACCGTACCTTTGATTTCCATGTTCTCCCCTAAGGACCAAGGCCGCTCGGGACAAAAGCCCTAGTCTCTCCCCTCTGCAATCCTATACTCTTTGATGAGGCCCTTAGAAGGCCTTCCGATCCTCACACTGCCGGCAAGGAGAACCCCATGTTTAAGCTTAGATTTCCGCTGCTCCTGGCCCTCGGCGTGATGGCGAGCGCCGCTTGGGCGGCGAACGATCCCTTCGTCGGCGCGTGGAAACTGAACACCTCCAAGAGCCAGCTCACCGACCAGATGAAAGTCGAGAGCGCCGGCGGCGACAAGTACAGCTTCGACTTCGGCGCGGGCGCCGAGACGGTGGCCGCCGATGGCACCGACCAGCCGGGCTATGGCGGCACCACCCTGGCGGTCACGCTCGAGGGCCCGGATGCCTTGAAGGTCGTCCGCAAGAAGGACGGCCATATCCTGCTCACGGCGGACTGGAAGCTCTCCAAGGATGGCAGTGCGCTCACCGACGACTTCACGAGCTTCGCCCCGGATGGCTCCGCTTCCAACCTGAAATATGTGTACCAGCGGACCACGCCGACTTCGGGGTTCGCCGGGACCTGGGAAAGCTCGAGCGTGAAAGTGAACTTCGAGCTGGTGATCAAGTTCCAGCCCTACGCCGGGGGCGGCCTCTCGCTCATCTCCCCCACCTCAGACAAGCCGAAGGACCTGCGCTTCGATGGCAAGGACTATCCCAGCCTCAGCTCCAACGCAGCGCCGGGGACCACGTATTCCGCCCGGCGGGTGAGTGCCCGCAGCCTTGAGGTGACGGACAAGCTCAATGGCAAAGCCGTGGACACCCAGGAGATAACGCTCTCTTCCGACCTCAAGACCCTGACGCTGGCCATACACAAGTCAGGCATGCGCGCCCGGAATATCTTCGTGTTCGACCGGCAATGATGCTCGCCGGTTGTCGATCAACTTGCTAGCCCCTCCCTGACTTCATGTATCGAAGGGGCCACTTGATGAATCTTTTGTGACAGACCCCCCTCTATACTTCTGATCGAGACCGTGGTCTATCCGCTGCTATTTCTATACCCTTCAACGACTCCCTTACTGCCGCGAAGGAATCTCCGATGGTCACCGCCTCATGCCATTGCGGAAATGTCTCGCTGGAGCTGGAGACAGCGCCGGTGCAGGTGACGGAGTGCAACTGCTCCATCTGCCGGCGGTACGGGACGCTCTGCGCCTATTACCGCCCGTCCCAAGTGCGGGTCACGGTCAAGGACGGGAAGACGGATACCTACATGTGGGGTGACAAATCGATGGCCCACCACCGCTGCCCGGATTGCGGCTGCGTGACTCACTGGACAGCGGTGCCGGAAGGCGAGATCGACCGCATGGGCGTGAATGCCCGCATGCTGCCGCCGGAAGTGCTGGCCAAGGCCAAGCTGCGGCATTTCGACGGGGCGGAGACTTGGAAATATCTCGACTAGGAAATCGTGGTCTGTCCTTTATTGTCTTCTCACTTTTGATCCTGGGCGGTCCCGAACTCGCGGATCTTTTGAGTCAAACGCGCGAGTGACTTGGCGCCCGCAATCAGGCACAGACTGAGCGCTAATCCCGCGACCTGTTGCCAGACGAAGGGGTCGCTCCAATTCGGATTTGCGGCAAAGACGAGTACCTGGGAAAGAGTATTGATTGCCAGCCATGTTCCCAGGACCACAAAGGCTACGGTCTGCAGTCGCGTCACATCCAACGGAACGATCGATTCAGGGGGCTCGTTCTTGCCCGCCATCCAGCGGGCCAGCCTTGGGCTGATCATCCATATCACTACGCCAAGGATCATCGGGAAAAGGAGAGAGGCGATATATACGTGGACATCGACTTTCGAATCCAGTGGCACGCTATTGTCTTTCAGAGCCAAGATTATGGCAGGCAATCCCACTAGTCCCGCAAAAATCATAAAGACCGCCAACAGCCGTAAGGCGACCTGCGCAAATGATCTGGCATCCATTTGAATCCCCTTACCTTATCGAACTGATGAAATCGTGTACTGCCCCTATCTATCCTACCAAGACCTCAAGGGCGTGAATGCCCCGATGCTGGTGCCGGGAATGCTGGCGAAGGCCAAGAGGCGGCATTTCGATGGGGCGGAGACTTGGAAATATCTCGACTGATCTTTAAGAAGACCGAAATCGTGGTCTGTCCCTATTCGATGCGCCTAAGCTAGTGCGTATCTTTGGGTGGTTTCTGAAGAATGGCGTCCCATCCATTTTCATTTCGGGTATTCAGAACTCTCGTCCATATCTCATCGGAAATCGAGTTCTGCCAGACTCCGCATAAAAGAAAGGCAAACTTGGGATTTCTACGGGCCTCCGCTTCCACGCGGTCGATGAACTGAGGGCCGTGATAGGCAAGTAGGTTTTCCAGTGGCCCCGCCGCAAGGCATCCAGCTATGACGGTGTCTTCTTGTTCTTCATTGAGGGAATGTATCAAGAGAATGGTCAACCATAGACTCTCAGGATCTGCCCGCTCCATATCAGACATCTTCTCGATGGCCCACCAGTGCTCATCGTTTATTCCTTCGTCCTCGACGGGGAGCCGGGTGTAAGCAATCCACGCTCTTGCGAGCTTCAGTCGTTCCTCGTTGTCCATAGAACTCATCATCCACCAGTTCCTAAGAAATCGTGGTCTGTCTCCCATTATCCTACTTGGGCGAGTTCTTGAGAGGTACAAAAACAGTCAACCCATCACGCTTAAAGACGTAGGACCCATGTCCATCGTAAATCGCGATGTTTGCCTCGCTTGTGGCCACCTGTATCCCGCTCGCGACCACATTCTTATCGCGGTCCAGAAGATATGCGCACAGCTCGCCCCTTACATACCTCTCGCCCTTGCACTGATAGAACGTCCGCTTCTCGTTCCTGGCGTCTTCCTGCCCTTGGAAAGTGGGCCAACACCCCAACATGATGAAGAAACTGATGATGGTGGGAACAAGCGTCCAAATTATGACCGTGCACGATCCAACTACACACGGGATCTTCAGCCACAGGGGGTCCCAGCTCAGCACCCAGGCCCGAAAGCGGTATAACGGAGAGCGCTCGCGACCCTGAGCCATTCTTAACATCTCATTCAATTCCAGGGTTTTACTCCGCTTGTCGGTATATTCGAGCAAAGGAACCATAATGAGGGCGACGATAGTCCCCGCTGCCGCTACGACACCGATCAGCGTGAAGAAATTTTGCTGGTTTCCTATAACCTTGACGAACTGCTCAAGATAGGCAGCGAATGCCAAGGTGAAGTATTCGCTCGCCGGCTGGGGGAATGCATGCGGGTCTACACCGAATGCCTCCAGATACCCTTCATGCTTCGTCAGGCCGGTGAGATATATCAGCCCATATACTATGAGGGCGCTCGCCGCGATGAGCCAACGCCTGCCGACCATCCGCATCAGCGCCCAGGGATCCCAGGTTTGTCTAGTCTGTTCTTTCTTTGTGGTCGACTTTACCGTCGTCTTCGGAGCTATTTTTCTTGATCTCGTAGTGGTCTTAGCCATGGTCAACCTCCCTGTTGATGGACTATCGCCCTGGATAGATCGTTATCACACCCAAGAGAGATACCAAATGTAGTGCGTCGCCGCGAGCCAGCCCCCTAAGGCGATAGATGCCTCCGAGTCCATCTCCATCATCGGCAACAACGGTGTGAACGCGAAGCGGCCGATGCCCCAGGAAATCGTGGTCTGCGCCCTCACAAATCCTATACTCTTTCCTGGCATCGCCACCACCAGGGCACCCGATGATCACCGCCTCATGCCATTGCGGGCTAGTCTCGCTGACTATAGAAGCTGTGCCCGTGGAGGTCACGGACTGCAGCTGCTCCATCTGCCGCCGCTACGGCGTGCTCTGGGCTTACTACCCACCTTCCCAAGTGCGGATCGAATCCAAGGGCGGCAAGACCGACAGCTACATGTGGGGCGAGAAATCCATCGCCTTCCACCGCTGTGGTGAGTGCGGGTGCGTCACCCATTGGGCGGCGGTGCATCCGGACCGGGATCTGAATCGCATGGGCGCGAATGCCCGGCTCATGCCGCTGGATGTACTGGCGAAGGCGCGAGTACGCCATCTGGATGGGGCGGTGACTGAGAGATATATCGATTAGGAAGCCGGCGCCGAATATCCGGACATGGACCTCAAGCTCGCCCTGAGGGATACCGGCATAAGGATAGAAAGCATTATTGATTGAGGGGCTCTGGTCCCGTTTCCGGGACCTCTCAAACCGACCCCTTCCCTCCCTGGGGAGCGGGCGGCAATCTATCGAGAAGCCGTCGCGCGTACCCGTAATCCGGCGCAAGCCTAAGCGCCGTGGTGAGATCGGCGCGGGCCGCCGTGAAATCCTTCGAGCCTGCTTCGGCCCGCGCGAGCCAGACATGTGTCTCGGCCCGCCCCCAATCGGGCGCCTGATCATCCGGCAGACGGTAGGTGTCGAACGCCGCCAACGCAGCGCGGAACTCCGCCATGGCGCGCTTCTTGTCGCCGCCGTAAGCTTCGGGCGTCTCATAGTCCGAGATCCCCTGCAGCAGCGACACGCGCGGATTCCCCGGCGCGAGCCGGGCAGCATGGTCCAGGTGGCTCGTGACCTGGGAGCCCAGGAACATGCCTTTGATGGGGTGCAGGCCGATCTCGACCCCGTAGCTCGAACCCAGCAGGGCCTCGGCCTCGGCGAAGGCCGGATCCAGCTTCAGGGCCGCCTGCAAGGCATCCTCGGCGGCGTCGATGTAGTCCGAAACCTTGCCCTCGTCCTCATCGAGGATGGCCAATTCGTAGTCCGAGAGACCCAGATAGTAATAGCCGTACTTGTCCGGATGGCCGGTCTTGATACCCGCTTCCAGGCCCGCGCGCACTTTAAGCAAGGCTGCTTCATCGCCCCGCTGCAAGGCGCGTTCGATAGTTTCGCTCGTATCCTTCTGCGACAGGCCTTCCGCTCGCACCCGCGTCGCCAAGGGCAGGATGGAAAGACACAGCAGCGGGATTAATTTCACGATATCGATACGCATAAAACCCTCCCATAATTCTGTGAATCCAATGTATGAGTGGGTATGTGAAGCGGCAAGTGACGTGTGTCATCAATCCAGGATGACATCTCGATGGATCGCGGTGTCCAAGCGCAGGCCCCTTCCTGCCCTCAGGAAGAAGCTAATCCTCTATCAGGGCACTGCGCGCCTCGACGGCGCGGATCACCGCCACCATGTCGGCTGCGCCGAGGCCCAAGGCTTCGGTCTCGGCATAGAGCGCATGGCAGACATCGAGAAGCGGCGAGGCGATGCCGGCCGAGCGTGCGGCCTCTGCGATCAGCCGGTTGTTGTAGAGGACATTGGCGATCGCGGCTTGCGCAGCGAAATCATGCGCGAGGAGCTTCGCCGCCTTGACGCGCGACACGTCGCTCGCCATCGGACTCGACTCCAGCACTTGGGTGAACCGGCCGAGATTAAGGTCATGGGCTGCAGCGAAATGCATGGCTTCGGCGAGTCCCGTGACCATGTTGATCATGAACAGGTTCACCGCAAGCTTCATATGCAGTGCCCCCGGCACGTCTCCGCAAGGGAAGGCCTCCCGGCACATGGGGAGGATGAGCGGGCGCACCCGGGCCAGATCGTCCGCCTCGCCCGCGAGCATCGCGACCAATTGGCCTGCTTCCGCAGGCCGGCGCGACCCGGAGACCGGCGCCTCCACATAGCAGCCGCCGGCGCCGCGCACCTCTGCCGCGAGCGCCTTCGAATAGTCCGGCGTCATGGTCCCCATGTTGATCAGTGTGTGACCCCGGACCCGGCCGAGGAAGGCGGGGGAATGCCTCTCGAGCACCTCATCGACCACGGGGCCGTCGAGAAGCATCAGGATCACCGTCTCGCAGCGAGCGAATACTTCCGCCACATCCTCAGCCACTGCCGCTCCGGCAGCCTCGAGCGATCCGCATCTGGAGCGAGTGCGGTTCCAGACCACGAGCGGCGTGCCAGACCTCAAGAGATTGCGCGCCATGGGTTCGCCCATGAGCCCAAGACCTATGAAACCGATGGAGGCGGACATAAAACCCTCGCAGCGGGAGGTCAGTTGCGGAGATATTTCGTCCAGGTGACCGACAGGATCTTCCACTGCCCGTCGATCTTGCGGACCTGCCAGTGTTCCAGGCCGGAATGGTGGACTTTGCCGTTGATGATGAAATCGTAGTTGAACGTCACCAGACCCAGGTCGCCGTCCTGGCGAATCTCGGTGTTGTAGACCGTCTCCTCGAGCCTGTCCTTCGAGGTGGCGAGCAGGGTCAGAAATCCCCCGAATGCGCTCGGGCCTATGCCATCGAACTGGGGGTCGAGTTTTCGAGCATCATTGACCGATTGCTGATCGTCAATCGAATGAAAGAGTCCGTTGGGGTTCAGCAGGAGCTTCTTCAGTGCGTCTCCATCCTTATGGATGACGTCCTGGCGGAAGTCCTCCAGCAAGGCGCTGATCTTGCCGATGTCATCCGCATCGGAGTGGAATCTGGGCCCCTGATCCTGCGCGAATGCCTGGGTGGCCAAGCCGCAAGCAAGGAGCACCATGATTGCAGTTGCCGCTGTCTTCTTGTCCATCTGATTTCCTCCCATCAGGTATCGCGTGGCCGAGCCCGCTGGAAGATCCCTGCGGGCTCTTCCAGCGGGCATGGCATCACTTGAATGTGATCTCACGAGTCACTTCGGTGCCCAGGACTTTCCTGATCTCATTCCGGTGCACCCTGGCCTGGTCCTGGCACGCGCTGCTGCAGATCACTCTCTCAGTCACCGCTTCGAATGCGGCGGCCTGGTCGCCGATGTCCCCGGCGTAAGCCGCCATGTTCTTGAAAGTGATCTCGAGATACACGTTGGCGTCATCCGGCGATTTCGGCGAGGACTGGAAGACCTTGTAATCGACGATCAGCCCGGCTTGCTTCGCGGCTTGCATGGTCGGCACCCAGGTCGAGGTCACCCATGCCATGTAGTCATCGAAATGCCCGTATTCGACGTGGATGTAGTCCACCTCGGTGACCGGGCCGTAGGCATACGCGGGCGCAGCCTTGGCGGTCGTGTCCGCGGCGTTCGCCCCGGAGACGAGCGCGACGATTCCGATCACGGCGGCCATGGTCTTCAGCAGGAATCTCATATGCATTCTCCTTTCGTAGGTACCCTGTGAAATTACTCTGCGACGCGCCTCAGGCCTTGACGATGAGATCGATCTCGACGCGGGCTCCCAGCGGCAGGGCGGCCACTCCGATGGTGGTGCGGGCGGGAAAAGGCTGGCTGAAGTGCCTGGCGTAGATGGCGTTCATGGCCGCGAAGTCAGCGATGCTGGTGAGATACACCCCGACGCGCACCACGTCATCGAAACCCCTGCCGGCCGCCTTGAGCAGCGCCGCGATATTCTGGAAGACGCGCTCCGTCTCAGCCTCGATGCCCCCTTCGACCACCTTGCCCGTGGCCGGGTCCTGGCCGACCTGGCCGCTGAAGTAGATGAAGCCATCCACCTTGACCGCCTGGGAAAACGGGCCCACCGGCGGCGAAAGTTCGGACGAGGTGATCGCGGTCTTGCTCATGACTGACTCCTGCGGACGATGGATCCAGCGACTTCGATGCCCCGCCGCTTCATTCGGCGGCACGACGCCAGACGGAGTAGGCGACGGTGCCGCCGCCGTACGCGGGTACCGCGTAAGTCAGCACTCCGTCCTGGTAGGTGTAATCGCGCACCTGGCGCTTGCCCTCCCAGTTGGGGAAGGAGGCGGCCTCCACGTCGAAGATGAGCTGGTGGTGAGCCTGGTCGATGCTCACCTTGCCGATGTGGGTACTGATCCCCACCAGGGCGGCACGGTATTCCTCGGCTGTGCCACTCGCCCTGTCGCCGCTGGCGAAGGCCGGACGACCGAGCTTGAAGACCTGCAGGCTGTAATGCCCGGTGGCGTCCACCATGAACGCCCCAGCAGGGTGCTCGCCATAGTTGGTGGTGCGCGTGCCGTCTGCGCGGATCTCGTAGGCGGACACCATGACCCAGCTGCCCCGGAGGGAGGTGAGGTCCTCCGCGTGGGCGCTTCCAAGTCCCGCGACCGTGAGGGTGGCGGTATACAACAGGCTGCCATATCCCCGGAATCCCATGACCACTCTCCCCGTAACTGGTTGAACAGGTTACGACCCCAATCTTGCCACCACGCCGGGAAACCTGTCAAATGGGTTACGTGAGCGCCAAGGAACTACCCGAGGATCGAGACGGCTTCCGCTTCCGCGGGGGTTCTTGCGTGGTCGACCTCGCCGCCACGCTGCGGGCCAGGCTCAGCCCCGCGCCCCTGGAACTGCTGGGCACGCCGGCGGACCTGGGCCGCTGGTTGGTGTCGTCGGGGATGGCGGAATCGACGCCGGAAACGACCCCGGACGACCTCCTGGCCGCCAAGGTGTTGCGCGAGGCGATCTATACCCTCGCCGCGCGCAAGGGCGGGGCCAAGATCAAGGAAGCGCGGCAGACCTTGAACCAGATCGCCGCGGGCTCACCGGCGGTGCCCCAGTTCAAGAGCGATGGCACAGCGGTGCTGACCGGCCCCGCCAGCGCCCTGCTGGTGAGCTTGGCGCGCGAAGCCGTGCAGCTCTTCGGCAGCGATATGGCCGAACTGGTCCGGAAATGCGAATCGCCCGTCTGCGGCCTCTATTTCGTCGACACCTCCCGCAAGGGCGACCGGCGCTGGTGCTCGATGTCGGGATGCGGCAACAAGGCCAAGGTTGCGGACTTCCGGCGGCGCCAGCGCCGCTCCGCGAAAGCGGGCAAGCGTAAGTGAGCATCAATCCAAGATGACATCTCGACTAAGTGCAGCCGAGAGAACACTCGTGCGGGATAGAGGTATAAGGACGGCAGGCCTTATCAATAGACCCAAGGAATGAGGCGCTTGGTGCGGCGGCGGTAGTCCACGTAGCGATCGCCCAGGCCTTTCACCAGAGCCTTCTCTTCGACGTGGATGCGGTAGCCATAGGAGATGAGCGCCGCTACCAGCACCACCAGCGCCGAGATCCAGTTGCCGAGTGCGAGACCAAAGCCCAGCAAGGCCAGGATGGCGCCGAGATAGCTCGGGTGACGCACCCGGGAATAGAGTCCCCGGTCCATGAGCGGATGGTCCGCCTGGATCGCCACCACCGGCATGTGCAGCCTTCCCAACTGATGGATCGCAAGGAAGCGGATCCCGATGCCGAAGGCCATGACCGCGAAGCCGAAGAACTGCACCGGCATGCCCATCGCGCCCATGCCACGGTAAGTCTGGATCATGGCCAAGGCGATGCCGACCCACAGGACCACGATCAGCCCCCAGAGCGAACCGCGATCAGCGCTCTTGGCGCGGCGGCTGTACTTGGTGAAGACCACGGAAAGGTCCACCAGAAGCCAGGCCCAGAGGGCGATACAGGCCGCGTCACGCAACTCGAAAGATGTCATCGCAGCCCCCTGAATTAAGTCCCACCCAATCGGCAGGGAAATTATCCGAGCAGCGGCGTGGCGACGGTAGTGATAAACGTCACCGTTCTTGGGTGAAGGGAATCACGGCCCGGGTCGCAGCGGCAGGAAATGAGGAGGAATACAGCATAATGACGGGAAGCCTTATTGATTAAAGGGCTCTGGCTCCATTTCCGGCGAAGGCCTGCTCTTAGAGGAACTGCATGACTACCAGCCGCCAGATTTCAGCTACTACATTTATAGACGATGCCTGTTTCGACTCGGCGTAGTACACCAAGTGGATGGACTAGCTATTCAAGCCCATTCTTTGTTATTTAACCTGCTGCGTGAGCGCTATTATTTAGTCTCATGCGTCTCTGCTTCCTTAGGTAAACCCTAAACGATTTATCGAATTTCTTCTTCGAATCGAAATTAGCCCGATTTAGTGCAGGTGATGCGAGCGCTAATGCTGCTAAATTGAGGTGGCAGATTGAAAAGATTCGCATTTTTGCGTGTCGCTTTATCTCTGGACTGCCAGTCCTAAAACCGACTCTAAGAAATAGGGATTCGTAAACCATATACACGGCCAGTATATAAATGAACGGCAAATATAGCAGCGTCATCAACGGTGACAATATTAGTTCACGCCAGGTATCCGAATCTGCATAGTCATGATAGTGAAGCACTGCAAGATATATGGAACGCGCGATTAGAAACAAAACAACCAAGCCCATTATCTTTCTGGTCCATTTAAGTCCGGAATATTCCTTATAAGAAGAAAATACGACGAGGGCGCCTAGGATGGTTATCAGTGGCACAAAGACCAATTCCACTGGAAGACTGAAGCCGTATGCATGAATAAGAAAATCAATGATAGTTATGAACTTAATCGATTCCAGCGCCGTATGTTTGAAGTAATTTTCCGGGACCCTATTTGCTTTGAATAGCATGAACAGAGCGACAGTGGTCACCCAAACAACGAGAGTGCCAATTTGGTGCTCAGTCCAGAAACGTAGTTTGTAGAGGGTGAGAAACATCAACGAAACATAGACAAGCATTAGACCAACAAGAATCTGAATCTTGTAATTAAAAAATGACTTAAGTACGTCCCCAATTGATTTTCTTGATTGCTGGTTACGCATAGACCAGAGAACAAAGATGCCAATCCAGATTGCGCCTGCTATTTCTCGGTTGCTAAAGGTTTCCATTTTTAAAAATATTCAGGCTTTTCTTATGATCTAGTCGCTTGAGCCAAATATATGGTTTGTCGGCATCCCTAAAGGCCCTGAGTTGTCCGATTGAAACATCGCTTCAATGTTCTCCCGATTGGCCTGCATGTTAGAAGCGCCTCTTCTGATATAGATGCAATCCTTTTTGCCTTGACGTAAATGCGGACGAGCCTTCCCTCTAAGGACGCTGAGCACTAATAGATACCGACCGAGATATTCAATAGGTTGGTACTTAATCTCGTACGGCCCTGCAATTTCGCGATTAATTAACTGTTTCAACTCGGCAATATATTCGCCTATTGCGGCATCTAAAGAGCTGCGATTCTTTGCGTTTTGCATTACCTCTTTATCAATTCCCTCGACTTCCATGCCGTCAGTTATTCCCATAAATATCGTGCCACCGCGTGTATTGAGGAATGCCAAAATCGTAGGAACCAACTCATCTATTTTCTGATTTGTGATCTTGATGTATGGCTTGAATTCAACTTCTTCGTTTTCTCCTGAATTCAGCGCATTGACCACTAAACGGTGAAGACCTGCGCTTGAAGCAGTAGATATGGCGTTGAAAGTGCGCCGAATTGCACGCTCATCACGAAAATAGACAGGCTCGTAGTATTCATCAAATACATTGCTAGACGAGTCAATAAGCCACAGCCTAATCGCAGACACGGGCAGCGTTGCGTTTATGGATGCTTTTCCTTTAATAACTTCTGAATCAATCTTTTTTGACGTGCCATCAACAGAGATTTCACCTTTGATCTTAAGACCCACCTGGTCGATACCAGTGCCACTGACAGTTACGACAAAGCCGTTTTGATTCTTTTCTATACCTGAAAAATACGCTCGAATATCAGGAACTACGATAGCAATAGATCTCACCGGGTCGTCATGCTCGCGCAACTGAAGTCCCGTGAAGTCGTTTACGAAGTCTATTGAGCTGGCAAAGTATGGATTCTCATAATCCAATAAACTACCGACACGAAAACCATACTGCGGGTTAGGAGTTCCGCGACATACAAGACATGCTCGACTGTCATAAATATTTCCGCCCGCGTGTCGGGATAATACCCAGCTATCCAGGTTGACTTTGCCGTGTATCTCCAAGCCATCAATAACGATGCTGCCTGTTTCGTCATGACGCCTTAACATCTTCGTCAATTCTATTAACGAAACATCTTGAACTTGCGCCCGCAGAATTGAGTATTGCATTGACCCCGGGACGGGAGTTGTGACTTGTTCGACAGGTCTAATTATTGTGAATGCGTTGAACCACTTACCATCATAGTTAGCAGCGAAAGCTGATATTCTGAGTTTACGATCTAGCCACCTATTCTCTGACAGCGCAGCTTCTACGGTTTCAAGCGCTTGTTTTAGAATGAACCCGTGCTTTTCTGAATCAAATTCCATTTAAATCTCCCCACTTTCAGAGTAGTGGCCTGTTCCCTATTTTGCTTTTTATCGCTTTGACTGCGATTTCTCTTTTGACCAAGTCTGGTGATTGGAGTCAAAATACTCTTTCAATTCTTCATACCGCCTATATAACTTCTCATTATTTTCTACTAGCCATTTTTTATATTGCATGGAGACAAAGTCATTGGCTTTCTTAAAAGCACTCACAATTTCATTTGATTCTGTTTTTTTAGTAAAAGCCTCAAAGAACGGCAAACCCAAATAGTCTATATATGTGACTCCTTTCGAATCTGTCTTGAGAAGGCCCAAACAGTATTCAGCTACCAACTTTGTATATTGATCCTCAAAGTGCGTATCTGGTCCATACTTATTGGCATGGAGATAGTGCGAGACTTGACCGCTAACGACTACCCTTGGAAATCTAGCGACTCCACTTTCTAGCTCATAAGCTGCGGCCACCACGGGACCGTAGAGCTCATTTGGTGGTAACTCAAGACCCCAAGCGATTGCCAACCCCCCACGTATAGGGTGTCCAGCCGCTAATGTAACAAAGCATAAAGACCCGGCTGCATGTAGTAATGCATACAATCCGGTGATTGGGCTGTTCTCTGAACTTGGAGCTAAAGATATATAGATTAGTAAGCCATCCGAAAATCGCTGATGACGAATCTGACAACGATTTACGGAACTGAGAATTGAGCGTGTTGGCTCGGGCAAATCGCTGAACTGAGCAGATTTGGTATAGGCATTATAAAAACTAAAAAACAACTTATGGAGCCCGACTACTACGCCAACCGTTTCTTTTGCCTGTTTGATAGCAATAGCATGGTCATCCGGTAATAGACCGTGACCCCTTAGCGCATCCCTTTGACCCAATAAATCAATAAACAACGCCGCATAGTTTCCGAGTGTGCCTTTACTTTCGTCGTCCATGTGTTGCTGCCTCGACGTTAAGAGGGCTTCCCCTTCTCCTGCTACAACTCAAATTCTTGTCGGATCTTGCGTAAGCGCCTTAGCAACAATTCGGTTTCTCTTGGACGGACACGGCCCATGGATCCAATTCGAGCTGACAATGAATCAACATCGTGACGCAACCGCTTCCTATCCTTTGAGAGCTTGGCCTTGGTTTCAAGCCCGTATACTGCAGCACGATAACGAAGCACCTCTATTTCGGATGGAGCGGGAAGATAGGCATCCAATCTCTTTTTGAGCTTTTTCCCCTTCTGCTTATGGAAATGTCCCAGTCGCAATAGCTGGCCGCGAAGCCGCATAAATATTGTTCTATAAGTTGGAGTGACGCGCTCTACATGTGGCGTGCCTTCCAGTTGATGTACGGCCGCCCTGAGCCGGTTTTTCTCTTCGTACGGAACTGTGGGACGCTTTGAATTGACATTCAGACCGTGAACTTGCATCGGCCTATTGGCACTATAGATAGTCTGCTTCGGTGCGGTTCTGTGCGGGACCAGACCCTTTCTTCTTATCATGCTAATAAGAACCGCGAATGCCCGCGCTGCCCCTGTCCGCGTCAGCTTCTTTTTTGAAGAGACACTTATATCGTCTACATAGCGGCTATATACCAAACCCATTTCTTCAAGCTTACCAACGACTTCGCCTTCGGTATCAAAGAAAACCAGATTGGCGAGAGCTGGGCTTGTTATAGCGCCCTGCGGCAACTCTCCGTTTTTCGTGGTTAGTTTAGTAAGAAGACGAGAGACATCCGGAGGGAATTTGAACAGAATCATCCAGATTTTAAGAACTAAATCGTATTTAACTGACGGGAAAAAATCTTTGATATCTTGAGATATCAGAACCTTACAGCCAACGTGGATACGAGCATCTGCGATATAGCTTCTGGTGCTTTCAGGATCGTATATCCCACCTTGTAGATAGCGGGGATAGTCCACTTGGGACAAAATCCGTTTATTAATTAGATCTTGTAGATTCTTCAGGATAGGGAGGGCATCAACAATTGTCCTAGTGCCGCCATTACTTTTTAGTTTTTTTTCAACAATTCGATAGTGTTTGTCTGCTGTCTCTGAAATTTCTACTAATTTTTCTTCTGAGCATTCGAGTATCCGGGCTAAGGTCTTAATAGAACCTATTGGCGGTCTCTTATATGAAGGATTCTTGGCCATCTTGATCAGACGCTTGAACTAATTTTAAAGCGGCGGATGCTAATTTCTCTAAAGCATCTTCAGACAAAACGCCCGCCAACTCTCTTTGATTACTACCTAAAAATAAAAGGATACTTAGTGGGATATTTAGCGCATCCGCAATTTTATTTACTTTTGAAATTGCAGGATCTCGCTCTCCCTTTTCCAATAAGGAAATATATGAGGCTGATAAACCAGCTCTCTTTGCCAAGGCACTTCTTGTAATGCCTTTATGTGTTCGACAGATTTTTATGGCTTTTCCTAAATCCATCAAACACCTTGAATGAGAAAAGCGACCTGCTGTCTTACATCAAGCGGTCGATAAGCCACTTCACCAACGAAGCATAGTCCAAGAAATCAGCCAGCAATTTCAGCGCTTTGAATATACGCGCCTTCTTCCCCGCCTCATCCTCTTCAATGCACTCGTCCAGCTCTGCGATCACCGAATCCAACTTCTCAGCAAGACCAGTCTCCGATTTGTCGTGCAGTTCTGCGCTTACTGCCTTTAGGGCATTCACGCAGTCTTCAATCAGCTTGTCCATAGTGGACTCCCGAATTTCCGCTCGGTGCAAAATCGCACCTGCCGCGAGCGCGACTGGACCGAGAGGAACAACCGGAGACTGCAGGCCACTATCTCCTGGTCTCGTTACGAGACCAGCTGCCGCATGTGCTTTCCGAGCGCATAGCCCCATGGGACTCATCGCTCCAGACACATGGCGGACATTGGGACCTCAGTGATTAGCTGAGATCCGACCTCGCGAACGAGGCCCGCTAACGGGTCCAACCGCTTTTCAGGATTTCGCTGTTTAAAGAGCACCTGGGTGATTCACCCAGCCGACACATTAAAGATAGCATGAAATTTTGACTGGGAGTGTAGAAAAGACGATTTTTTTGTCTGTATTTAATCTGGCAGATTATTTGACATAATTTAAATTCAACAGGCCTGCAAACCCAGCGGTACGAAGACGCGGCGCATGCCGGTCGAGGAAGCGGAGTTACCTCTTAGCGGTAATGAGCACCCGTAGGCCGGCTTGCAACAAAGTATTCGAAGCGCTGGGGCAGCAGGTTAGCCGCACTTAGAGTCGCCGCAGTTCAGGCACGTCATACACCCATCCATCATCACCACCGCCGCCGTGCTGCACTTCTGGCAGAGCTGGGCGCCGGCGGGGAACTTGGATTCCGCGAAGGCATCGGTCTGCTTCGCCGCGGCCTCGAACTCGGCGCGCTTCTGGGCGATGAGCTTCTTCTGGTGATCGTCCAGCCCTTCCTTGTGCATCATGCCGATGCTCATGAGGTGCTTCTCGATGACATCACCGATCTCGGCGATGAGCGAGGGCATGAACTTGCCGCCCGGCTTCCAGTAGCCGCCGCGGGGGTCGAACACGGCCTTCAGCTCCTCCACCAGGAAGGCGACGTCGCCGCCTTTGCGGAACACGGCGCTGATGATGCGCGTGAGGGCCACGATCCACTGGAAGTGATCCAGGTTCTTGGAGTTGATGAAGATCTCGAACGGCCGGCGCTGCTCGTAGGGGGTGCCTTCGTTCAGCACGATGTCGTTGATGGTGATGTACATGGCGTGGTCGGAGACCGGCGTCTTCACCTTGTAGGTGGAGCCGATGAGCAGGTCCGGCCGCTCCAGCTGCTCGTGCATGCGGATGACTTCGGCCTTGTGCTTCTTCTCCTGGCGCTCCGTGACGATCTTCTCCACGGGCTTGGAGCTCAAGGCCAAGGCTGCCGCTTTATTTTCAGCCTGCTTCGTTTCCGCGTCCTGCTTCTGGCTCGCTTCTTCCGGCTTCTGGACGGCGTAGCGCGTGATCTTCTTTTCGATTTTTATGCTCATGACTCTAACCTCTTACTCTCAATCGACAGCCGCCCTGGCGACCGTCTTCGTATTTTTAAAGAAACTGCCGATGGGCTTACGGGCCCATCGGCGGTTCCCCTCCCGGTCTCCAAGGCGCTTCATCAGCACCCGGATACCAACTCAAGCTACTGCGCTTGCCATGACTTTGTTGCGCTTCGGACTCGCAGTCGGTCATGCACATCAGAGTGCACTCCCTCCTACTCGCCTCGCGCGCCTCGTCCTGCCTGCGCTCGTGACGCTTGAGCTTCTTGCAACTGAACCAAACTCAAACCAGTCTCACTCAAGCTGCGTTCTGACTAAGTCCCGGGCTTTCACTGGTTTTAAGCAAGTCCAGTGGTTCGCAGACAAGGCGGACGACTTTCGAGTACCGCAGTTACCGTTCTGCGTAATGAGGACACGCAGAAAGTCGTCCAACGCCGTATCCGAACCACTGGCGCTGCTTAAAACTTGCCGTAATAGCCTTCTTTGAGCGCATCGTAGAGGTTAGCTGCGGTGTGTTTCTCACCGTCATACTCGATCTCTTCGTCGCCCCGCGCCTCCACTACCGTGCCGTCTTCCAGCGTGAACTTATAGGTGGTGTTCTTGAGGTCCTGTTCCTTCACCAGCACGCCCTGGAAGGCTTCCGGGTTGAAGCGGAAGGTGGTGCAGCCCTTGAGGCCGCTCTCGTAGGCGTAGAGGTAGATGTCCTTGAACTGCT
>Ga0265334_10000234_pt1 | contig 31941 bp, 29 predicted proteins | sample 42023metaG_FD_192442 | JGI IMG/M metagenome (GOLD analysis project Ga0265334, IMG submission 192442) | Rhizosphere microbial communities from Carex aquatilis grown in University of Washington, Seatle, WA, United States - 4-20-23 metaG | ecosystem: Host-associated > Plants > Roots > Rhizosphere... | reverse complement strand
AAGCGCTTTTCCTGGGCAAGTGAGATGCATTCCGAGTCGTTGACCAGGAAGAGCGGGGTGCCGGGGGCAACCGAATCCCCCTCCCGCTTCAGGACCGAGAGGATGCGCCCCTGGGTGTTGGCCGACTGGATCTTCAGGGCCCCCTCCTGCGGGATGATCATTCCGGTGGCCCGGATGCCCGTGACTTCCACGCCGGTCGCCACCTTGCTCCACTGGTAGCCGACCGCCCAGGCGGGAGCGGAGGCCAAGATCGTCCCGGCCAAAATGAGGGTGGATATGTTTTTCATCGCAGTCTCCTTTTTAAGCAATTACTTGGTTCCCACAGTCCCGTTCACGTCCTCCGGACCCGCCGTAGGCGACGGGGCGGGAACGAAACTCCTCGACGCCGGTTCTCCCGGATCCGCCTCGACCGGAGTGCCCTTCGCATCCGGATCCGTGGTATTCAAGTCCGCCGGGGTCGCTTTGACCGTCGGCTCCTGTGTTTCCCCAACCGTCGGGGTGGAGGCAACCCCGGGAGTGGTCTGGACCCGCGCGGCGGCGGGGCTTGGGGTCGGGTCGCCCGCCGTTTCCACGAGGTCCCTCAGGCCCGCCAGGTGGGAGTTGACCACCTCGGCCCGGATCTGGATGTCCTCCGTCTTCAGGCTGGCGTAGGTCTGCCGGGCCAGCATCAGGTCGGCGAAGGCCAGCCTTCCGCGCTTGTAGGCCTCCACGGCGCTTTCCCGCATGGTTTCGGCCAGGAGCAGGTCCCGGTCCTTCAATTGGAGGAAACGGACCTTGCTGCGGCGGTAATCGAGGGCACCCGCCTCCTGGTTCGAGTTGTCCTGCACCAACTGAAGCTTGGCCGTTTCCTTGTCGACGGTGGCCTGGTTCCTCCCCCGGCGAGCCTCCGCGGCCTCCCGGAAGGGAAACAGGATGGGCACGGTCAGGCCGATGGTGTAGCTGTTGTCGGTGGCCACGCTGAAGCTCGGGTCCGGCACCTGGGACCACCAAGCGACGCTGTGGTTGGCCGCCCCCAGGTCCACGGCGGCGGTATCCCGCAACTGGCTGGAAGTCAGGCTGCCGAGATCCCGTATGATCGAGTCGGGGACGTCGTCGGGCAGCTCGAACGACACCGCCCGATCCGGGGGAATGTTCATCAACTTGGCGTAGAGCGCGACGGCCGTCCCCCACTGGTCTTGGGCGGCCTTCAGGTCGCGTTGGGCCTGGGTCAGCTGGAGTTCCGCGCTGATCTTCTGGGTCTGGTTGGAATGCCCGTGGGTGTACTGGAGCCGGATCGCGTCGGTGATGGTCTCCAGGTCCTGCACGTTCTCCCGCTGGAACTCCAGGCTGGCTTGGGCGGTGGCCCCGTTCATGTAGGACTGGGCGATGAGCACCGCCAGGTCGTACTTTTGGGCGGTCCACTCGGCCCGTTGCTGCCGGGCCGTGGCGGCGTCGAGCCGGGTGTAGGCCAGGCTCTTGAAGGGGAGGGGGTAGGTAATGGAGGCGCCCCAGACGGGGGTCGTTGCGTTCTTCAGGTCGCCGGAATATTGGAGCTGCGGCTCCTGGGGCAGGAACCTCCTCCACCGGTCCCCCGAATAGACCCCCGCCAGGGCCCGTTGGGCCTTCAGTTGGGGGGACTTTTCCCAAGTGGTCCGGATGGCCTGCTCCAGTGTCAGGGCCTGGGCCCCCGCCCCGCAGGCCGAGCCCAGGTACGCCAGGAGCAGCGCCCCCGCGAGTCTTGGGCGCAGGACGGCTAAGGCATGCTGTTGGACCTTGTCCACGATGTTCATCTTCGGAATTCCTAGCCGCGTGTCCGCCCACTCCGGCGTCAATCCCCTACGGCGTTGTGGATTTTTCGAATGTGAAGTTTCCATGGCTGGATATTACTTGGAGGGCCCGTCTGCATGCTGTTAGGAGGTTTATTCGGTCCGTTAGATATCCGTTTGTTAAGAAACCGTCATGAAAACCGTCGTGGCTCCCTCATGGAAGGGACGGAAGGCCCCATCCAAACCGGCATACGCCTCAATCCTTCGGGGACAGCGCTTGGGAACCCCTCTCACCCGTCCTGATCCGGACGGCCTCCAAAACCGGATAGATGAAGATCTTGCCGTCCCCAATTTCACCCTTACGGGTGGCCTGGACCAGGGCGGCGATGGCCTTCTCCACCCGGTCGTTCTCCAATACGATGGAAACCACGAGTTTCGGCAAAAGGCCCTCGACGCTTTGGCTGCGGTAGCCGTCGGTGGCTCCCTTTTGGGTGCCGTGTCCCTGCGCCTCCTGGACCGTCACCCCGGGGTACCCGAGCGCCTCCAATCCGGCCAACACGGCCCGGAGGGCGTTGGGCCGGACGATCGCCTCGATCCGCTTCATACGTTTCCTTCCCGGGCCAGGACCGCGGTCCCCACCCGTTCGGGGCGGGTTCCGGACCTTTTCCGGCCGGCCGCCCGGTCCGATGAAACGGCCTTTTCCCCCTTTTCGCCCGTGCGGATCCGGATGGCTTCCTGGATCTCCGAGATGAAGATTTTCCCGTCGCCCTCCACCCCCGTCCTCGCCGCCGAGAGGATGGCCTCGACCACCCGATCCCGGTCCTTCTTCAGGAGGATGATCTCCATCCGGACCTTGGGGATGAACCGTTCGCGCATTTCCTGGGGCCAATAGGGGTGCAGGCCCCCTTGGCGCCCGTGTCCCGCCATTTCCGTCACCATCATCCCCGGGTACCCGATCCGCCGTAGTTTCTCGCAGACCGCTTCCAGGTTCTCGGGCCTGAGGACCGCCTCGATCTTAAGCATGGCACCCTCCACTCCACGGGCCGTGCCCGGTCAGACCCGGTCGAAAAGGTGGCCGACGGGTTGGCGCTCGGCCGGGCCCTGCGCGGTTTTTCCCGATAAGGCGCACTCACCCTCTTCCCCGGTGCTGATGCGGTAGGCCGCCTCGATGTTGTAGACGAAAACCTTCCCATCCCCGACCTTGCCGGTCTGGGCGCCCTTGAGGATGGCCCTCACCAGTTTCACCACGTCCTTGTCGGGGCAGACGACCTCCAGCTTGAGCTTGGGGAGCAGTTCCACCTTGTACTCGCGGCCGCGCCATACCTGGGTGAAACCCTTTTGCGTTCCATGGCCCTCGACTTCGGTGACCGTGATCCCCCCGTAGCCGGTGTCCGCCAGGGCCGCCTTGACATCGTCGAACTTCACCGGACGGATGATCGCCTCGATCTTCTTCATCCCCCACCCCCTCGGGCCTTGGCCGTTACCGTTGAATCCGGTTTCCCGGGACGGATGCGGTATCCGCCCCGGGGCCCGGCCCTGTTGACCGCTTCAGAACATATAGGGTTCATACCTTTTGAGGTCGGCCTCCACGGCCCCCTTCAAGGTCGCGCAGGAAAGGACGATCCGTTTCCCGTTCGACAAGGCGACCACCGCCTCATGCTTCGGATTGAGGGGTACGTTCGCCAGGACCGGACAGTACCGGTACCAGGCCCCGAGCGTGACATGGGAACCGGGGATGGCCGCCGTCTTCAGCAAACCCTTCGTCCCCACCTCGTAGGCCACCTGGACGCTCGCGATCGGGACGCCCGGCCCGACCGGCACCTGCCTGGCCCAACCCGGGAGCGAAGCTCCCAACGCCAACGCGGCCGCCGTCACGATTGTTTTCGTTTTCATGGGGTCCTCCTTGGGACCGACCTTCACTTCTGGTTTTAAGGACGGACGCATCTTCCGCCCCTGGTGAAAATATAGTCCTGGGCCCGATTAGGTTGCTGTTAGAGGATGGTCCCTGGGTGTTATGGAAGGGTTTGTTAGGATCCCGTGTGAATCTTGGTTTTGGGGCGTGGACCCCATGAACCGCGGGGTTTTAATCCTGGACCATCACGGCGGGGCCGCGGGCGGCGGCGAAAGGGGTCGAGAGCGAGTAAGGGCCGATAGGGGTGGGGCCGGTCGACCCGGCACCGGAATGGGTCTTCCAGGCGGAGATCTTCGACTCGGGGCAGAGAAGTTCCTCCAAGACCCGCTTCAAAAAATCCGGCCCGTGGGCTTCCTGGGCCAGTTTGACGAGGATATACCGCCGCATTTCGTTCATCTTCAGCCAATCCCGCGGGGAAAGGGTGAAACCCAAGTCCACGGCCATCCGATAGACCCGGTCGGGGATCCTGGCCGGGTTTTCCCACTCGTAGTTCTGGCGGAACAGCTGGTCGGGGTCCAGGACCGAGACCGGCTTTCCCAACTGCCTGAGGGCGTAAAGGACGAACATCCTGTAGCAATCCTTGTCCCGCTCGGTCTTCACCGGAAGCCGGCCCAGGAGGATCTGGACCTCTTGGGGAATGTGGTTCCAGGTCCCGGGGTTGACCTTCGCGCCGACGGTCGCCAGGCGGAATTGGGTGGAAAGCGGGATGGAGACGACCCCATCCCAAGAATCCTTTTCGAACCTGAACTTGAAGACCATGGTCCCCTCCCGCCATCGGGCGTTTTCCACTGGGTCCATGGTATTCACAGCCGGATTAGGTTGCTGTTTGGATGGGGCGGGGAATCGTTAGGTCGGTGTTTGTTTGGAAGGCGTTAGGGCCCGATGGGATAGGCGCAACGACAGCCGTGCTCATAGGCGTGGCCCGCGAAACCCTGGGCCCCGTCGGGCTTGTCCGGGTCCCAACCCATCCGGCGGGCCGACCTGAGGTCCCCGGGGCCGTTGGCGTAGGAACCTCCCCGGAGGACCCTTAGTTTTCCCTCCACCGGGCCCGTCGGGTTTCGCCCCGGGCTATTGGGGTAATATTCAGGGTCGTACCAATCCGCCGTCCATTCCCAAAGCTCGCCCGCCATGTCGTACAGGCCGTAGCCATTGGGCTTCATCCCCCCCACCGGCCAAGTCCGGTGGCTGGAGTTCCCGCCGAACCACGCGCAATCCCAGGCCCCCGATGGCTTTTTCCCCCAATAGAAATCCGTCTCCGCCCCCCCCCGCGCGGCTTTTTCCCATTCCGCCTCCGTGGGCAACCGCCCCCCCGACCACCTGCAATAGGCGTCCGCGTCCTTCGAAGTGAGGTTGAGGACCGGTCGGGGACCCCGTCCCCAATGGGGCGGGTTCTTGTATTGGAAGGTGCCGTCCGTGGGTGGGGTCCTCCCCGTCTCGCCGCAAAACCGGTCGTACCGCTCGAACGTCGCCAGGGTCCGGTCCAGGTAAAAAGCGTCCACCCAAACCCGGTGCGGGGGCGCCTCTTCCGGACGGCCGTTGACCTGCCCCATGGTGAAGTACCCGGCCGGGATCAGGACCCGGGGAGTGCCGTCCTTGGCCTTGAGGGTGGGGGGAAGGTTCTTCGACCTCTCCAGTTCCAAGGCGTCTTCCCGGTCTTCCTCCCCCTTTTCCCGGGCGGTCTCCGACGCCGGGTCCCGGGCGGCCTCGACCGAGGAAGCGGCGCAGAGGATTTGGACCAACAGCAGGCGGACCTGGAACAGGTTCGGGGGGATGTTCCGGAATCCCTCCCCGGCCTTCCAGGTGATGCTTTTTCCCTTTCCCGGTTTAACGACGTGGACATCGCCGTAAAGCGCCGGGGGATCCGGAAAAAGCGTCCAGGTCTTGCCCTGGTCGGTGGAGGCCTGGACCATCACTTCGTGGGACCTATCCCCCGGGTCAAAAAGGTCATAGGTGATGCGGACGGACTTGTTGGGCCCGTCCAGTTTGAAACGGATATGGGAGATCTCCTGCGGGTAGGCCGAGGCCGCGACCCCCAGGAACCAAGTCGCCAGGAGGATCCAGGCCCTTCGAGACGGATGCATGGTCATCTCCTTTTCACGCGCTCTCACCCCAAGACGGGCAGGGTCCGTTGGCCTGAGGCGGGGTTCGCTTCCAACGGCAGGGACAACCGGAAAAACATCCCCCCTTCCGGCCTGTTCCCCGCGGTCAGGGTCCCGCCGTGGATGTCCACGATACCCCGGCAGATGGCCAACCCCAGGCCCGCGCCGCTCTTGCTTTCCTTTTGGGGGCCCCGGTAGAACTTGTCGAACAGGTGCGGCAAGTCCGATTCCGGGACCCCCGGCCCTCGGTCGGCCACCTCGACCGACCATTGGTCCGCGTAGATCCAGGAGGAGATCTCGAGGGGGCTTTCCGCGGGGGTGTATTTTGAGGCGTTGTCCAACAGGTTCACCAGCACCTGCCCGATCAGGAGGCCGTCCATGGGGACCAGGGGCAGGTCGGGAGGGACCTTCAGTTCCAGCTTCCGGTCTTCCAACCGTTTCCGGACCCGGGCAACGGCCGAACCGATGACGTCCTGGGGGTCGTTGGGTTCCTTCCTCGGCACGATGGCGCCCGCCTCCAACCGGGTCATCTCCAGCAGGTTGCTCACCAGCCGCTCCAGGCGGTCCGTCTCGTCGTAGACGTTCACCAGGAAATCCCGCCGGGTGGCGGCCGACATGGACCTGCCCGACGCCAGCAACCCCCCGATGGATCCCTTGATGGTGGCCAGGGGCGTGCGCAGGTCGTGGGACACCGAGCTGAGGAGGGAGCTCCGCAGTTTCTCGGTCTCCACCTGCAGTTGGGCCTGCTGTTTCTCCTCGGCGAGCTTGTCCCCGAAGACCGCCATGGCGGTTTGGTGGGCGAAGGCCTCCATCAGGTGGAGTTGTTCGGGGATGAACAGGCGGTCGGGGAAAAGCGATTTGACTCCCAAGGCCCCCACGGGTTCTCCCGTGGCCAACAACGGCACGTAAAGCGCCTCGGCGTCCGGGAGGGTCTCGGTCCCCTTCCCCGCCATCTGCCCCAGGTCGAAGGCCCATTGCGCCACCCCCATTTCCTTGGGCGTCGGATGGGGTTCCTCCCCGCTGGAGGACCGCGCCTTGAGGCGGCCGGCCCCATCGGGCAGGTAGGCCGTCACGGAGCTCTCAAAGACCTCGGAGATCTGCCGTATGGCCGCCTTCAGGAGTTCCTCCGCGCCCCGGGCGGAGGCCAGTTCCCGGGACAAGGCGTAAAGGGCCTCCGTTCGGCGTTCCCTCAGGCGGGACAGGCGGGTCTGGTTCTTCATGCGGACCGTCAGGTTGGTGATGATGAGGCCCACCACCAGCATGACCAGGAAGATGACGTAGTATTGCCCTTCATAGACCTCGAAGTGGTAGAAGGGAATCGTGAAGAAATAATCGAACGCCAGGACGTTCAGGACGCAGGCCGCCACACAGGGACCCACCCCTTGGGAGGTGGAGAGGATGGAAACGCCCAGGAGGAAGACCATGATTTGGTTGACGTTGATCAGGGTCAGGTTGGCGTGGTCCATAAAGCGGAAGAGGCCTTCGTTGAACACGGTGCAAAGGACGACTTCCAGAAGGGCGTAGGCGTAACTTTTCCAGTCCCAATTCCGCCTCGCCCCCCCGACCACCTTGGGCAGGGGACTGTCCATCTCGCCCGGGGCGACGGTCACCTCCATGTCGCCGCATTCGCGCAGGAGCCGGTCCACCTGCCGTCCGGAGAACAGGTCCCGCCAGGACCGTTTCGGGGATCGACCGACCAGGATCCGGGTGACGGCCTTGTCCCGCGCGTAGGTCAGGACCTCCTCGGCGAAGTCGGCGCCCGTCAGGATGGCCGTCTCGGCCCCCAGCCGCTCGGCCAGGCGCAGGTGCTGGATCGCCAGGGCCTCCCGGTCGCTTTCCCGTGCCCCGGACCTGTAGGACGTCTCCACGTAGACGGCGGTCCATTCGGCGCGCAGGCTCTTGGCCGTCCGGTGGGCGGCGCGGATCAGCTGGGCCGAAGCGGGGTGGGCGCTCACGCAGACCAACAGCCGTTCCCGGATCGGCCAGGCCCGGGCCGTGTCCATGCCCAGGTGGTGGACCTGCACCTGGGCGTTCACCCAGTCGGTGGTGATCCGGAGGGCCATTTCCCGGAAGGCGTCCAGGTTGGCCCGTTTATAGAAATGCCAATAGTCCGGCTGGTGGGTCTCGGGGATGTAGACCTGCCCGTCCTCCAGCCTCTCCAGCAGGTCGTCGGGCGGCAGGTCCACGAAGACCAGTTCGTCCGCGTTCTCCAGGACCGAGTCGGGCAGGGCCTCGAAGATCTGCACGTCGGTGAGCCGGGCCACGATGTCGTGCAGGCTCTCGAGGTTTTGGACGTTGAGGGTGGCGTAGACGTCGATCCCGCCGTCGAGGACCTCCTCCACATCCTGCCAGCGCCTGAGGTGGCGGAGCCCCTCCGCGTTGGTGTGGGCGAGATGGTCGATCAGGATCAGGGCCGGGCGCCGCTTCAGGGCTCCGTCCAGGTCGAATTCCCCCGAAGGGGACCCGTTCGGCCGTAGGCCCAGGGACGGCAGGATCTCCAGGCCCCGCAACAGGGCTTCCGTTTCCCGGTGGTCATGGGTATCCACGGCCCCCACCAAGACGTCCACCCCCTCGGCCTTCCTCAGGAGGGCGGCTTCCAGCATGCCGCGGGTCTTGCCCACCCCCGGGTAGGCGCCGAAGAAGATCTTGAGGGATCCCCGGCTTCGGGACCGCTTCTGATCCTGGTACCGCTTGAGGAGTTCATCCGGAGTGGGACGATGCTGTTCCATGGCGGCCTCTCCCGGGGCTATTCATATTTCAGGCGGTAACCCACCCCGGGTTCGGTCAGGATATACCGGGGAAGGGCCGGGTCGGATTCCATTTTCTGGCGCAATTGGTGGATGTAGAGCCTCAAGGACCGCCCCTGGTCGTCCCCGGAGGCCCCCCAGACCTCGGTGAGGATCAGCTTTTGGGTGACCACCTTCCCCGCGTGGCGGATCAGCAGGGCCAGGAGGTTGTATTCGTTCGGGGTCAGGTGGACCTCCTGGCCGCGGACCGTGACGATCCGGGCCGCAAGGTCCACCTTGAAATCGGCCGTCTCGAACACCGGCTCGTCCCCCGGCTGTTTCAGGCGTTCCAAGTGGCGCAGGGCCACGCGGACCCTCGCCATCAATTCCTCAATGTCGAAGGGCTTGGCCAGGTAGTCGTCGGCGCCCCCGTCGAGCCCCTCCACCTTCTCCTTTTCCTTGCCCCGGGCCGTCAGGATGATGATGGGGACTTGGCTCCATTCCCTCAGCCGCTTGAGGACGGCCAGCCCATCCATGTCCGGCAAACCCAGGTCCAACAGGATGAGGTCGGGCTTGTGGGAGGCGGCCAGGGCCAGGGCCTCCTTACCGTCGCAGGCCTCCACCACCTTGAATCCCCGGGTCTCCAGGTAGGGTTTCAGGAAGCGGCGGATGGGCTTCTCGTCCTCGACCATGAGGATCAGCTGCTTGTTGACCATTTTGGATGCCTGCTTTGGCGCCTCGGGGATGGGTTGTTTCATGGAAGCACCTCCAAACAAGGAGAGGGACGGCCCCCTGAGGCCGTCCCTCCTTCCAGCTTAATTGGGTGAGGAGTGGGCGGCGGGCCGGGTCCCTGATTCCCTTCCCGCCGCCGCTTAGGACACCCTCAGATGTGGACCATCGCGGCGAAGATGATGCGGTTTTCCGTGGTCTTCAGGTCGGGCTTGAACCCGGCGCCGGCCTGGGCGGAACCGGTCGCGGCCCCGGACTGCCAGCCGTCGGACGAGGTCAAACCGCCGGGACCCGCGAAGTACGGCGCGTCCGAGTAGCGGTGGACGTACTCGATGTTCCAGGTGAGGTACTGGCTCGGGTAGATCTGGAGCGCGATTTGGTAGTCCCAGCACTTCCAGTCCAGGCCGGGGCCCGTGCCGAACGCCGTGGTCGCGACGGGGTCGTTGCCGTAGGTCTGCGCGGTGTCCCCGTTGATGGGGGGCAACAGGGCCAGGTACCGCCCGGGGTTGCGCATGAACCCGCCGCCTACGTTGAGGGCGAACTTGTTGTGGTCGAACCAGGTGTGGTTGTAGAGCATGGCCCCGGCGAAGTATTCCTCCTCGCCCTTGGTCTTGATCCCCACGTTGGTGTAGGCGGTGCCGTTGGGCACGCCGTCCGTCATCCCGAGGCCCGGGCCGATGTACATGGGCCCCTGCTGCCAGCCGAAGTCGTAGGTCAGTGAGAAGGCCGATTTGGAGATGCCGCCGGACTTGGGGTTGTCGAAGACCTTCGCGATGATGCTGTTGTCGCTGTGGTATCGGACGCAGTCCGGGGAATTGGGCTGGTCATGCCCCCGGTACCCGTTCCAGACGAACACCAGGCTCCCGGTGGGGGCCCATTTGACCTGGTAACCCAGGTTGGGCATGCTGTTGAAGGACCCGTAGGTCTGCCACCCGTTGATGATCCAGGGCTCGATCTTCAGGTTCTCGGTCGGGAACATCTGGATCCGCATGCCGTTGAAGAACCAGGGCGTGTTGGAGGAGACGAAGGACGCCTGGTAGCTCCAGTTCTCGGAGTTGTAGTAGCTGTAGAGGCCGACGTAGGACGGGAACTCGCCGATGTCCACGTTGATCCCGTGCATGGCGTTGAAGTGGTATCCGCCGTAGGCCTCCGTGAGGTACTTGTAGGCGCCCTGCAGGTCGAACTGGCCCCGGGCCGGGGTCTCGTCGTTGCGCGGCACCGTGGTGGCGTACATGCCGAACTCGGTCATGATGCGGCCCCGGACGTTGTCGACGTGGAAGTCGCCGCCCACGCCGATGTGCTCGACCTCAAACTCGTCGGACCGCTCCGAGCTCGTGGAACCGGTGAGGGTGTGGTCCTGGGGGTGGGCGAAATCGTAGGTGTAGTTGGTGTCGAACAGGAACTCGGGGGAGAAGATCTTCCCGTCCATGGGGAAATCCGTCTCCCGGGTGTTGCCGACCACCCAGCTGAAGTCGTTCTTGCTGAAGGGGGCGTCCGGCGTCGCCGCCGGGGTGGGGGTGGGGGTCCCGTCCGCCCGGGCCGTCCCGGCCAGGCCGAGGGTCGCCACCGCCAACAGGATCGACAGGGCGATCCCCGCGAAGCGGCTTTCACCCTTTTCCGACCCGAATAGGTCTTCCTTCTTGAAGAGCAGGACCCCCAACAGTCCGGTCACTCCCGTGGTAGCGGCCACGAATCCCAGGATGACGATCATGAGCGGTGCCATTTCAGCCCCCTTTTAATTTTTCTACATTCCATCGCGGCGGAAACGCCGTGCGCTTTCCCGCCTTCGGATGTAAATGTAATCCGGGGGCCGATTAGGATGCTGTTAAGAAGGAAGAGGGGGGCGTCTAGAAGACGTATGTTAGGAAGCCGTTAAAATGACCTGCAAAATTAAAATTCCGGCGAACTTCACGGAACTTTTCCTGCGGGGCGGGTCCAACCCCTATGCCCCCAAATAAGCCCCCCCACCTGAATTCCATTCGAGGATTGGAACGGCCCGGGAATCCAACACCAGGCATTCTGGATGTCGTAGGGGCGATCCGGTGGATCGCCCGAGTTGGGTTTTCCAGGGTTGGCATAGCGGGCGACCCAACGGGTCGCCCCTACTAAAAATATTTTTCGGGGGGAACAGCCCCTAAACGTCCACCGGACCGAACCCGCGCGGAATCTTCAGGGAGGTGAAAGGTTGTTCAGGGCAGGCAGATTGAGGTTGCATCAATAGTCTTCGAGTGGGGCCGATCTTCATGAATGGGGCGTCGTCGAAAGGACTACTCGTACTTCAACCGGTAGCCCACGCCGGGCTCGGTCAACAAATACTTGGGGAGGGCCGGGTCCGACTCCAATTTGTGCCGCAGTTGGTGGATGTAGATCCTCAGGGAGCCCCCCTGGTCGTCCACGGCGGTTCCCCAAATCTCGTTGAGGATCTGCTTCTGGGTGACCACTTTCCCCGCGAAACGGATCAGGAGGGCGAGGAGGTTGTATTCGTTCGGGGTCAGGTGGACCTCTTTTTTATGGACGGTGACCTGGCGGGCCGACAGGTCCACCTTGAAATCAGGCGTCTCGAACACCGGGTCCTCCCCCGGCTGTTTCGCCCGTTGGAGGTGCCTGAGGCTCACCCGGATCCGGGCCATCAGCTCCTCGACGCTGAAGGGCTTGGCCAGGTAATCGTCGGCCCCCGCGTCCAGCCCCTTGACCTTCTCACCTTCATCGCCGCGGGCCGTCAGGATGATGACGGGCGCCTGGGTCCATTCGCGGAGCCGGCCCAGGACGAAGAAACCGTCCTTATCCGGAAGCCCCAAGTCCAGAAGGATGAGGTCCGGCTTGTGGGAGGCGGCCAGGGCCAGGCCTTCCTCGGCGTTCACCGCCTCGATCACCTTGAATTCATGGCTCTCCAGGTAGGACTTCAGGAAGTGCCGGATGGGTTTCTCGTCCTCGATGACGAGGACGCATTGCCTAATTTTCATTGGAAATACCCCCGGGGCGCCTTTTGACCGAACGACTCCATATCGGCATACATCGGGCGGAAGCACTATGAGACCTCTCATATTGGGGGGCCGATCAGGCCGGATGGATACACCGGGGAAGATTCGGCCCCTAATTCGAGCCGGGGAACCACTTGGTCCCGGGAGGGCGGCCTGGTGCCTCAGGTGTATCGATGGAATCTCAGAGTTTTTTCCTGAAATACTCGAATATGACATGCCCAACCAACGCTGATAGGACGGCTACCGCGAAATTGGCCGGCGTCACAATGTCCCTCAGCGCGAAAACCAGGCCCTTGCCTTGCGCGGCATTAGATTTCTCATACTCGCCCATCAAGAGGTTTGAATAGAACAAGAAAATGATGAAACCCATCTCGACGAGGGTCCTCAGGATGGGGGTCAGGTGCTTCCGATTGTTTTGTTTCAATGGAAATCTCCCCCCGTCAGGGGTCATCTTACCATTCGGCGCCGGGGGTATGGCAAGGGGCGGCCTTCCCGAGGGTCCCCGGGCGGGGCCCGCGTGACGTCAACCGACGATCAGCAGGTTCGACTCCTCGGGCAGGTTCTCGGCCAGGCGCTTGAGCATCCGGCCCTTCACCATGCGCCAGAAGAAGGTGCGTTTGGAGGAGCCGACGAACACCGCCTTCACGCCCAGCTCCTTCGCGGCGTCGGCGATGGAATAGCCCGCGTCCTCGGCCAGGCGCCAGATGGGGATGCCGTGGACCTTCCGCTTGGCGAGCTCGTCGCAGGCTTCCTTGAGCGTGACCCGTGAGGCGTCCGAGGGCTTGAGGTCGAGGGGCACGAAGAGACCCGGGGTCTCGTCCACGTAGATGACGTACACGTTGCTCTGCTTCACGCCCCGGGCGAAGGTGGCGGCCGCGTCCAGCACCCGCGGGTTCACGTAGCGGATGGCGATCATCACGCTGGATCCCTCCACCGCGGCGGCCTCCTTGGCCTCCTCCAGCGTCAGCAGGTCCCCGGCCTCCGGCAGGTCCCTCACCGAGGTCTCGGCCCGCTCGAAGGCCTCCTCGGCCTTCTTGAGGGCGCCCGAATGGTGCAGGTAACCCATGAGCAGGATGAACGCCGTCAGGCCGCCGCCGAAGAACAGGGCGTGGGGCTTGTGTACCATGTTGATGAGCCAGGCCACCACCAGGGCGATGGTGGTGCCGACGCCGATCCAGAAGTTCCAGCCCCGCTGGCCGTCGCGCCACCGCAGGCGGTCGACGGCGGCCGAGGACAACACAAGGGTCCCCAACAACCCGAAGGCGTAGAGGTCGCCGAGGGCCTCCACGGAACCGTGGGTGGCCAACACGACCGTCACGGGCACCATGGCGGAGATGATGATGGAGAGGTAGGGCGTACCCAGTTGCGGGTGGAGCTTGCGGAGGAAGGACGGGAGGAACCCCAGGTCCGCCAGGCGGACGTTCACGTGGTAGTTGCCCACGATGGCCGTATTGCAGGCCATGAACAGGAGGGAAGAAGCCGCGATGACCGTGGCGATGCCCATCAAGGGGCCGCCCGCCATGAAGGCCAGGGACGACAGGAGGGCTTCCGGGTCGCCGCGCTTCACCGACTCGGGAAGGATATAAAGGGCCGCCGCCGTGATGGGGGGCGACAGCACCGCGATGGTGCCGATGACCCACCACATGGCCTTGGACGCCGTCCGCTTGACCGGCGTCTTCATGGCCCCCGAGACCTGGGCCGCCGACTCCAGTCCCGAGTAGGCCAGCCAGGTGTCGGCATAGCCGATGGCGATCACGCCGACGCTGAGGGGCACCCCCGGGTGGACGATGGATGAGAACAGGGCGCTCCAATGAAGGTCCGGCATGCGCTGGATGTACCAGGCCGCGGACCCCAGCAGGAGGAAGGTCACGGCGATCTTGCCCACGGCGAAGCTGGAGGTAACCGAGGCCGATTCCTTGATTCCTACCAGGTTCAGGAGGGTCAAGGCCAGGAAGAGGACGACGGATAGGGGGATGATCAAGGCCTTGGGGTCCCCCAAGGCCTCGTGGATGATCGGGGGGAAGAATTCCTTCCGGCCCAGGAGGTTGGCCAGGTAATAGAGTCCCGAAACGCCTGAGATGGCCGAGGTGAGGAAGTAGTCCACCGTGATGAGGGCCCCGCCAATGAGCGGTAAAAAGGTCCAGGAGGAGAAGGCCTCCCGGGTGATGGACACCACGCCGCCGCCGTCGGGACAGCGCTCGCAGATCTCCACGTATTTTCGTGCGATGGAGATGAACACGCCCGTCGTGACGAGCTGGGCCAGGGTGGCCAGGTTGCCGATGGACAGGTATAGGATGCCCGGGACATAGAATATCGAGGTCCCGATGTCCGCGTACACTACGGCGAACACGAGGAACCAACCCAGGGTATGGGCGTGGTGGGCTTTCTTTTCGGCTTCGGTTTGCGCTGCGGCGTTCAAGGCGACCCTCCGGCCGGAATCATGAAGGGCGCCTCCTAAGGGAGGAGTCCTCTCGGAGCCTGCGGGGTTAGCTGTCGGGCTGGACGCGAGTGGTCGTCCTCCCGCACGTTCGGCGCGGGACAAGCCCCCAGGCCCGGCGCATGGCGCCTGGGCCGGCCCTCATAATTAAGAAGGCATTGGGTCCCCCGTCCCCCCTCTTCGAGGGTTCGGCTGAGGTGACATTTTGGGCATTGGGCTCCCAACTTCAAGTCTTTGGTCGTTTGGGTGGGTTTTCTCGAAACGATATCCATTGGGAAATAAGGCTTTTTTCGCGCCCAGGTTCCATATTCGATTCGGCAGATTTAAGTTCGTCATCCCCTGAACCGAACGTCTTCTTGACGCAAAACGGCTCCTCCCTGACGTCTTCGTGAGGCCCCTGATCAACCGGAAGGCGTGGTTGAACATCGGGACGTTTAAACGGTTCTGACGTTCTCCCCATGACTCCCGAAGTCATCCTAACAGCATCCTGACGCGGCCCCACCGTACCCTTGGACGCGTGGATGCAGAAGGCGGGCGTTGCCGGCCGAGGGGACTGCGTTCAGGGCCTTTTCGGGAGGTGGGTCATGAAACGTGAGGACTTTTTCGGGTTGGGTTACGTCGTGAGCCTGTCCCTCGTGGCGTTTTACCTCGCCAAGTTTTGCGTGCACTTGCACGGAGGGTGAGGACATTGTTCGCGGGACATTGATGGGTGATCGTTGGAAGTTTTAATCCGGTGGGGAGGTTTGCGATGGTCGAGTTCTGGTGTGTCATCCTGTTCCTGGTCCTGTCGGCCCTGACGGTCGGCCTGATCGCCGGGCTGGACCTTTTGATGGAGGAGAAACCGTGAATTTCATCTACCTGGTCAGCGGCCTCGTCTCAGCCGGATTGTTGGTCTACCTCGTTCTAGCACTCTTGAAACCGGAGTGGTTCTGATGAATTCCAACCAATGGCTCCAAATCGCGTTTTACCTGGTCGTCCTCCTCGCCATGGCCAAACCCCTTGGCCTCTACATCGCGGATGTCTTCGGGGACAAGCCCTTCTGGGGCGAGAAGATCCTGGGTTGGCTGGAAAGGCTCCTCTATAAGCTCGGCGGGGTGGACCGCAAAAAGGAGATGAACTGGAAGACCTACGCCTTAGCCCTGATGCTGTTCAGCATCTTCGGCGGGGCGACCCTTTATGTCCTGATGCGCCTGCAGGCGCACCTTCCCCTCAACCCCGACGGCCAAGGCCCCGTGGCCCCCGAGCTGGCGTTCAACACCGCCATCTCCTTCATCACCAACACCAACTGGCAGTTCTACGGCGGCGAGTCCACCATGAGCTACCTGGTCCAGATGGCGGGCTTCACGGTCCACAACTTCCTCTCCCCCGCCGCAGGGTTGGCCGTGCTCATGGCCTTCGTCCGGGGCCTGGTGCGGAAGGAAACGGACAAGCTGGGCAATTTCTGGGTGGACCTGACCCGGGGTACCCTCTATATCCTCCTGCCCTTCTCGTTCGTTCTCGCCCTGGTCCTGATCGGCCAGGGGATGCCCCAAACCTTTAAGGGCGCCCAAAAGACAACCCTGGTCCAATCCACCACCTATGACCAACCGGTCACCAACGCCGCCGGCGCGCCCGTCACCGACGCGAAGGGCCAACCCATGACGACCCCCGTCACCGTGGTCGAACAACCGGTGGCGCTCGGCCCCGTGGCCTCCCAGGTGGCCATCAAACAGCTCGGCACCAACGGCGGCGGCTTCTACAACGTCAACTCGGCGCACCCCTATGAGAACCCCACCCCGCTCTCCAACTTTTTGGAGGTGTTGGCCATCCCGCTGTTCGCGGCGGCCCTTTGCTACACCTTCGGCGTCATGGTGGGCGACCGGAAGCAGGGTTGGGCCCTCCTGGCCGCGATGTTCATTCTCTTTATCCCGCCCCTCCTGCTTTGCGTCAAGGCCGAGCAGTCCGGCAACCCGGCGCTCACGAAGCTGGTGGCCGGGCCCAACGGGGCCACCGGCGACAGCGGGAACATGGAAGGCAAGGAAGTGCGGCACGGCATCACCCAATCCGCGATTTGGGCCACCGTCACCACGGGATGCTCCAACGGCTCGGTCAACGCCATGCATGATTCCTTCACGCCGCTCGGCGGGTTGGTCCCGTTGTGGATGCTGATGCAGAGTGAGGTGGTCTTCGGCGGCGTGGGGTCGGGCCTTTACGGCATGCTGGTCTTCGTGATCCTGGCGGTGTTCATCGCCGGCCTCATGGTGGGCCGCACCCCCGAGTACCTGGGCAAGAAGATCCAGGCCTACGAGATGAAGATGGCCTCCATCGTCATCCTGGTCCCCCCCCTCGTTTCGCTGGTCTGTACCGCTTGGTGCCTCCTGGACCCCATGGGCAAGTCCGGGATCTTCAACCCCGGGGCCCACGGCTTCAGCGAGGTGCTTTATGCCTATACCTCCCAGGCGAACAACAACGGCAGCGCCTTCGCGGGTTTCGGGGGCAACGTCTTCAACGACATCCTGGGCGGCGTAGCCATGTGGTTCGGCCGGTTTGCCCTGGCCGTCCCGGTCCTGGCCATCGCGGGCAGCCTGGCGAAGAAGAAGATCGTTCCCTCCAGCGCCGGGACCCTGCCCACCCACACGCCCCTGTTCATCGTGATGTTGATCAGCGTCGTGGTCATCGTCGGGGCCCTGACCTTCCTCCCGGCCCTGGCCCTGGGCCCCATCGTGGAACACCTGAAGATGATCGCCGTCCACTAAGGGGAGGCCCATGAAACCCAAGCCCCGCCGGAAGGCGCGCCGAACGAGGCCGCGCAAGGCTCCCCCCCGGGGGGGCCGGAAACCCGGAACCAAGAAGCGAAGCGGACCCAAGTCGCAACCCAATCTTTCAACCGCAGTCCAGGAGAGTCCGAAAATGAGCGAAGAAATCCAGGAACGCAAACTCTTCGACCCGGCCATCACCGGCAAGGCCGTGGTCGAATCCTTCAAGAAGCTGAACCCCGTCCATATGGTCAAGAACCCCGTCATGTTCACGGTCTGGGTGGGCAGCCTACTGACCACGGGCCTCTGGGCGCAGGCCCTGGGCGGCCACGGGGAGGCCCCGGCGGGCTTCATCCTGGCGGTCTCGATCTGGCTCTGGTTCACCGTACTGTTCTCGAACTTCGCCGAGGCCATGGCGGAGGGCCGGGGCAAGGCCCAAGCCGACACCCTGCGCAAGTCGCGGCAAGAGGTGAAGGCCCGCAAGCTCAAGAAGCCCGAGAAGGCATCCTCCTCCCTGGAGGTCTTGTCCGGCGACCTGCGCAAGGGCGACTGGGTGTTGGTGGAGGCCGGGGAGTTCATCCCCGCCGACGGCGAGGCCGTGCAGGGCGTGGCCATGGTGGACGAGAGCGCCATCACCGGCGAGAGCGCGCCCGTGGTGCGCGAAAGCGGCGGCGACCGGAGCGCGGTGACCGGCGGCACCCGGGTGCTGTCGGACTGGATCGTGGTGAAGGTCACCTCGGACCCCGGCGAGTCTTTCCTCGACCGCATGATCTCCATGGTGGAGGGCGCCAAGCGCCAGAAGACCCCCAACGAGATCGCCCTCAACATATTGCTGGCGGCCCTCACCATCGTCTTCTTGGTGGTCTGCGTGACCCTGCTGCCCTACTCGATGTTCAGCGTGACGGCCTCCGGCAGCGGCCAAATCGTGTCCGTGACCGTGTTGGTGGCCCTGTTCGTCTGCCTGGCCCCCACCACCATCGGCGGGCTCCTCTCGGCCATCGGCATCGCGGGCATGGACCGCATGATCCAGGCCAACGTCATCGCCCTGTCGGGCCGGGCCGTCGAGGCCGCCGGCGACGTGGACATGCTGCTGCTAGACAAGACCGGCACCATCACCTTGGGTAACCGGCAGGCCGTGGAGTTCCTCCCGGCCTCGGGGGTGGACATCAAGGACTTGGCGGAGGCGGCCCAACTGTCCTCGCTTTCCGACGAGACGCCTGAGGGCCGAAGCATCGTGGTCTTGGCCAAGGACAAGTACGCCCTGCGCGGCCGCGAGATCCACGAGTTGGACGCGACCTTCGTGCCCTTCACGGCCCAGACCCGCATGAGCGGCGTGGACATCGGGAAGCGCCACATCCGCAAGGGCGCCGCCGAGTCCATCGAGGCCTACGTCAAGGAACAGGGCGGCAAGTACCCGGCCGACGTGAAGACGGGAGTCGAGGGGATCGCCCGCCGGGGCGGCACGCCCCTGGTCGTGGCCGAGGGCTCCCGGGTAATGGGGGTGATCCACCTCAAGGATATCGTGAAGGGCGGCATCCAGGAGCGCTTCGCGGAGTTGCGGCGCATGGGCATCAAAACCGTCATGATCACCGGGGACAACCCCCTGACGGCGGCCGCCATCGCGGCCGAGGCGGGCGTCGACGACTTTTTGGCGGAGGCCACGCCCGAGGCCAAACTCAAGCTCATCCGCGAGTCGCAGGCGGGGGGCCGCCTGGTGGCCATGGCGGGCGACGGCACCAACGACGCGCCGGCCCTGGCCCAGGCCGATGTGGCGGTGGCCATGAACACCGGCACCCAGGCCGCCAAGGAGGCGGGCAACATGGTGGACCTGGACTCGAACCCCACCAAGCTCATCGAGATCGTGCGGATTGGGAAACAGCTTTTGATGACCCGGGGATCCCTGACCACCTTCTCGATCGCCAACGACATCGCGAAGTACTTCGCCATCATCCCGGCGGCCTTCGCCCTCACCTACCCGGAACTGGGGGCCCTGAACCTGATGCACTTGGCCACGCCCCAGAGCGCCATCCTCTCGGCGGTCATCTTCAACGCCCTGGTCATCGTCTTCCTGGTGCCCCTGGCCTTGAAGGGCGTTAAGTACCGCCCCGCCTCGGCGTCGCGCCTACTCCAAGACAACTTCTTGATCTACGGCGTGGGCGGGTTGATCGTGCCCTTTGTGGGCATCAAGCTCATCGACGTGATCCTGGTGGCGTTCAAACTCGTCTGACTTTTTTAACCCAAGGAGGGTGTCATGCTCAAGGAATTCGGAACCCAACTGCGCCTGTCGGTGGTCTTCACCCTGCTGTTCACGGTCTTGACGGGCCTGGCCTACCCGGGCCTGGTGACGGCCGTGGGGGCCGTCCTGTTCCCCCACCAGGCGTCCGGCAGCTTCATCATGGTCGACGGCAAGTGCGTCGGCTCGGAGCTGATCGGCCAGGTCTTCGACCAGCCGAAGTACTTCTGGAGCCGCCCCTCGGCCACCTCGCCGAACGCCTACAACGCCGCAAGTTCCTCGGGCTCGAACCTGGGACCGACGAACCCGGCCCTGATGGACGGCGTCAAGGCCCGGGTGGCGGCCCTGCGGAAGGCCGACCCCGACAACACCCTTCCCGTCCCGCAGGACCTGGTGACGGCCTCGGGCAGCGGCTTGGACCCGCACCTCTCCCCCGCGGCGGCCCAATACCAGGTGGCCCGGGTCGCCAAGGCCCGGGGACTGGACCCGGCCGTGGTGGCGAAGCTGGTACAGGACCACCTGGAGGGCCGGGATTTGGGCTTTTTGGGGGAGCCCCGCGTCAACGTCCTGAAGTTGAACCTGGCCCTGGACGCCGCGGCCCCTTCCGCTCGCTGAGGATTTTTAGATAGACTGGCCCCGGATCGAACACCCGAGGAGGCTTTTCATGAAGAAGATCGAAGCCATCATCCGTCCCGATAAGTACGCGGAGGTCAAGAAGGCCCTGGAGGCCGCCGGGTACCCCGGCCTGAACGTCACCGAAGTGGCGGGCCACGGCGTCCAGAAGGGGGTCCACAAACAGTTCCGCGGCCTGAAGTACCACCTGGGCGAGATCCCCAAGGTCAAGCTGGAAATCGTGGTACCCGCGAAGGACGAGCGGAAAATCGTAAAGGTCATCCTGAAGGCGGCCTGCACCCACAAAGAGGGGGACGGCAAGATTTTCGTTTCCCCCGTCGAGAAGGCCTGGCGGATTTCCTCCGGGGAGAGCGGCGAAAAAGTCGTCTCGTAGGACCCCGACCCTTCTCCCAGGATCGGATACGGCGCCCGGGGTGGGCGCCGGGAAGGGCCGGAGCGGCAACCTCCGGCCCTTTTTCGTTTTTGGGCCTTGGGCGGGGCCCCCGCCTCCCTTCCGTACGGGCCGGGTGGGTATCCGGGTGAATAAACCTATTTCGCGCCCTGTTAGAATGATCCCGTCATGAGGACTTGATCACTGGAGGCTGAAAATGCCTGAAGGTCGTCCCGATCCCGATACCCTCCTGAAAAGCCTCCAGGCCGAGGAAACCCGCGCGACCAAGGGCAAACTGAAGCTTTTCCTGGGTTATTCGCCCGGCGTGGGCAAGACCTACGCCATGCTCGAGGCCGCCCGGGTCCGGCGCGCCGAGGGGCTCGAGGTCTGCGCCGGGATCGTGGAGACCCACGGCCGGGTGGAGACCAACGCGCTTTTGGAGGGCCTCCCCCTCCTCCCCCGACGGACGGTGGACTACAAGGGCGTCACCCTCTCGGAATTCGACCTCGACGCCGCCATCGCCCTCAAGCCCCCGCTGGTCCTCGTGGACGAGTTGGCCCACACCAACGCCCCCGGCAGCCGCCACGCCAAGCGCTGGCAGGACGTCGAGGAACTGTTGGACCGGGGCATCTCGGTCTACACCACCCTCAACATCCAGCACATGGAGACCGCCCACGACGCCGTGGCCAGCGTCACCGGCGTGATCGTGCACGAGACGGTGCCCGATAAGCTGCTGGAACGCGCCGACGAGGTGGAGCTGGTCGACCTGCCTCCCGTGGACCTTTTGAAACGCCTGCAGGCCGGCAAGGTGTACATGCCCGAGGCGGCCTCCCGCGCCCTCGGCAACTTCTTCAAGATCGAGAACCTGACGGCCCTGCGGGAAATCGCCCTGCGGGCCCTGGCCGACCGGGTGAACCTGCAGGTGGAGGGCTACCGGGAATCGAAGTCCCCCGAGGCCATCTGGCCCATCGCGGAGCGCCTGGTGGTCTGCGTGGGGCCCAGCCCCTCGTCCGCGCGGCTGGTGCGGGCGGCCCACCGCATGGCGTCCCGCTTCCGCGCGCCCTGGACCGCGGTGTTCGTCGATCCCCCGGCCTGGAGGCCCATGACCCCGGCGGACCGCGAGCGCGTATCCGAGCACCTGCGCCTGGCCGAGAAGCTCGGTGGCGATTCCGCCGTCCTCTCGGGCGAGGACTTCGCCATGGAGGTCATCTCCTTCGCCCGGTCCCGTAACGCCACCCGCATCCTGACGGGAAAGCCCCCCCGCCGTCTTTTCCCCTTCCCGCCCTCCCAGGTGGATCGGCTGATCCGCGGCAGTTCAGGCATCGACATCCTGGTGACCGAGGGCTCGGAGGACGACGCCGTCCCACCCCCTCCGAGGGCCCGCGACGCCTCGGAAAAGGCCCGGGGGGGCTGGTTCTTCTCCCTCAGCGTGGTGGCGGTCAGCACCCTGGTGGCGGCCCTGATGTACCACCGGTTCGCCCTGTCCAACCTGATCATGGTCTACCTGTTGGGAACCGTGGTGGTGTCCCTCCGTGAATCGAAGGGCCCCTCGATCCTGGCCTCGTTCCTGTCGGTGTTGGCCTACGACTTCTTCTTCGTCCCGCCGCGCTTCACCTTCGCCGTGGCCGACACCCAGTACCTCCTGACCTTCGCCATCATGCTGTCGGTGTCCCTGGTCCTCAGCGAGCTCACCCGCCGGATGAGGATGCAGGCCGAGTGGGCGCGCCTGCGGGAACAGCGCACCTCGGCGCTCTTTTCCCTCAGCCAAGACCTGGTGGCCGTGGACAACCTGGACGCCGTGGTGCACCTCACCGCCAAACGCATCGACGAGGTCTTCGACGCCGAGGTGCTCCTTCTGTTGCCCGACGGCCATGGTCGCCTGGCCCTGAAGGGGGGGTCCCATGAGGTCTTCACCCTGCCCGACAAGGAGCGCGCGGTGGCCCAGTGGGTCTTCGACCTGGGCCGTCGGGCCGGTCCCGGCACCGACACCTTCCAGGGCGCGGACGCGCTTTACATGCCCCTCAACGGCGTAAAGGGGCCCGTGGGCGTAGCCCGGATCCAGGCCCGGCACCAGGCCCCGGCATTTCAATCTGAGCAGTTGAACCTGCTGGAGGCCTTTGCCCACCTGACGGCCCTATCCCTGGAGAACGAACAACTCAAGGACCAGGCCCACACCGCGCGGGTCGACGCCGAGGGCGAGAAGCTCCGCAGTTCGCTCCTGAGTTCGGTCTCCCACGACCTGCGGACCCCCTTGGCCGCCATCCTGGGGTCGGCGGACAGCCTCTTGGACGCCGGGTCGAACCTCTCACCCGAGAGCCGAAAAGGCCTATTGGAGAACATCCGGGATGAGGCCGAGCGCCTGAACCGCCTGCTCCGCAACCTTTTGGAGATGACCCGTCTCTCCGCCGGCGCCCTCAAGGTCGTGAAGACTCCCCAGCCCCTGGAGGAACCCATCGGCTCCGCCCTCGCGCGCCTGGGCCAACGCCTGGCGGACCGGAAGGTGACGGTCCAGATCCCGGAGGACTTCCCCATGGTGCCGGTGGACGGCATCCTGATCGAACAGGCCCTTTTCAACCTTTTCGAGAACGCCCTAAAATACACGCCCGCGGGCTGTCCCCTCGAGGTGGCGGCCTCCCTGAACGGGAACACCGCCGTCGTCGAGGTGATGGATCGGGGGCCGGGTTTGGCGGAGGGCGAGGAGGAGGCCGTCTTCGAGAAATTTCACCGGGGCCGGGACGCCTCGGGCGGCGGGACCGGCTTGGGGTTGGCGGTGGCCAAAGGCATCCTCGAGGCCCATGAGGGGAAATTGACCGCCTCCAACCGCCCCGGCGGGGGCGCGGCCTTCCGGCTCGAACTGCCTTTGCGGGCCCCGGGCGCCCAGGAGGAAATACCATGATCGCTCCCAAGTCCATCGTGTTGGTCGTGGACGACGAGGCCCCCATCCGCCGGTTCCTGAAGGCGGCGCTCGAGGGCCAGGGGTACAAGGTCGTCGAGGCCGCCACCGGCGGCGAGGGATTGGCCCTGGCCGGGTCCCACCATCCCGACGTGATCCTGCTGGACCTGGGGCTTCCCGACATGGACGGCCTCGTGGTCCTGAAGAAGCTGCGGGAATGGAGCCAGGCCCCCGTAGTCATCCTCTCGGCGCGCGGCAAAGAATCGGACAAGGTCGCGGGCCTCGACGCGGGCGCCGACGACTACCTCACCAAGCCCTTCGGGGTGTCCGAATTGACCGCGCGCCTCCGCGTGGCGCTCCGCCACGCGCCCGAGGCCGGGCAACCGGCGGATCCCATCCTGGTCTCGGGGGACCTGTCGATCGACCTGGACAAGCGGCTGGTGAAGCGCCGGGGCGATGACGTGCACCTGACGCCGAATGAGTGGGAGCTGTTGTCGCGGTTGGCCAAGAACCCGGGCAAGCTGGTGACCCAGGCCCAGTTGTTGAAGGAAGTCTGGGGACCGGCCGGGGGGGACAACGCGCATTACCTGAGGACCTATATGCACCAACTGCGGAAGAAGCTGGAGGACGACGCCGCCCAACCGAAATGGCTCATGACCGAGCCGGGCGTGGGTTACCGACTGAAGGTGGAGCCATGACCGAATCGGTCCGGGCCTTCCTGATCCTGGTGGGCGCCGCGTCGTTGGAGGTGGGGGGCGACGCGCTCGTGAGGTGGGGCCTGAAAAGCGGCAGGATCCTCGGGTTCGCGCTGGGGGCCGTCGTGTTGTTCCTCTACGGCCTGTCGGTCAATATGCCCAAGTGGGATTTCGGGAAACTGATGGGCGTTTATATCGCGTTGTTCTTCTTGGTGTCCCAGCTCACCTCGGTCTTCATCTTCCACGAGCGGCCGGCCCTCCCCACGCTGGTGGGGGGCGCCTTGATCGTCCTGGGGGGCCTGGTGATCGCCTTTTGGAAGGCCGGTTAAACCCCGTCCGTCAAACCCAGCCATCGTGAAAATCGATAATGGAGAATCGACCACAAACGTTTTATATCTATTCTCTATTTTCCATTGATCGATTGCTCTAGCCGGCCCCGTGGGGCCGGCTTACCCGACCACCAATAGGTTGCATTCCTCAGGCAAGAGCTCGGCGAGCCGCTTGAGCATCCGGCCCTTCACCATGCGCCAGAAGAACGTGCGCTTGGACGACCCCACGAACACCACCTTGACGTTCAGGGCCTTGGCGGCCTCGGCGAGGGAGAAACCCGCGTCCTCGGCCAGGCGCCAGATCGGGATGCCGTTCATCCCCTTCTGTTGGAGGTACACGCAACATTCCTGCAGGACCCGGCGGGAATCCGCCGAGGGTCTCATCTCCAGGGGGACGTAAAGCCCGGGCGTCTCGTCCACGAAGGCCACGTACACGTTCTTCTGGCCCATCCCCTTGGCGTGGATGATCACCTCGTCCAGCACCCGGGGGTTGAGGTACCGGACCGCCACCATGACGGTCGAGTTTTCCACCAGGGCCGCCTCGACGGCCTCGTCCAAGGTGAGGAAGTTGTCGGCCTCAGGCAGGTTGGCCGCCTGGTCCTCCGCCTCCTGGAAGGCCTGTTCCGCGACCTTGAGGGCGCCGGCCCGGTGCAGGTATCCCATGGACACGATGAGGGCGGTCAGGACCCCGCCGAAGATCAGGGCCAAGGGCTTCTGGATCATGTTGATGAACCAGGCCGCCCCCACGGCGAAGGTGGTCAGCAGGCCCAGCCAGAACTTCAGGTTCCGCTGGCCGTCGCGCCACCGCAGGCGGTCCACCGCGGCGGAGGACAGGGTGAGGGTGCCGAGGAGCCCGAAGGCGTAGAGGTCCCCGAGGATCTCGATGGACCCGTTCACCGCGGTCACGATGACGATGGGCACCAGCGCGGAGGCGATGATGGAAAGGTACGGGGTGCCCAACCGGGGATGGAGCTTCCGGAGGAAGGCCGGCAGGAACCCCAAATCCGCCAAGCGGACGTTCACGTGGTAGTTGCCCACGATCGCCGTGTTGCAGGCCATGAAGAGCAGCACGGCGGCCGCCACGACCACCGCGATGCCGAGCAGGGAGCCGCCCACCTGGAAGGCCAGGGAGGACAGCAGGGCCTCCGGGTCGCCGCGCTTCACCGACTCGGGCAGGATGTGCAATGCGAAGGCCGTCAGGAGCGGGGACAGGAGCGCCACGGACCCGATGATCCACCACATGGCCTTCGACGCCGTGGCCCGGACCGGCGCCTTCATGGCGCCCGAGAGCTGGGCCGCGGACTCCAGCCCCGAGAAGGCCAGCCAGGTGGTGGCGTACCCGGCGGCCAGGGTGAGCGGTTCCATGTTGTGGTCGGGGTGGAAGGTCTCGCGGGTCAGGTCGATCCAGGCCCCATGGCGGGTGACCCACCAGGCCCCGGCCCCGACGAGCGCCAGGATGGCTCCGATCTCGTAGGCCGCGAAGGTGGAGGTCACCGAGGCCGATTCCCGGACGCCCATCAGGTTGACGAACATGAGGATGATGAGCAGGACGATGGTCATGGCCACGACCAGTTCCCGTGGGTCCCCCATGGCCTCGGTCAGGACCGGCGGGAAAAACTCCTTGCGCCTCAACAGGTTGGCCAGGTAGTACATGCCCGAGACGCCCGAGATGGCCGAGGTGAGGAAGTAATCCACCGTGATGAGGGCGCCCCCCACAAGGGGCAGCATGTCCCAAGCCGAGAAGGCCTGGCGGAGGATCGAGACCACGCCGCCGCCGTCGGGGCACCGGTCGCAGATCTCCACGTATTTGCGGGCGATGGCGATGAAAACCACCGCGGTGATGATCTGGGCCAGGGTGGCCAGGCTGCCGATGGAAAGGTAGAGGATGCCCGGGACGTAAAAGACCGAGGTGCCGATGTCCGCGTAGACGACGGCGAACACCAGGATCCAACCGAGTTGGTGGACCTTGACGGTTTGGGATTTGGGGGATTCTTGGGTCATGGGTGGATACCGAGGGGGCGTATTCTAACGGTTCAACCGCCAAACGGAAGATGAGAAGCGCCCGGCATGGCCGGAAAAGCCCCCATATCGCGGCTTCCAACCGGGGGAATCCCGGGTATCACTTCACCGGGTTGTCGGCAAGCCGGTGGAACAGGGGCCGAAGCAGGAGGAAGAGGAGACCCACCGCGAAGGGCGCCACCACGGCCCAGGCCCCGATGGCGCGGAGTGTCGTGGATCCCAATTCCCCCAGGGCCAGCCAAGGGTCCCTTTCCACGAGGGCGGTGATGCCGGCCAGGGTCCAGTTCTCCACCCGGTGCCTGAACAGGTAATCACCCCCCCGGATCCAGGGGATGATCATCAGCAGGTGGATCGGGGTCATCAGGTAGTTCACGGTCTGGACCAGGGGCATGTTGACCCGCAGGAGGATGGCGAAGGCGATCGCCAATACCGTCGTCAGCCCGAAGACCGGGAAAACCCCCACCACCATGCCCAGGGCGACCCCGAGGGCCAGGGCGTCCGGCGTCAAACCCTGTTGGAGGAACGCCCGGAGCCAATCCAGGACCTTTTGGAAAAACACGTTGGGGGCCGACGTGGATCGGCGCTGGGTGGGGCTCAAGGGTAAAGCCGGGTGACGCGCCAGCCCCGACCTGAGCGGCGGTAGAGGAAACGGTCGTGGAGGCGGAAGGGCCGGGAGGTCCAGAATTCCATCTCGGCGGGGACCACTCGGAGCCCCGTCCAAAAGGCGGGCCGGGGGATCTCGCGGCCCAGGTATTTTCGCGCGACCGCGGCGGCCCGGGCCAGCAGGACCGACCGCGATGACAATTCACGGCTCTGGAGCGAGGCCCAGGCCCCGATCTGCGAGAGCCGGGGGCGGCTGTGGAAATAGTGGTCCGCCTCGGCGTCCGAAACCCGCTTCACGGACCCCCGCACCCGCACCTGGAGTCCCAATTTGTCCCAATGGAAGGTCAGCGCCACCCTCGGGTTCTTGAGGATCTGCTTTCCCTTGGCCGAGGTCAGGTTGGTGAAGAAGACGAACCCGGACTCGTCGAAGTCCTTCAAAAGCACCATCCGGGCGTCGGGCGCGCCCTTCGGGCCCACGGTGGCCACGCACATGGCGTTGGGGTCCTTCTGGCCGCTGGAGCGCTTAGCCTTACGGAACCACCGGTCGAAGAGGCGAAAGGGGTTTTTCTCGTGTGAGAACATGCGTTCAGTAGAACCGACCGGCCCGGGGGGTGTCAAGGACGCGCTGAGGCCTTAGGCCCCCAATAAAAAAAGCCCCCGGCGGTTTCCCGCCGGGGGCCTGGCAACCCGGCTCAGAGGAACGAATAGCCGACCATGACGCGGAAAGCGCCGGTCTTCACGTCGGACCCATTCTTCGTGATCTTGGTGAGGCCGAAGTTGTACCGCGCGTCGAAGCTGAGCTTGCCGACGTCCAAGCCTGCGCCCACGGTGCCCGCGAAGTCACTGCTCTTGAACTGGTCCTTCACGTCCTCCGAGACGCCGCCTGCGGTGGCCTTGGCGCTCATCAGGACCCCGATCACGGGACCCACGAACAGGTAGGGGGTCGCCTTGGTCGAGGGGAAGTTGTACTTCACGAGCACCGGGATCTCCATGTAGTTGAGGTTCTCCTTGGCGTCGCCGAGCTTGGTGCCGTCCATGCTGAACAACAGCTCCGGTTGGATCGAAAGGGTGCCCGCCGGGATGCCCAGGAACAGGCCGCCCGTAAAACCCGTCAGGGTACTGGTGTCCTTCACGTCGGACCCGTTCACGTTCGCCATGTTCACGCCGGCCTTGATCCCGAACTTGGGGCCCAGGGCCCAGGCAGGGGCCGTGGAGACGGCCAGCACCAACGCCAGCAATAGTCCTTTACGCATTACTTCCTCCCGAGGTTTTTTTACCGCTTCTTCCTGTTAGACGATCCAGACGGCTGGGAGTTGCGGCTGAGGACCTCATAAACCATGGGGATCATGGAGACCAGGACGATCCCGATGATCACCACCTCGAAATGCTGGGCCACCCAGGGGATATTCCCAAAAAGATAGCCGGCGCCCAGGCAGACCCCCACCCAAAGGAAGGCCGCCCCGACGCAGAAAAGGATGAACCGGCGGTAGGTCATGGCCCCCACCCCCGCGAAGAACGGGGCGTAGGTCCGGACGAAAGGCATGAACCGGGCGATGAAAATGAACTTGCCGCCGTACTTTTCATAGAGCGAGTGGGTGCGTTGGAGGGTTTCCGGGCTGAAAAACCTCGACTTCTTCCACTTGAAGACCCTGGGGCCGATGAAGTGGCCGATCCAATAGTTGCAGGTGTCGCCCAACACCGCGGCGCCGGCCAGGAGCAGGAACATAAAGGCGATGTTCAGCTGGCCCAGGGCCGCACAGGCCCCGGCGGTGAAGAGCAGCGAGTCCCCCGGCAGGAAGGGCCAGACCACCACCCCGGTCTCAACGAAGATGATCCCGAAAAAGATGCCGTAAACCGCCGTGCCGTATTGGTTGATGAGCTCGCGGATGTGCTCTCGCAGGTGGAGGAAAAGGTCGAGGAATTCGTGCATCAAGGGTCTCCCGTTTGGGTTTTGGAAAGCGGGGTTATTGTATCGGCTTTTCCGGGAATGGGGGCCCCGGACCCCGCCTCGGAAGCCTTGGGGTCCCCGCCCCGGCTTCCTTATACTAGGGGCCTCGTGACCCCCCCGCGCCCCCCCGACCCGATCCCGGCTTTCCAACCCCGGACCGCCTTTTTTCTCCTTCTCGCGGCCCTGGGATGCGGCTTCGGTTCCCTTTCCTGCGGCCCCGCCCTCACGGGCTCCGCCCCCGGCCCCGTCACCCTGACCTACTGGGAGAAGTGGAACGGTTTCGAGGGCGCGGCCGTCCAGGCCATGGTGGACCGGTACAACCAAAAGCAGTCCAAGGTGTTCGTCAAGGTCGTCACGGTCAGTGAGATCGAGAAAAAGCTGTTGGTGGCCACCGCCGGCGGCGACCCCCCGGACCTCTCGGGCCTCTACTCGCGCAACGTGGCGGTGTACGCCGAGCGGGGCGCCCTCGAGAACCTCGACCGGGGGTTGGCGGACCGGGGCGTGGCGCTCGGCCATTTCCTTCCGGTTTACCTGCTCGAGTGCCGCCTGCGGGGATCCACCTACGCCCTGCCCATCGCCGGCATGACCCTGGGCCTCCATTACAACCGCGCGCACTTCCGCGAGGCGGGTTTGGATCCGGACAAGCCGCCCCGCACCATGGCGGAGCTCCTTGAGGTCGCCGACAAGCTCACGATCCGGAACAAGGACGGCAGTTACAAGCGCCTGGGCTTCCTCCCCACGGACCCGGGTTGGTGGAACTGGAGTTGGCTCTACTACACCGGCGGAAGCCTCTTCAACGAGGACACCCGGCGGTTGACCGCCGACACACCGGAAAACCGCCGGGCGCTCCAGTGGTTCGCCGATTTCTCAGAAAAATACGGGGTGGAGAAACTCACGGCCTTCCACGGCGGGCTGGGAAGCTTCTCCTCCCCCCAGAACCCCTTCCTCGCCGGCAAGGTCTCCATGGAGATCCAGGGCGTCTGGATGAACTCGTTCATCCACACCTTCAACCCCAAGCTCGACTGGGGGGTGGCGCCCTTCCCCGCTTGGGTTCCGGGCCGGGAGAGCATGACCCTCATCGAGTCCGACGTGTTGGTGGTCCCCACGGGCAGCCGCCACCCGAAGGAGGCCCTCGACTACATCGCCTACGCCGTGGGCCCCGAGGGCCAGGAGATCCTGCACACCAAGATGGCGAAGTTCCCCATGCTGAAGCCCAAGTACATCTCGAAGGATTTTTGGGCCAAGAACCCCAACCCCTACATCCGGGTCTACCAGAAGCTGGCCGAGAGCCCCAACGCCTTCACGGCGCCGCGCATCGGGCCGGGGCAGGAGTATTTCGACGAGGCCACCGTGGTGTTCGACGAGGTGTGGCTGCACCGCAAGACGCCCGCGGAGGCCCTGGAGGACCTGCAGGCTCGCATGGGCAAGAAGTGGGACCGCGAAGTGCGGCGATTGCAGCGCCTGGGGCTCAAACCATGAACGGCCAACGGCAAAGTTTTTCACCACAGAGTCACAGGGGCACAGAGTTTTACTCGGAATACCTTAAACAAAACATTCTGCCGTATTCGTTCCCTGTGTCCCTGTGTCCCTGTGGTGGATATGGGTGTTGCCGTTGGTTGGGGGTTGTTTCATGACGAAACTCGAGAAGAAAAACCTGATGGTCGGCCTGGCATTCACGGCCCCCTGGATCGTGGGCTTCACGGTCTTCCTTCTTTACCCCATCCTGTCGTCGTTCTACTACAGCTTCACCGAGTACTCGGTGCTCCAGAAGCCGGTCTTCATCGGCCTAGGCAACTACCAGGACCTGCTGAGCGACGAGGTCTTCTGGAAATCGCTTTGGAACACCCTCTTTTACGCGGCCCTGGCCCTGCCACTCGGCACCGCCCTCGCCCTGGGGCTGGCCATCCTGCTCAACTCGGGTATCCGCGGCCTCACGGTGTACCGCACCATCTTCTTCATCCCCTCGCTGGTGCCCATGATCTCCATGGCCATCCTCTGGCTCTGGATCTTCAACCCCGAGTTCGGCGTATTGAACCTGGCCCTGCACGCCCTCAGGCTCCCGGGCCCCGATTGGCTGGGCAACCCGCTTTGGACCAAGCCCGCCTTCGTGCTCATGAGTTTATGGACCGTCGGCAACGCGGTCGTCATCTACATCGCCGCCCTGCAGGAGGTGCCGGTCAGCCTTTACGAGGCCGCCGAACTGGACGGCGCCAACGCCTGGCAGAAGATCCGGCACGTCACCCTTCCCTCGATCTCACCGGTCATCTTTTTCAATGCCGTGATGGGCCTCATCGCCAGCCTCCAGATCTTCGCCATCCCCTATGTCATGACCTTCCCCAACCCCGGCAACCCGGCCCGGAGCGCGCTTTTCTACACCATGAACCTGTACGACAACGCCTTCCGGTACCTGCGCATGGGCTACGCCTGCGCCATGGCGGTGATCCTGTTCGCCCTGATCCTGGCCCTGACCTGGATCCTGTTCCGCGCCACGAAAAAGCATATCCACTACAGGGGCAGTTGATATGAACCAAACACCCGCCCCGTCCTCCAAGTCAAACCAACTCCGCCTCAAGGGCTTGGCCACGCACTTGGTGCTGTTGTCCCTGGCCGGGCTTTTCCTGTTCCCCCTGGCCTGGATGGTCTCGACCTCCCTCAAGCCCATCGACCAGACCATGCGCATGCCGCCGGAATGGATCCCCCACCCGGCCCAATGGGCCAACTACGCCGACACGCTCAAGTACATCCACCTGCTCCGCTACACCTTCAACTCCACCCTGGTGAGCGTCCTGTCGGTCGTGGGGACGCTCTTGGCCAGCTCCCTCGCGGCCTACGGCTTCGCCTGCGTGGAATGGAG
>Ga0265334_10000230_pt1 | contig 31999 bp, 28 predicted proteins | sample 42023metaG_FD_192442 | JGI IMG/M metagenome (GOLD analysis project Ga0265334, IMG submission 192442) | Rhizosphere microbial communities from Carex aquatilis grown in University of Washington, Seatle, WA, United States - 4-20-23 metaG | ecosystem: Host-associated > Plants > Roots > Rhizosphere... | reverse complement strand
TCTTTCGAGGTCTGGGTTGAAGCCATCAAATTGGGGCAAGATCCTCCTTCTCCTCCTGGCCCCGGTATCCGCATATCCCGCTACGGCCACCTGGCAGATCATGGGTATCGGCGGGGGAGGGGCCCAGTTCGCCCCCGTGATCTCCCCCCACGACCCGAACCTCCTCTTCGTGCAATGCGACATGGGGGGCGTCTACCGCTCGACGGACGGCGGTTCCAGCTTCCAAATGCTCCCCTACGGCCAATACTCCTCCGGCACCGACTACCCCAACGGGGCTTGTCCGATCGCCTTCCACCCCACCGACTCGACCAAAGCCTGGGGTTGGGGTCGCCAGGCAGGGGACGGCGACTGGCTTGGGTTTCTCCTGACCTCCTCGGACGGGGGAATCACATGGTCGAAGGCCGTGCCTCAGCCTGACCTCGCTTCCATCGGGGCGGCGCGCGTCACCCGTATCGTCCTGGATAGGGCCAATCCGTCATTCATGATCCTCGGCACCGACTATGGAGCCTTCCGGTCCATCGACGGCGGCGCCAGTTGGACCCAAGCGACCGGGGTCACGGGTTACGTCTGGGGTATCGTCATCGACCAGTCCAGCTCCATGGCCTCGCGTACCTGCGTGATTGGGTCCTACGACGGCGTCTTTAGGTCCACCAACGAGGCCGCGAGTTTCACCGCCTCCAATACGGGCATCCCGGCGCCGGTCAACCTCACAGGCTTCTCCGGCGGTAGTACCGGCGTAACCTGCATGCTTTACGCCGTACAGGAGGCGACCCTAAGCGTCTACCGATCCCTCGACCGGGGGCAGAACTGGTCCTTGGCCCACGCCTCAGGGGGCGCCGAACTAGAGCGGGTCGAGTGCGCCGAGACGGACCCGACTGTGGCCTACGTCATGAATAACACCGACGGGGACCAGATCATCCTCAAGTCTTCAGACTCTGGCGTGAACTGGGCCGACGTCTTCAACCCGGCCCTCGCGGGCGGTAACGTGACCCTAGGTTGGATCGACCGCGACCTGAGCTTCCCTTGGGGGAGTCCCTTCATCCAGATCGGCGTGGACCCGGTGGACCCCAATCGGGTGCTGGCGTCGGACCTCGGTTGCACCTACCAGACGACCGACGGGGGAACGACCTGGGCCCAGATCTACTCGAACTTTGCCGATGTCGCGCCGCCCGCCGCTGGGAAACTTTGGACTACTCGGGGGCTGGAGGTGACCACCAGCTACCATTACTACATCCACCCCGGGAACCCGCTGATCCACTTCATCCCCCAGGCTGATACCGGGCTCCAGCGCTCGACCGACGGCGGCGCCACCTGGCGTCACAACCAGCCGGCCGTCTCGGCTTGGCGCAACTCGTGCTACGACATGGCCTTCGTACCGGGCACGCCGTGGCATCTGTTCGCGGCCAAGTCCTCGCACCATGACATTCCCCATTCGGCGCAGTTGGCCGCCACGGCCTCCGGGTCCGGTGGCGTGGAGGTGAGCGTGGACGACGGGGCCACCTGGGCTTCGGCCTCGACGGGCTTGCCGTCGCTCCCGGCACTGTCGCTGGCCTACGACGCGTCCCATACGGCCCTGTACGTCGCTATGTGGGGCTCAGGCGTCTGGAAGTCGGTCAACAACGGCGGGTCCTGGGCCATGGCCGGCACGGGGTTGGGCAACGGCACGAACCTCTTCGCCACCCAGGTGCGGGTGGCCCCGAACGGCGACGTCTACGGCTTGGTGTCCGGCCAGCGCAACTTCACCAACGCGGGCGGGCTGTTCAAGCTCACCAACGGCGGCACGACCTGGACCTGCCTGACCACCACCGCCGACTCGGGCCAGCCGCTCTATTACCCCCAGGGATTCGCCTTCCACCCCTCTACCCCCGCCACGATCTTCGTGGCGTCCGCCCGGTGGGGGTCTCCCGACCAACTCGGCCTGTACCGCACCCGCGACGGCGGGACCAACTGGACCAAGCTGACGATGCCCGCCTCGCCGCTGGAAGTCACTGGGTACAACGTTTCCATCGACCCGGTCGCCCCGAACCACGTGTTCTTCGCCACGGAGACCCACGGGTTGCTGGAGAGCTTCGATGGAGGGGACAACTGGGCGGCCGTCGCGGGGTTGCCGTTTAGGACGGTTCAGGATGTTTTGTTCGACAACGCGAACCTGGCGATCTACGTCTCGACGTTCGGGGGCGGGGTTTGGAAGCATGATTTGACGGGAGGACCCGCGGCGACGTCTACGTGGTCTCCTACGCGCACCTCTACGCCTCTGTTTTCACCCACACCGACATCCACCCGGACACCGACTTTTATGGTTTCGACTACGGCGACTCCTACGTCATCGCCTACGCTCACCACTACGCCTTCGGCTACGCCATCATTTACATCAACCCGGACGGCTACATCAACCCCTTCTTCAACGGCTACATATACGGTCACCCGATCTCTTACTCCGACTGCCACGATTACCCCAACCCCAACGGCGACTTTGACAGCGACACCGACTTCGACCCGAACCGCCTCCTTTACCTCCACCTTCACCCGTACTTCCACGGTCACTTGGACGCCGACCTGGAGTCCCACTCCCACGTTCACCCGGACGTTCACTTTAACGCCTACGGTCACTGGGACACCTACGCCCACTTTCACGCCTACTGTTACCCCGACGGGAACCATCACCCCGTTCTTCACCGCGACCTGGACGCCAGCTTCCTCCACTGGCGGTAACCCGATCCTCTATCCCAATCCCGTGCAGGAAGGGGATGAAGTTTGGGTGACCCTGCCGCATGGGAAGACCGGGGATCAGGTAAAAGTAGCGATCATTACGACCGCTTCGCGGGTGGTCTCGCACCAAGTGGTATCAGTGGCCGGGGACCCGGCGGTATTGAAGGTGATCCTGAACGACGACAAGGGTATCCCTTTGGCCAACGGCATCTACTTCATGACCCTTGAACCCCGTAGCGGCCCGAAGGCCCTCAAGCTGATTATCCTTCACTGACGAAACCCGCCTGAAGTAACGCGCTTTACCCCATAAACAAACAAATCTCACAAAATCCTTACAGGCGCTGGTCATAGGGGCCAAAGGCCCCCCTGTGGTTTATTGCCTGTCGGCGATTCGCCCTATACCTAAGCCCCAAAGGATACCCCCCATGTTCCGCAAAGAGATCGAAGTCCTCGACTGCACCATCCGCGACGGGGGGCTCATCAACAACTACAAGTTCTCCGAGGACTTCGTGAAAGCGGTGTACCGCGCCATCTGCGAATCGGGCGTGGACATCATCGAGCTGGGCAAGAAGCTCGTGGAGAGCGACGAATACCCCCGGTCCAAGTACGGGCCCTGGAACTTCTGCGACGAGGAACTCCTCAAACGCGTCGTGGGCAGTTACAAGGGCGCGAACCAGCCCCAGATCGCCGTGATGTTCGACATCGGCCGCATCGACCTGAAGGGCCTGGCCAAGAAGCAGGACAGCGTGGTGGACATGATCCGCACGGCCAGCTACGTCAAGCAGATCGACAAGGCGCTGGAGGCGGTCAAGCGGTCCAAGGACCTGGGCTACCGCACCTCCCTCAACATCATGGCGGTATCGGCGGCCATCGAGACGGAACTGATCGAGGCGCTGGAGGACGTGTCCAAGACCCCCGAGGTGGACAGCCTATACCTGGTGGACAGCTACGGCGCCTTCTACTCCGAGCAGATCACCTACTACATCAATATGTACAAGAAATACATGCCGGTCACCAAATTGGGGTACCACGGCCACAACAACATCCAGCTGGCCTACGCCAACACCCAGCAATGCATCATTGAGGGGATGAACCTGCTCGACACCACCATCAACGGCATGGGTCGGGGGGCGGGCAACTGCAATACCGAGCTGTTGCTGGGCTTCCTCCAGAACCCCAAGTACGACGTGCGGCCCATCTACAAGGTGATCCAGGAGCAGTTCGTCCCCCTCCGTAAGGAGATGGAATGGGGCTTCAACGACATCTACGGCATTTCCGGACTTCTCAACCAGCACCCGCGCGAGGGCATGAAGTGGCGAGCGGATAAGAAGAAGATGGAAAACTGCTACGACTTCTACGAGGCCAATACCCGGCAGGACTTCAGCTCGAACGAGTAGGCGTGAAACCTTGTATGGTTCAACCGTTCAACGACGGAGGACTTGGAAATGGAAAAGTACAAGTTGGGCGAGCGGGTGAAGGTGAAGGCCCATAAGGTCATCGGCAAGGTCCAAGGCGTCCATCCCCTGATCGTCGAGACGGGGAAGACCACCTACATCTACGAGATCAAGGTCGATAAGAGGCCCGTCGTGATCACCGAGTACGAAAACCAATTGGCGAAGGTCTAACCAATCGTAATGACGACCTTGCCCCGGGCGTGGCCCTCCTCCAGGTAACGGACCGCGTCGGGGACTTGGGCGAGGCTGTAGCGACGGTCGATGGTGGGTTTCACCTTTCCCGATTCGATCAACTCCCTCAAAATATCCAAATCCTTCAGGTTCGCTTTGCACGATCCCATAACCATCTTTCGATCCCCAAATAGGGAAAGCAAAAACCCGAAAAACGCCACTTGGGCCATTTGGGCCCCGGCGCCGCCGGACATGACGTAAATCCCCTTGGTTTCCAGCGAACGCCTGTAATCAAGGATCGGGTGGTAGCCGTTGGCGGCGAGGATCAGGTCGTAACGCTTACCGTTTCGGGTGAAGTCATCCTTCGCGTAATCCACCACTTGGTCGGCGCCGAGCGAACGGGCCAGATCCTGGTTTTGGGCACCACACACGGCGGTCACCTCGGCCCCGAAAGCCTTGGCGATCTGCACGGCGAAAGTCCCGACCCCCCCGCCCGCGCCGTTGATGAGGACCTTTTGTCCCGACGCGATATGGCCATAATCGCGGAGCGATTGGAGGGCCGTGAGGGCCGCCACCGGAACGGCGGCCGCCTCCTCGAACGATAGATTCGCCGGTTTCAACGCCAATAACCCTTCGGGCGCGCAGGCGTACTCGGCGAAGCCGCCCAGGCCGCTGGGGAAGAGGTCCCCATAGACCTCATCACCCGGCTTGAGCCGGATTACCCCATTTCCGACCGCTTCCACCTGGCCCGCGATGTCGGCCCCGAGGGTGGGGTACTTGGGCTTGAAAAACCCGCAGGCCAGGCGGACCAGGAAGGGATCGGCCCGGAGCACATGCCAGTCCAGGGCGTTCACCGAGGCGGCCCGGATTTTCACCAGGACTTCGCCGTTTTTGGGGGTGGGCTTGGGGACCTCCAGGTACTCCATCACGTCGGGGGATCCGTAGGCTCGGTTCACGATGGCTTTCATCAGGATGCCTCCGTTTTGGATGGCGTTATTTGGTTTGGTCGGGTGTGGCGACGCGCAGTCGGTGGCCATCCGGGTCCAAGCCGACGAAATGGGTGCCGCCAAAGTACATCTTCTGGGGGGGCAAAGCGATGGGGATCCCCTTTTGGATCCATTGCTGGTGCATGGCTTCAAGGCTCCCGAGATCCGGCACCAAGAATCCCAATTCCGAGGCGGCGCTCGGGGAGGGGGCAGGGGGTTCCACCTTATTGAGGGCCCAGAGGGCCAGTTCAAAGCCGTTCTCCAGCTTGAACAGGGCGTAGAAGGGCGTCCTCAGGGAAGGCTTCAAATCCAGTAAATCCTCATAGAACGCCGAACTCTTGGCCGGATCCTTCACATAGAACAAGACGGCGGTTGGCTGGGGCACGGGATTCCCCTTGGAAATGATTCTTTGCATGGAGTATGGGTCGGTGGGTTTAGGATAGATATGGGTTAAAAATCCCCTTTCAAATGGCCGATCAAACCCATTTTCGACTCCCACTCAGGCATCAAAGGCGCTCGAACTTGCCTCCCATCCAAAAACCCATCGGCTCCGGATTCGGCGCCGCGACCACGGCGGAAGAAGTCCTGCGGGGCATCGACCTGATGGGCAAGACCACCATCGTCACGGGAGGTTATTCCGGCATCGGCCTGGAGACCGCCCGGGTCTTCCGCGAGGCGGGGGCGCGGGTCATCGTCCCGGCGCGGGACATGGACCGGGCCCGGAAGGCGCTCCAGGGTAGCCCGGGTGTCGAGGTCTGGCCCATGGACTTGATGGACCCGGTCACCATTGATGCCTTCGCCGAGAAGTTCCTGGCCTCCGGCCCACCGCTCCACATCTTGGTCAACAGCGCCGGGATCATGGCCTGCCCCTTGGCCAGGGATTCCCGAGGAAACGAATCGCAATTCTCCACCAACCACCTGGGGCACTTCCAACTCACCGTCAAACTCCTGCCGGCCCTCCACAAAGCCCAAGGCGCCCGGGTAGTCTCGGTCTCTTCCTGGGGGCACCGCCATTCCCCCATCGTCTTCGAGGACCCCAACTACGAGCGCAGGCCCTATGACCGTTGGTTGGGCTATGGCCAATCGAAGACGGCCAATGTCCTCTTCGCGCTTGAATTGGATAAGCGGGAACAGGTCAACGGCATCCGCGCCTTCTCGCTCCATCCGGGCGGCATCGTGGATACGGGATTGGGGAAACACATCTCGGTGGAGGACTTGTGGAAGGCCGGGGTCATCGACGAAGAGGGGAAGCCCATCCTGGATCCCTCCCGGAACCTCAAGACGGTCGAGCAGGGGGCCGCTACCAGCGTCTGGTGCGCCGTCAGTCCCCAACTGGACGGCCTGGGCGGTCTTTATTGTGAGAACTGCGATGTGGCCCCATTATTCATGGCGGAGGCCAAGGGAATCGACGAATCGGTCAAGAAGTTCGCCTCCTTGGCCAAGGGCGTGATGCCCTACGCGGTGGACCCCGAAGCGGCAGAGCGGCTGTGGGCCCTGGGCGGGGACCTCATCCGAGGGTAGCAGGATCAGGCGAACGATAGTCCCGTTATCCGCGATATCGTGAAAGCGGGATCCAAGAATTCGACGCTTGCAGTGGCGTCGTAACCCATTTCCACCCTTGAAAGAAAGCCAACCAGGACGCGTTCAATAATTCACAAGTCCGGGTGGTGAAACGTCTGGTAAGCTTTGGCCTCAAAGATGGCATGAACCTATGGGGGAACCAGATGCGAAAGACCGCCTTATCCATCCTGTTGGCTGGTAGTGTCTTGGTCGTCGGTTGCAAGAAGCAAAGCAACCCCACGACTCCGGGAGGCGGGACAAACCCCACCAACACCTTTACGGCGGTTTCCGGCTCCTCCACCCCCACTCTGTCAGCGACTTCCACCCTAACGTTCACCCTGACCCAAACGTCCAGCCCGACTTCGACGGCGACATTGCCCCCTTCACCGACGAGCACCCGCACGGGTACGGCCTCGTTTACCGTAACCCAGACACCGAACTGGACCATGACGGCGACCGCCTCCTTCACCCCGAGTGCCACCCCGAGCTTCACCGGCACGGCGACCGGCACTTCCACGGGAACGCCTACGTCAACCCCCACACCTACCCAGGCCACGAGTCCCATTTCCTCGCCGACGGAAGTCCCTCCCGTCTACAAGACTTCCATTTCCCTGCCCTATCCACCTAACGCATTGGCCCTCGGCCTGGACGGGACCACCCTTTACGTTGATGAACTGAACATTTTCGCGACACCCCTGCCGATGATGTATGTGGAAAGGATCAGTACGGCCGGGGTGAGCCTGGGGATTTGGACCGGTTACGGTTCCACCGCCTTCTCGACCGTCGCCGGCATAGCGGTGAGCCCCCTCACGGGGAATGTCTACGTGCTCGACAACAGCGCCCCGGCGGTCTACGAGGTCACAACCGCGGGAGTCCCGGTGACGTCCTGGACCGGCTACAACGGCGTGAATTTCCAGAACCCACTGGGGATCGCGGTGGCCCCCGGCGGAAACGTGTACGTCGGGGACACGGACGCCAACTTGGTCGATGAATTTACGGACTCGGGCGACCCGGTGACCCAATGGGGCGGGATCGTGAAACCTACCCGGATGGCGGTCAGCCCGGTCAGCCCCTTTAACCTTTACGTCACGGAACACAGCACCCAGGTCATCCACGAATACACCTCGGCGGGTGCGCCCGTGACGCAATTCGGGGGCTACACCGCGACGGCCGGGGTCGGCGGCGGTCTCTTCCAGGAAATCGAGTACTTGGCCATCGCCACCAACGGGCACCTGTTCGCTTCCGATGGTTATCCCGGCGGGAATGAGGATTTCATCCAGGCATTCGACGCCAACGGGGTGTTCAAAACCCAATGGGGAGGGCCGGGAAGCCTGCCGGCCCAATTCAACGGCCCCGACGGGATCGTCGTGACCACCGGCGGGGACTTCTATATGGCCGACTATGGAAACAGCCGGATCCAGGTGTTTGGGCCTTGAGTAGAGAGCCCTTCGAGAAGGCGCTATAAGGGAATTGCTCAAATCAACGGAGGTCGACATGGCCATGGGAAAACGGAATCTCGGAAGCCAGGGCCTCGTGGTCCCGGCCATCGGACTCGGTTGCATGGGCATGAGCCAGTCCTACGGACCGGCGGACGAGAAAGAATCGATCGCCACCCTCCACCGCGCCATCGAGCTGGGATGCACCTTCCTCGACACCGCCGAGGTCTACGGCCCCCATTCCAACGAAGACCTGCTCGGCCGGGCGCTCCAGGGCAAGCGCGACAGGGTCATCCTGGCCACCAAGTTCGGCTTCCGCGTCGAGGGGGGCAAGCAGGTCGGGGCGGAGCGGGACAGCCGGCCTATGACCATCCGCCAAGCGGTGGAAGGGTCCCTGCGCCGCCTCCAGACCGACCACATCGACCTGCTCTACCAACACCGCGTGGACCCCAAAGTGCCGATGGAGGATGTGGCCGGCGCCGTGGGGGAACTGGTGAAACAGGGCAAGGCGCGGTATTTCGGCTTGTCCGAGGCGGGCGTCGCCAATATCCGCCGCGCCCACGCGGTCCATCCGGTGTCGGCGCTCCAGAGCGAGTATTCCCTCTGGGAACGCAACCTGGAGCCGGACATCCTACCGCTCCTGCGCGAATTGGGCATCGGGTTGGTGCCCTTCTCGCCCCTGGGCCGGGGCTTCCTGACCGGCGAGGTGAAGCGCGCGGAGGAATACCCGGAGGGCGATTTCAGGCGGGGCGACCCGCGCTACCAGGGCGCGAATTTCGACGCCAACGTGAAGGCGGCGGAAGTCGTGCGGGAGATCGCCGGGGCCCAGGGCGCCAAGCCCGGGCAAATCGCCCTGGCCTGGCTGCTCCATAAGGGACCGGACATCGTGCCGATCCCCGGCACCAAGCGCCGGATTTACCTGGAGGAGAACGTGGCGGCGGAGTCGGTCCGGCTGGACCCCGCGCAGATGAAGTCGCTGGACGAAGCCTTGGCTCCCTGGAAAGTCTCGGGCAAGCGCTACAACGACCGGATCATGGAGACCATCGACCGGTGAGGGGGATGGATCAGGTGGGGGTGGGTGTGGGGGTCGGCGGCGGGTACCAGGTGCCGGTCGGCGTGGGGGTGGGAGACAAGGTCCAGGTCGGAGTATTCGTGGGGGTCATCGTATAGAGGGACGTCGGCGTGGGGGTGATCGTGGCCCCGTCGCAGATCTGCGCGAACAGGGTATAGAGGTTTGTGTCCGCCACGGGGCTGGTGAAGGACGAGAAGGTCGCCGGCATCGGCGAAGTGGAGGACCAGCTAAAGCGCAGGGCGTTCCCGCCGGTTCCGTTGTAATTAATGGACCCATAATTGGCCGTGTAGACGATCCAGTAGGCTTGGCCGGCCGTCACGGAGACGGGTGTCACCCCAGAACCCGTGAAGGGACCGCCCCCGTAATTTACACTGGTCGAAGTTAATAGGATCCCAGGGCCCCCCGCCACGTCGTTGTAGACCCCCAGGTACCCGCTGCTAATATTTCCCCAGAGGCTCCGTAGGTATCCACTGGTAGGGGCGATGAATTGGATCGCCACGCCATCGGAGACTCCCAAGTTAAACCCAGAAGTGGAAATGCTGTTGCCCATGGTCACGGGGGACCCGCAATAGGGCGGCGTGGCCGTATTGTGGGGCCCGGGTGTCATGGTATTAGTGGGGCAGGTCGTGAGGGTGGCCGTATTCAGCGGCGTATATGTATAGGAGGGGTGGTTTACGGTGGGGGTGTCGGTTTGGGAAGAGCCCGTGGAGGTCGGCGTGGGGGTGGGGGTGAAACTGGGATCCGTCGTAGAGGATGCCACGACGGTATTCGTCGAGGTCGGGGTGTGGGTCGGCGTATAGGAGGGAGTGATGCTCGGGTCGATCGTTGGTGAAAGCATGGGGGTATACGTCGAGGTGGCTGTATTCGTGTCGGACGGCAGGGGCCCAGCGGGGGAGGTCGTTATTTTGTGGTTGCAAGCGGATAAAGTGGCTAAAAGGACAAGCAACCCGATCCCGGCATAATTCCAATAACGCTTCATGACGCCCCCTTTAACCTTCATATACTAGAGGATTTGCGGGGGTCTTATATTCCCTCAATAAACAGCCATATACCCGGGTAATGTTTGGCCTAAATCTGGATCTTCGAGAAGAGCCAGCCCCCCACCACCATAAGCAGGGCCGAGCAGAGGCCCAGCACCCCCAGGTCCATCCCCAACCCATAGAACGAAGCCTGCCCCAGGGCCGACCGCAACCCGTCCACGCCGTAGGAAAGGGGGTTCAGCTTCGTCACCAGGGCCATGCCGCCCGGTAACCCCTCGAGCGGGAAGAGGGCGCCGGAGAGGAAGAACATCGGCATGACCAGGAAGTTCATGATCAGAGGGAAGCTCTGCATATCGTCGATCTGCGAGGCCAGGGCGGTCCCGAAGGCGGTGAAGAGGACGGCGATGAGGAACATGAAGACGAAGGCCAGGGGAAGGCTCGCGAGGGAAGGCCGGAAACCGAAGAGGGTGGACAGGGCGAACACCACCAGGCCCTGGACCATCGCCACCGTGGCGCCTCCCAGGGTGCGGCCGATCATGATGTGGAGCCGGGGCACGGGGGCCACCAGGGTTTCCTTCAGGAAGCCGAACTGGCGGTCCCAGATGATCTCAATGCCCGAGAATACGCCCGTGAAGAGGATGCCCATGGCCACCACGCCCGGGGCGAGGAACTGCAGGTAGTTTCCCTCACCCGCCTTCGAGTAAATCTTGCCGAAGCCGAAGCCGAAGGCCAGCAAAAAGATCAGGGGTTGCCCTAAGGACCCGATCATGCGGGACCTCGAGCGGAAATACCGCTTCAACTGCCTGATCCACATGATGTAGATGGTGCTCACCTCAACGCCTCCACAATTTACGGTGCATGCGCATGGACTCAATGCCGGAGGCGTCCTCGTCCCTCAGGCCGTGGCCCGTGAGGCGGATGAAGGCCTCCTCCAGGGTCTTGACCTTGGCCTTTTTCTTGAGCGCGGCCGGGGTGCCCTGGGCCACGATCTTGCCGTGGTCCACGATGGTCAACTCGTCGGCTACCCGCTCGGCCTCGTCCATGTAGTGGGTGGTGAAGAAGACCGTGATCTTTTCGCGCTTGTTCAGGCTTTGGATGTAGCCCCAGATGTGGTTGCGCGTCTGGGGGTCCAGTCCCACGGTGGGCTCGTCCAGGAAAAGGATCTGGGGGTGATGGAGGAGGCCACGGGCGATCTCGAGGCGGCGCTTCATGCCGCCGGAGAACTGCTTGACCAGTTCGCCCCGCCGGTCCCACAGCTCGACGATCTTGAGGAGTTCCTCGATGCGCTTCCGCCGAAGGGTCTTGGGGACCTTGTAGAGGACGCCGTGGAATTCCATGTTCTCGAAGGCGGTCAACTCATCGTCGAGGCTGGGATCCTGGAAGACGATGCCGAAGGTGCGCCGCACCGCGGCCTGGTCGACGGCTGGGTCGTGGCCGTCGAGGAGGATTTGGCCGCTCGTGGGTTTTAATAGGGTGGTCAGCATCTTGATGGAGGTGGTCTTGCCGGCGCCGTTGGGGCCGAGGAAGCCGAAGATGCGCCCCCGGCCCACGGTGAAGGAAAGGTCATCCACGGCCGTGAAGGCGTCGAACTTCTTGGTGAGGTGCCTGACTTCAATGATGGCGTCGCGCATGGGGGCCTTTTTAGCACAAAAGGTCCCCGGGTCCAAGGGAGCGTATGATAGGGGGGTTGATAAAATATGTGGCATACAACCCTGCTCCGAGTAAACGGCGCATGGATTGGCCCCGGACGGGAAACACAAACCGTCGTCCCACGGATGGGATTGAGCGGAAGAAAACCCCTCAAAATTTTAAGGGCCGGTGCCTGAACGCCAAGGTTTAGGCGCCACAACCAAAGGAGAAGTCCGGATGGGAAAGATCAAGTCGATCAACGCGTTGGAGATCCTCGATTCGCGGGGCAACCCCACGGTGCGGGTGCGGGTGGAACTGGAGAGCGGGATCGAGACGTCCGCCTCGGTGCCCTCGGGCGCCTCCACGGGCGAGAACGAGGCCGTGGAGCTCCGGGACGGGGACAAGAAGCGCTACGGCGGCAAGGGGGTCCTGAAGGCCGTGGAGAACGTGAACCGTGTTTTGGCCCCGGCCCTGAAGGGGTTGGAGGCGGAGCGCCAGGCCGAATTGGATCGGCGGATGATCGAACTCGACGGCACGCCGAACAAGGGCAAGCTGGGGGCCAACGCCATCCTGGGGGTTTCCATGGCCGTGGCCCGCGCGGCCGCGATGGAGTCACGGCTCCCGCTTTACGCCTACCTGGGCGGCACCGGTGCCGTCCGCCTGCCGGTCCCGATGATGAACATCCTCAACGGGGGCAAGCACGCGGACAACAGCGTGGATTTCCAGGAATTCATGGCCATGCCGATCGGGGCGCCGAGCTTCACCGAGGCGCTTCGGTGGGGGGCCGAGGTGTTCCACACCCTGAAGGGCATCCTGCATAAGAAGAAATACGCCACCGCCGTGGGCGACGAGGGCGGGTTCGCGCCGAACCTCAAGAGCAACGAGGAAGCCGTCGAGCTCATCGTGGAGGCCATCGGGGCCGCCGGGTATAAACCGGGCAAGGACGTCGCCATCGCGCTCGACCCGGCCGCCAGTTCCTTCTACGAGAAAGGGGCCTACGAACTCGCCAAGTCGGGCCAGGGCAGGAAAACCAGCAAGGAAATGACGGACCTTTACCACGGCTGGGTGGACAAGTTCCCCATCGTGTCCATCGAGGACGGCTTGGCGGAAAACGACTGGGACGGGTTCAAGGAACATACCGCCGTCTTGGGCGGGAAGATCCAGGTGGTCGGCGACGACATCTTCGTGACCAATACCGAGTTCATCAAGCGCGGGATCAAGGAAAAGTCGGCGAATTCGGTCCTCATCAAGCTCAACCAGATCGGCACGGTCACCGAGTCGATCGCGGCGATCGAGATGTGCCGGAAGGCGGGGTGGGGCTTTGTCATTTCCCACCGCTCCGGCGAGACCGAGGACGCCTTCATGGCGGATTTCGCGGTGGCCATGGGCGGCGGACAGATCAAGACCGGGTCGGCCTGCCGCAGCGAGCGCATCGCCAAGTACAACCGGCTCCTGGAGATTGAGCTCCAGTTGGGGAAGTCGTCTCGCTTCGGAAACCCCTTCGCCAAGGTGGGCTAAGAGGATGGAGGGGCGGCGTTTCTGGCCTTGGGGGGATGGGTTGAAGCCCGTTTCGCCCGAGACCCCCGACCGGTTCTTGGAGGCGGCCCAACCGGACCGTTGCCCCCTGTGCTTCCTGAAGGGATTCTTCGGGATGGAGATCCTCCGCGCGTTGTTGGAGGAGTCCTTGAACGACCCGGCCGCCCGGGGGGACCTGTTGAAGTCCGGCGGGTTCTGTCCGCGCCACGCCGGACGCGCCTTGGACCGGGGCGACGCCTTGGGGGCCGCGGTGCTTTACGAGGACCTCTTGGCCCGCCGCGTCCATGAACTACAGAAACCAGGCCGACCATCCCGATCCGCCCCCGCCCGCTTGTGCCCGGTCTGCCTCCAGGAACACCAGGTCGAGGACCTTTACGCTTCCCGGTTCATCCATTGGTGGGCCGGAGCCGAGGGCTTCCCGTCGGCTTACCTGGCCAAAGGCGGGCTCTGCGTTCCGCACGTTGCGTTGATCCTCGGCCAGCGGATGCCCCCTGCCTTGAGGGAATCGATCCGCCGGGCGATCCTTTCGGGAGCCGAGGCCGCCCTGGGGGAACTGAGGGAATACCTGATTCGGCAGAACCATGACCGAAGGCGCGGGTTGACGGAAGGGGCGGCGGTGGCCTGGAAACGGGCGATCCGCCTTTTGGCCGGTGACCGGGAATAACATAACGCTCCCTACTATATAGATGCGTTCCGGTCGGTTTTATTGGCCTCACCTCGTTTGTCGAGTCGGCGCCCTGATAAAATGCCGGGCCATGGCAAACCCCATACCCGCAATCCCGAAACCCCACGACCCCTACGCCGCCTTCCGGCATCCGGCTTACCGACGATATTTCCTGGCGAATTTCCTGGGGGTCTTCGGCAACCAGATGGTGAAGGCGGCCGTTGGTTGGAAACTGTACGAGCAGACCCACAGCACCCTGACGCTTGGGCTGGTCGGGCTGACCCTGGCCATTCCCCATTTCCTTTTCTTCCTCCCGGCCGGATCCGCGGCGGACCGCCACGACCGAAAGGGCCTTTTTCTCGGGGCGCAGGCCTTCCTTTTGATCACCTCCCTCACCCTTGGTTTCACGCACCAACTCGCGGGAAGCGTAGGGGCGGCCTCCCTATTCTCATTCCTGCATCCCCAAAACGGTTTGTCGCAGGGAACGTACCTCTCCCTGGTCTATGGGAGCCTCTTATTAATGGGAGGGGCCTTCGCCTTCCTCATCCCGGCGAAGCAATCGCTCTTTCCGCGGTTGGTGCCGAGGGGGGACATCCAAAACGCGGTGACTTGGAACACCAGCTCCTTCCAGGTGGCGGCCGTTTCGGGCCCCGCTTTGGCCGGGTTGTTATTGTCGAAATTCCACGGCGGCACGGTGTTCTTCCTCGACGCGGGGCTCTCCCTGCTGGTGTTGGGCTTGGTGGCTTCCCTCCACTACGTCCATGAGGGCGGGGAACTGAGGGCCATCGACTGGAAAACCCTGGTGGAAGGCATCAAGTTCGTGCGGGACCAGAGGTTGATCCTGGCCACCATCACGCTCGACCTGTTCGGGGTGCTCTTCGGCGGGGCGATGGCGATGCTGCCGGTTTACGCGTCGGACATCCTTCATGTGGGCCCCTTGTTCTACGGCTACCTCCAGGCCGCCCCATTCCTGGGGGCGGTGGTCATGACCTGGTTCCTCGCGCATCGCCCCCTCCGGAAGGCCGGCAAGACCCTGCTTTTCGCCGTGGCGGGGTTCGGCTTGGGGACCGTCGTTTTCGGCTTTTCCCGCAACTACTGGCTGTCCCTCGCCATGATGATCCTGATCGGCGGTTTCGATTGCGTCAGCGTGATCCTCCGGGGCACCCTGGTGCAGGTCCTGACCCCGGACCGGCTCATGGGCCGGGTGCAGGCCGTCAATTTCCTCTTCATCACGTCCTCGAACGAACTGGGTTATTTCGAGTCCGGCGCCGTGGCCTCCTTGTTAGGCCCGGTTTTCTCGGTCGTTTCAGGTGGGATCGTGACGGTCCTGGTGGTGCTGGGGGCCGCCAAGAAGTGGCCGGAATTGCTGAAACTGGACGAGTTGAAACCCCCGGAACAAAAAAAGGTTTGAACCACAAAGGCCACTAAGGTCACAAAGGAAAGCATTGGATTTAACGGCTTTATCCCATAGGTGTTTTAATGATCTTGTTGATCTTGGCGGTTCAAAAAGTTTTGTTGCCGTTTTTTTATTGACGCGTCATTGACGAAAAGGGCGCCGCTTTGTGATCTTTGTGAACTTTGTGGTTCAAATGGTTTATCTTAGTTTTGACGCAGCTTAAACGCCTGATACCGAACGAAAGGCTGTCCCATGCCGGTATTCGACCTACCCCTGGCGAAGCTCAAGACCTACCGGGGCACCAACCCCAAACCCCGCGACTTCGAGGCCTACTGGGACGCGGGCCTGAAGGAAATGAAGGCGTTGGACGCGCACGTTGAACTCAAGGTGAACAAGGCGCTGAAGGTCGACTTCGCCGAGTGCTACGACCTCTTCTTCACGGGGGTGGGCGGCGCGAGGATCCACGCCAAACTCCTCCGCCCCGCCAAGCTCGCCAAGCCCGGGCCCGCGCTCCTGCAGTTCCACGGCTATTCGGTGAACAGCGGCGATTGGCACGAGAAACTGCCTTACGTGGCCGCGGGGTTCACGGTGGCGGCCCTGGATGTCCGGGGCCAGGGGGGAAGTTCCGAGGATAAGGGTGGGGTGAAGGGGATGACCCTGCGTGGCCACATCGTCCGGGGCCTGGACGACGCCCCCGAGAAGATGCTCATGCGGCGGATCTTCCTCGACACGGCACAACTGGCGGGGATCGTCATGGGTTTCCCCGACGTGGACCCGAAGCGGGTGGGCGCCATCGGCGCCAGCCAGGGGGGCGGCCTCACCGTAGCCTGCGCGGCCCTGGAGCCCCGGGTGAAGCGCCTGGCCCCGATCTACCCGTTCCTCTCGGACTACAAGCGCGTTTGGGACATGGACCTGGCGAAGGACGCCTACGATGAGCTCACCTATTACTTCCGCCAGTTCGACCCACGGCACGAGCGGGAGGCCGAGGTCTTCATGAAGCTCGGCTACATCGACCTCCAGCACCTGGCGTCCCGCATCCAGGGCGAGGTCCTGATGGCCACCTGCCTGATGGACCAGGTGTGCCCGCCTTCCACCCAGTTCGCCCTCTACAACAAGATCCGGTCCAAGAAGACCATGGACCTGTACCCGGATTACCGGCACGAGTACATCCCCCAGAACGGCGATCGGATGTTCAATTTCCTGATGGGGCTTTAGTCTGATTCACCACGGAGGACACGGGGATCACGGAGTTAAGATTTTGATTTAACGGAGGTAGATCAAAAAAGTCCTTTCTCCGTGAACTCCGTCTTCCCCGTGGTTAAACAATTTTGGATGTATCCGTAAAAGGAACTTTCATGTCGCCCCTGTCCCCCGCCGAGTTCACAATCCCATGATCGAGATCCAGGAGCCGCCCGACGCCGAGGAGTTCTTCCGCCAAGCCGCGGACTTTCTCCTCGCGAAGGAGGCGGAAAACAGCCTGATGCTGGGGCTGGCCACCGACTTGGGACGGACTCCGGCGCCCGAGCGGGTGCCCCACCGCCTTTGGGTCGTCCGGTACCAGGGCGCGGTGTTGGGGGCCGCGATCTGGACGCCACCTTTTCCCGTGGTGCTGACCGGGATGCCCGGAGAGGCCCTGGGCGAGCTTCTCGACCAAATCCAAACCGAGGGGCTGGACGTTCCCGGTTTCAGCGCGCCCTTTGAGACGGCGGAGGCGGCGGCCCGGTATTGGTGCGGGCTCCGGGACAAACGGTTCCGCCTTTCCCTGGGCCTGACCCTGTACCGGTTGCGGTCGGTGAAAACCTTCGACCCGCCTTCCGGCGCCCCCCGCCCCGCCCTTCCCGCCGAGGTCGGACGAATGGCCGAATGGCATCAGGCGCTCAACCAGGAGGCCGGGATGGACGACCACCTGGATTCCCTCGCCCTCATGGCCGCCTACCAGGGTGAGTCGCGGCTTTGGGTCTGGGACGACCGGGGAGTCTCGGCCATGGCGGGTTTCTCGGGTTTCACCCCGACGGGGGTGCGGATCAGCGCGGTCTATACGCCCCCGGACAAGCGGCGGAAGGGTTACGCGGCGGCCTTGACCGCGGCCCTCTGCCAGAACCTCCTGGCGAGGGGCCGGGCCCAATGCTTCCTTTTCGCGGACCGCGAGAACGAAACGGCCAACCGGGTTTACCTGAAGGTGGGGTTCGAGCCGGTGGGCGACTGGGCCATGATGAAATTCCTTTAAAGCCTCATTCGCCACAGAGGCACAGGGACACAGAGAGTCGCCGAACAACACATAAGTCTTCTAATTGACGAAAACGATAATGTTTCTGGACGATTGGCCCGCCAGGGAATGTTGGTCCTTAAAAAATTGTTCTGTGACTTTGTGTCTCGGTGGTGGGTGATCCGTCGTCTATTTTCCCGTTTTACTTCTCCAGGCCGCCGTCTTTCCACAAGCCCAGCTTCGCCTTCATGGCGGAGCGCGAAAGCTTCCAGAACTCCGGGAGGTGCCGGGTGTTCGGCTTGACCTGGTAGGCCTTGGCGAATCCGGCGCGGACCATCTCACGGTTGAGCATGAGGCCGTCCTTCCTCCATAGATAAGCCAGCAACCTTCCATATTTGTCCCGGCGTTCTCGGTCGAACTCCAAAAACACTTCTGTGCCGGGAGGGGCCAGGGACCTCAACTTTTCCCCGGCCTTGAAACCCGCCATCCGGATCGAGTCGGCGGACCGGTGGGTCTTCTTGACGTCCAGCTCCAGCTTGTCGCTTTCCCATTCCTCCGGCGCGTCGATCCCGATCAACCGCACCTTATCGACTTGGCCCCCGCCGGACCCGAACTTGGGTGTTTCCTTGCCCTCGGGGATCCAACGGACCTGGACCGTATCGCCGTCATAGACCTTCAACAGGACGGCCGCGGGGCCCTTGGGATGGCCGCCCCAGGCCGGGAGGATGGCCAGGAAAAGGAGGATCGGGAGGAACCGGGGCGCTTTCATGGGTCGGGTGAAACCTCGGGTTGCCTTGGGTCGGTAGTTTCAGTATCTTACCAACGCCCCGGGGATTTGCCACAAGCCCGGTGGTCGGGTTCCGTCGGTGGAATGGGGCTTTTCAAATAAGCGGGGAGGCTTTTCTTGCGCGACACGTTCTGCCTGAAGTGGGACCAGGAACACGGGGCCAAGCTGGTGGACTTCCACGGCTGGCGCATGCCGGTGTCCTACGAGAAGGGCATCCTCTTCGAGCACGAGGCCTGCCGGACCTCCGCGGGGCTTTTCAACATCACCCACATGGGCCGGGCGCGCGTCTACGGCCCGCAGGCCCTCGAGTTCTGCCAATGGGCCTTCACCAACGACCTCTCCAAGTGCCCGTTGCACAGCGCGCTTTACGGTTTCCTCCTCAACGCCGACGGCGGCATCCTCGACGACGTGATCGTCTACAAGGAATCCAACGACAGTTTCCTCTGGATCATCAACGCGGGGGGCCGCGAGGGCGACATTGAGCACCTCTCGCTCCTGGCCGCCGGCAAGGACCTGCGCCTCGACCACATGTCCGACCGCACCGCCCTGTTGGCGCTCCAGGGCCCGAAGGCCGACGCGGTCCTGAAACGCCTGGTGACCGGTGTCCACCTCGACGAGATCCCCTATTTCGGTTTCGGCAAGGGATCGATCCAGGGCAAGGCCGTGACGATCATGGCCACGGGCTACACCGGCGAGGACGGCTACGAGTTGATGTGCGACGTCTACGACGCCCCGTCGGTTTGGGGGCTCCTGACGGAACAACCCGAGGTGACCGCCTGCGGATTGGGCGCCCGGGATTCCCTGCGGCTCGAGGCGGGGTTGCCGCTCCACGGCAACGATATCGACGGTAAGACCCAGCCCTTCGAGGCCGGGCTTGGTTGGGCGGTCAAGATGGACAAGGCCGGGGGTTTTTACGGCCGCGAGGCGCTGAGGCCCACGCCGACCCGCAAGCTCGTCGGCCTCACCTTGGAAGGCAACGCCATCCCGCGCCAGCACTACAAGGTCCTCTCCGGGGGCCAGGCCGCCGGGGAAGTCACCAGCGGGATCTTCTCGCCCACGCTCAAGAAGGGCATTGCCCTGGCCTACGTGGGGCAGGAATTCCTGGGCAAGCCCCTGGAGGTGGAGATCCGCGGCAAGGCCGCCCCGGCCCAGGTGGTGAAGCTCCCCTGGGTGCGCCACGTCACGAAAAAGAAAGCCCCCGCCCTAAAACCCTGACGACACCCAAAGTCCCATTTAACGCAGGGACCACAGGGAACACAGGGACGGCAAAGCTTTGTTTTTAATGCCCAACCCAATTTAAACTTTCCCTGTGAACCCTGTGGTCCCTGTGTTTCATGATTTGGTTGGGACTTGTTTCAACTGATAAGCCTTTTGATTTCTGGTATATTCTTGCCTCCAACACCCCTCGTCGCCCCGGATTATCTTCACCCGCCGCACCAATACACGAGGTCGTCCCCCCCGGGGGGCGGACCTTTTGGGAGCCCTCCATGCGCAAGTTCGCCAAGACCCACGAGTGGTACGAGGACATCGGCGGCGGGAAGATCCGCGTCGGGATCTCCAAGCACGCGGCCCATGAGTTGTCCGACATCGTCTTCGTGGAACTGCCGGACGTGGGGAAGAAGCTTGCGGACAAACAGAGCCTTTGCATCCTCGAGTCCGTGAAGGCCGTCTCGGACGTCTACAGCCCGGCGGGCACGGTGGTCGAGGTCAACGCGGCGATCAAGGACAAGGCGGCCCTCGTGAACGAGGACCCGGAGGGCGCCGGCTGGATCGCCGTGATCCAGGCCGACAACGCGAACTGCCTGGACGAGTACCTGGCCGAAGCCGACTACCTGAAAACCCTCTAATACGGTTAGGAGTTAGGAGTTAGGAATGAGGAGTGGGAAACGCCAAAGCCCACACCATGAACTCCTGACTTCCCGCTCCTAACTCCTCACAGGAGTTATCAATGGCCTACATCCCCCTCACCCCCGAAGATGAAAAGGCGATGTTGAAGACGATCGGCGTCGCGAAGCTGGACGACCTTTTCGCCGACGTGCCCCCCGACCAGATCCTGAAGAACGGCCTCAACCTGCCCGCGGGCTTGACCGAGCCCGAACTGCGCCGGTTCTTCCACATGCTCGGCAAGAACAACCAGCCCGTCAGCGATCGGCCCTGCTTCCTCGGGGCGGGAGTCTATTACCACGACGTGCCCGCCGCCGTGAAGGCCGTGGTCACCCGGCCCGAGTTCCTCACCAGCTACACGCCCTACCAGCCCGAGATCGCCCAGGGCACCCTGCAGGTGCTCTTCGACTTCCAGACCTATATGGTGGAACTGACGGGCTTGGAGATTTCCAACGCCTCCCTTTATGACGGCGCCACGGCGGTCACCGAGGCCGTCCTATTGGCCATGCGCGCCAAGAAGTCCAACGACGTGCTCGTATCCCGGGCCCTGCACCCCGAGTACCGCCAGACCCTCCAGACCTATTTGGCCCCCAAAGGCTTGATGGCCCGGGAGATCCCCCTGGCCGGAACGGCCACGGACCTGCAGGCCCTCCAGAAGATGTTGGTCCCCAACGCCGTGGTGGTGATCCAGTACCCGAACTTCCTCGGCACGATCGAGGACCTCCAGACGCTGGCTTCGGCCTGCCACGAGAAGGGCGCCTACCTGGTGGCCGCCGTGGCGGAGGCCATGAACCTCGCGCTCCTGCCCTCACCGGGCAGCCTCGGCGCCGACCTTTGCGCGGGCAGCGCCCAGTCCTTCGGCAACGCCCTCTGCTACGGGGGTCCCCACGCGGGCTTCCTGACCTCCCGCATGGCGGACATCCGCCAGATGCCGGGCCGTATCGTGGGCGGCACCACGGACAAGGCCGGACGGGAGGGACTGGTCCTGACGTTCCAGGCCCGCGAACAGCACATCCGGCGCGAGCGCGCCATGAGCAACGTCTGTACCACCATGAGCCTGATGGCGAACTTCGCCTCGGCCTGGCTTTACTTCAAGGGCGGCGTCGGCGCCCAAGCCTCGGCCCAGGCCGGGGCCGCGGCGGCCTTTTCCCTCGCGGAAAACCTGAAGAAGATCAAAGGCTTCGAGGTCCTGACTTCAAATTACGCCAACGAGTTCGTCATCAAGGGCCCCAAGCCGGAGCTGGCGGATTTCCTGGCCGAATGGGGCCTGGTGGCCCCCTTCGACCTGTCAAAGGACTACCCCGAGCTTAAGGATTGCGTCCTGGCCGCCACGACGGAGCTCACGGCGCCCGAGGACCTGGAGACGTTCCTCTCCGCCGCCGAGGAGTTCGCCGGGGTCAAGCACCCGGGTAAACCCCACGGCAAGCCTACGGCCCTGCCGGCTTGGATCCCCTCCCGTCCCGCGCCGGCGATCCGGGCCCATTCCGAGGTTGAGACCGTCCGGTACTACACCAAGCTCGCCCGCATGAACTTCTGCATCGACGACGGTTTCTATCCCCTCGGGTCCTGCACCATGAAGTACAACCCCAAGGTGAACGAGGAGATCGCCGGCCACGAGAACTGGGCCAACCTCCATCCCGCCCAGCGCGAGGACGAGGTGCAGGGGGCGCTCCAGGTGATGTACGACCTGGAGTATTGGCTGAAGGAAATCACGGGGTGCCACGCCTTGACGCTCCAACCGGCCGCGGGCGCCCAAGGTGAGCTGACGGCGCTCCTGATGGCCCGCAAGTACTTCGAGGACCGGGGGGAAACGAAGCGGGTGAACGTGCTGGTGCCGGACTCGGCCCACGGCACGAACCCGGCCTCCGCCACCATGGCGGGCTGGAACACGGTGTCGATCCCCACGGACAAGCGGGGCAACCTCGATGTGGCGGCCCTCAAGGCCAAGGTGGGGAAGGACACGGCGGTCCTCATGCTGACCAACCCCTCGACCCTGGGGCTTTTCGAGGAAAACATCCTGGAAGTCGCGAAGATCGTCCATGACGCCGGGGGCCTGGTGTACTACGACGGGGCCAACCTGAACGCCATCGTGGGCATCTGCCGCCCCGCGGACATGGGTTTCGACTTGGTGCACCTGAACCTGCATAAGACCTTCAGCCAGCCCCACGGCGGCGGCGGTCCCGGCAGCGGGCCCGTGGGCTGTACCCGGAAGCTCGAGCCCTTCCTTCCGGAGCCCCGGGTGATGAAGCAGGGCAACCGCTACTACCTGAAGTCCGGCTCGCCCCTCTCCATCGGGCGGATGAAGGGCAACGTGGGCAACCATTCGGTGTTGGTGCGGTCCTTGGCCTATTGCCGCCGCAACGGCAAGGAAGGACTCGAGCGCATCGGGCGCATCGCCACCCTCAACGCCAACTACATGCTGGCCCGGTTGAAGGACCATTACCCGGTGCCCTACGACCGGATCTGCAAGCACGAGTTCGTGCTGTCGGCCGAGCCGCTGAAGAAGCGGTTCGGCATCACGGCCTTCGACATCGCGAAGCGCCTGATCGACTTCAACTACCACCCGCCCACCGTGTATTTCCCCCTGGTGGTGCCCGAGGCGATCATGATCGAGCCCACGGAAACCGAGCCCAAGGCCACCCTCGACGAGTTCATCGAGGTCATGATCCGGATCCGCAGGGAGATCGAAACGAACCCCGAGCTCCTGCACGACGCGCCGCACCACACCCCGGTGTCCCGCATGGACGACGTCAAGGCGGTGAAGGAACCGAGGCTCACCGGGCGGGTGAAGTAAGCTGTGGGGGACTGGATCAAATCGTGCCACGACTGCCGTAACCCCTGGGAAGGTTCACCCGGAAGTTCGCCCGGCAAAGCCGAGACCTGCCCGCACTGCGGGGCCGACCTCCATTGCTGCCTCAACTGCCGCCTGTATGACCCCTCGGCCTCCCGCGAATGCCGAAGCCGAACCGTGGAGCATGTGAAGGACAAGGACCGCCGGAACTTCTGCGACGAATTCGTCTTCTCGGAAAAAGGCGCCGGCTCCCCCTCCGACGGGGGCTCCCCCAGCGAAATGGATAAGAAATGGAAGGACCTTTTCGGGGGCTAAACCGGGACTTTCGGGTTTTTCCGGCGAGCCCGGGCACTTTTGCCCCTTTGAAGCCGTCTAATCCCCAGGAGGACTCCATGAACCGACCGACCCCGTACCGATTCGCCCCTCTCGCCCTAGTGTTGGCCCTGGCGGGCTGCGCAAACCCCTACATGCAGAGCTATACCTCCACCCTGGATAAGCGCACACCGGACGAAAAGGCCCGGTTTATCCCGTCCCAGGTGGAACCCAAACTCGTCACTTCCAACGATATGAAGACCGACGCGCTCCGTCTCCGGGAAAACGGCTACGTCTTGGTCGGGCGGTCCAAGTTCCGCAGTCCCTTGGTGGATGAGAAACAGGCCCTGGCCCAGGGCAAGAAGATCGGCGCCGAGGTGGTGATGGTGGCCCATAAGTTCGTCACGACGGGCACCGAGAGCGTGCCCGTGGCCCAGTGGATTCCCGGGCAGGAAGTGGACCACACCGAGCGGACCGTGGTCCAGCACGGGGACTCGACCCCCACCGTGGTGGACCGAACCACGACCACCGTTGTCCAAGGGGAGTTCCAAACCTCCTACGTGGAACAATCGATCGATTACTACGACTACGCCGCCACCTATTGGGTCCCGACCCGGCCCCCGGTGTTCGGCGTGAACGTGAAGGCGCTGGACCCGGCCGCCCGGGCCGCCATCGGGTCCAACAAGGGTGTGCTGGTGCGGGTGGTCCGCAAGGACAGCCCGGCTTTCAACGCGGACATCCTGCGGGATGACGTTTTGGTGAGCCTGGGCGACCAGGAGATCCGGGACCCGGACCAGTTCTTCCAATTGGTGGACCAGTCCAAGGGTCAAACCCTGCCGGTGGTCCTGATCCGGAACGGCCAGGAAATCACCGTGAAGGTGGCCCTCGGCTCCTGAAGCCGTCGGATCGGCGCTTTCCCAACCGACTGAAAGAATAATCATCCCATGCCTTCCAAACGCCCGCCGCGCCGAAGGGGATCGCCCCGAAAGCCCGTTCCGGCCACCTCCATCCCGTATCCGTCGTCCCATCCCGGCGCGGAGTTGATCCCTTGGGTGGACCTCCTCCGTTTCCTCGCGATCCTCCTTGTGCTGGGACATCACCTCACCGGGTGCGGCCTCCCGATCGACGGCTCCACCGGCGCGCATTGGGGATGGTTCCATTCGGCCTTCGTCAACGGGGCGTTCGGTGTCGCCATCTTCTTCACGGTCTCTGGTTTCCTCATCACCCGCATGCTCCTGGGCCCGGCGGGGAGGGGACCGATGGGGTTCCGGGTCTTCTACGGACGCCGCGTGGCCCGGATCTTCCCGCTCCTGGTCCTGGTGGTAGTCGCGGGACTCCTGCTCCGGGGACTGGAAGGCCCGGCTTGGGGCGGTTCCGGTTTTTGCCTGGCCTCGGATCGGACGATGATGGACCGGAAATTCTGGCTCGCGCTCCTGACCTTCCAGTTCAACTGGCTGGTGATCACCCGGATCAGCATGGGGGTCCTTTGGGCGGTGATGTGGTCCTTGGCGGTTGAGGAGCAGTTCTACGTGACCTACCCGTTCCTGACGCGGTGGCTTGGACGAGGCCCGAAGTTGGCATTGTTTCTCGGAACGGTGTTCGTCGCGGGTTTCCTCTTCAGGTATTGGGCGGTGACACGGGCCCAGGACGCTTCCTTAGTCAGTTACTACGCGTCCCCGGCTTGTTTCGACCAGATCGCGGTGGGGGCCTTGGCATTCCTGGCGACGGAGAAATGGCGCGAACCCCTCGGTCGGCGCGCCGGGGAGGCCCTCGCGTTGTTCGGCGGGCTCGGCGCCCTGATGTTGGCGGGTTTGCTGTGGGGGGTGAATTTCGACGACTTGGCCCAGCGTTGGTGGGCGACCGGCGGGGTGGGAATGGCGACGGCCCTTCTTTTGGTCGGCGGGGTCCACCACCCGGTCCTGCGCGGGGCGGCCTGGCGGACGGCCTCCTGGCCGGGGCGCCTCAGCTATGGGTGCTACCTCTGGCACATCCCGGTGCTGTTCCTGGCATGGCCGATCCTGGCGGGTCGTGGGGCTGGGACGGCGGTCTCCTTGTTCCTGGTCCTGGTCTTGGGATTTTCAACGGTCTCCTATTATGGGTTCGAGTTGCCCGCGAACCGATGGGTGCGGGCCCGGTGGGGAACGGGTGCCCCGGCCGCCCCGAGGTCCTCAGGTTAGCGGGCCCGTCTGGACCCGGAAAATGATCCGGAAATAAAAAAGCCCCCGGAGGTTTCCCTCCGAGGGCTTCTCTTCAGAACGGTCAGAGCTTGACGACGTTCTCGGCCTTGGGGCCCTTCTCGCCTTGGATGACCTGGAACTCAACGCGGTCACCCTCGTTCAGCGACTTGTAGCCCTCGCCCTGGATAGCAGTATGGTGGACGAACACATCCGGCCCGCCATCTTGCGCGATGAAGCCAAAGCCCTTCTCATTCTTGAACCACTTGACAGTCCCTTGCGGCATGGTCTTAAGTCCTCTTCTTTTCTAAAAATTGAACATCTTCATCCAAAACCGTAAGGTCCGGGTGACGGCATATCATACTAATTTTGGCCCCCTCCGAAACAAACAGATTTTCGGAAAAATGGGGTCCGCCATGTCTGGGGAGAGGGACATCCCAATAAACCCTTATTTTATGGCTTTGTTTAGCGGTGCCTGGAGGGGCGTCACACAAGTCTTGTTGTTTAATTTATTTTTTGTTTGTGGACCTCGAGATGGCCCTCGAGGCCTTAAAAGGCGGCCCCAGGCGGTTTGGGCCGGGTCCGGGACGGGGTCCCCAGCCACTTGTCCCTCCGTTTTGTTTACGAAGGAGAGGGGCGACGGGGTAAAAAGTACTGGTTGGGTCAAATCCTGAGGAGCGCCCATGAAAGCCCCCCACACCTACAACCTCAAGCAGATCGCACACGATTGCATGAAGTCCTTCGGCCTGGAGCCCGACTTCCCCCAAGCCGCCCTGCAGCAGCTCTCCGGAATCCAGGCCCTGGACCGGAGCGTGGCGGGGGACCTCCGGGACCTGACGGCGCTTCCCTGGAGCTCCATCGACAACGACGACTCCAAAGACCTGGACCAGATCGAGTCCGCCGAGCGGTTGTCGGGCGACAAGATCCGCCTCTGGGTCGCCGTGGCCGATGTGGACGCCCTGGTTCCCATCCAGACCCCCCTGGACATCCACGCCCGCAAGAACACCACGTCGGTTTATACGGGTGTCCGCACCTTTCCCATGCTGCCTGAGCGGCTTTCGACGGACCTCACCTCCCTCAATGAGAACGGGGACCGGGCGGCGTTGGTCATCGAGATGGTCGTGGAAACGGACGGCAGGATCACCGATCCCAAGATTTACCGGGCCTGGGTGAGGAACAAGGCGCAGTTGGCCTACCACGCGGTGGCGCCCTGGCTCCTGGGCCAAGGGCCGTTGCCCCCGGCCGCGGCCGGGATCCCGGGCCTGGACGGTCAACTGAAGACCCAGGACGAGGCGGCCCAGCGGCTCCGTCGGTTGCGGCGGGAGCACGGATCCCTGGACTTGGAGACGCTCCAGCCCCGCGCGGTCACCGAGGACGACCTTGTGGTGGACTTGGTCGCGGAAAAGCAGGATCGGGCCCAGGAACTCATCGAGGACCTGATGGTGGCCGCCAACGGCATCACCGCGCGGTATCTCACCCAAAAGGGTTTTCCGACGCTTCGTCGGGTCGTGCGGTCGCCCGAACGTTGGAACCGGATCGTCGAGACGGCCGCCACCTACGGGGAACACCTGCCGGGCGATCCCGACTCCAAGGCCCTCAATGAGTTCCTCCTGCGGCGAAAGGCGAAGGATCCCCTGCGCTTCCCGGACCTATCCCTCACCATCGTGAAGCTCATGGGCCGGGGCGAGTATGTGCCCCAGGGGCCGGGCCAAACCCCCATCGGTCACTTCGGGTTGGCCGTGCGGGATTACAGCCATTCCACCGCGCCGAACCGCCGTTACCCCGACCTCATCACCCACCGACTGCTCAAGGCCGCCCTGGCCGGGCTCGAGCCCCCCTACGGGCCCCAGGAGATGAACGCCTTGGCCGTCCACTGCACGCTCCAGGAAAACGCCTCGGACAAGGTGGAACGGCAGATGACGAAATCCGCCGCCGCCGTGCTCCTGGAGCCCCACATCGGCCAGGTTTACGACGCCCTGGTGACCGGCGCCTCCGCAAAGGGGACCTGGGTCCGGATCTTCCGACCGCCCGTGGAGGGGAAGGTGGTGGGGGGGGAGACGGGCCTCGACGTCGGGGACCGTTGTCGGGTCAAGCTGGTCGAGGTCAGCGTACAAAACGGTTGGATCGACTTTGCGGTGGTCCACTGAGGGTCCCTGTGGACGTTTCCGGGCGGTTGAAAACCCGGATTCCCCGTTAAGCGGGTTGGTTCGGATTTTGCTAAGTTGACGTCCATGGAATGAAGAAAGGCCCTGAACCTGGGCTCCGAGGCCTGGATATTCACGTTGGAACGGGCGTAAATAGGTGGTTGAGCCGGGCCCCAGGGTCCGGCGGACCGGGGGATGCCATGCTCTACTTCGCGTACGGATCGAATCTCGACGTTGAAATGATGAAGGAACGCTGCCCCGCGGCCGTGCCCTTGGCCAAGGCCCTTTTGGAGGGCCATCAACTGGGCTACAAGCGTTGGTCCGACAGTTGGAAGGGCGGCGTCTCCACGATCGTCCCCTCCATGGGCCAGGAGGTCTGGGGCCTTCTCTACGAGATCAACAAGGCCGATCTCCAGTCCCTGGACGCGGTGGAAGGTTACGACCCCATGAAGTACAAGGACCAAAACGCCTATAACCGGGATGAGCGGATCGTCTTCAAGAAAGGCGACACCAACCAGCCGCTTTGCGCCTGGGTTTACGTGGCGGTGCCCCAAGGCGATTATTTCAGGCCGACCCAGAGTTATTTGGACAGCATCCTGAAGAGCGCGAAATTGTGGGATTTCCCCCCGGCCTACCTGGACTCGATGGCCAAGGTCAGCGCGGGTAAAAGCTAAGCGGGTTAGGCGTTGGGCTTCATATCCGCGGGGAGTTCCGAAGTGAAAACCACCGGTTCGCCGGTGACCGGGTGCTTGAAGGCCAGACGGGCGGCGTGCAGGAGCTGGCGCTCAGCCCCGAATTTCCTGGTCCAATCCGTCTCCCAACCCTCCTTGGCCCGCTTCACGAACTCCAGGAATTGGGAATCCGACATGCCGTAAAGTTTGTCCCCGACCACCGGGTATCCGGCCCCCTCCAAATGGACCCGGATCTGGTGGGTGCGGCCCGATTGGGGCAGGCACTTGACCAGGGTGCGGTCCTCCCGGCGTTCCTCCACCTCGAACAGAGTGCGGGCGGGTTTGGCCCCCTCGGTCCCCCCAGGCAAAACTTTCCGCCGGATTGAAATCTTGCTGGCCGGGTCCTTGCCGATGGGCAGTGAACTCTCGAACCGATCCTCGGCGACCACGCCTTTCACCCAGGCCAGGTATTCCTTGGCCACGGTGCCGTCCTCGAATTGGCGGGTGAGGTTCTTGTGGGCTTCCCGGGTTTTGGCCACCACCATGATCCCGCTGGTTTCCCGGTCCAGGCGATGGACCAAGCTCAAGAACCCGGTGTACCCCGCCGCTTTCTTCATCTCCTTCAGGATATAAATGAAGGTGTGGGTGATGTATTGGCCGTCGGCGTGGGAGGGGAGGTTGCCCGGTTTGAAGGCCACGAGGAACGAATCCTCCTCATGGAGGATCGTCAGGTTGCGGTCCACCAGGGGTTCCTCGCGCTGGGACGCGTAACTGACGACGTTTCCCTTGTGGAGGATCTGGTTCGCCCCGGGCTTCTGGCCGTTGACCCGCACCTTGTACTGGAAGATGAGCTTTTCCCACCCTTCCCGGGTGTGGTAGGGGAACCGGACACAAAGGTACTCGATCAGGGTCTTGCCGTGGAAGGCCGGGGTCACCTTCGATTCGAGGATCAGTTCGGGGGACATGGGTGCATTAGATCACAAAAACGGTAAATCCCTGTGACTCAGTATCACTGGGGTGAATGGGGTTTGTTCAGGCATAAAAAAAGCCCCGACCCTTCCGGGACGGGACTTTTGAGGAACGGCGCCTCAGATCTTGACGACGTTCTCGGCCTTCGGGCCCTTGTCGCCTTGAATGACCTCGAACTCCACGCGGTCACCCTCGGCCAGGGTCTTAAAACCGCTGGTCTGGATCGACGAGTAGTGGACGAACACGTCCTCCCCACCGTCTTGGGCGATGAATCCGAAACCCTTCTCGTTCTTGAACCACTTCACGGTACCTTGCGGCATTTTCTGAATCCTCGACATTTCTTCTGAAGTGACCTTCATCCCGCGGGACCCCGCGGAACGGCGATATCCTACCTGCCGTCCCTGAAAATTGCTGGCGGAAAACGTGGGAATAATGGGGGGATCTACCAGCCCCTTGGGGGGGCTTCCAAAGCCCACCCTATCCCTTGAGGAACTTCACCCAGACCTCGCGGTGCCGGGGGCCGTCGAACTCCATGAAGTACAGGCCCTGCCAGGTGCCGAGCAGGAGCCGTCCTTTCTCCACCAGGAAGGTCTGGGAGAGCCCCACCAGCGTGGCCTTGATGTGGGAATCGGCGTTATCCTCGCCGTGGCGGAATTCGGGGGAACGCGGCACCAGCTTGGACAGGTGGCCCAGCATGTCGCTCTTCACGTCGGGGTCGGCGTTCTCGTTGACTGAGAGTCCCGCGGTGGTGTGGGGACAATGGGCGACCGCGAGGCCGTCCTGGAATCCCAGTTGGGTGAGAAGGTCCTGGAGTTTGGAGGTGAGGTCCAGGACCTGGTTGCGTTGGGTTGTTTGGAGCTTGAGGATGTGCATGGGCCCATTTTGCCATGACCCACGGAAACGTCAAAGCTGATTGCAACCACAGATGCACACGGATTCACACAGATGAAACCAAATCATTAGATCACTGGGGCAATTAGGCACGACTTAAAGAAGCGGCACAACAACATAAGCAACGCAATCGTAGCCACCGATGAACATGGATTAACACGGATGAACCAACATCACTAGAACATTTGATTTAAGCGTTATTCCGATGTATCTGCGTTCATCGGTGTTCATCGGTGGCTAAAAAGTGCCGTGGTGTTTTTTCTCGCTGACTTTTGGTCGTGGGCCGGTTTATGCTGTCCGCCCATGGAAAAGACCCGCCTCAAGCCGCCGGCGTTCCTCGTGAACCCGCACCCCAAGCACCCCTTCCGGGACGCCATCGCGAAGCTGCCGATGGACGGCCTCACCACCATCTGCGAGGAAGCCAAGTGCCCCAACCGGGGCGAGTGCCTGCCCCAGCACGGAACCGTCTCCATCATGGTGATGGGGAGCGTCTGCACCCGCGCCTGCCCATTCTGCGCGGTCTCCCATGGCCGCCCCGCGCCGCTGGACCCCGACGAACCGCGCCAGGTGGTGGAACTGGCCCGCGCCCTCGGCGTGCGGTACCTCGTGATGACCTCGCCCAACCGGGACGAACTGCCGGACGGGGGAGCCTCCCAATTCGTCGCCATCGTGAAGGCGCTCCGGGCCGACCAGCCGGCCCTCAAAGTTGAGATCCTCGTGTCGGACTTCCTCGGCAAGGAAGCGGCCTATGCCAAGCTCCTGGACGCGCCGCCGGACGTTTTGGCCCATGACCTCCAGACCGTGCCGAGGCTCTATGGACCGATCCGCCCCGGGGCCAAATACGAACGATCGCTGGACCTGTTCCGCTGGTTCTCCAAGAACGCCGATCCCTCGAAAGTGACGCTCAAGGGCGGCCTGATGGTGGGGTTCGGCGAGACGCTAGAAGAAGTAAGCGGAGTGTTGAAGGACGCGGCGGAGGCGGGGGTGAGGTTCTTCACCATCGGCCAGTACCTGAAGCCCCCCGGCTCGGACCTGGAAGTCACGGAATACGTGCCGATGGAACGTTATGAGGCCTTCCGCCTGGCGGGAGAGAAGGTGGGGATCAAAGTCCAGGCCAGCCCGCTTACCCGGAGCAGTTACTTGGCGGATAGCTTGGCCAAATAGAAATCTGTTACTTAAAAATACACCACGGGCGATTTATGAAAAACGAACCGAGCGAAAAATTAAACGAAAACATTATTATTCATTATGTGATGGCGTACTTGAGGGGACGTGTTGGGAATGGAAATGGTTATTGAGCAAGGAGATTTGGACTGTTACGGTTGTTGGAATTGGATTTGCATTTGTTGCGTCAAAATTTATTGGTCCTTTCGCGATTTTCGTTCCTTTTGTAGTCATGGCGATTGTGGAGTTGATCTTATTGCGACAAATCAAAAGCGAGAAGGTGGAATTTAAACGTCGGAAGAATAAAAAAGGCCGCCGGGGATCCGGCGGCCTTTGAGTTGAAGGGGAAACGACTGGTCAGGGTTGGGGGACGACTTTCTTGAAGTCATGGAAAATGGCCGGCTGGACCACGG